>Ga0182746_1000145_pt1 | contig 122453 bp, 108 predicted proteins | sample eDN3rd30CBELigOP_FD_128881 | JGI IMG/M metagenome (GOLD analysis project Ga0182746, IMG submission 128881) | Enriched Organic Plus compost microbial communities from Emeryville, California, USA - eDNA 3rd pass 30_C BE-Lig OP (version 2) (version 2) ...
CGTCGTAAACCCACCCCATAGGATGACTACATACGTAACATTGTTTTGGTACAAAAATTCGCCTTGTCCCGGGTTGGCTACTTTCCATAGTTCGTTGGCGACATCGGCCATAGGCTTGCCCGCCTCGATAGCATAGTTGAAACAAGCACTCAAAATACCCGATACAATAGCTACAATGATACCTATCCCAAAATTATAACCCGATTTGGCTTCAGCAGATAGTGAGGTTAGGCTTTTTTCTTTCAAAACACCTGCTCTACCACAGAGATATACACCAATGACACAGACCAGTAGTCCGATCATCACAGCTATCCCGGCATTGGTCGTAAAGAAATAATCTATCCCGTGCTTACCCTCGGCTTTATTGAAAAAATAATATACAGCAGGCATCAACGAACCGAATACCATGCTCAACCCCAACATCACACTACTACCCAACGAAACACCCAGATACCGCACACCCAAGCCGTAGGTCAAGCCCCCTATACCCCACAATAACCCAAACAAATAGGTAAATCCCACTGTACCACTACCTGCCTCGCGGATAATCTCCATAAAATTGGGAATGGTAATCCATGCTGCTAATGGCGGAACGATGATCCACGAGAACAGACCACCAAGAATCCACATGGATTCCCAGGACCAACTCTTTACCCGCTTGTACGGAACATAAAAACTCCCGGAAGCAAACCCGCCTATAAAGTGAAATATAACACCTGCTAATGCATTCATAAATTGCCTGTATAGTTTATAGATTCATAATAAAGCCCTAAGGTAAAAGGAATAATAGCCAAAACTGTTATGGACTGTCATGTAGGTAGGGCATATGCGTAAATCATAACGCTCCCGTACAAACCTTTCCGTATACTCGGTAATAGACACAAAGAATTCGTGTATTTAATACAGCAGAAGACTATATCAACCTCCGCTTTTGTTCAACATATACTTAAAATTGTAATCTCCCGAACCTACTTCGCAGACGATGTCGCCAACATCGTTTGTATAAGCCTTGATGTCTTTATGCGATTCGATAAGCGTATTTCCTTCAAATATCTCGACTCCTACCGATGAGGGCAACGTTATTTTGGCTGTTGTATTGGCCGGAATACTGACATGGAAGTACATCGTATTATTCTCTATTTTCCATCCAGACTCCAATAATCCATACTTCGTCTCCAGGCTTCCTTTGGCATGGGTAAAACCTCCTCCTACGTACGGTGAAATATGAACATGTTTATAGGCAGGGGCATAATCATCTGGCTGTATACCCAACATTACTTTATACATCCAATCCCCGACGGCTCCATATGCATAGTGATTGAAAGAATTCATACTTGCAGTTTGAAAATCACCATTCGGCTTAATGCCATCCCACCTTTCCCATATCGTTGTTGCACCCATTTTGACGGGATATAGCCACGAAGGGTATGTATCCTGCAACAACAGCCTGAATGCCACATCATGATGTCCAAACCTACTCAAGACATGATTGATATATGGAGTACCCAAAAATCCCGTAGTAATATGATAATTGTATTGTTTGATATTGTCCACGAGTCGCTGTGCTGCCTGAGCACGCATATCCTCAGGCAGTAGGTCAAAATTCAAAGTCAGCACATACGCAGTCTGTGAATTTGACACCAATCTTCCTGAAGGAGTCACAAACTCTTTCAAAAATGCTGCTTTAATCCGCGACAGTAACGCTGTGTATTGAGCGACATCCTCACGTTTGCCTAAAACCTGGGCAGCACGAATCAGATTCTGAGTTGATGCCGCATAAAAAGTTTGTGCAATCAAAGCCTTGTCAGTAATAGCAGCTTTACCATCCCGATCATCTGCCATCGTATAAAAAAGCCAATCGCCATAATGGACAGTACGTGTCCAAAGATCATTCTCACTTTCACTCCTTACAAACTCTACCCATTTTTTCATACTATTGTATCGATCGGCCAACAAAGCCGTATCTCCGTAAACCACGAAGTGCTGCCAAGGGATGATGGTGACAACATCCGACCAACCGGCAGATCCGTCGGTTCCCCTCTTGCTCGTCGCAGGTATGACGGCAGGCACGTTGCCATTTTCATATTGATCGGCCTCGACATCCTTCAACCATTTTCTAAAAAACAAGTCAACATCCATATTATAGGCGGCCGTATTGAAAAATACCTGAGCATCTCCTGTCCAACCCAAACGTTCATCGCGCTGAGGACAATCTGTAGGCACATCTAAAAAATTGCTTTTCTGCCCCCACAGGATATTGCTCTGCAATTGATTGATCAAATCATTGGATGATGTAAAGGACCCTGTGGGTTTCATAGCAGAATAGATTGCAACAGCCGTTAGATCGTCCTTACCGATATTCCGACTTGCTGCTCCTGATATCCGCACGTATCTAAAGCCCTGAAAAGTAAACTTAGGCTCTATCCATTGTTCCTGTCCATTCAATACAAACTTGTTTTCCTGAGCTGCTGTCCGTAAGTTTTGTGTATACAAATCCCCATCTTTACCCAAAATCTCGGCATGGTGGAGTATTAAGGTATCTCCGCTATTTCCTTTGATATGGATGCGAACCCAGCCTACTAGGTTCTGTCCGAAATCTACGATACGTTCTCCTCTTCCATTTTCTGAAATACTGACGGGTTTTAGCTGCTCATGCCTCTTTACCGGAGGTCCTCCCTGCGCCACAAGATGATCAAATCCATAATCCACAATGCGTACGCCATCTACAAATTTGATGGAAGAAACATCGTTGCCTATGCGTGTATCTACCGTTTCCCCGTTGTATATATCCGAGGAACGAATAGGGCCGTCAAATGAGGATTTCCAGGTACCATCGGAATTGACCGATATCTTTTTCCCATTCGCCAAATCGATCTCCAACTGGTATAAAAGAGCTACTTCTTTTCCGTAAAAATTCCGTTTTCTTCTCCATTCCAAAAAACCTCTATACCAGCCGTCTCCGACAGTTACCAAAGAGGAATTCCGACCCTTCTTAAGCAATGAAGTAACATCATAAGTCTGATATTGCAGATGTTTGTGGTAGCTAGTCCATCCGGGACTAAAAAGGTGGTCACTGATATTTTGTCCGTTGAGCCTGACATCATAGATACCATAGGATGTCACATACAATCGTGCCGAACGAACGGTTGACGGGATTTCGAAATCTTTAAAAAATACGGGCGGGGGCCCGACTTTGCCTTCGGTTACCTGTCCGGCTTCTATCCACTCAGCAGACCAATCTTTCTTGTCCAACAATCCCATCTCCCAACGCTGTACCTTACTCCATGCAGACAGATTTCCTTGGTTATCCCGGATACGTACTTGCCAAAGGTATTGTTGCTTTGATTGCAATTTTGGCCCGGTATACACGATGTGCAAAGACTGTTCGGTATCTGCTGTGCTATACCAAATCAGGTTCTTCCCCTTTTTGAGGTCATTCTCATTAGCTGCGACCCGTAGTTCATATCGTGTCTGTAGGACCTTTCTGTTTTGGGATTTAATTTTCCATGCAAAGCGCGGCTTGGGATTATCCACACCTATCGGGTTCTCCCGATGGTCCAATGTCAAGTCATAAAGGTGCAATACTGTCTGTGAATACGATGAAGACACTATGGCCGTCATCAATAGTAGGTATACTATTCGGGTTCTCATATGGTTATTTATTCAATTGCTGATGGTCGTATAATATTTTAAATGTATTTCCCAAAAAGTAGCGTAAACAAATTCTTTCCTTTTTCCCTAATTAAAATTGTAATTATAATTAAACCTCTAAGGTAACAAAAGAATACGCGCAACCGTCATGGACTGTCATGTACCCAAACGAACAAAGGGGCCCAATTATATTGTATATAAAAGTGATTTTGTCTAAGTTTGGCAAAGGATTTGATATAAAACACAGAAAAACCGGATAAAACATCATCACTTATGCTACACAAATACTACTTTTTATTGGCCTTTATATTCGTAGTCTTGACCTCCACTGCACAGCAACAGCAGCCCACCAAGCCTTCACTGCCCTATGCTATACAGCAAGGTACACTGAATGAGCAGTTCACCATGTTGAGCAATCTGTCCCGGTCACAGGATTCCGAATTCAAGTTGATACGCCGAACAAATCTGGATATTGTACGCAGAAATGTGCTGGATTCCATTTCAAGATATACCAAAGAGATTGCTGAATTAAAAGCTTTTTCATCCGGTGCCGAGACTACCGTCAAAAACCTTCAGGATACTATCACATCTCTTGAGACACAATTGAGCAACGAAAAAGCCAAGACCAATAGCATATCTTTTTTGGGCATAGATTTTTCCAAAGGTTCCTACCACACTTTGGTATGGTCGATCATCGTGATATTGGGATTAGCCTTTCTATCTTCTTTCGGCGCATTTAGAAAAGCTAAAGTAGATACTGTCGAACACAAAAAAACGGTAGAAGAACTACAAGAAGAGTTACAGACCTTGCGTAAGAAATCTATGGAAAAGGAACAACTCTTGAAGCGTCAGCTGTTGGACGAGCAGTTGAAAAGGAATTCGTAAGATCGCGGAGTCAATTGTCACAGATTTACAGTGACCTCCAAAAACTTTCCTTCTTCTGTACTATCTTCAAACGTCAGTTTGACTTGTTGAGGCTTGCCCCATTGTTTTTTCCATGAAGCAGTTTTGATCTGCAAGGATACCGGCACGTCCTCCTCCATGAAATAATGCATATAATTTTTTCGATCAGACAAGGTGATTTTTACCCGTCCCATTTGTACAGAGCTGTATAGATAAGGTTTCCCCTGAGAATCGATTATACCAGAGGCAAAGGTATTCAATTTAAATTCCCGACCGCCTCTTTTATAGGAAATCAAGAATAGATCAACAATAGCCGTATCACCGGTAGCCGACAGTTTTACCTCTTTCACATCAATCTGGATATCATCCACACCTAGCGGTTCTGCATTCCCTTTCTGTCCATAGCAAACGAATCCCCAAACTGCGGACAATACGACAAGCAACAGCTTTTTCATCATCGCAATCTATCAGCTGACTTGATCAATTTCTCGTCCTTGCGTATACCTCCGATTGCCATGGCAAGCAAAATGATCGCTACAGGCAACAAAAAGAAACCCACACCTATATTCTCTGCACCAAAAGGCTGGGAAATAAGAGACAATGTGCTGTGTGCAGAGAAAAACAACAATATCCCAAAAAGCACTATCAAGAAAATTTCGATAAAAATCAGCAGGATCTGACGCTTTCTGTTTTTATATTGGAAAATAGTATAGATCGGGAGAATGATCAATAGGATCGTCACAATGGTTTGCAACCAATGGCTCTCTTGCTTAATCGCTTCGTTGTTGACGGCAGAATAGGATCCGGTCACATACAATTGTTTGCCCAATCCGACCAAATCTATATAACTCAAATAAGGGAATATAAACAGCCCCGAAAGAACCAAAGCTGCCAATAATAACCAAATGGATTGAATGCGTTGTATCATAGTAGTAAAAAATTTCGCTGACACAAATATACAAATCTCTCTTTGTGTCTTAAAATTTTATAGTATGTGCTACAAGGCAAAGGTCTCTTTGTTTTTATTGATAGTATAAAATAAACGGAGGATTAATTTATGCGCTTAGATTCTGTTTTTTCCACTCCACTGCCTCTCCGTCTTCATGGCCAGACGGGCCTAGTCCTTGGAAGCACCCAAGGACCAAGGTGCTGTGTCCAATCAATGTGGTCTGTCGCACAGGCCACTCCTCACGGCAGCAGATACCGTCAAGGCTGGGAAGAATTCCGAAGCCTTAGGATGGGGCTTCGGAAATAATCCCTAGGCCTAGCCCATCCCACAGTCCCCGGTATCTGCTGACGTCTGCCACCTCTTGTGATTGGACGGGGTACATTCTATAACGGATAGCTTATCTTTGCATGTAATGTGCTGATGTGCAGGCAAAGTAGTCCCGTATTAGACACCGCTCGTCCATTTCACCAGCATCGGCAGGAATAGCCCTGCAACGGGAGGTTGTGCGGTGGGGTGCCCCTAGCTCCGTTCAGTTTTGTTGATGGATGGTGCGCAAAGGCCCTAGGGAGACAAAACCAAGGGCAGCAGTTGCAGGGCTATTGAGCGTTGGAATTGTGCGAAAAGATGCCTTAAAATGGACAAGCCTTTTGGTGACTTTTGGGCTTCAAAAGGCACGAGGCCGTCCGCCGACGAGGACGGAAAGGTTTGAGTGTAGGACGATCCGTAAGGGGTTGCCTAAAACAATCCTCCCTTTATACAATAAAAAGATAAGACACCTGCCTACCAAACAGGTATGCGTTACAGAGAAGGCATTAAAAGGATAGTAAATGTCCCCTTTGGGGCTAAGAGGGAAATCATTACCTTTGTTCCGTGAAAGGCATAAATCGCTATTTTTTGGAAATATCCTACGACGGCACAGCTTATCATGGTTGGCAAGTACAGCCTAACGCCACCTCCGTGCAGGAAAAACTCCATGGCGCACTACACACCTTTTTACGGGAGGAGACAGAGACCATTGGTGCCGGACGTACCGATACAGGTGTTCATGCCCGTCAGCTTTTTGTGCACGTGGACAGCGACCACCCACTATTGCAAAATGATCCTGCAAAGTGCGTGCATGCACTGAACGCATTGTTGCCCTTTGACATCGCTATCCACCGAATTATTCCCGTACATACAGATGCGCATGCCCGTTTTGATGCCACAGAACGTTCTTATGAGTATCATATTCATTTTGAAAAAAATCCCTTCCTCGTGAACAGATCCACGTTATTGAGGGATAAGCCAGACATCCTCAAAATGAACAAAGCATGTGCACACCTATTGGGTACAAAGGATTTTACCTGTTTCAGCAAGTCCAACACTCAGGTATTCACCAATATATGTACAATCAAGGAGGCCCGTTGGGTAGAAAGCAAAACCGGCATGGTTTTTCATGTCACTGCGGATCGATTTTTGCGCAATATGGTTCGGGCCATAGTTGGCACTTTACTTGAAGTGGGACTGAAAGGCAAACCCATCGCATATCTGGATGAGGTCATTGCCTCACAAAATAGGTCAAAGGCGGGTGTATCGGTACCTGCACATGGATTATACCTGACAAAAATCGTCTATCCTTACATTCAACAGTAGATCATTCAAAACGTGAAGCAAGACAAGATTATAGGAAAGACTTATGACAGCAAACTGCTCAGCAGATTGGCCAAGTATATGCGCCCTTATAGACGTATATTTTGGATATCCGTCTTGTTGACCATCCTGTTGGCGGCTGTGGCTCCGGCTCTTCCACTGCTGATCGAATATACATTGGACAATTATATTCTCGCCGGACAGTATCAATATTTGACAAAAATGCTGATCTTGATGCTATCCCTGTTGATAGCACAGACCATTATCCGGTATTTTCATACATTGATGACCAATACGCTTGGCCAGTCCGTTATCCGTGACCTCCGTATACAGGTATTCAATCACATCACCAACCTTCGCCTCAAATATTTTGACAATACCCCCATCGGCCGATTGATCACCCGGACAATATCCGATCTGGAAACGATTGCCAACATCTTTTCGGAAGGATTGATACAGATTATCGGAGACCTGTTGCAGCTTATCGTTATTTTGGGTGTCATGTTCTATACAGATTGGCGGCTTACCCTGGTTGTATTGGTTCCTATGCCGCTGATGATATGGTCGACCTATATTTTCAAGGAAGCCATGAAATCAGCTTTCCAAAGTGTACGGCTATGGGTGTCCAATCTCAACACTTTTCTTCAGGAACATATTTCGGGTATGGCCGTCATACAGTACTTTGCCCGGGAACAGCAGGAGTTCAGGAAATTTGACACTGTCAACAAGGAACACCGCAATGCGCATGTGCGGGCCAACTGGTATTTTTCGATCTTTTTCCCCGTATTGGAAATCATCATCGCTATAGCGACAGGGTTACTGGTATGGTATGGCTCCAAACAGATCATAGCCGATGTGATTTCGCCGGGTGTAGTTGTTGCGTTCATCATGTATATCAACATGATATTTCGACCTATAAGGGAATTGATTGATAAGTTCAACACCTTACAGATGGGTATGGTCTCGGCCGAACGTATCTTTGAGGTGCTCGATACGGACGAGTTTACACCAAACAAAGGTCTGTACAAGCCCGAAACCGTAAGAGGAGAGATTGAGTTTAAAAATGTCTGGTTTGCTTACAATGCCGAAACTATCCGCGTAGAGACGAGTAGCCCTATTGCTGATGAAAAAGAAATTATCACCAATAGAAACTGGGTATTGAAAGACGTCAGTTTCAAGGTACAGGAAGGAGAAACGCTAGCTTTGGTCGGTGCTACGGGAGCTGGCAAATCTTCTATTATCAATATCTTGAGCCGGTTTTACGAAATCCAAAAAGGTCAGATCCTGTTGGATGGTGTAGATATACGAGAATACGAATTGTCTTTTCTGCGCAAAAATATCGCTACGGTGCTCCAGGATGTGTTTTTATTTTCAGACACGATCCTTCACAACATTACCCTCCAGGATCCCAGGATACATTTGCACCAAGTCATCGATGCTTCTAAGAAAGTCGGTGCCTACGAATTTATCAACAACCTCCCCGACGGTTTTGGCCATCAAGTACAGGAACGGGGCGTAACCTTATCCTCTGGGCAAGCCCAGTTGGTTTCCTTTATCCGTGCCCTGGTACATGACCCCCGAATCTTGATCCTGGATGAAGCGACATCCTCTATCGATACCGAGACAGAGCAGCTCATTCAAGAGGCCATCAACAATCTGATGGACGGACGGACCGCTATCGTGATAGCACACCGTCTTTCCACGATACAAAAAGCCGATAAGATCATCGTACTGGACAAAGGGGAAATCAAAGAAATGGGCTCCCATGTAGAGTTGCTTTCCTTTGATGGATATTACAAAAAACTATATGACCTGCAATTCAACTCGGCAGGGATTTAAGAACCAATCTATTCCCAATGCAAAAACTTGTGTTGTTGTACCTCTTTCAACTGAGGATTAGTTGCATTGATAGTTCTGTTTTCCAAGACGATCTCATACTTCGACAAATATGCCAAAGCCATTCTTTTGCTGTTAAATTCTTCTAAGGCGTACGCATGGCAATTCTTAGGATCGTATTGGTCCCAATGTACCATAGCCTGTTCGAGAACCTTTCCTTTATCCGACAAAAAACCCACGTCACTGTTGACGAGCTCGGGCAACGAGCCATAGGGCGTACCAAACACAGGACAACCATAATACAAGCTCTCTATGATTGCCAACCCAAACGGTTCATGCCATCTGACCGGAAAAACCAGACCTTTGGAGCCATTAAGCCATCGGTATTTCTCCTCTCCGCCGACCATACCTCTAAAAGTGACCTTAAGCGAAAAGGTAAACCTGACACCCATTTTTATATTGAACCGCACACCTCCTAGTACTGCAAGCCGCTCTTTTTTCATACAAGAAACAACATCTATCGCTCCCTGTACATTCTTGATACGCCACGATGCTTTGCCCAAAAAGTGAAAATACATTCGTTTAAGCCCCAGATCCGGCTTGGCATATTCTTCCCAATCCAATCCATTGTACACGTATGCTTCGGATGAAAATCTCTGTGCATGATTTTTGGAAACAAATACGGTATTCTTATCGAGCTGAACCGTATCGTTTCTGTTGCCGTGCATAGTGATGATATAGGGCAAACGAAAATGTTCAATGCGCTCGGGCTGAAAGTTGAAATGTACGATATCATACTGAGGTTTGATCTGATCAACAATAGGAATATTTTCATCAATGTGTAAGACCGTAGCAAAATCACAATACGACCCTTTCTTTACTAAAAATGTGACTATATGTCCCATTTTCGCAAGCTCCTTTCCCAATCCCCAGATCACACGTTGCGTACCCCCATACAAATGGACAGGTATGAAACCATTATCGACAATCAAAATACGCATTTTTGTATCCATCTCTTTATTATCTACAAGCAATTTTTGCTATTGTAAATATAGATATTTCTCTTTTAAACCTTTTTGTTTACCATAGCCAAAAATAAACCGAACAGATTAAAAAAGAAAATCCCCTTAGCTATCGCAGCAAGGGGAATTTTCACTTATAAACGAAGAGAGAGATGGTCGTTTAAATTGTCAATTGGTGCCTAGAAGACCTGTTTTTTTTAGTATTAGAGCGAAAGAGAAAAAAGGCCTCTAGGACTTCATATCTTCAATGGATCAGTTGATAAACCTCACGCATATAATAAGCTTCGTGTAATGTACTCGTAAAATCCTGCCATTCTTCTTCCGTAAATGTAAACACAATCTCATACACGGGTGTTGTTAGTATCGTCCGGGGAAGTCCATCCGGAAAAGAATAGAATTCTTCCTCCCCCATTTTCCCTTTTATCTCATGCAAAAAGGAGGTATACTGTGTAGGATTGAACGTCAACAAAAACGAATTCTGCCAAATGTAATGGTTACGGCATTTTGAACAATAGCTGATCGTAGTATTACCTTTGGAACTCAAAATCACAGATTGACACATGTATTTAATTTTAATTTAGACCGAATATAAATAGTAAAAACAGAAAAACAAATTTATTTTAAAAAAAATAGAGACGCAATGCATTGCGTCTCTACCTAATTATAGACAAAAATGATTCCTAACTCAATACAACTGATTGAATATCAACCTAAATGTACTATGGGTCTGTGACCGAAATGCCACTTCGGGGCCAAAGACAAAAACTTTTCCTTTTCCCAAGTCTGCACGGTAAGCAGCAACGGTATTGTTGAGATAATGTTGACCCCAGGCCCAACCACTTTTCATGCTATGAGGGCTATCAAAGGTCAATAATGTTTTCACATTGTACTTTTCAGCTTCTTTGTCAAACTTAAAAACAGGGCTATTACCAAAATACACGTCCACCCGTTCTTCCAATCCGCTCGTCGCCTTGTCCTCTGTCGAAACTTTCACCGTCATCACACTGCCGGGTATATAAAACTCCTGTCTGGATAGCGGCTTCTCTTTGCCATTCACTTCTTTTGACAAAGCATTTTTCTGTGGAATACCTAAGTGCTTAGCAAGGTGACTGCTGCTACCGATCAGTAACAATTTGCCTCCTTCGTTTACAAACTTCTGGATAGCAGGCAATGAATGATCAGATGAAAACTCTCCTACCCGTCCTTTGTACTCTTCCGGAATATTAGCCAAAGCCTTGTTGCTTGTCGATTTTTTCTTCAAGGAAGCATTTACTCCTCCTCCGGGGAAAAGAATCACATCATATTTCTCACGCAGATTTTCCCGATCGATATCTGGGTTGTAGATCACATCAAAATCATAATTGAAATCTTCCAACAACCAACGCATCCAACCCGATTTCATCGATCCCCCGTATGTATCCCACAATGCAATACGAAGAGCTTTTGCAGGTGTTTTGTCCTTTGGCAAAGAGTTTGCCGAAACCACTTTGTAACCAACCGATTCACGCATCTCATTCAGTAAACTCTGGTTCGCCTTAGAATTTTCGATATAAAAATACCCCTTGGGATCCGTATAGGCCTGTCCACCTGCCTTCAATACAGCATTCAATAGCTTGAAGTTGTCGTTAACAGCTGTACTCAATTGCAGGTATTTTCCCCCAACAGCGTATTCCGAATCAAATTTGACAGGTTTTCCCCTATCCAGGCTGACGAACGTTTCTTGGGAGACAGGGGATTGGATACGGTCAAATTTGACACCCATCGTGTACGCCAATGTCCAACCTGCCGCATCGTAAGGTGGAATCGGTGGGCCACCTGCATATTCAAAATCATCCGGATGGTTTTGTGGTTCAAACATATCCAAAATATGTGGACGGAACGCCTGTGCCAAACGTACAACATAGCTACCTGCAGGATAGTTTTTCCCTTCCAACGCAAAAGCCTTATCAGCACGTTCGACTTCTATACCAGACAAGATCAGCCTATTGATAAACTTGATCGCCGTACCAAAATCAGGTTGATCCGAAGGGATGACATAAGCTATAGGATCATGCCTGCTCTTATCTTCTTTCAACACATCGTACCACTTGGACGGTATCTTTCCGGTAGTGTCGATTTTTGACACCTCTTTCATATATCTGATCTGTCCGGGATGTATAGCTAGAGAGGCCTCCGATCCCCTTTTGATGGAATTGTGCCCCATCTTATAAATATTGTACAAAAGATCCTCTTTGTTGTTGGCCGCATAATGTAACACAGCCATATTGAGCGAGACGGAATAATCTATAGACTTCTTAAAATTCCAGGTCTGCGGATGTACCGGGTTTGGTGAATCACCATTGGGCAATATCCGACTATATATCAAGGGGGTTGTACTTGGGTTAGGTCCTCCGATGATTTCGGTCAAGATACCGATCATATTGTGAAAATAGACCGAAGTACGTAGCCCTCCATTCCACCACGTCGAAAATCTTGATGATCCTCGTTGGCCATACCCCGGCTTGTCCTCTACATTCAAACGAGTGTGCATAGCTGCTCCGATAGCATCCAGACTAGTGACCAAAATAGGATCATAGACATAGTTGAAGGGGTCACGATAGGGCGGCCCAACAACTACCGTACCTGCCGGAGCACTCTGATGATGGTTATAAACAATCTGGGGGATCCAATCTACGAACAACGGCTGTGCCAAATTACGGGACTCGGCCATATTGAACATAAAGAAATCCCGATTATTGTCATGGCCTATATACTTTTGATACAGTACAGGCAACTTACTCATCACTCTCTTGGTGGGCTCTTTCTCCCGCATGTACCAGTTTCCCATCAACTCGTGCCCGTCCGGATTGGCATGGACAAACAAGATGACCACATTCTCCAATATTTTTGTGGCTTCATCATCGGTACGACTAACCATCTGATAGACTGTCTCAATCAATTGATGGGTTGCTACCGTCTCCGTCGAGTGCAGACCACCGTCTATCCATACAACCGCCTTACCCTCCTTTGAAAGTTTGCGAGCGGTTTCTTCAGGCATCTTTGCCAAAGCCAATTCCTGCGATATCGCCCGGTATTGCTCCACATTCTTGATATTCTCCGGAGAACTGACCACTAGCATATATTGGTTACGCCCTTCTTCGGTATGACCCAGATTTTTGAGCAGCACACGATCCGAAAGTTCAGCCAATCGCTTGAAATATGCTTCGGTCTGTGTATAGTTGGTCAAGTGGTAATCATCGCCAATATTAAATCCAAAATGGGATTTGGGCGTAGGAATGGCGGACTGTGCCCGTGTACTTTCTAAACTTCCGATCAATAGGAATATAGCACACAAAAAATAGTGTATTTGCTTCATTTGGTGTATAAGTTTTAGCTCTATAATTTTTCTGTGCGCAATATACGTAAAGATGCCCTATTCTTTTTCGTAACAAATTTGTTTTTGTTGTCTGACGCACTGTTATCCATTTTATCTTGCTATTTTTGTTCATCATTCAAAATAAGATGAGTAATTCAGAAATCAACAACATTAAGCCGGATCAGGTTGCAGCGCGTTTTATGAGATATGTGCAGATAGACACCCAATCCGACCCATATGCCGAAACTTTTCCATCTACGGAAAAACAGAAAAACCTAAGTAAATTACTGGTCGAAGAATTGTTGGCCATGGGAGTCAGTGACGCTGAGCTAGATGAAAATGGTTATGTCTATGCCACTATACCTTCAAACACGGACAAAAAAGTTCCGGTCATTTGCTTCTGCTCTCATGTGGACACTTCACCCGATTGCTCAGGAACAAACGTAAAACCCATTGTACACACTGACTACCGCGGGCAGGACATTACGTTACCGGATGATCCTACGGTCATCATCAGATATGCCGAACACCCAGACTTGTCCGCACAAATCGGCCATGATATCATTACGGCATCAGGCACGACTCTTTTAGGAGCAGACGACAAAGCCGGCGTAGCAGAAATCATGGAGGCCGCACGGATATGGATGCAAAATCCACAGCTCAAGCACGGTGATATCAAAATACTTTTCACACCGGATGAGGAGATCGGCAGAGGGGTAGACTTTGTCGATCTGAAAAAACTCGGAGCCGCCTTCGCCTATACAATGGACGGTGAAAAAGCCGGGACCATAGAGGATGAAACCTTCTCTGCCGATGGCGTAAAAATAACTATCCATGGCATTTCGGTGCATCCGGGCTTTGCTAAGGACAAGATGCAAAGTGCACTGAAAGTAGCGGCTAAGATCATAGATTCTTTGCCCTTCGACAGGCTATCTCCTGAAAGCACGTCTGAAAAAGAAGGTTTTATACATCCCACCACTATTTCGGGGACAGTAGAAAAAGCCACATTGGAGTTTATCATCCGAGATCATGTCACGGCAAACCTCGCACTCCACGAAAGAGAATTGGAAAACATCACCAAGAATGTCCTCGCCAGATTTCCGGGATGTACGTATAGACTTGAGGTCAAAGAACAATACCGCAACATGAAAGAAGTGCTGGACAAATATCCTCAAATCATGCAAATCGGTTTAGAAGCCATTGAACGAGCTGGATTGAAGGCCGAATGTCGCAGTATACGGGGTGGTACAGACGGCTCACGCCTCTCTTTCATGGGACTTCCATGCCCCAATGTATTTGCAGGTGGACACGCCTTTCACGGCAAGATGGAGTGGGTCAGCAGACAGGATATGGAAGCCGCTGTAAAAACTATACTGCACATTGCCAATATTTGGGAAGAAAGAGCTTAAAAGGGCTGTAGGCTACAAGCTATAGGCTTTAGGCCCTTAGCTTATTGCCTATAGCCTACTGCTTAAAGCCTATAGCAAAAAAACACATAAACTATGCACACATCAAACGAAGTACTAAAAGCCATACAAAGCAGAAGGACTGTCAATCAAAACAGCTTTACTGAGGAGGAAATATCCCGGGAAGATATCATGACCATCTTGCATGCAGCCAATGCTGCGCCCACGCACAAACGTACACAGCCCTGGCGGTTTGTTGTATTTCGCAAGGAAGGGTTAGAAAGATTGGGGGCAGAACTAGCCCGTATCTATAAAACGATTACCCCTCTTGAAAAATACACAGAGCTGGCCGAACAAAACATGGCCAAAAAGGCGACAATGTCCAATGTGGCTATTGCTATCGTCGTCAATTATACGGGAGAACTTCCCGAATGGGAAGAGCTGGCTGCTACAGCCTGTGCCGTCGAAAACCTTTGGTTAGCTGCCCATTCGATAGGTATCGGTGGATATTGGGCTACCCCCGGGTTGATCCATCATCTCGATGGTTTCTTGAATCTGGAAGAAAACCAGAAGTGTATCGGACTTTTTTACCTCGGACACCACAATAGTGATTCTAGGGAACCTGCCCGTACACCTATCGAAGATAAAATTCGTTGGGAAGAGTAATTTGAATTGCCGCAGGCTTAAGCCTGCGGCAATTCAACTATAACTTCATTTTATGTACATCCACGGCTATCCGAGCTTGTCCACCTTTCCATTTCGGTCCATTTTCGATGATTTTTCGGAGTTCATCAAAAGACAAGTGGCCTCTTCCATTTGTTTCTTCGTGGACCTCAAAAGGCTTGCCGTTTTCATCTATCTTAAAGGCAATATGCAACACACCCTCTTCGTAGTGATCACCTTGGAAGTTTTTATTTAAATAATCTTCATATGCTGGCCAACCTTCTATAGGTTCGGCTCCCTCTTGATAGGATTGCAATGACACAGAATACGTATGCTCCTGCATAATTTCTACTTCGGTCAAGCCTGCTGTTCTTTGAGGTAGATACCGGAGTAGCAACAGTGTACACACCGTCACAAACATCACCGCAGCAGCCATCCCCACAGCCAAACGTTGCCAACTGTAAAAACGTCTGTTTTTGGCCAGAGACTGTGTCTCCACACGTGCCGCCAATCGCTTTTGCAATAGACTGAGCTGTCCCGCATCTACCCCATCCTGTAGTGCATACCCATCAATGGCGTCCTGCAAAAAGGGATCGCTCAAGGCTTCTTTTTCCAGCTCATACATCTCCTCCCTGCTCATCAAGCCGTTGACATAGTTGTGAATACGTGACAATTGATAATTATTTTCCATTTCGCTTATTCTCCATACAGATTTTCAGATTGCGTTTCCCATTTTGGATAGCACTCTTGACTTTATTGAGTTCATATCCCGTTCGTTCTGCAATATCCTTATAGCATAGCTGTTCCAAATAAAACAGCCGTACACATTGCTCCTGTTCTTCGTTCAGGGTCTGCATACAACCTTCCAGTTTCTCAAAATCATTTTCGCCCCACTTTACTTCATCATGTTGATTCAATTGTTGCTCACTTTCGTAGAGATTGTCCTCAATATCTACAAAATTTGAACGCTTGTCCTTGCGGAGCTGCATCAAACAGTAATTCTTGGTGTAAACATGCAGCCAACTCTTAAAATTTTCAACTTCATGCACACGCAGCTTGTCCACCAGCTCCTCAAAGACCTGCATCACAGCATCCTGGCTCCGCTCCATATCCTGCAAATATTTAAAGCATACACCATAAAGTAAGGACATATAAGGTGCATACAACTTCCCCAAAGCCTCGATATCCCCCGTGCTCCTATAATATTGCAGTAGCTCCTTTTCGTTCATGCGCAATCAACCGTCAATGATAAGATGATTGAAGATAGCAATTTCCATAATATTTTTGAAAAATAGTCTATCTTCCGAGATATTTACTACCCAAACAACAACATCGCAATAACCAGTGTCACGACGATATTAAAAGTCTGTGCGATCAAAAATGCATACAGTGGCTTTTTGTTCTGGTGACCAAACAAATCCTTAAAGTTCGTCTCCAAACCGATAGAAGTAAAGGCCAAGGCAAACCACAGTCCTTGCAAGCTTTTCAGGCTACCTTTGACAGCATCTACAGTTTCGGGCGAAATCACAAAAGAAAAGAGCAAAGAGGCAAATACAAACCCCACGACAAATTTCGGAAAACGCTCCCAGATTATTTTTAATGTGGGCTTTTCACGCTTGGTTTCATCATCTACTGATTTGGCATACGTCCAATAAATACTGATGAAAAAAGCGGCTATACCCAGCATGACATTTTGTGAGAATTTGACGATTGTACTGATTTCCAGGGCACGTTCACCCACCAGCGAGCCCGATGCTACCACAGCACCTGTAGTATCGATCGAACCTCCCAACCAAGCTCCGGTCACATCCTGCGACAGTCCCATCCATTCGGCTATGTAGGGCATGAAGATCATCATCGGGACAGCCGTAATCAAGACTAACGAAATGACATAAGACAGCTTCTTGCTATCGCCCTGTACCGCTCCGGATGTGGCTATAGCCGCCGAAACACCACAGATTGACACTGCACTCGACAACATAAGGGACATTTCCTTGTCGATTTTCAATTTTTTGCAGATCCAAAAAGCAAAGTACCAAACTGTGATGACAACGACCAAAGCCTGGATAAGCCCCAGTGAACCCGCCTTGAGAATATCGCCAAATATGATAGTCGTCCCCAACAGAACCAACCCTATCTTTACATACAATTCCGTATTCAAAGCTTCTTTGAACCATACGGGCAACTTAAAAAAGTTACTGATAAAAAGACCTATCGCCAGACTGAATATGACCGCCTCCAGATTGTATTCCTTGACAATCGAATTGCCCGCCAGTACCAGAGCAAATATCGTCAGGAAATACACGATAGGAAAAACAATCAGCAAAGGTTTTAATGCTTTCTGAAGCAAGACAGCTCCTAAAATGGCAACAAGATACACGGTAATAAACTGTAACCCTATGACAGTTATGTTCTTAATAGAAAAGACCTGTTCCCTTAATTCATTTGCATTGGTCCAATCAAAACCAGGCTTGGGGACAATGACACCCGTTAGTGCCAAAAACACAATTCCTAAGCCTAGGATCACGACGACCCAATCTTCAGAGAAGACAATTCGTTTAGATGACATATATTTAAGTTGATTTTAAGAATTGATAAAATGCATTGTGAAGATACGGAAATTTAAATTCAAATCCTTCTTCAATAGTTCTTTTTGTGGTCACCGGAACCGTTTCCAACAAAAGGCTAGGATCTACACCTTTGATAAAAGCGCCAATCTTGGCCAATGGTGTAGGCAAAGGTAAACCAAATCCAATTCCCGCTACCTCTCGCAGTGTCTTCATGAAAATTTCATTCCTTTCAGGAAAAGGGCTACAAGCATGGTAAACAAGGCCTTTTTGCTTTTTCTCTATGATCCACATGATCAAAGCGACCAAATCCTGCTCATGAATCCAACTCACATATTGCTGACCATTTCCAATTTTACCGCCCAGACCTTTTTTTACGATCCCATACAGCTCTGGCAACATGCCAAACCTCCAGGATAAGACAGCACTCACACGAACGATGACTTTCTCTGTCAAAGATGTGACAGTATCCTTAAATTCATCTTCCCATGCTAACACCAGATTTGCTAAGAAATCATGGCCATATACTGTACTGTATTCATCCTGTATGCTCTCAAGACCATTAAAAAGGGATATACCCGAAAAATTAATCCACAGGTTGGGTGGTGAGTCTAACTGATCAATAGCCTTTCCCAATAATGCCGTCGGCCCCAATCGGGAGTCCCGAAGTTTCTTTTTGTTTGTTTCCGTAAAACGCTTGCGGATATTATCTCCACATAGATTGATAAGTACATCCGCATGTTCCAGATGGTATATCCATTCTCCTAACTGTTGAGCATCCCAATGAACATATTGAATAAGAGGATGGTGTGATTTTTTTTCACCACGCGTCAATATGATCACCTTTTCCCCTCTTTGAACAAATGCCGTTTTTAAGAGTTTACCCAACTGCCCTGTACCTCCCGCTAACACAATTTTCCTCATGGACATATCATTTTATTCCGAAATGATCATTCAAGACCGTTCTTGCTGCATGATAGCCACACATGCCGTGTACTCCACCTCCCGGGGGTGTAGAAGAAGAAGCTATATAAACCTGCTTATTCGAGGTTCTGTATGGTGTCAATGACAGCGTTGGTCTCGTGTACAGTTGTCCTATATCCATAATCCCTCCATTGATATCACCTCCTACATAATTGGGATTGTACTCTTCCATCTGTACGGGATTCTTAGTAGCCCTTGCCAGAATAGTATCCTTAAATCCCGGTGCAAAACGTTCGATCTGGTTTTCTATAGCCTCTGTGTAGTCTACGGGAGAACCGTTCGGCACGTGGCAATACGCCCAGCCCGTATGCTTGCCTTCGGGTGCTCTACCCGAATCAAAAGCACTTTGCTGTGTAAATAAGACGAAAGGCTTATCAACCTGCCTACCTTCGTGTGCCCGTTTTTCATTAAGAGCAATTTCTGCGTATGTATTGCCAATATGCACTGTGGCAGCCTGATTACAGCGTCTGTCCCTAAAAGGAACCGGTTCGGACAAGGCCCAATCGATCTTAAAAACACCCATGCCCTGCCTGTATCTTTGCAAGCCCCGTCTATAGGATTCAGACAAATTGAGTCCCTCCAATTGTAAGATCTGTCTAGGTGTTAAGTCCAGAACCAATGTCTTATGTTCGGGCAAATCGGCAATATTTTTTACCCAAAATCCTGTTTGCACCTCTCCTCCTAAGTCTTTGTAATATTTTTCCAATGCAGCTGCAATAGATTGGGATCCACCGACGGGAATAGGCCAGCCATATTTATTGCCCACCGCCAGCAATACGATCCCAATAGCCGATGTCGCCCAGTTGGACAACGGCTGTATACCATGTGCAGCCATTCCGGCCCACAGAGCCTTCCCTTTTTCTGTTTTGAACGAGCGGGCAATCCAACTGGCTGGCCGTAAAGCATCCAGGCCAAAGGAGGCCAACTGTAACGGCTTTTGAGGAAAGTGCAGTGGCCCCATCGTATCCAGGGCCAAGCTCTCCCATTGGTTAACTACTGGCTGTATTAGTTTCTTATAGTATTTACCATCTATTCCCAGATCGGCGACAGTCTCATCTAAACTATGGTGCAAAATAGCGGTATCTCCACTATCCAAAGGGTGTGCCGCAGCATAAGGTGCATGCACAAACTCCAGTCCGTAATCCCCTAGCGGTAACGAACGCAGAAAAGGGGATGCCATGGCCATAGGATGTATGGCCGAACAGACATCGTGCTTAAAACCCGGTAAAGTCAACTCTTTGGTACGCATTCCTCCTCCAATAGTATCTGCACCTTCTACGATCAACGTAGAAAGTCCCCGCTGTTGCAAGGTGATCGCAGCAGCAAATCCGTTCGGACCCGAACCGATTATAATGGCATCGTAGCTTCTCAAAATGTATTTAATATGTATTCATATCGCGCTTCCTTCCCTCAACCAAAGGATATCGTCTCTCCACAAAACTCAAATCCACCTGTATAGAATCAGCATATTGATTAATTCCTTCTAATTTAACCTTTCTATTTTCGAAAATAGTATAATTCAATCTCATTTTCTCATCAGAATGGTTCTTATTTTTATTCTGAAGCACTAGGGTATGCTGGATCGTGTCTGCTTGGTAGAAGAAATAACTCCTATTGCCTGCCATACCGCCTACCTCCCATCTCGTGACACCCAGGTCTCTGTTTTTGTTCAGTTTAAAAAGATTATCCGAATCCTGGGTATCCACTTGATTCAACCTCCGATTTCTTCTGCCTTTTACGCGAAGCGGCGAATAACCGATCATTCTGTCCACAAAGGCCGTCCTGTTGGTCTTGAAACTCAAACTGGACCATTTTTCAAAAATAGCATCCTGCCATCTTACCGTATCATGAGGATTGAAAGGAAACTCTTCTCCATTTTGAACGAATCTATCCACGTTATAATAACCCGTTAAAGCAGGTATACCCGGCGTACTGGGAATATTATAATTATTGCCGTTGAAAAAACCATATCCCCAGTAAAAGGCCGTCAGAGGAACAAAAATAAAGATAGCAAACCATTTGACGACAGTCTTTACATTTGCCTTTAGACGGCTGTTGTATGTCGGGTAATAACGGTTTAATTGTACTGTTTTTCCCAATGTCACCCCTTCATAAATCTTACCGATATCCTGCCACACCACATAAATCCCAAGCAATGTAAAATAAGCAGCAGGTACGGCGACTCCGGCATCAAATGCATGATTGGCCAACACAATATTAAAACAGACAACCGCAGCCAAAGCTCCCCCAAGTGGGGCTGTCTTTTTATGTAACAACAATAAACCCGGAATAAGTTCAGCAAATCCCAAAAACACCGTGTACCAAAATGAAACACCCACATGCGACCAGTACAGTTTTTTTTCTGCCATGTCAATAAAAGGTGTGTTTAGCATACCGATTGTCGGATAAACCATCTGCATGGGAAAAACTTTTTTAAGTCCCCATCCGACCATCCCAAAAGCCAAACGGTACCTGACTATGGTATGCACCCAATAGTAGAGTTGATCATAGTTTCTATTTTTCTTATCAAAAAATGTCCATATCAGCCCCAAGATTACCGATACCAAAAAGAGTAGGATCAGATTGATATAATTCAAAAAACCAAAAACTCCCTCCTCGCTTTCTATCAATACCAGCTGCGGCGGCCAAAAGGCAACTACCGCTTGGAAATCATGATAGGTTAACTTACTAAAATCCAAATTAAACAGGTGCTGGTAAAATGCCGGATATGACGGTATACAAAGTGCTAAAAAGTAAATGCCAAAAATCCGAAAGGCAAGCTTCCTGCTCTTTGTCCACGCCCTTTCATGCGAAGTATATGGCTTGTTGTCTGTATGTCCCATGTCTATTGCTTTAAAAATCTATAGTTTACAATCTGGAGTCCCTTCTCCTGCCTTCAAAAAGCATATAAGGTTTGTCCACTCTTTCCAAAAGAACCTTTACCGAATCTATACCATTCAGGCTTCCACTGAGGACAATTGTCGAATCGGTCGGTCTGCTGTATTGCAAGGAAAATTGATCTTCCCGATGATATCTGTTTTTGTTGTACAAGTTGAGCACCTGATTCTCTGTATCTATTTCATAATGATAATAATGTCTTCCCGAAAATCCTGCCAGCTCATAATTTCGATCTATATCCTCTTTTTGATAAATATCGGCCGAAGACTTGTCGATAATCTGTTCCTTATTGACCTTCAGGCTAACCGTAGCCCATTTTTCAAACACCACATTCTGCCATCTCAATGGGTCCGTATTCGAATATGGCAAGGTATCTCCATGCACGATAAATTCCTTCACGTCATAAACCCCATAAGAATTGGAAAGCCCCGGACTTTGCGGATATTTATACGATCCGAACCCTTTATTCGATTCGAAAAGACCTAACGACAAAAACACGATAAAAAAAACAAGTACACCTCCTTTACTCCCTAATCTGACTTTAGACCAATCCGTTTTCGAAAAATCAGCATCGGGTCGTTTAAAATCAACCTGTTCCTCCCGGATCAATAATCTATACAACTTTTGAATATCGAGTGCGAAAAGAAAAGATGCCGCCAAAACAAGGAAAGTACTCAATGAAAGTTCCCCGATATCATAAAAAGCATTCGCTACAGCTATATTACCCACGTACCCTATGGTCAGCCCGGCTCCCCACGTAACCGTCCGCCTAAAAAAGAACAAAACTGCCGCCAGGATTTCGATAAATCCCAAAATTGCCACATAGGTCGACGAAAGGCCCGTAGTCTGATAATAAACTTTCCAGGCAAAAGCATCGCCATAATTCGTCAACAGATTGCTCAATGAGGGATAAGGTATTTGCAAGACAAACAATTTATACACCCCATAAGCAAACAATACAATCGCCAACTTATAGCGCAATAATATTTGCAGCCACTGATGCAAGACAAAATATTCTTTTCTTTCCCTGTCCACTAGTGTCCATACCAGTGTACCCAACACGGCCAGCACGACACCGACCAACCAGTTTTTAAAAGATGCCAATCCTAAAATCGGCATGCCTTCTGCATCCTGTAAAGGGAAAAATTCCGGTTGATAACGTGCCAGTACGAGCAAATTATAAAAAGGGCTTTCCTGCCAGTCCGCTTGGAATAAAAAACCATAAAATTTGGGATCTACCGGAATGATAAAGTAAACAAAAAAGATGAACAGAAAGCGAAAGAAAACCTTCTCCTTATATGTCCATTCTACGCCCCTCTGTGTATCCAGAAAGGGACGGGAAAAATATCCGAATACCTTATTCAGCAAAGAGCTACCGGATTTTAAATCTGTACCTGATGAAATATTATGCATGACATATTTACTTTTGGTCATAATACGTGTTATTAATAGTCGGGATTTGGTTCTATAATACCATTACCCAACACAATCTCACCAATAGGGATAGGGAAAAAATAATGCCTATTTGTAATGGTAAGGTTGGGCTTTAACCTTTCGATCTCTTCTTTTAATTTGCCTGTCCTTGTCAAATCATAATATCTGTGTGCTTCCCATAAGAACTCAAATCTTCGCTCTTCTAAGATAGCCGCCAGTACCTCTTCCTGGGTAACCGCATCGGTACCAAGTAAAGCAGCTCTGTTTCTGACAGCGTTTAAATCATGAATAGCACCTTGCAGCTCTGTACCACCCAACTGTGCTTTAGCTTCAGCTCTTATCAAATATTGCTCAGCTATCCGCAATACATAGATTGGATCTGTAGCGGGACTTCTATAATAAAGAGAGCCCGCATACTGTGTAACACCTCCCTGAACTTCGCTATCCAGGAAAGCCACTCTTCCGCCACCTGTTGAAGGATTCAGTAAAAAGTTTACCACATCATCGGTAGGCCGAAATCTATATTCCCCTCCCTTAGACAAAAGAGTCATCGTTGTTCTCAAACTACTATTGGGATTTTGAGCAGAAAATGCAAGTTCAAAAATAGATTCTCGGGTTTGAACCACATTGTTTTTAAACCATACGGAGAAAGGAGCTAGCAACTCATAATTAGCATTTAAATTAATGACATCCGTTGCGTATTTAATCGCATCCCCCCATTGTTTATTATACAGGTGATAACGCGCCCTAAGCGCCCATACACTATGTCGGGTAGCACGTATCCTGTTTACGGTTACATTTGCGGGCAGCAAGTTTTCGGCAGCTTCAAGATCTGTTAATACCTGTGCGTACGTGTCAGCGAGACTGCTCCTGGGAATCTTGCCATCTATAACAGCATCCGTAGTCGGAGTCAACTTTAAAGGAACTCCACCAAAGGCTCTGGCCAGGTCAAAATAAGCCAAAGCTCTGATAAAATGTGCTTCTCCCAATGCTGTATTCTTGTCTGCTTCCGAAAGATTGACGTCTGTTATCCCGGGAGCCTTTTCAATAATATGATTAGCCGCATTAATGGTCCGGTAAATAGCAGACCACGTACTGCCAAAATCAGCGTCCTCGGGCAGAAAGTTCAATTCCGCCGTATTGTTGAATACTTGATATACGACATTCCCACTAGGGACAAATCCTAGGCGGGTATAATTCCCATAATAGTCTGCAAGTGTACGGTAAGCACCCCTCAATGCAGTATTTAAGGAAGCACGGTCTACTATGGTAGATTCATCTGAAACATTAGCTTTTGGCTCTATATCCAAAAAACCTGAACAGGAAGAGACAGCTAATAAGCCCGTAATTAATATACAGACAATTATAGATTGCTCTTTTTTCTTTCTAAAGAATATTTTTATAGCTTTCATTTCTTTATCTTTTTAAACTCATAAGATCACAAAGTGATATTAACACCGAATTGAATGGTTCTAGGTGTAGGAGGTGATGCAAAGTCATATCCCTGAATATTTTGGTTCTCTCCTCGTTCAATCCTGGTTTCGGGATCAGCTCCCAAATATTTGGTCAACAGCCATAGATTGGTTCCAGTCACATAAACTCTTAATTGTGTATTTCTGACGGGAGGTAGCGTATAACCAAGGGTCAGGTTCCTAAGTCTTAGAAAAGAGGCATCTTCAAAAAACCTGCTGATTTCCTGTCTATTATAGTTTTGAAGTGCCAATCTGGGAACGTCTGTTATGTCTCCCGGATTTTGCCAGCGATCCAATTGTGTTACAGTGAGCGCTCTTGTATCGCCCAATGTTCCACCATGCTCATTCAACAGTCTGTTATGATTCCACAAGCGGTTTCCATAAGAAAATGTAAAAAGGAAATTTAAATCGAAAGATTTGTAACTCAGGTTATTCGTAAGCCCACCAAAAAACTTAGGCCAGGCGTCACCTACTACTTTTCTATCGTCGGTGGTTATATTGCCATCTTTATTCACATCTTCAAATACCAAATCACCCGTTTGAGGGTCTACTCCCAATACATTGTACAACCAATAAGAATATAGGGCAACGCCTTGTTCTATCCTTGAAAATCTTTCATATAGAATTGGTTCGGGCAATACCTCAACTTTATTGATGTTTTGTGAAACATTGAAAGAAGATTTCCACTTGAATCCGTCACGGTCGATATTGACAGCGTTTACTGTAAATTCAAAGCCTTTGTTGCTGATTTCCCCAAAATTGGTCAAATAAGAGCTAAAACCTGTAGAACCAGGCACCGGTATTTGTAACAAGGCATCGGTTGTATATTTATTATAATAATTAACCTCAAATCCTAAACGACCGTTAAGGAGCAAAGCATCCAGTCCAACATTAAACTGGGTAGTTTTTTCCCATCGCAAGTTAGGGTTAGCCAACTGGAGCGGTCTGGTTCCCGGCAGTTCGGAGGTTCCTCCATCAGGATACCCCGCTCCGGCGGTCCACAATCCTCTTGCACCAAAATCACTAATTCCGTTTTGGTTTCCTGCAGCACCATAACTTGTTCTTAATTTCAGATGATTGACAACTGAAACACCGGAAAACAGTTTTTCATTACTGATGATCCATGCGGCACCCACAGAAGGGAAATAGCCCCATCTGTTTTTACTGGCAAATTTAGAGGATCCATCAGCTCTGAACGTAGCTTCAAACAAATACTTATCATTAAAACCATAATTTAACCTGCTAAACACAGATACCAGGTTATTTTTACTCCAAGTCTCATCTGCTGTCTGATTGGCTGCCGCTGAAATCAATGTAAACTGATTATTTGGAAAGTTCGTTCCTCGCGCATAAGTGCTTTTTACGAGACTGGTCTGAATATGGTTTCCTACTATAAAATTAAAGTTATGCTTCCCATTGATCGTGTTTTTATACGTCAAAGTTTGCTCATTTACGGCAAAATCTGACTGCGTGAGGCTTGAAATCGCCTCTCCGTTAGCAGCTGTCCCCCTGATGATATTGGTATTCCAATATTCATTTTCCTCATATAGGTTATAGTCCAGGCTAAAACTACTCGTGAACACCCACTTCGGTGAAATCTCGTATTGTCCGTGCAGATCTCCTACGTAATGGTTACTTATAGTGTGTGCGTCATAATTTTCGATTAATTGAGCAATATTATCGAAGTTTGACCATCTCAAAGGCCTACCATCTTCATCATAGATAGGAAGAGTTGTGGGAATATCTACTGAAGATTGGTATAGAGCTCCTGTTCCTCCACTGCCAACGGCTCTACCTATCGTCCGGTTACTTCTCGATAGCGTATTACTCGTTCCTATCTTTAATCTTTCATTTATTTTCTGATCTATATTAACCTTCAAGCTGGAACGGTTAAATGCCATGGGTCTCCATATACCGTCCTGATTAGAATGTCCTATCCCTATATAATAACTTGTACTTTGGCCTCCTCCCCTTACCGAAGCATCGTAGTTTTGTAGCTTGGCATTACGAAAAAGAATGGATAAGCGATCATAAGTTTTTTGGTCCTCGGGCAATCCCTTGCCGCTCTCTCTCGTATAGAGAGGCGCCAATCCCTCATTGGCCCTATACTCTTCTACCAATTCAGCATGTTGAGGACCCGTTACCAATTTCCACCTTTGTGATTCCGGAACCCAGCCCACACCTTGGGAAAGGTTAAAGTCTAATTTTGGCTTTTGGTCAAAATTACCTCGCTTAGTAGTAACAATAACTACACCGTTGGCTCCTCTAGAACCGTAAATAGCAATAGCAGAAGCATCTTTTAAAACTTCTATACTCTCAATGTCATTCGGATTTATATCTGCAAGAGGGGATACACCTCGATCTGCTCCGATCTGCTGAAGTGACGTATTATTCACAAAAATACCATCAATAATATACAGAGGATCATTGCTCGAGTTAATAGATGTGGCCCCTCGTACTCTAATAAATGTATTAGAACCAGGAATTCCCGTTCCTCCATTTATCCACACACCCGCAGTAGTTCCCTGTATCTGTGTATCAAAGGTTGACTCCGGAATTGTTTTTGTATTTGTCGGATCTATTTTGGACACTGATCCGATCAGATTTTTCTTTTCCTGTGTGCCATATCCCACGACGACGACTTCTTCTAGACTTTGGTCTTTCCGATCCAATTCGATTGTAGCCGGTGATTCGGACAGTACCAACTTCTTTGATTCATATCCCAAATAAGACACAATAACTGTAAAAGGTAACTTTTGTCCCGTAACAAATGCAAAATGCCCATGACGATCTGTCTTCACGCTGTGGGTTACCGCCTCTAGCTGGATAGTAGCCCCTTCAATAGGCCTTTTGGTGTCCGCATCGACTACCTGACCTACTAAGGTCGCATTGATAATGGGTTTTGTCTCTTGTGATGTTGCCCCTAGGACAATGATCAAAAACAAAAAAACAGATAAAGAGTAATAGAATACTCTATAATTTTTCATACTTTCGAAGAGTTAATAGTGAATACTTACAAGCCGCAACTCCAATTGAAGACTTGTAACATTATTAATTAAAGAGAGAAGCTATAGGGAAATGAATTTTTCCCTATATGCTTCCAAAAGAGAAATAGAATTCTTTCAACCATGCATTCGCATTGTATAACAAAGGCAATACAATACGGTAAAGTTTTCGCTGTTTAAAGCTACGCTATGCTTTTTCATCGTTTTGTTATTTCAGATTGTACCGCAATGTCACCCCATATGTCAATGGATCACCGATCACGCCTGCATATTGACCATGATTCCCCGGAGCAGCAAGTAATTGCTCATAATAATCCTTATTCGTCAGGTTTCTGCTCCATACAATGACGGCCAGTCCATTCGTCGCCTTAAATCCGACACGGGCATTTAACAAGGTATATGCATCTATGTTCAGATATTGCGAAGGTGACGGGCTGGATGAAAATTTAGATCGGTAATATAGATCTGCACCCAAGAAATAATTACCCTGGAGACTGAGTAGATCACCCTTTGCTGTCAATTCCGTGGCAAGCGACCAGGACCATTTGGAAATTCCGGGCAGTTCACCTCCAGAAATATCTTTGAAAGCCTCCGCTCCGCCTACTTCTTCCAAAGGCACAGGCGCGTTAGTAAACGATATATATTTGCCATCGGTATAAGCCAATGCTCCGTTCAGCCGAAGGAAACTCCATGGCCTGACAGATCCGTCTAATTCCAAACCCTGTACCCGCACTTTCTCCGCATTTGCCAGATAACCTCTGTTTACGCCCGGATCCGGCGTTTGTACCTGAGTCTGATAATCCTTAATATTGGTTTGATATACGGTCAGGTTGAAGAAAGAATTGCGGCTTGGATTGGTTTTTACACCAAATTCCACATGATTGACCGCTTCCGGCCTTACCTCAGCCAGATCGGTAGCGACTTGACCGTCTATCACCGGCAACCCACCTACATTGATACCGACGGGCTTGTAGCTTTTTGAATAGGTCGCATAGGCGTTGTAGTCTGGTGTGAATTTATATTGCAGGGATAGTTGTCCTGAAAAATTTGCGGCATCCGCATTGACGTCAAATTCCTGGTCCGAATAAATGCTATTGACCGCCGTTTGTTGATCAGGCGTGTAAGCTATGTTGTTGTCAATATATTTTTTCCGGTCATAGTCAGCCACTTTTTTATCATAGTTGTACCGCAGTCCCGGCAACACGTGCAATTGGGGTGTGATCGCCCAATCGATCTGCGAAAAAACGGCCAAGCTGGTACTCTTGATACCATACTTCGTACGGATACCCACCTTATCGATCAGTCCCGGTGCCCATTGTGTCTGAGAAGCATTACTTTGCTGAAACCGCCACAAGGCATCCCCGGCTTCCTCCGTGTGTACGGGATCGGTTTTCAGATCCTGCCACAATGCGAATACACCGACCACACCACTGACCTTATCACTGATGTTGCCCGAATAACGAAATTCCTGCGACCATTGATCGTGTACCGAGTTACCGGCAGATATGGTATATGCCGGCACACCCAGATAGTCCCGGTCGTTCAACGGTACCCAATTCCAATACCGCCATGCCGAGGTAGATGTCAAGGTACCATTGCCTATCCTGTAATCTACATTCAATGAAGCACCCCCCAATTCATTATCAGCTTTCGATCTGGTATCGAGGTCCACCTTTCTTTCAAAGGCACTTTTATACGGTATTTCATAGCCAAGATCTTTGATAATCGCATCAAACTGCCGATAGTCGGAGCGTTGTGTTTTGACCACTCCGGCCACAGCCCAGCCATAGCCATCGGGACGTTGCGTGGTCACATCCCCTGTCAGGGAAATTTTCAGGTCTTCGGTCGGCGTGAATAACAATTGCCCGCGTACGCCCAGATTGTTGATGTCATTGATCTTGCGATCGCTGTACACATTGTACAGTGTTCCGTCACGTTGCGTTCCCGAAAAAGACACCCGGGCGGCAATCTTGTCCTTGACCAAAGGGCCGGTCAGAGAGGCCTTGGCCTGTATATAACCATAGTTGCCATAGCTCAATTCAAAATTTGCCCCCGGTGTAAATTCAGGTAGACGTGAGGTAATATTAAATGCGCCGGAGGTCGTATTCTTGCCGAACAAGGTTCCCTGTGGCCCACGCAAGACTTCGATCTGCTCGATATCGATAAAATCCAATGCTGCCGCTGCCGGCCGTGCCAGATACACACCATCGAGATAAAAACCAACTCCCGGGTCTATACCATCATTGGTCAGACCATAGGTCGATCCCAATCCCCGGATGTTCAACGTAGTATTTCGCGGATTGGAAGCATAAAGTTGTACTGATGGAACAACCTCTTTCACTCTGGCAACATTAAATGCTCCCGCGTCTTCTATAGTCCTGGCCTGTACGATCGAAACGGGAATGGGGATATCCTGAATCTGTTCTGTTCTTCTACGGGAAGTCACCAAGACCTGTTCCAACGCATTTACACTTGGTGTCAGCTCGATGATGGTCGGAGAACTCTCCACAACTATCTTACGGGTTACATAACCTACGTAAGACACAATGATCGTAAAGGGAAGTTTCTGTCCGGTCACGAATTGAAATTTACCATCGCGGTCTGTTTTGACCTGATGTGTGACCGCTTCCAATTGTACGTTTACACCCGCAATAGGTTCTTTTGTAAGGGCATCGACGACTGCCCCTGTGAGCGATGCATTGATGATAGGTTTGGGTTCGATTTGAGCCTGGGATTGAAAATTCGTCGCAATGATGACAAAAACTACCAGGAATATCCGGAAAAATCCGTTATTTTTCATATTTTTATACAGTTTAATGATGGATACTTTACAAGTGCCAACGCCAATTGAATACTTGTTTTCATGATTAGACAAGAGGGGAAGCCTAGCTTCCCCTTTCCTGTCAGATGTTAAGAGAAAGAAGATTTATAGACACATTCGCATTCGAATGGACAAACAGTATAGATGAATAAGATCAGTGTTACCGTGAACCGATCTACGGTTGATTTGATAGTAGTTTTTTTTCATGTTTTTGTTTAAAATGTATACTTATTGTTGCCAACGCCAATTGAACGAACAAGGCAAATATACAAACATTTTTTATAAAGTCTACTAAATTGGTAGATTTTATATACAAAGTATGCAAACAAAACATAACCAACTGATAATCAGAATTATATTTTTGTACAATTTCTTCTATATTTAATAACGCATAGCAGACCATTCCAACGACTTTGTAGCTTTCAGCCACCATCTCGGAACAACGGGATATCTGTTCGGGTAAAAGAAATTATATTGAGGATCAGTAAATAATCTGAAATAGCCTGTCCTTTTTTTGATGAAAAGGGTAGTCAAACACAAGATTCTCAAGCGAGACTTATGGATTGGTTAAGAAACAGATGTAGAAATTGTCCACTGCCCTCCCCTTACAACCACAGTGACAAAATTCCCCATGAAGAGGTCAACACCACCAAAATACCGACCAAAATAAGCAGGATGCGCTGATTGATCCGCGAAGCCACAAGCGCTCCCAAAGGGGCAGCCACGACACCACCGATGATCAATCCCAATACAATCTCCAAATGCTGTACCCCTAACAAAAAGATAAAGACCGCAGTAGCAAAATATGTCACAAAAAATTCGGCCGTATTGACCGTACCTATCGTATGTCTCGGACTTTTTCCTTGGCTCAAAAGATTAGAGGTCACGATCGGTCCCCATCCTCCACCACCTATAGCATCGAGCAATCCTCCAAAAAAAGCCAATAAAGAGGCATGTTTGACTTTCTGTGTCTCCGCCTTTTTCTTCTTAAAAGCTCTGTACAACAAGTACACCCCCAACAGAAGCAAATAAGCAGAGATATAAGGTTTGATAGCATTGCCATTGAACAGATCTGCGATAAGATAAGCACCGATGATAGCACCAATGCTACCTGTCACCACAATTTGCAAAAACAACTTCTTATCAATATTGGCAAAACGGATATGCGAAAGTCCCGATACACCAGTCGTAAAAATCTCCGACGTATGCACACTAGCAGAGGCAAATTTGGGCGGAATACCAAACCAGAGCAGTAAGCTCGTACAACTCACGCCATAAGCCATACCCAATGCTCCGTCCACGAGCTGGGCAACAAATCCGGCCAGGATAAACCACAAAAACTTCTCTCCAAACTCAAAGGCGTTCGAACGGAAACCCTGCACCAGTAGATAAACAAAATAAGCCGCAATGACAAGTTTGAAAAGAACAATGATCCATCCCACATGTTTCAACGTGACCCTATCTTTAAATTTATCCAATCCTAAAACGGCAATGGCTCTTTCCATATTTTGACTTATGTTCTTTTGTTTTACATTTTATCAACAGTAGGGGCAAAAAATTTTTTGCCCCTACTGTTGACCCGACAAATATAAAAATATTTTTATTAAAGTCTACTATTTTTATAGACTTTGTATTTATTTCATTTTTGAAATAAAAAAACATGCTGAATTTCAGCATGTCTTCATATAAATATTTAACAATAGTAGGGGCAAAAGATTTTTTGCCCCTACCTACATTCAATAACAATACCTATTCTCCTCAATCAGTTTCTTAGCAATACGTTGGCGAGCCTCTTTCACATTGAATGGTTGTGCTTTCGTAAAACGACGCAATCCCATCAACATCATATTCAACTCATCCCCTTCAGCGAAAGAGTACAAAGCCTCTTTACCAGCTACAGCCACTTTGTCAATAGCCGAATACAGATACACCTTCGCCATATCCATAGCATATGCTGCTTGTGCCTCACCCCGCGTATAGTACAGTTTTTCGGCACGCAGCAAGACTGATTCAGCAACATACACATAACCGATAATGTCAGCGATATTCATCAATATCTCCTGCTCTTTTGACAGTGACATCATCAGTTTCTGCACCGCCGCACCTGCAATCATCAGTCCCGTTTTCTTGAGGTTGGCCAGGATTTTCTTTTCTGCCGCAAAAGGTGCGTCATCCCCTCCCCCAAAATCCGGAATAGCCATCAACTCTCCTGCCACAGCCTGAGCAGGCCCCATAAGATCCAACTCCCCTTTCATTGCTCTCTTCAACAACATATCAACCATCAAAAGACGATTGACCTCATTGGTACCTTCAAAAATACGGTTGATACGTGAATCCCGATAGGCCCGCTCCATCGGAGCCTCGGCCGAATAGCCCATACCCCCATAGATCTGTACGCCCTCGTCTACCACATAATCAAGCATTTCCGAACACCAGACTTTGATGATCGCACACTCTATCGCAAACTGCTCCACGGATTTCAGCTTTGCCTGAGCTTCGGCCATACCTCCGGCCACCAATGCATCGTACGCATCGTCAATATTTTGTCCGGCACGGTACGTAGCCGATTCGACCGCAAACAGACGAGTGGCCATCTCGGCCAATTTGTAACGGATAGCTCCAAATTTGGAAATCTGCAAGTTGAACTGTACCCGTTCATTCGCATAGTTTACCGCCTGCGAAATGACCGCTCGGGCCGAGCCAATGGTCGCTGCACCGAGCTTGATACGTCCGATATTCAGGATATTGACCGCTATCTTAAAACCATTCTCCCTGTCGGAAAGCATATTTTCGACAGGAACAGGACAATCGTTAAAGAATATCTGGCGCGTTGACGATCCTTTGATGCCCAATTTATGTTCCTCCGGATTCATTGTGATACCTCCAAAATCCCTTTCCACGATAAAGGCTGTCAAATTCTTATCATCATCTATCCGGGCAAAAACAATAAAAATATCGGCAAAACCACCATTAGTAATCCACATTTTCTGCCCATTGATCAGATAGTGTGTACCCTCTGCATTCAATTTTGCTGAAGTACGTCCCGAATTGGCATCCGATCCTGCATTAGGCTCCGTCAGACAGTAGGATGCCTTCCACTCCCCCGTAGCCAGTTTGGGAATATATTTTGCTTTCTGTTCGGCATTGCCATAATACAAGATGGGCAACGTACCGATCCCTGTATGCGCAGACAGTGCTACCGCAAAAGAATAGCCACTACCGACAGCATCGGCAACCAGCATAGACGTATTGAAATTCTTGCCAAAACCTCCGTATTCCTCTGGAATAGAAACACCCAACATCCCCAATTCCCCCGCCTTGTCCAACAAAGCAGGCATCAAGCCTTCTTCCTGTGCATCTATCCGTTCTAGGATATTTAATACTTCCGCCTCCAAAAAGTCCAGACAGGTTTGGCGTATCATCTGCGCCTCTTCGTCAAATTCCTCCGGAATAAAAATGTCTGTATACGGTGTTTCCTTAATGACAAACTCTCCACCTTTGATTGCTTCTTTCATGTTTTTTTAGATTAAGGATAAAAAGATTAAGGAATAAGACTTCCTATACAACTTCCTTGTTATCGTTTCATATAGTTTTAGAGATTAAGGAATAAGGACTATTCCTTTCTTTTATGGACATCCAACGTTTTTATAAAGTTTACGATTTTCTTCTGCAACAAAATTAGTTTGTCCAATACCTCGTTACATTGAGTTTTTGAAAAATATCCAAATTCATAAGCTAAAATTACCTGTGTTTCTATTTCATAACAAGAACCTAATGAAATCCGCAAGAAATGGGCAAATTCCTTATCAGATGTACGGGAAGAGCCCTCCGCAATATTAGATGGCACAGATACTGTACACCTTCTAAGCTGACTAACTAAACCATATCGCTCTTCCCTTGATATATCTGCGACCAAGTCATAAATAACTTTGGCTAATTCCATTGCATCAGTCCATATCTGGAGTTTTCTAAAATTATGCTTTCCTTTATTTAGTCTTTGTCCCTTATTCCAATAGTCCTTGTTCTTTACTCCTTTCATCCTTATTCCAATAGTCCTTGCTCTTTACTCCTTTCATCCTTGTTCCAATAGCCCTTGTTCCTTACTCCTTTCATCCTTGTTCCAATAGCCCTTGTTCCTTACTCCTTTCATCCTTGTTCCAATAATCCTTGCTCTTTATTCCTCTCATCCTTGTTCCAAAATGCTAAAGCATTTCAAACACTCCTGCCGCTCCCTGCCCGGTACCGACACACATGGTGACCATACCATATCGCTGTCCCCTACGTTTCAGCTCGTTCAAGATCTGCACGGTCAACTTGGCTCCTGTACATCCCAACGGATGCCCTAATGCTATGGCACCGCCATTGACATTGACCTTTTCCTCATCTAATCCTAACTCCCGTATCACAGCCAAAGACTGCGAAGCAAAAGCCTCATTCAACTCAAACAAATCAATGTCTTCCTTTTTCAAACCGGCCATGTCCAATGCCTTGGGAATAGCGGCCACCGGACCGATACCCATAATACGTGGTGGTACACCCGCTACTGCATAAGAAACCAAACGGGCAATGGGTTTCAACCCTAGTTCTTTCATTTTCCTTTCAGACATGACCAACACAAAAGCGGCACCATCGGAGGTTTGTGATGAATTGCCCGCCGTCACACAACCGTCCGCAGCAAATACCGGTCTCAGTTTGGCCAATGCTTCCAACGTGGTATCCGCACGTGGCCCTTCATCGGTATCCACCACATATTTACGGCTAGCGATCTTACCATCCTTTAGGTAATTTTCAGTAACCGTAATGGGGACGACACCATCTTTGAGATGACCATTCTGTATAGCAGCTATTGCTTTTTGATGGGATTTCAGTGCAAAAGCGTCTTGATCAGCGCGCGAAACCTTAAAGTCCTGTGCTACCGCTTCGGCCGTCAAGCCCATGCCCCAATACCAGTCCGGATGCTCTTTGGCAACGGTCGGATTGGGAACGATCTTCCAGCCTCCAAATGGCATGCCCGACATGACTTCAGCACCGCCCGCAATAATGACATCAGCCATACCCGTTTTGATCTTGGCCGTTGCTGTGGCAATGGTCTCCAAACCCGAAGCACAGTATCGGTTTACTGTCACTCCCGGCACTTTGTCCGTATCCAGGCCCATCAATGCGATAAACCGGGCCATATTCATACCCTGTTCCGCTTCGGGCATGGCATTCCCGACAATCACATCGTCAATATCTTCCTTATCCAAATTGGGGACGGAGGCTACCAAATGTTTGATGACACTTGCCGCCAAATCATCCGCACGCATAAAACGAAACCCTCCCCTCGGAGCTTTCCCCACCGCTGTACGGTATCCTGCTATGATGTATGCTTCCATATTTTGAGTATTGCGTAGTGAGTATTGCGTATTGCGATTTCACCATCGCCTATAGCAATACATATAACTATTTTTTCAAACTTTGTTGAAGTTTATAACACATTTTTTGTATTTCATCTATATTGTCCAAAACCGAGACAACATCGGCTCTAAACAGCCCTAATTTTTGAGCTATGATAACCTGCGTTTGAAGTTCATAAGCTGACCCATTAGCTATACCAAGAAATTGGATAAATTCACCTTTCGTATTACGCCCAGCCCCTTCCGCTATATTGGAAGCTATAGAAACACTGCATCTTCTGATTTGAGAGGTTAATCCATAACGCTCATCCTTAGGAAATTCAGCCGACAGTTCATAAATAAACACACATAGGTCAATTGCCCGATTCCAAATTTTCAATTCTTGAATATTATGCATACCTATACTTTTTATCGAGATTGTACGTAATACTAATCTCAAGGTTAAAATTTCTTACATTTTTTGTACCCAACGAACGTTCGCACATCGCAATACGCATATCGCTGTACTAATTACGTAATGCCTTCCCTTTCGTCAGCATATGCTGTATCCGCTCCAACGTTTTCCGTTCGGCACACAATTCCAAAAAAGCCTTCCGCTCCAGATCCAACAAGTAATGCTCGGATACCTCAGTAGGAGCAGAAAGGTTGCCACCGCACATTACCCAACCCAACTTTTCCGAAATCTTCTTGTCGTGGTCAGAGATATAATTTCCGGCACGCATAGACGATGCCCCCACATATACGATACCCAATCCCTGATTGCCCAACACCTTGATATCGTTTCGGGGAGCAGGCTGCACATAACCGGCATTAGCCAATTCGATAGCCTTTGCTTTAGCATCGGCCAGCAGTCTTGATCTGTTCATCGTAATGCCATATTTTCCGGCCTGCAAATACCCCAGTTCAAAAGCCTCTACCGCCGAAGTAGACACTTTGGCCTGACCGATGGTCAAAAAACGGTCTTTCAATGTATTCTGTACAATCTGGTCATCCCTGTACTCATCCGAAGCCCGCAGCGCAAACTCTTTGGAGCCGCCACCTCCCGGAATGACACCAACCCCAAATTCCACCAATCCCATATAGGTTTCGGCATGCAGCTGCACAAAATCCGCATGCATCGAAAATTCACAACCACCTCCTAATGTCAACTGAAACGGAGCTACCACAACTGGAATAGACGAATATCGCAAACGCATGGAGGTATCTTGAAACATACGTACGGCCATGTTCAGCTCATCATAATCCTGCTCTACGGCCATCATGAAAATCATTCCGATATTGGCTCCTGCCGAAAAATTCTTTCCATCATTGCTGATGACCAAACCACGATATTCCTTTTCAGCCAGATCAACAGCCTTGTTGATCCCTTGTATCACGTCGCCACCAATAGTGTTCATCTTTGTATGAAATTCACAATTGATGATACCATCTCCCAGATCAATGATCGAAACACCCGAATTTTTCCATATTGTTTTCGTATCCCGGATATGATCCAGTACGATCAGATCTTCCGAACCTGGGATGGGTTTGTAGGACTTGGAAGCGATATCGTAATAATGCCGTACACCATTTTCTACCTTATAAAAACTTTCGCATCCTGCCGACAACATATCATGCACCCACTGTGCCACTTCACCTTGTTGCCCAGGCAAACGTTTGGGTTCCGCTTTGATCTTTTCCAACGTTTCACGTACACCGAGCGCATCCCATACTTCAAAAGGCCCGATCTCCCATCCAAAACCTGCACGCATGGCATCGTCGATACGGAAAAAATCGTCCGTGATTTCAGGCACACGCTTCGATACGTACTCAAAGAGCGGATAGTGCATGGCCCGAAACAATTCGGCCGCCTTATCCGTTCCTTGCTCGTAGACCTTCATCCGCTTACGGATATCTTCTACAGCTTTGGTCGCCTCCAGTGTGGTAGATTTCACTTTTTGTTGGGAGCCATATTCAAATGTCTTGAGGTCGAGAGAAAGAATCTCCGACTGTCCATCCTTGCCTTTGACCTTCTCGTAAAAACCTTTCTTGGTCTTCTCTCCCAACCACTTGTTCTCCACCATCTTGGTGATAAAATCTGGTAACTGGAATACGTCTTTCGCCTCATCATCCGGCACATTTTGCACCAAGCCGTTGGCCACATTGACCAAGGTATCCAACCCTACCACATCTGCTGTTCGGAAAGTAGCGGACTTGGGATGCCCCATGGCAGGTCCTGTATATTTATCCACTTCCTCTACCGTCAATCCCATCTGATCGACCAAGTGTGTCAGTGCCAACATCGAATATACACCGATCCGATTGCCAATGAAAGCAGGAGTATCCTTGCACAAAACCACGGTCTTGCCCAACATTTTATCACCATAATGTATCAGAAAGTCAACGACATCCTTTTTAGTAGACGTAGTAGGAATGATTTCCAATAATTCCAGATAGCGTGGGGGATTAAAAAAATGCGTTCCGCAGAAGTGTTGTTTGAAATCTTCCGAGCGTCCCTCTGTCATCAAATGTATAGGAATACCCGATGTATTGGAAGTAATCAATGTCCCCGGTGTACGGTACTGTTCTACATGCTCAAAAACTGATTTTTTGATATCCAAGCGTTCGACGACCACCTCGATGACCCAATCTGCCTGGCTGATTTTGGCCATATCATCTTCAAAATTGCCCGTCGCGATGCGTTTGACAAAAGATTTGCTAAACAAAGGTGCCGGATTAGACTTGACAGCTGTATCCAACGAAAAATTCACGATACGGTTGCGCACGATAGGGCTTTCTAAGGTCAAGCCCTTGGCCTCTTCCGCAGGCAACAGCTCATTGGGAACAATGTCCAATAACAATACCTCTACACCAATATTAGCAAAATGGCACGCAATACGCGAACCCATTACACCTGATCCCAAAACGGCAACTTTCTTTATGCTTCTGTTCATTTTTTATAGTATTAAGTATCGAGTACTTAGTATTTAGACTCTTGTCTTTCATCCTTGCACCTAGTATCTCCACCAATCCCCCACTCTCAATTGTCCGCTGTCAACTATCCACTTTCAACTATCCACTTTCAACTATCCACTTTCAACTGTCCTCTATCCCATAAACCAACATCTCGTATCTCTCCCACAACTCCTCCTCTCCAAGTCTCCTACACTGTCCTCTATCCCCTCTCAATTGTCCACTATCAACTATCCACTGTCAACACCTCTTCCGGCTCATAGGTATTTGCCAGATCATTGACCTTGGCCAACATTCGAATCAATTCTTCTTTCTCCTTTGGAGAAAACTGTGATTCTAAATACTCATTGAAACCGCGAACCACATCCTTGGCAAGTTTTCTTTTTTCGACACCCAATGGAGTGAGGTACACCTTTACCGAGCGCTTGTCTTTGTCACTTGTCTCCCTATAGATAAACCCCAAAGCCTCCAGATTGTTCAACACTCTCGACAAAGAAGTCGTCTTCACTCCTGTAAAATTAGCAATGTGAGAAACTGGAGTACCCTCTTTGTGGATATTAATCAAAATATATCCGGCAGCTTGCGTAAAGCCATGTTGTGAAGCAATATTGTTATATTTGTTGGCTACGGTCTGCCACGCAGATTTTAAAAAATAATCAATTGTGTTTTTTTGGTTCATAGTCGATTTTTCATGAATAGAATGTTCACACCTTTATTATGCAAGCATAACAAAATTAACAGATTTAATTGAATAGCCCAAATATTTTTTTTCAAAAGTAGAGATATAAGGCTGAGCAAGACAAACGTATCTTATTTTTGTTTATAAAATTAATCGGAGGAATTACTTAGACAAGTTTTCTTTTGTCCTCATGCCGGACGGGCAGGTACTTTTTTTCCGCTAAAAAGTACCCAAAAAACTCGCCGCTTCGGACATTTGACACAATGGTAGTGCATCGCACTGCTATTGTCAAATATCCGGAGGCGGCATTTTTCGTAGCTGTAAGGATATTGCTTTCAGCATAATCTCTTGTTTAACGGCATTGTCCCCAAAACGACCTTGTTTAGCATGGAAAGCAAGCCCGTGGAGCTGCGGTCTTGATGACTTACAGCTAGCACAATGCAAGCCTTTCCAGTCTTTGTAGGGGGATGGAGGGGTGGAGACCTTGCGAAAGGCGCTTCCGTAGTGTAGCGTGGCGGCTTGAACAGGCTAAACAGAGTCTTGACTTTTTTGCTTCGTTTTTGTGTTAAGACAAAAATGAAGGGCCTGTCCGGCCAGAGGACAAAAACTGTATAACAAAAACCTCCATTTTAACCCAACACCATTTAGAGAAAAAATGCATCATTTAGATGGGTTTATCCTGTTGCCGCGTTTTGCCATATTGTATATAGAAGCGAATTACTCATGGATGTTTTTTGCTATAGGAATTCGTGAATGCAGAGCATTTTGCCTAAGTTTGTAGGATAACTTTGGAATTTATTTAATCATTTTATGGGAAAACCTACTTTATTAATTCTTGCTGCAGGTATGGCGAGTCGTTATGGGTCACTAAAACAAGTCGACAGTTTTGGCCCTCATGGAGAGACGATTGTGGATTATTCTATTTACGATGCTATTCAGGCAGGTTTCGGTAAGGTTGTCTTTATTATACGAAAGGAATTTGAGGATGTGATGCGTGAGAAGTTTGACGCAAAGCTGGCCGGCAAGATTGAAGTGGATTACGCTTTTCAGGATTTTGATCTGAAAAAATTCGGTGTTGACCGTGAGATAGAACGTACTAAACCCTGGGGTACGGCCCACGCGGTCATGAGCGCCAAGGACTTGATACATGAACCTTTCTGTGTGATCAATGCGGATGATTTTTACGGTACAGATTCCTTTGTGAAAATGGCCAGTTTTTTGCAGAATGAGGTTAGGGATGACCACATGGCTTTAATGGGCTTTCAAGTGGGCAATACGATGTCGGACTATGGATATGTATCCAGAGGAGTCTGTGAAGTGAGCGCAGAGGGCAATATGACATCCGTCACGGAACGTACGAATATCTACTATGTGACTGATGATTCGGGAAATCGAAAGATCGTATATGAGGAGAATGGTGTACAACACGATCTTCCTGCCGATGCGAGGGTGTCGATGAACTTTTGGGGTTTTACACCTAAGGTCTTTGAGATAGCTCTGGAGATGTTTCCGAAATTTGTAGAAGAAAATGGTGATAATCCCAAGGCTGAATTCTTTATTCCTTCCGTACCGGATTATATGGTCAAGCATGGGATAGCGGATTTTAAAGTTATCCCCACCTCTTCGAAGTGGTTTGGGGTGACCTATCCGGAGGATAAGCCTATTGTACAGGAGAGTATTTCGAGATTATTGGTAGAGGGCGTGTACCCACAGAAGCTTTTTTAAAATAAAGTGACGGAGGTGATGATAGTGATGTAGTTATGAGGGCGGAAAGCATACCTTCATAACCTACTTTACCTTGATAACTTACATAACTTTAAAATAAAAAAACCGGTTTTTAAGACTGGCGATAGCAGATTATAAAGATCTGACAGATTTCAAAAACTTGTCAGGTCTTTTTTTTTAGAAAAAGCTTATTATCTTTGGTTTAGGAATAAATCATATCATCATGAGTTGTTATACCTATTTTATTCGGGCACTTCGCTACATGCTAGCGTTTGTAGTGGTCTGCAGCATAGCTTTTGCTATTGACAAAGAGTTGTGTGGTGGGGTATTGGATAGTTTTCTATCCCGGGTCAATCCTCGTTTGGCAATTGAATATGTAGATGCTAATCTACGGTTGGAAGCTATTATAGATTATGTAAAAACAGATTCTTCGTCGATTCTAATGCGGTTTTTGTGGAGGATATAGTTAGGGATATTTATTCGTATTTCTGCGTAATATTCATTATATTCGTATAAAACGAAAACATCATGGCATTAAAAGAAATCATTAAGAATCGGATTGTCGAGAACGAAACGGCCGATTTGAAGTCCTTGAAGGAAATGTATGCGGTCCACGCAGGCGCGGCTGATCTGGATGAGGAGTCTTCACTGGGCCATGAAGATTTTGCTAAGCAGGACGAAAGCCGCGAATCGGCCAGAAGCCTGCAAGGACGCATCAATCGTGCACAAAATCTATTGGATGCTTTTTTACAGTTGGACTTTGGTCCGAAATCCAGTGTGGAAGCGGGAGCTTTGGTGCTGACGGACTCGTTGAATTTTTTTGTCGGTATAGCGTCCGCAGCATTTGAACATGAAGGAAAAAGCTATATAGGCTTGAATATGGATGCTCCTATATACGAAGTTTTGCGCGGTGCAAAAGCCGGAGATGAAGTCGTCTTTAATGAGCAGAAATATAAAATAGCTGAAATCCTGTAAAGAAATTTCACTGTCCTTAGGGTCTAGCGTAACTTGTCCAGATTTATCGCATACGCGTCAAGTTAAGGATATAACCGTTCTTTTATGTCATCCTGAGACTTGCCGAAGGATCTTCTAACTGTATAGTTTTTAGATCCTTCCTATCGTCAGGATGACAAAAAACGCTTAAGTTGACGCCAATGCGATTTATCGGGAGCGGTCGCTAAGGGTTGGGCAATGGAGATGGGGTCTCGGACTCCTTTATACATATAGATAAAAAGGGCTGTGAAAATTTTTTCACAGCCCTTTTTTATTAAACGAAGCGATGTATTATTTCACTTCTTCGAAGTCTACGTCTTGTACATCATCTGCACCGGATTGGCTTCCTGCATCGTCTGCTTGTGAGGCATCGCCTTGCGGCTGTTGTGCTCCGCCTTGTTGTGAGGCTGCGTACATCTCTTCGGATGCGGCATTCCAAGCATTTTGCAGCTCGGCAGAAGCTGTATCGATATCGGCAAAGTTTTTGGCAGCATGTGCTGTTTTCAACTTTTCTAGACCGGCTTCAATCGGAGTTTTCTTGTCGGCAGAGATCTTGTCACCATATTCTTTCAGTTGTTTTTCTGTAGAGAATATCAAGGCATCAGCAGTATTGAGCTTGTCGGCTTCCTCTTTGATCTTTTTGTCGGCCTCGGCATTCGCTTCGGCTTCCTGTTTCATCTTTTGGATTTCCTCATCGGACAATCCGGAAGATGCCTCTATACGTATATTCTGCTCTTTTCCAGTCGCTTTGTCTTTTGCCGATACTTTGATGATACCGTTGGCATCGATGTCAAAGACAACTTCGATCTGTGGCACACCACGGGGTGCTGGCGGAATGTCGGTCAACTGAAAGCGGCCCAATGTACGGTTTTGTGCTGCCATAGGACGTTCTCCTTGCAATACGTGGATCTCTACAGAAGGTTGATTGTCGGCGGCAGTAGAGAACACTTCCGATTTTTTGGTTGGGATCGTAGTATTGGCTTCGATCAATTTGGTCATTACGCCACCCATAGTTTCGATACCCAATGAAAGTGGAGTCACATCCAACAATAAGACATCTTTTACTTCTCCGGTCAATACACCGCCTTGGATAGCGGCACCTAGAGCAACGACCTCGTCTGGGTTTACCCCTTTTGAAGGTTCTTTGCCAAAGAAATCTTTCACTGCATCCACGATGGCCGGAATACGTGTCGAGCCGCCCACCAAGATGATCTCATCGATATCGGAAGTGCTGTAGCCTGCATTTTTCAAGGCTGTACGGCATGGTTCGATCGTACGTTTTACCAAGTCTGCTACCAAGCTTTCGAATTTGGCACGTGACAATGTGCGCACCAAGTGTTTAGGACCAGTGGCATCGGCAGTGATGTACGGCAAATTGATCTCGGTAGATGTGGTACTTGATAATTCGATTTTTGCTTTTTCGGCCGCTTCTTTTAGCCGTTGCAATGCCATAGCATCTTTTTTCAAGTCAAATCCGTTGTTTTCATTGGCAAATTCTTCGGCCAACCAGTTGATGATGGCATTATCAAAGTCATCACCACCTAAGTGTGTATCTCCATCGGTAGATTTTACTTCGAATACACCATCTCCTAGCTCAAGTACAGAAACATCATGTGTACCACCACCACAGTCGAACACGACGATCTTCATGTCCTTGTTGGCCTTGTCAAGACCGTATGCCAAAGCTGCGGCAGTCGGTTCGTTGATGATACGTTCTACTTTAAGTCCTGCGATCTCCCCGGCTTCTTTCGTTGCCTGGCGTTGTGCATCGTTAAAGTAAGCAGGTACAGTAATGACGGCCCGGGACACTTCCTGTCCGAGAAAATCTTCGGCAGTTTTCTTCATTTTTTGAAGGATCATGGCCGAAATCTCCTGTGGTGTATATTTGCGATCGTCGATCTCTACACGAGGGGTGTTGTTGTCTCCTTTGACGACCTTGTAAGGTACATGAGCAATCTCTTTTTGCGCTTCATCAAAAGTAACACCCATGAAACGTTTGATAGAATAGATCGTTTTATGAGGGTTGGTGATAGCTTGACGCTTGGCTGGATCGCCTACTTTTCGCTCTCCGCCATCTACAAAAGCTACCACAGAGGGAGTTGTACGTTTTCCTTCATTGTTGGTAATGACTACCGGCTCATTACCTTCCATTACGGCTACACATGAGTTGGTAGTCCCTAAGTCGATTCCTATAATTTTTGACATATCTCTTAATTGTTTCTTTTTTAGTTTTTATAGTATATCATCTTATTAACAACCCTTGTGCCAATAAATCGTTTGGATGATTAAAGGAAAAAAGGGTACCATATTGGCTGAAATATGACACGCTTTGGTGACAAAGTGTCATTTTTTGCCAATAAATCGAATGTTAGCGCACGAATCCTTTCGTGTGCTTGTTTATCGAGGCACACGAAAGGATTCGTGCGCCAGCGTGCGTGCCAGCTATGTGGAGACGCAATGCATTGCGTCTCTACTAGCGGAGCCCTGTCTAATAAATCAACTGTTCGAGTATCCTTCGCCTCAAATTGTCCCGTATATTGCCGCGTTGGAAATAACGGCCAAAAGCATTCGAAAAATCATCCAACGTCATCGTCTTGGACTTTTTGTCCCGCCAAGTGTTTGGTACGGGATCATTGGTATAGGTTACCTCGGTCGCCCAATAGTGGATATGCATCTCTGGAATGACCATGCCCAATATCATACCTGGCAAACCATGGCTGAGTGCAGGTCCTGCCGAAACAGGGATTTGATCTGTATAGTAAGCGATCAGATAGAGGGAGTCTTTGGTCGCTCCGTTGACGCGTCTACATTCAAAACCGGCAATATTGCGGTATTCGTCCGTAAACCGCCAGGTGATGGGGGACAGGGAGTCCGAGAGAATATACTTTTCATCGATGGTCATCTGGATCTGTGACTCAGACTTTTTGAGGTCTTGATAGATAGCTTTTTGTGCATTTAAATTTCGCATGTTTGGTCTTGGTGTGCTAGCTCCGACACTTCTGCCACTGCCTTGTCCTCTTCCGCCGGACATATTTCCCCGGCCTTGCCTACCTACCCGCATTGCCTGCGGATTGGCTGCCGCTTCGGGGTCTGCATGGAGCATCAATGTATGGTTCTCGTCAAAATACAGATCCATCTTTTGGGTCTGGGTTTCGGGGATGTTATTGATGTCTCCACCTCCTATACGCATTTGCATACCTCGGCCACCTCCGCCTCCCCGATTGGTATTATCCATGTTGGACATCATTTCACGCATACGGGCACGGGTATACGTGATCCGGTCAAAGGATATCTTGCCTCTACTGCCAAAATAAGCATGTTGGGCGAAAGATAATTCTACGCTTACCAGGGCAATCAACAGTAAAATATATCTATTCATCTTTTTTCTTTCCTAAGTTTTTGTTAAAATCCCATTTCAGTCCGACCAAGAAGTATCTTGTCAACATTTGTTGTTGTGTTTCAGAATAGTTGGTCTCCGAGACGGATCTGTTTATATTATTGTAGGTATTGAATAGGTCAAACCCTTTCAGACTCAACACCAGGCTCTCACTTTTAAGTAATTTTTTGCTCAGTTCGATATTTGTATAGAATTGGGTGATCGGTTCTCTAAACAATTTTGTTGGTCCTGCATACGAATAGTGCATAGAAGAGCTGATCTGGAATTTTTTTGGCAAAAAATACCTTAGCATTCCACTTGCTCCACTTGTAAAATTTGTGTAATTGAGTTCGCTATTGATACTATTGTTTTGATTGTTCAGGCCTACTCTGGCGTTGATGTCAAAATCCAATCCCGATGAATTTTGTTCGTTGAAACTAATACCTACGTTACCATTGGTGTTTTGAGAATTGTTGAGGACGTAGTCGCCTACTTCTCCATATCGGATATAACTGAAGCCATTGTCGAATGTCAATCCGGAAAAGATGTTAAACTGTACCTGTTGGTTGAAGACGGGTTTGTTGAAATTGGCATTCAATCCTGCTGTCCAGTTTGTTTTGCCATCTACGTTGACATAGGTGCTTTTTACGACTGTATTGGACTCTATCGATCTTTTGTTGACAATGGGATTGGAGACCAGACTGATATCACCGTTGATATTGAAATTTGTCCCACGCAATAGACTTATCGTGTTGTAATTTAGTCTGAAGTTATTGCGCATGGCTCTTTTCAGATTGGGGTTGCCCAATTGTATGTATAGGGAATCGGTCTGTGGTTGTAAGGGTTGTAACTGACCAAATGTAGGGATGTTGTAGTTGTTCTGGTAAGAAGCATTGAGGCTTTTACGGTTCGATAACCTATAGTTTACGGATAGGTTAATGTCGTTGTCCCAAAAATCCCGGGCCAGATCGATATCTCTGTATGTGTCGATGAGGGATTGGTTTTTATAGGATGTTCTATTGGAGATATTGATCATTACTTTCTCAAAGTTCATCCCAAATTGGGCATTCACGCCTTGGTTGACAGATTTGTCCATTTGATTTTGCGAAAAGACCGAATCTATGACATTGGACAGTGTGTTTCCATTACTGTTATAGGCATCGGTTCGGTTCTGTCCGTTGGAACTGTTGAACAGGTAGCCTATGGAAAAGTTCAGCTTTTCGTTGATGCGGTTGTTGAAGCCCAGCTGACCGGAAAAATTGTTGTTGAAATCATCTCCGATACGGTTTTGATGGATGGTTCGTTCACGCCCCTCGGTATAGAAATTGGTCTTCTGATACACCTGATTGTCCGATTTGGACTGTCTGTAGGCGTTGTTCAAATGCAGGTTGATGGACTGCCCCCTCTTCTTTAACCGTTTACGGTAGTTCAGGCGGATGCTGTTGGAGTTGGAATTGTCTGTCTTGTCGTTGTTGCCTTCGAAATCCCGGAGTGTTTGGCCATTTTCGTTGCTGACATTGTTGGAAGACTCGCTGCTGCTGCTGTTTTTGGTCAGACCGGCATTGAACTGTACGTCCATGTTTTGCGTGGAATCTATTCTAAAGCGAAACCTAGACCTGAAGTTGTGCCTGTCGCCGCTGTTTTCTGTTTTGGAAGAGGAATTTGTCTCTTGTATGCCTCCGTTGGGGATGATCTCTTTGTTGTAGCTCTGTCGCTCATTGTCGTTGCTATTGTCGTTGTAACCATAGCTGGCATTCATGTTCAGGCGTTTTTGCAGAAACTGATTTTCATAATTTCCGCCTATATCACTATTTTTCGGATTCCCTATGATCTGATTGTTCATCCGTAGGTTGCCTTCTCTACCTGATGATCCCATATTGGAGGTGTTGGCTGTGATACCGATGCGTTCGGTGCGATTGAACTTGGCGGCAAAAAGGCTTCCGGCATAGAGGTTTTCAGTTCCATAGTTGGCTTCTGCATTGCCGAATATCCCTTTTCGGGCTTCTTCTTTTAGGACGACATTGACGGTTTGCATCCGCACGCCATCATCTATTCCTGTTAGTTCGGCTTCTTCGGATTTGCGTTCGTATACCTGCACTTTGTCGACGGCATCTGCGCGGACGTTGCGTATGGCTATTTTGGGGTCATAACCAAAGAATTCCTCGCCGTCGATCAAGACTTTGGATACGGATTTGCCGTGTGCGGTGATCTGTCCGTCGGCCGATACGGTCAGCCCGGGGAGTCGTCGCAACAGGTCTTCAAGCTTGGCATTCTTTTCGGTTTCGAAACTCGCGGCATCGTATTCGATGGTATCGCCTTTGATACGGATGGGGATTCGCTGTGTGACGACGACCTCTTCGATAAGGTTCATTTGTGAGTTTACCTCGATATCTTCCAGTTTGAGGTCTTTGTCTTCCACTTTTAACGTTTTGGAGATAATCTCGAATTTGGGGTAGGTCACTAGCATTAAGTAATCTCCTTTGTCGATATTTTTTATCTCAAATCGCCCGTTTTCATTTGCACGGGCAAAATGCTGCAATATAGAGTCTTGGTTTAATAATACAATGGACGCATTGACCAATGGTTTTTTATCGGATTTGTCGACCACCTTGCCCGAAATACCGGACTGTCCGTAGCCGAGACCTGTGATGAGCAGGAAAAGAATAAATAAAAGCTGTTTTTTCATGTATATTATTGGCAATACGTGGCTCAAAGGTAGCAGAAGAAGTATTAATAAATGTTAAATGAATTGCAACATTTTGATGACTGTTTTCTTTATTTAGAATGCCTATTTTTGCAGGCAAATCAGAAAGAGATGAAGTTTGAAGAATACCTAGCTTACTTTGAAGCTATTTTGGCCGATCCGGAAAAATATCCTCCTTATTCGAACGTTGAATACTTGAACTACGCAAAATTGAACTGGTCTCGGATGAACCGGTGGCTGAAGAGATTTGAAGTCAATGAAGACCTAAAAAGCCGCATTGTAGCTGTCGCTGAGCCACAACAATGGCTATTGATTACAGAACCTTGGTGTGGCGATGCTGCACATTCGGTGCCTCAGATCGTTCGGATGGCAGCGCTCAACCCCCTTATCGAGCTGGATGTCCAGTTGCGGGATGCGGAACCTTACCTCATCAATGATTACCTGACCAACGGCGGCAGATCGATCCCCAAATTGATTGTCCGTAATGAGGTGGGGGAGGATTTATGGATATGGGGGCCGCGTCCTCAGCAGTTGCAGCATATTTTTGACCGGATGAAGGCGGAGCAACATACGTTTGAGGATATGAAGGAGGCTCTGCAGAGGTGGTATAACGAAGACAAGGGGCGAGAGATACAGAAAGAGTTTTTGGAGAATTTGTAAAAAGAGGCTGTCTCATAAACAAAACATCATCGTCATTGCGAGGTCACGAAGCAATCTGGTGATGTCAAAACCACGAAGTGCTCTGCGAAGCAAAACGCAGATTGCTTCGTCATACTTCCTCGCAATGACGCGTTTTTCTTAATTTTGAGACAGCCTCTAATTAAGGCTTTAGCTTTTGCAATAGCCATTCCTGTATTTTCGTCTGTTGCTGTGGAAAGGTCCAATGCCCGGTCTCCTGTACCACATAGCACTCTTTAGGTGCTTTGATCTGATTATATGCGGCATAATAGGAAGTTGGGGGACAGGTGTCGTCATTGTATCCCCATGTATAGAAGCCGGGAACCTGGACAGATCGTGCAAAATTCACGACATCATAATAAGCCGATACCTTGATCTTGTCTTCCTTGGCCATGAAAGGAGCATTTCCTTTGTTGAACATATGTGGCCAACCGCCTGCACGCCCATGGAGATAACCTGTCAGGTCGCTTAATGCCGGATATATGGACACAAGGTACTTTATTCGATTGTCCAACGCAGCGGTCGTAATGGCTAAGGCTCCTCCTTGGCTACCTCCCCAGACAGCCAGGTTTTCGCCGTCAAATTGAGGCAAAGAAAATAGATAATCCACTGCCCGGACACAGCCGAGGTACACTCTTTTGTAATAATACCTGTCTCTGTCGTCTAAGTTGGCGAATGGATAGCCTTTCAATGCGGATGCTCTGAGGTTGTCATAGAGTTCGGTGCTGTAGGTGACAGGTATACCGTGGATACCTATCTGTAAAGTAATTATCCCCTTTTCAGCAAGCTCGATTGAGCCGTAATATGGACGCACTCCCGCACCGGGAACCTGTAGTACAGCGGGGTATTTGCCGGCTTGTTTGGGTGTAGCCAATATGCCGTAAAGCCTAGCCCCTGTTTCAAAATGCTGGATATTGACCTGGTAGACATCCACTTTTTCGGTACAGCGTTCGGGCAGGAGGGTGATTTTGGCATCCATGGGTACTTTGGAGGCTGCTTCTTTTGCATTGTTCCAGAAGTCCCAGAAATCTTCCGGTAGTTTTTGTGTGGGCTGTATGCGCTCAGGGGCAAAGGCTGCTGTGGCAATGCCACGGTATTCCTTGCCGTTGACTTTGACACGTGCTTCACAACGTAAGAAACCAGGTTCTTTCAGTGTGGCTGCCTTGCCGATAGGGGTGTACGGAGCTTTTGCTGTGAATGTTCCTTTTTGTGAAGGATCCATTTTTTCCAGTCCGATGCTGTATTGTATTTCTACATTTTTTAAGGGAACCTGATGTTCGAGTACGGTAACGGTAAAACTAGCTTCTTCACCCAATTGGTACGTCCAATCTGCCTTGTTGGGCGTGACCAATACCTGGATGAGTTCGTTGGAACGGGTTTGGGCCGATACCGTATTCCATAGGAACAGTGTATACGCCAACCCTAAAATAAAAGATAATCTTTTCATGTTACTTCTAAATTTAAGGATATATTGAGTTTAGGGATATTATTACGGTTCTAAAATTACATATTTTTGCCTATTTTCGAAAGGAGATTTTTTGTGTGGGTTTAGGGTTTAACCGATTAATCGATTAACCGGTTAAACATTCAAATAAAAAATTAGCTATGCATATTGAAAAATTAAGGGAATATTGTTTATTGAAAGCGGGGGCTACCGAAGATATGCCCTTTGGTCCGGATACGTTGGTATTTAAGGTCGGAGGAAAGGTTTTTCTCTTGGTTGGACTGGATCAGATGAATGATTTGTCCTTCAATGTAAAATGTGACCCTGAATATGCAGTGGAACTGCGAGAAGAGTATGAGCGTACAGTGATTCCGGGATATCACATGAACAAAAAGCACTGGAATACGGTGTACTGTAATAGACAACTTGACGATAGACGATTAAAAGATTTGATCGATCATAGCTATACATTGGTTGTTCAATCGCTACCTAAAGCGATAAGGGATAGCATCTAAAAAGATAATTCTATCTAATTGCTGTGTTCTAGCACACATGTGAGACGCACTGCGATGTTGTAGAGACGTAAGATCTTACGTCTCTACTAACCTCTACAATTTAAGAAATCCCTACTTTGAAAAATAGTACTATAATTAGGAATAAATGTAATAGATAGCGCCTGACTGTACATGTACTTTTGCTATACTGTATATAGATAAACCAAATACATTGTAGATGAGTAAGCAAAAAATTGTACATCCCGATAGAGATGCAGCTTTCGTTACGGGAGCGTATTCTGATGGAATCGTTGCGGGCGGGTTCCTTTTTATCAGTGGGCAGGCTTCGGTAGACTTCAAGACCTCAACTTTTATCCTGGGAAGCGTAGAAGAAGAGACGGCCCGTACGATGGAAAATATAAAATCCATTATCAAAGCGGCAGGAGCTACGATGGATGATGTGGTCAAGAGCACAGTGCATTTGTCCAATATCGAAGATTTTGATCGGTTCAATGCCGTATATGCGAGTTTCTTCGGACAGGTCAAGCCTGCAAGGACTACCGTACAGTCGGTGCTTGCGGAGGGGATCTGTGTAGAGATCGATTGTATTGTAAAGCTTCCGCATACCAATGGGAATTAATACTAACTCACATATGCAAATCGCTGTTGTAGGATTAGGGCTGATGGGGAGCAGTATTGTGGTTTCGCTATTGGCTTCGGGGCATCAGGTCGTGGCATTGGCTCCGCTGCCCGGAGAGAAAGAGATTGCCATCAAACATATCGTGGGACTGCTGCGCCATGCCGATGATTCCAATCTACTGACCAAGGGATTGGCAGCCAGTGTGCAGGCGCTAAAGGTGACCGATGACTATCAAGACATAGCTCCCTGTAAATTTGTACAGGAATGTGTGATAGAGGACAAGGATATAAAGAAGATTGTCTATCAAAGGATTGCTGATCATGTGTCGGAAGATACTGTCATTGCGTCTAACACGTCGGCCATACCGATCAGTGAGTTGCAGCAATTCGTGCCTATGCCGAGCCGTTTCGTCGGTGTGCACTGGGCTGAGCCAGCGTATATGACCCGTTTTTTGGAAGTAACCTGTGGTGAGCGGACGGACATGGCCGTAGCGGAACATGTTGTTCAGCTTGGCAAAAACTGGGGAAAAGAGCCTACTTTGCTCAAAAAGGATATCCGCGGCTTCATTACCAATAGATTGATGTATGCCGTGTACCGGGAGGCTTTGACATTGGCCGAGCGGGGGGATACGACCCTGGAGGATGCCGACAAGATCTTCCGTTACGACGTAGGTTCCTGGATTACGTTGATGGGTATTTTCAGGCGCCTGGATTTTGTGGGGTTTGCCGATTATATACCTTCATTTGCCAGCCTCCTTAAGCAACTTTCCAACCGTTCGGATGTGCCTCTTGTGATGGAGCGTATAGTGGCTGAAAATGCCAGGGGGATCCACAATTGTAAAGGGCTGTACCCCTACAGTGAGCAAGAAGCCAAAGCATGGGAAGAAGCCTTTGCACATTTCAATAAAGATATTTACGAGTTGGCGACCCAATATGGCGAGCAGCGACTCCTAGAAGCTATACCCTATGATGTTGAAGAAGACAAATTATCAAAAATCTGAGGCTCTGCTGGCGCGGGCCAGCCAGGTTTTAGCGGGAGGCGTAGCTTCCGAATTTAGAAAATATAACCATCCCCATGCTATTTTTTATACCCATGGTGAAGGTACCCGGGTGTATGACGTAGATGGCAATGCCTATCTTGATTTCACATTGAGCCAAGGTCCTTTGATCGTAGGCCATTCGCATCCCCATGTGTTGGCGGAGGTAGAAGCCTATTCCCGTCAAGGGCAATTGTATGCCGGACAGCATATCAAGGAGATCGAACTGGCCGAGAAGCTGAACCAGCTGATTCCTTCGGCAGAACTGATGCGTTTCTGTCTGGACGGTTCCGAAGCTGTTCAAACAGCTTTTCGTGTCGCTCGTTCGAAGACCGGAAAAAACAAATTCTTACGTTTCGAAGGGCATTACCACGGGTGGTTGGACAATGTGGCCTGGGGTATCAGCACGCCGTCGGTGGAGGCTTTGGGCGATGAAGAAAACCCCAAGGTCTTTCCCTGGTCGGCAGGGTTGTCTTCCAATAGCCGGGAAGATTTTATCACATTACCGTGGAATGACCTGGATCTGGTCGAACGTGTTGTAGCCGAGAGGCATAATGAATTGGCAGCTATCATCACCGAGCCGGTCATGTGCAATAATGGCTGTATAGTGCCGAATGAAGGCTTTTTACAGGGCCTGCGAACTGTATGTGACCGTTATGGTATCGCCTTGATCTTCGATGAAGTGATCACGGGGTTTCGGCTGGGACTGGGCGGAGCACAGCGGTATTACGACATCATGCCCGATCTGTCCATTTTTGCGAAAGCCATCGCCAGTGGGTATCCGATCAGTGCCATTGTGGGCAAACGGGAATGGATGGAAGAGATTGTCTCGGCAAGGGTCATCCATGCGGGCACCATGAATACAAGTACCCCGACCGTTGCGGCAGCATTGGCAACGATAGATGTCTTGGAACGTGACCCGGATACATACGATCGGATGTTTCGATTGGGTAGGAGGCTGATGGACGGACTTCGTACCGCCGCACAAACGGCAGGTCAAAACCTGTTTGTCCAAGGTACAGGGCCCATGTTTAATACATCCTTTACCGCATTGCCCGATATCCGGAATTACAGGGACACTCTTCAGACCGATAAGGCCAAACTCAAACAGTTTATCGCCGGACTGCACGATCGTGGGATTCGTGTCATCGGAAGGGGACTTTGGTATATCTCTGCGGTGCATACAGAAGATGATATTGAACAAGCGATCAAAGTTGCGGCAGAGGTATTAAAAGAAATAGATTAAATGAAGGCGACGAATGGAAGAGCATGCCCGATCATGGTAATAGGGCAGGATAAGCTAGCGTACAGCATCGTATCCGATCTACTGATGGGAGGACATGCGGCACTTTTGTTGACGACTGATCAGCAAGGGGCAGAAGAGGCTATATACAACAGTGAAGTACCGTGCAAAAACCTGTGTATCCTTACCGAATGGCCGGAGAAGATACAAAGTACATTGGTCGTGCTCGTGACGACCGATGAAGCAGAAGTAAAAAGAGAACTCATCGGGCAAGTGGAAGGACGGTGTGCAGCACATACGATCATTGCGGTCAATCTGGAGAGTGTGGGTCTGGATCAACTACAGAAACATATGCAGCATAAAACGAGGTTGTTGGGGCTGAACTGGACCTATCCCGTTTATCGGAACTTTTTTGCAGAGATCATCTGCAATGACCATACAGACCCCCAGGCTTTGGATCAGCTGACGCAATGGTTAAAAACGTATTGGAAAAAGGATCCTTCCTTGGCAAAAACAGGATTCAGTATCCGAGCGAGACTGATGGCAGCGATGTTGCGTGAAGGGCTGTATCTGGTAGAAAATGATTTTGCTTCTATCGAAAGCGTAGATCGGGCTTGCCGCAACGATGCCGGTTACTATCTGCCTTTCACGGGGAATTTCAGATACATGGATCTGATGGGAACCTATGCTTACGGCATGGTCATGAAGGATCTGAACAAGGAATTGTCCAATATGGATACTTTACCGGGGATCTTGCAGGAAAAGCAACGTAACGGAGAGGTGGGGATGGATGCTGGAAAAGGTTTTTATGGCTATTCTACCGAAGAAAAGGCCTATTGGCAGGCTGTCTTTGATGGATTCAGCCGGGAGATACAACAATTGATAAGCAAATACCCCCATGAGCCGTCTGATTATTGATGCCCATTTGGATCTGGCGATGAATGCCATCGAGTGGAACCGCGACCTGTCCATGTCTTTGGAACAGATCCGTTTGAAGGAAATGAATATGAAAGATAAGCCTGACCGTGGAAACGGTACGGTTTGTTTGCCCGAGTTGAGGAAAGGAAGGATCGGTTTTGTCGTAGCCACCCAGTTGGCCCGGGTCAATCCGTTCAACAGTGCATTGACAGGTTGGAATTCTCCGGCGCAGGCTTGGGCAATGACGCAGGCACAGCTGGCCTGGTACAGAGAAATGGAAAAGCAAGGGGAGATGGTGCAGATCGTGGACAGCAAAGGGTTGGATACCCATATCAGCTTGTGGAACGATACGAGCATACCGGACGATAGAAAACCGATCGGTTTTCTACTGAGTTTGGAAGGTGCGGATTCATTGGTCACGCCGGATTACCTATACGAAGCACATGGCTATGGTCTACGCGCTTTGGGGCTTTCTCATTTTGGGCCGGGTAGGTATGCCGATGGAACAAAAACAGCGGGACGTATCCATTCCAAAGGATTGGAATTGATGAAGATCATGGGCGAACTGAACATGATATTGGATGTGACCCATCTGACGGACGAAGGTTTTGACCAAGCTATGGAGCTGTATGAAGGGCCGGTTTGGGCCAGTCATCACAATGCCCGGAAGATCGTGCCGAACCAAAGGCAATTGAGTGATGAGCAGATCAAGCGGTTGATCGAGCGCGATGCCGTGATCGGGGGGATGTTGGATTGTTGGGCGATGGATATCCGGTTTATCGACACGGTTTCGGATCCCTGGCAATTGGATATCCGTCTGGAAATGCTGATCGACCATTGGGACCATATCTGTCAGATAGCCGGAAATTGCTTACACATCGGTATAGGAAGCGATCTGGATGGTATATTTGGTACGGAGCAATCGCCCTGGGATATGGATTCTATCGCAGACCTGCAAAAATTTGAGTACCTTTTGTCCAAGAGAGGGTATAAAGACGAAGATATTGATCATATTTTTCATGGGAATTGGTTACGGTTTTTGAGGAATGCATTGTGATATGAGTCTTTGTGTCACAATATTATTTTAAATAAAATGTACTGGTATATACTACATACAGAAAATACAGTGGATACTCCCGCATTATTGGTTTATCCCGATCGTATCCGCAAGAATATCGAGGTGCTCAAAAGTATGATCGACGATCCCGATAGGTTGCGGCCCCATGTCAAAACGCACAAGAGCAGGGAAATTCTGCGTATGCAGTTGGATGCAGGTATCCGTAAGTTCAAGTGTGCCACCATCGCCGAAGCGGAAATGCTAGGGGAATGTGGTGCACCGGATGTGCTTCTGGCTTACCCACTATATGGCCCTAAGTCGGATCGATTTATGACATTGGTCGAACGGTACAAACAGACGAAATATGCTGCTTTGGTGGACAATGCGGATGCAGCACGTGCGCTATCAGACAAGGCCGAAGAGCATGGTCTATGTATGGATGTATTCGTCGATCTCAATGTTGGTATGGGACGCACGGGTATCCTACCGGGTGAGTCTGCTTTGGAACTGTATCGTCTGTGTGGAGAGTTGGACGGACTAGCGATACAGGGTTTTCATGCGTATGACGGGCATGTGCGTGAGATAGACCTAGAACAGCGTAGGGTTGTTTGTCAACGGAATTTTGCACCTGTTGATGCGTTGGTAGTACAGTTGGTTGGTGAAGGGTTTCCTAAACCTCGGATTATTATAGGTGGATCGCCGTCTTTTCCGATCTATGCCCAATATCCCGAAGTGGAATGCAGCCCTGGGACTTTCGTCCTGTGGGACAAAGGGTATGCAGATACTTTGCCCGAACAGAATTTTCTTCCGGCTGCAGTGCTGATGACACGTGTGGTTTCATTGCCTTCGGCTACTACGATTTGTGTAGATCTGGGTTACAAAGCCATTGCTTCCGAAAACTCATTGGAAAACAGGGTGTACTTCCTGAATGCTCCCTCCCTAAAACCTATAGGCCATAGTGAAGAACATATGGTATTGGAAGCAGGAGCGGATCATCGGTTTAAGGTGGGTGATGTGCTATATGCATTGCCTATACATATTTGCCCTACGGTAGCGTTGTACGACAAACTTTTGGTCGTGGAGAATGGGGTTGTTGTAGATGAATGGGAAGTAGTAGCAAGGAAAAGGTAAGACATTAATGATAAGGTACAGAACATTTTTAATCTATGCTTGCTTCTACTAAGCGGTCATTGGCTCTGCTTCCAGTACCTTTCTATACTCTTTGGGTGTCATTTCTTTAAGCCTTTTGAATTGTCGATTGAAATTTGCCAGATTATTAAAACCACATTCGTATGCTATTTCAATAATGGTTCTGTCCCTGTCTGTCAACAGTTTGCAGACATGTCCGATACGTATCGTGTTGAGATACTCCACGAAGGTCATTCTAAAGTGTTCCTTAAAGAAATTGCAGAAGGTTGTGGTGGCCATATTTGCCTCGTTTGCCACCTCTTTTAGGGAGATATCCCGATGAAAATTGCGTAGGACATATTCTGTTATCTTGCTGAATCTATCGGAATACATATCTCGCGTGTTTTCCATATAGGAAGGGCTAGCGAGCGGCTCGTACTCTGTACTATGGGACAATATGTCGAATATTTCAAAAAGAGATACCAGACGTTTTAAACCGTTTTGATTGGGCATTTCACACATGATTTTTGCGATTTGAGCCCGCGTGTGGCCGAGGATGACCAATCCTCTTTTAGAAAGATGGAGCACTTTCTTTAAGGATTCGGTCTCGGGGAGATGTAGAAAATTGTGACCTAAGAAGTCCTCCAAAAAATGCAGGACGACAGCATCGGCCTTTTCGGTATTGCCCTTATCAAAATATTTCTGATCGTTAACCCAGACATGTGGCAGTGCGGGCCCCATCAAGACGAGATCTCCCTCCGAGAATGTCCCGATATGATCGCCGACCATACGTCTACCACTGCTCTTATTGACCAAAACGAATTCGTATTCAGGGTGGTAATGCCAAGGGCAGGGAAAAAACAGTCCTTGCTCTTTGAAAACAATAAAAGATTTGTCAAACTCCTTGGGCAACCTGTATTCTACAGCTTTCATAATACTCGATTTATAGGGTTTCTGATACTAATTTACGGGTTAGATGTGTGGTATACAAGAAATTTCTTGTGTTTTTGAAAAATAAGATCATGATTGTAAAATATCCTACCAATGGGGGAAATATTTATCCTTAATTGGAATTTATCGTTTAATTGTTTATTATTGTATATGTCACTATTCAGATTAGATCGGAATGCCTTTAAGGCGCAAAGTGCCGAAGAAGCTGCAAATCATGCTGTTTATTACCAAAGAAAAAATTGGAAAGAACGCCTTGAAATTGCAGCTTATCTTAATAGTGTAGCCTTCAACTATCCATTGCAATCGCCTCCTAGATTAGATCGAACTAAGTTTAAAACTTCTTCCAGACTTTAGTATGAGAATAGGGCAGTCGCTTATTTATTGATAAAAATAAACGGAGGATTATTTTAATCAATGATTTGTGTTCTCCCCTCCCGCTGTCCTTCCGTCCTCTTGGCCGGACTGGCCAGGTACTTGGAAGCACCCAAGTACCCAAGGTGCTTTCCCATTTCAAGGCATCCTGTCCCACAATTCCAACGCTCAATAGCCCTGCACTGCTGCCCTTGGTTTTGTCTCCCTAGGGCCTTTGCACACGAACCCTTCAACAAAACTGAACGGAGCTAGGGGCATCCCATCACACAATCTCCCGTTGCAGGGCTATTCCTGCCGATGCTGGTGAAATGGACGGGCACTATCCACAAAAGTTAACTTTACTTGCACATCAATACGTTGCCTGCAAGCCAGAGTAAGAAGCACTAACCTTCACCGACCTTGATTCATTTGGACAGCAAGCCCGTGGAGATCCCGTCTTGACGACCTTACACTTTGCAGTATGCAAGCCATACCCAGTCCAGCGCGGAGGGTTGTGTGTCGGAGACCTTGTATGGCGCTTCGGGAATGGAGCGTGGCGGCTGGAACAAATTAATCACAGTCTTGCCCTTTGCTTACTTTGGGGCAAACCAAAGTAAGTCGCCCTGCGCCGGCGATAGAGGCGCATAAAATAATCCTCCTTTTAAATTAACTACAAATCCAAAAAACACTTTTCCGATACATCTGGCCCTATCTCTTTTTAAAGAACGAGTTCAAAATCCCATTCGCTATCTTGCCCAGTATCTTCACCCCTTCACGGGCAAGCGTTCTACTCGCTTGCGTCTGTGCGGCTTCCAAGGGAGTTTGCCTTCTCGATCGGGAAGCTGTGCTCGTCTTGGATTGTTTTTCTGCTTGCTTTTGTGCTTCTTGTTTCGCCTTCTCGGCGGCTTGTTGTTGTTCCATCTGAACACGTCGTTCCTCCAATATCTCGGAAGCCGTCCGACGTTCTATCCGCTCTTGATATTTGGTGTAAAAATCAGAGCGGTTCACGATATCTTTATACATCCCCGGATCACAAGGGCCCATGACAGCCCGGGCCGGTACCAAGTGTGTCGCCACCACTTCGGTAGGTATACCCTTGTCATTCAATACGGTCACCAGTGCCTGTCCTGTACCCAAAGACGTCAGCACTTTATCGATTGCATAAAAGACCGATGTCGGATAGGTCTTCACAGTCTTGCGTAGATTTTCCGCATCATTCGGTGTAAAGGCACGAAGCGCATGCTGCACCCGATTACCCAACTGTCCCAATACACTTTCGGGGATATCCGTAGCTGCTTGCGTACAGAAGAAAACACCCACACCCTTCGAACGGATAAGACGGACAATCTGCTCGATCTGTGCCAAAAAAGCTTTTGATGCACCATTGAACAAAAGATGTGCTTCATCAAAGAAAAACACCAGTTTAGGTTTGTCCAAATCACCTACTTCCGGCAATTTCTTGAACAGTTGGGCCAAAAGACTCAATAAAAAGGTAGAGAACAATAGAGGTTGGTCTTGTATGTCCGAAATATTTAACAAGGTAATCACACCCTTGCCGTCTACCTTGCCAAACAAATCCTGAATATCGAACTCCTTCTCACCAAAAATATGGGCAAGCCCTTGCTGTTCAATAGCAACGATCTTCCGTAATATCGCTCCCGAACTGGCCGAACTGATCTTGCCATAGTCATTTTTGATCTCCTCTGCACCTGGTCCTTCCGATAGATAAAACAATAGCTTCTTGAGGTCATCCAGATCCACGATGGGCAGTTGGGTATCATCGGCATATTTGAACAAGGCGCTCAACACGCCAGTCTGCGTATCGTTGAGATCCAGAATACGGGACAAGAGTATAGGGCCAAAATCCGATACCGTGATACGCATAGGTATACCTATGTTTCCACTTAGAGAAAACAGCTCGATCGGAAAGCCCGAAGGCACAAAAGGGATACCTACTGCATTACCACGCTCCAAGAGGGCATCATTGGTAGTGCCAGGCTCGGCCAATCCCGAAAGGTCGCCCTTTACATCCAACATAAATACAGGAACACCATTGTCGGACAATTGTTCGGCGATCAATTGCAGCGTCCGCGTCTTACCCGTACCCGTCGCTCCCGCGATCAGCCCATGACGGTTCATCATTTTCAAAGCCAGTTTTACTTTCGCATCGGTGATGATTTCGCCATCCAATATCCCCGAGCCCAATTGGATAAAAGCTCCTTTAGGATTGTAAGAGGTCGTTATTTTATCGATGAAATCTTGTTTCATAGTAATCTTTTGGAATGTTTACCGAATTTAGAAATAAATATGAAGAATTGGAAATTATGAATTAGCGTCTTTGTCATCCAGAATAACGTGAATCGCGTAGCAATCATTTTATAGGTAGCACGCATGCATATCCCCCTCTTTGAGGGGGGTGCGATGGAAATGAGGGGCGGGAGGGGGAGGCTGGAATATACAGGTAGCTTATTATTAACTACTTGCTTATTTTCCTCCCCCTTCCCCCTCCAAAGGGGGACAGTATTCTACAAAGGAAGTATCGAGAGAAATGTAGTGCAAATAATAGATTTACCTACATGAATTTGACCTGTAAATAACTGTTAATAAATACGCTAAAAAGATGTGTATATAGCATAGCTACCGGAGGGCAATCAGGACCAAACAGCAGAGGTGTTTGCCCTGCACAACCAAGCAATGAATGTTATGAAATTGTTAATTTTCACATATTTTTGTCTGTTTTTGTAAAATTTTCATAATAAAATTTCCCAAAACATTGTTTTTTTGATCTTAAATTCTATTTTTGTAGAGAAGTTAGTAAAAAAGAGTATATGTTCAATAAAGCACAAAGAATAATTTCTGCCAAGATTTGTTTTTTGGTCTTCGTCTCGAAGATGCTCATCTCTGCTACTCCTATGTTTGTAAATGTATTGGACAAAGGTACGATTTTGCAAGTCGTGATGCAGTTGGAAATCGAACTGACCTCCAATAACAACACGACGAACAACGAAGACCTTCACGAGCATGGTGTAAAGATTTTCAAACCAGATGCCATCGACTATCTTGGCTTCAACCCTACCGTTGAAAATAATGCCAAGACACGCAACTACCTCAAGAACGAGAAAAGCATTTGTAGCTTCCACCCTTCTGTACCTACCCCCCCTCCTAACTGCTAATACCGACATATCATGCAGACGTATCATTTAACACAGTTACCTTGTTAAATGCGTCATCTTTAGGATTCAAAGGACCTGTTTAAATTTCATGTAAATACATGTACCTCTTTAGTCCAGAGTTTAGACTGTGGCTTAAAAGAAGAGCGATGATTTTAAACAGCTTCTAAGTTAGTATTACATTTTTCAACGTAAATTTATATGTTAGGAACACGTATGTCTGCTTTTTTGAAGTTATCAAAAAGAGACTTAAAATATGATTTCCCGGCGAGTATCGTAGTATTCTTGGTCGCTCTACCCCTATGTCTAGGGATAGCTATGGCTTCCGGAGCTCCCTTGTTTGCCGGATTATTGACAGGCATCATCGGAGGAATCGTCGTCGCCTCTATTTCAGGATCTCCACTCAGTGTCAGTGGACCTGCGGCAGGATTGACAGTCATTGTATTGGGCGCTATTCAACAACTCGGTGCTTATGAAACATTTTTGCTGGCCGTCGTCATTGCAGGTGTTATCCAGCTTGTCCTGGGTATAGTCAAAGCCGGTATGATAGGCAATTATTTCCCTTCGTCTGTTATTTTGGGGATGTTGGCAGCCATCGGTATTACCATTATCCTCAAACAATTACCCCTAGCAGTGGGTATGACCGATGACCAAGCTGACGGAAACAATATCTTCTCGGCAATCAATTGGGGGGCAGCCATCATCTGTTTGCTTTCTCTTGCCGTATTGATTTTTTGGCCATCTTTTAGAAAACTGAATAAAGTGCCTGCGCCATTGGTCGTCGTATTGCTTGGTGTAGGATTGGGGTATTTCTTCCAGGGCACCTCACTTGCCTTGTTTCCCGCACATTTTGTATCGATCCCTGCGGTATCTTCATTCGCTGAATTCACAGGACTGTTCGTCTTTCCTGATTTTAGCCAAATTGTGAACAAAGAAGTATGGATCGTGGCTTTTACGATAGCCATCATCGCCAGTTTGGAAACATTGCTCAGCATCGAAGCCGTCGATAAGATAGACCCTTTCAAGAGAAACTCGCCGACCAACAGGGAATTGGTTGCACAAGGCGTCGGCAACATGACAAGCGGTTTTTTGGGCGGACTTCCGATGACATCGGTCATTGTCCGTTCGTCTGCCAATGCCAATGCCGGAGGACGTACACGTCAATCCGCTATGCTACACGGTATATGGTTGTTGGTTGCTTTGTTGGCCATCCCTACATTGATCAATATGATCCCTCTGGCCTGTTTGGCAGCAATCCTATTGCATACAGGTTACAAATTGGCCAAACCGGCATTATTCAAACAGATGTATGGTAAAGGGCTAGATCAGTTCATTCCTTTTACGATCACTGTGGCGGCAGTTGTTTTCACAGACTTGCTTACAGGTGTAGGTATCGGTATCTTAGTAGCAACGTTCTACATCCTAAGAGCCAATATGCAAAATGCGTATAAGTTCAATATCATCGGCGAAAACAACAACAAAGCCGTACTCATATTGGCCGAAGAAGTGTCATTCCTAAACAAAGTGCCCATTCAGCAGAAACTCTATAACTTGCCTAGATCGGTGGAGTCTGTACTTATTGACGGACAACACAGCAAGTTTATCGACAAGGATGTCATCGAAGTCATTAAGGATTTCGAACAAAACGCACTCAGTAAAGGCCTAAACATAGAGCTTCAGGATGTGACGTATAAAAAAAAGACATTCCGTAAGAAACAAAAATTACAAAAAGTAGTTTAATTAATACGATTTTAATCATAAATACTGTAAATTGGCATTGTCTAAGGAGGCTCAAAATCCAATTCTGACGCACGCACCATACGTGTACCTGTACTTTTATACGCATACGCAACACGCCAGACTACCGTCAGGCCAGGTACACCTGCGCGAGTTTTGAAACCAGCTTGACACCTTAAACATGCTCTTAGCCTTTAAAAAAACATGGGAAACAAAGAACTAGAATTAGGATTTCAAAAAATATTAGACGGAAACAACAACTGGGTAGAGTTCGTAAAGAACGACAGATCCGGCAGGTTTGAACAATTGGCAAAAGGACAGAATCCCGAAATACTGTGGATTGGCTGTGCAGATAGTCGCGTACCTGCCAACGAAATAACAGGCACAAAACCTGGTGAAGTGTTTGTGCATCGTAATATTGCCAATATGTGTGTACATTCGGACATGAACATGCTATCCGTATTGGACTATGCGGTGAACGTACTTAAAGTAAAACACGTCATCGTAGCCGGCCACTACGGCTGCGGTGGGGTTGCAGCCTCATTGAGCCGCAATCAATATGGAATCATTGACAACTGGCTTTGTCACATCAAAGATGTTTATCGTCTTCATGCCAAAGAGATTGACGCGCTAGAAGGCCAAGAAGCAAAGACCAATCGTCTGGTAGAATTGAACGTCAAAGAGCAAGTATTCAATTTATGTACGACCTCCATTGTACAAAACGCCTGGAAAGATCGAGATGATCTGGCTATTCATGGTATGGTCATCGACATTGCTACAGGCCAATTGATCAATTTGGATTACACATTTACCGCCAACGATGAGCTCGGTGATGTGTTTGCGTATAAATAACAAGAGGCTGAATCAAAAAAATAGAATATCTTATCACCAGTAGAGACGCAAGATTTTGCGTCTCTACCTTTGTTGGCGCGAACCATGTTAGTGTTCATGAATCATTGTTTTTTTATACATAAAGCTTTAGTACATGACGTTTTTTTATACTTAACACCCTTTTTACACTCCCTCTTACACCCGTGCATATTGCATATAAACCCAAATTTCTCTAAGTTTGCACCATTAAAGTACAACATGAGAAAACTAATCGGCTATATCCTTACCCCTCTATTTTACAGTTGTTTTTCGATCGTATTATTGATTTTTCATCCGATACAATGGCTCTCCTTGAAACTAGGTGGTTATACAGCTCATAAAAAAAGTGTAGATATACTCAATTTCTTCCTTACCGCCTGCAACTATACCCTGTTCAACAGTGTAAAATTCATTGACAATAAAAAACTTCCCCTTGGCAGATCAATTATTTTTGTCGCCAACCACCAAAGTACCTTCGATATCCCGCCTTTGATTTATTTTTTACGCCGTTTTCACGGCAAGTTCATTTCCAAGATCGAGCTGGCCAAAGCCAATATTCCCAGTATATCGTACAATCTCGTACATGGTGGAGCGGCCAACATCGACCGTAAGGATCCTAAACAATCCATTAGCGAGATCTTGAAATTGGCCAATAACATGAAAACCAAACATTGGTCCGCCTTTATCTTTCCCGAAGGAACACGTACCAAAGATGGGAGGATGAAGAGTTTCCAAGTGGGGGGAATAGCGACACTGCTCAAGAAAAATCCAGATGCACTCGTGGTACCCATCGCCATCAACCGATCTTACGAAATGGTCGAATACGGTATGTTTCCGCTCAAACCTTTTGTACCCATGTCTTGGGAGGTATTGGAGCCTGTCGATACGACAGACAAAAATCCGGAAGAAATCGTCAAGGCCGCCGAAGATGCCATTCGGGCAAAATTGAGATAATCCAGTTTCTTTGACTCTTAACTGTCCTTAGAGTTCCGAAGGGTCTCTAAGGACTTTCAAAATGGTTTGGAGTCTCAGACTCCAGTTTATAGCCAATCCGTAGTGACCGCTTCGCTCAACACTACGGATAGTAGGGGCAAAATTGAAGTAATTGTCTAACTGTTTAATCGTTTAATTGATTAACTGTTTATGCTGTTACCGCCAATCCTCCTAACCAATTAAACAATTAATCTTTAACCCCGAACCTCGCACCCCTCCCTCAACTGACCTGTCGGCCTTTCCAGTCGTATTTGCCGATATTGCCAAGGACACCTATATACACCAAATAAAGGACATGCAGACCTGTCAATAAAGGCAGGTACCGCAGCAACTCCTTCCGCTGTGCAAAAGCAGCCATAGGTTGCATAAAGTAATATTCCACCCAAAACTTCACCAACAAAGAAAGAGCAAACAATTTCAGATAATCCACGGAAACCAACACCCCCGCGACAAAACACCCTAAAAGAGCTAGGTTGTACAACCAAATGAGCACTCCTAATACGACCACAGCCTTACTCTTGTACCGGGTACTCTTTGATGCCCAACGCTTCCGCTGACTGATAAATGCCTGCAAGTCAGGCTTTGCATCGGTATATACAATAGCTTCTCTGGATTTGCAAAAGCCTATACGATCTGCATATTTTTCGGCTACTTTATGCAAAAGCAGTTCATCATCACCCGATGCCAGATTGTCGATGCCATTAAATCCTCCCAATTCCAAAAAGACATCTTTTCGATAGGCCAGATTTGCCCCATTACACGTGGTAGGCTTTCCATTGCCAATTCCTGCCGCACCCAAGCCGATCAGATACAGAAATTCCAACGTCTGCAAGCGTTCAAAAAAACTCTTCTCTTCCGAGTAGACAACCGGCGAAGACAGCATATACAGATCCTGCTGTTCAAAATAACCCACGATAGTTTTTAGCCATTGTGTTCCCATGCGGCAATCCGCATCCGTGGTCACAATGAGCTCTCCCCGGCAGCTTTCTATTGCCTTTGCTATGGCTTTCTTCTTATAGGAATTGAGTTTATCCGATTCATTCAAACGGATAAGCAATACCCCACGGGTTGCATAAGCAAGAACTAGATCAGACGTTCGGTCATCCGAATGGTCATCCACGATGATAATCTCCAACAAATCTTTGGGAAAATCCTGTTGCAACAGGCATTCAATCGTTCGGCCGATATTTTCTTCTTCGTTTCGCGCGGCAATAATGACCGATACCCGTTTTGTCGGTGGAGGCAAAGAGGTCGGTAGGGCAATGCACTTCCATCCCTTGCGCATGTAAATGACCAACAGCACATAGACCAAAGTCAGAAACAATACGATTATATTAAGATTTAGAATCACCGAAGAAATTAATTTTAAACACAAAAACAGCCCCAAAGATAGCAGGCAAAATGAGATTGACAAACCAGATACACGAAACGATCGCCATCACCGCAATCTCTTGCGTCGTAATATAGCTGTACAGATTGCTCGCCACAAAACTACGCACACTGAAATCGAAGATATCCAATGTCGGCAAGGCCGATTGTACAAAGAAAAGAATGAAGATCATAAATACCGTCGACATAAAAGGCAGTTCAGGCAGCATAGCCTCCATCAAGATGATATATTGCGATGTGAATATCACAAACCGTGCAAAAGAATTGAACAGCACCACGGCGAGTTCTTTGATCGTATAGTCTTCCAAGACGGCAAAGAAAGGTTTTACCCGCCTTAACCAACGTATTTTTCCCACCAATACATCTACCCAACGTACATTGAAAAAAAGCACCAAAAAACCCGTAGCATACAATACAGCCAACACCCACACCCCAAACTGTACCGATAAGGGGGGGGCCAGAAATGTACAGACAAACCAAGCAATGCTCAAGGATCCGGCGATACTGGTCAGTACCAACTGCGCAAACAAGCCTACCCCCATCGCCACAGCACCTTTGGCCCGGTTTTCAGGTTTTAAAAACAACACCCTACCTCCGTATTCGCCGAGCCTATTGGGTGTAAAAATTGCCCAAGTCAGTCCGCAAAAGACCGATTGAAAGGCTTTCCAAAAGGAAATTTTCTCGATTCGCCGCACCAGATACTGCCATTTGACCACTTCCATCAGCCAATTGACAAGCATCAACAAGACCACGATAGAGAGTGTCCATACCACCGAGCTCTGTTCCAGGCCATTTAGTAAGGCTTGAAACTTGTCCAAACTCGTCTTGTCCGTCACTTTGCGTACGATATACCACGCAGCCAGACCAAACACAAGCAGTTTGATAGCCAGTCCAACATATTTTTTCTGTGCTTTTGTCAACCGTAGGGATTTGGGCACAATGTTACTAAATTTTATGCAAAAAATAGTAGAGACGTGACTAATCACGTCTCTACAGATTTTCGTAATATTGTATCATGCAGAAGGAAAAAGCAAAAGAGCGCATTATTTTGGGCATTGATCCCGGCACGGTTGTTTTGGGTTACGGCATCGTCAAAGAACAAGGCAACAAGGTTTCGCTGATCGGCCTTGGAGTCATCAAGATGGGGCATCTGGACGACCACGGTCTCAAGTTACAGCGTATCTTCAAAAAAGTTTCTGCATTGGTAGAAGAATACAAACCGGACTGTGTGGCATTGGAAGCTCCTTTCTATGGCAAGAATATACAGGTGATGCTGAAACTGGGACGAGCTCAAGGGGTGGCCATGGCAGCAGCCTTGAACAGGGACATTCCCATATTCGAGTATTCGCCGCGAAAGATCAAGCAGTCCGTCACCGGAAGCGGAAACGCGAGCAAAGAACAGGTCGCTGCTATGTTACAAAACCTCTTGCAGTTCAAAGAGACCCCTGAATTCCTCGATGCTACCGACGGATTGGCCGTAGCGGTTTGCCATGCTTTCCAAAAACAAAGTGCTACGGGTTCCAAAAATTATTCCGGATGGTCTGCCTTTGTCAAGGATAACCAAGGCCGTATACGGTAGGCATGTATCTTTAGCCTCCCCCTCCCTGCGCACTTACCAACCGCCCCCCCTCAATGAGAGCTTGTCCCGAAAGTATTCGGGAGGGATAACATCCCACAAAGGAAATGCTAAATACGCAGCAGATCCACCCATTACCTGCACCACATCTCTCCCATAGCCGTGCCATTGTCAATCACTGTCCCCCTTTGGAGGGACGGGGCGTGTCCGCCTACCGGCGGATAAGGGGGAGGCTAAACACAGTAACAAACTCTTTTTTAAATATTCAACTTAAACAACCTCTCCCTGTCCAGCCCTATTCCCTACCCGCCCCTCTCCAGAGAGGGATAGCATATTACAGAGCCAATGCGGATACAAATTACCTGCACTACATCCTCTCCCATAGCCGTGCCATTGTCGATCACTGTCCCCCTTTGGAGGGACGGGGCGTGTCCGCCTACTGGCGGATAAGGGGGAGGAAAAATCAAATCTGCACTTGTCGGATCACGTTCTTCACGTTCAGCTCTACAATGTCTGTCATGGATTTACAGCGATAATACGCCTCATTTTGGTAGTATTCGGCATACCCCTCCCGAAGCTGTTGGATATTCTCTATCGAAGACAACTGTTGTGTCTGCGAGGCATCCCTTAGATCCTTGATCCGGTGACGCTCGCTACGGACACGATGCACGATGGACGAACGCTCTTCCTGTTGATATTGCAACACCGTCTTTTCGTTGAGGTGCTCCATGCACAATTTGACATAAGAGTAGTTTTCTTTAAAAAACTGCGGCATATACACCTTGGGATTACCCTCATAAAACTGTTGGTCGAAGTCGATGGCACGGATACGGAATTGGAAATCATCAAAGTCCGGAGTAATCTGCATGACAAAATTATAGGCTCGCATATCACCTAACAGGGAAATAATACAACGCTCGTTGAACTTGACGAACTCCTTGGCGATCCGGGTCTGGTTGTAATCAGGGGTAAACATCCGGACCTGGCTGAAAACGTCTCCCGGAATACCGACGATATGTTCCTCCACCAACGTATCGTTGTCGTAAATATAGTTTACTTGGTTCGGGGATAGTATCTCCTCGAGTTCCAGTCCATAGATACGCGAAGCATCTGCTTGCTTGATGTAAAAATAATCGTAAACATCATTTAGGCGATTGATGATACGTATCCTAAACGGCCGTGTATTGCCAAAAGCGCAATATTCGATACGGTCGATTATTTTATGTTCTACGATACGCGTATTGCCCGACGCCTTCAGCTTGGCATAGATCACTTTCAATCCCTCGTACAACTGATCTTGAAGATAAGGCGGATACAACGGTGTTTCCCAAAAAGTATCGTTGCCAAATTTGTCGATGACGGGAATGGTCTCCTGAAAGTTCAACAGGTCAAAATAGGTAATGGGCAACTTGGCATCACGTTGGTACAGCTTCAGGTACTTAGACAGCCCTGCCCCAACCGGGAATATCGGCTTTTTACGGGATATTTTGACGTCATTGATTTCCATACAACAGGTGTATTTGTTCTATGCTATAAAAATAGAAATAATATGTTTGTTTTTTTAGATTTTTCGCTTCAGATCAAAGCCAAGACTTAAATGTATGCTACTTAAAAAATCTCATATTTTTTTTTGAAACTCGAAATTAAGCGATATATTTGCACACGCAATTGCCAAAGGGTTTATTGCGTTGGTTCTAAGAATATCTAAGGAGAATTAGCTCAGCTGGTTCAGAGCACCTGCCTTACAAGCAGGGGGTCACTGGTTCGAACCCAGTATTCTCCACCAAATAACAAAGGAGGCTTAGCTCAGCTGGTTCAGAGCACCTGCCTTACAAGCAGGGGGTCACTGGTTCGAACCCAGTAGCCTCCACAGAAAGCACCTCTTTAGGTGCTTTTTTTATAACTGACCAATAAAAATGTATACCGTATATATCCTCATAGATTGGATACCTATTATATTGGGGTAACTACAGATGTACAAGGGAGACTGCGCCGTCACCTATCCAGTAGAAAAGGCTTTACATCCAGAGCAAAAGATTGGATCGTAATGTACACGGAAACCTACAGGGAGAAAAATCAGGCCTATGCACGCGAAAAAGAAATCAAAAGACACTGCACCTTATTTTATATATGTTTTTCGCCACAGGCCTCCGTTTTGTACATATACATGTACACGGACGCCATGTACATTGAACCGGATACAACATACATGTACTACATGTACATTGACTGTGCGTCCATGTATACATACATGCGCTACAAGTATATATACATTTTGGCATTGTACATGAACATATACACAGACTTCCGTGACCTGTGCGCATTGTCCTCTTACATGGTTCACATGTAACCATACATGTGAACCATGTACAAGTACATGTTAGACTTGTACATCTACATTGTGAACATCTACACACACATCGCCAACATGTACCTGTACTACGCGTTGATGTAAGGATACATATTCGTCATGTACCTGTACCTCCGCTGTATGTATGTATACAACAGGCAGATGTATGTCTCTTTTTACACCTATCTCTTGCAAATAATGTATTAGTAAGAACTGAAAGTTTTCTTAATCACGGTCGCGATCCTATCCCTTTCCGCGTCCATCAGGTTGGATCCCGAAGGGAGGCACAACCCATTGTCGAAGAGCCTTTCGGCGACTCTCCCTCCATAATAAGGGGCATCGGCAAATACAGGCTGTAGGTGCATAGGCTTCCATAGCGGGCGCGACTCGATATTGTCTTCCAAAAAAGCTAAGCGAAGGTCTTCTCTTGTCCTTCCGGCGACCTCCGGGTCTATGGTGATCGCTGCCAGCCAATGGTTCGAATAGTAATCCGCCGAAGGTTCTGTAAGTACGGCCACGCCTTCGATATCGTTAAATAATGCGACATAAAAATCGGTCATACGGCGGCGTGCTTCTACCCTGTCTTTCAACACTTCCATCTGACCACGGCCTATTCCCGCACAGATATTGGACATACGGTAGTTGTACCCTATGTGCGAATGCTGGTAATGCGGCGCATCGTCACGGGCCTGCGTCGACAGGAATACGGCTTTGTCCTTGTCTGCCTGCGAATGGCAGACCAACGCCCCTCCTCCCGAAGTCGTGATGATCTTGTTGCCATTGAAACTCAGCACACCGAAGCGTCCAAATGTACCGCAGGCCTGTCCTTTATAGCTCGACCCCAAAGCCTCGGCGGCATCTTCGATCACAGGAATATCAAACTCTTTTGCGACTGCCAGAATCTCGTCCATTTTGGCCGGCATACCGTAGAGATGTACCACGATGATGGCTTTGGGCTTCTTGCCTTTGGAGAAACGATCGCGTATAGCCTCCCGAAGCTGTACGGGACACATATTCCACGTATCGGGCTCTGAGTCCACAAAAATGGGGACTGCCCCCTGATAGGCGATGGGATTGGCCGATGCCGAGAAGGTCATGGACTGGCAGATCACTTCATCGCCATAGCCCACACCACATTCGATCAGTGCCAAATGGAGTGCTGCCGTGCCTGCTGACAAAGCTGCCACTTTCACATCAACACATAGAAATTTTTCCAGATCTTCCTCAAAACCATTCACATTGGGTCCCAAAGGTGCTACCCAATTGGCATCAAATGCTTCGTGGATATAGTTTAATTCATTACCTCCCATGTGTGGAGAGGAAAGCCATATTTTGTCGTTCATAGTATGAATTAAAAAGTCAAAATTAAAAATTTAAAACGCAAAAATGCCCTCTACTTTTGAATATCCGCTATTTTATAATCCTTCCAGGATTGCCGACTACAGTGGCTCCATCGGGTACGTCCCGGATGATGACAGTCCCTGCTCCTATTGTACACCACTTGCCTATTTTAATACCCTGTATGATTGAAGCTCCTATACCCACATGTGTACCCTCGCCCACCGTTACATTACCGGCCAATGCTGCATTGGGCGAGATGTGGACATAATCCCCGATGATACAGTCGTGATCTACGGAAGCATTGGTATTAATGATGCAGTGTCTGCCGATAGTCGCACAACTATTGATGGATACTCCGGCCATGATGACCGTGCCTTCAGCTATGACAGCTCTTTGAGAAATGTAAGTTTTTGGATGAATTAAGGTCTGGTACGAGACTCCCTTCGTCTTTCCCACTATTTTTTTGCGGATAGTGTTATTGCCAATAGAAACTATCAATTCAACAGGTTGCTTAGGAAATTCATGGATAACATTATAGCCTAAAAGCATTTTTTTGGATTTATCTTCATCAATAAAACCTTCTATTGTAGAATCGTTAGCCTCTGCAATTTCAGCAATAACTTTTCCATGTCCGCTTGCGCCTAATAAATACATACTAATTTCCTTTAAAGACTTCCATAGTCGCCTGACCTTGTTGGGAAATACCCTCACGGATAAATACTTTTTTTACTGTCAAAAGTAATATTTTCATATCCAATAAAAAACTAACATTATCCACATACCACACATCGTAGTCAAATTTTTGTTGCCACGAAATCGCATTTCGTCCGTTTACCTGTGCCCAGCCTGTAATGCCGGGACGGACTTCATGTCGTCTTCGCTGAATAGCATTGTACAAAGGCAGGTATTGGATCAGAAGCGGTCTTGGCCCGATCAGCGACATATCCCCTTTCAGCACATTGATCAGTTGTGGAATTTCATCCAACGAGGTTTTCCTGACAAAGGACCCTATTTTGGTGAGTCGCTCGGCATCAGGCAAGAGATCTCCGTTCGCATCTTTCCTGTCATTCATGGTCTTGAACTTGACGATCCTAAAGATACGCCCTCCTCTGCCGGGTCGCTGCTGGAAGAAGAAGGGTTTGCCATCGTTGGCAAAGTACAGCCATACCGTCACTACGATCAGCACAGGGCTTAGCAACAGCAGGCCGAACAAGGCGGCAAAGAAATCGACCAGGCGTTTGAGGAAATTGTTGTACATATATATATCTACATTTCTTTTAAAGAGAGGCTTTGATAATCCGCTTTGAAACCTTCAAATCTACGCAGCAGGCCTTCTGATTTTTCTTTTAATTTTTCGATGTTTATCTTGTCCTTATTTCTTTTGACTTCGGCAAACAGAACTGTCTTTTTTAGGTCGTTGACCGCCACAATATCTATTTCGTTTTGATTACTCCGTTCCCAGTAGGCACCTATCTGATTATATTGTTTTTGATCGATGAGTTTTTGTGTAAAATATTTCTCCAGAATTTTTCCACTATAAGCGGTATAATCCCTTGTGATGATTTCTATAAGATAATCCAGATTTCCTATTTCGACAGCACTGCGGTATCTGTATATAAAGCGGAACCAAAATTTCAGAAAATTATCTTCTATACTATACTTTACACTTCTGCTATTGGGTTTTGCCAATATTGGCCGCACTTTTCGGATCAGCCCGTATTCATTCTCCAATCGATCCAAAAAACCGCCGGTCTGCATTTCCATGATCGACTCTATTTCTGTCCTCGAAGTCTTCCCGGAGGCGATCAGCGTAAGTATCGAGAAATAATTGCCATAATCTTTGCCAAACTCATCTATCAGTACATTTTTTCCTTCTTCCAGAAACATAGAGTTTTCTGCAACGATCTCGTGTAGCATGGCTTCATATGAAAAAGCATTGGCCTGCACCAACAGCTCTACATATTTGGCCACACCGCCCGTAAACAGATAAAGTGCCAATAAATCTTCACTGGAATAATCCGGTGCATAGTCTGTAAGGATTTCCTTTAGTGTAGCTATATCAAACGCCTTGAGATGGATCCTTTGTGTGGCCCTGCCAAAAAGCGGTTCTTTAGAATTCTCAAAGATCCTGGTCATCATCGAGTACACTGAGCCGCAGAGGATCAGATTTAATGTACTCTGCTCCTTATTGCTGTCCCAAATATTCTGCATATCCGAATATACAGACGGATTGACTGAGTTAAATTCCTGAAACTCGTCAATGATCAGCGTGAAATGCCGGGTCTTGGACAGTTCGATGATCATACCAAACAAATCCCTGAATGTTTTTATCTCACCAAAAATCGGGACATTCAACTTTTGTCTGATCTCCTCCGTAAATTCTGCACATAACAGGATCTCACTTTTTTTGGCGACAAACAAGTAAATACAATCCGTATTTTCAGTGGCTCTGATCAACAGGCTTGTTTTGCCAATACGCCTTCTACCCACCACGAAAGTCATTTGCGCAGCATGTGTGGACAGTTTCTGGATTTTGTCCAACAATACCAACTCATTTTGCCTGTTATAGAATTTCATTTTTTATCGTAATATAGATTACCGTAACACAGATTGCGATAACAAAATTACTAAAATTAGCATACTATTCAAACGTAAAAATGTGCCACTTGTGATTGTACAGGGCACAAGTCAAAAACTTTGCGCAAGCAGGGGCGGCAAAGAAATCAGTGAGTCGTTTGAAAAAGTGTGCGTACATCCGTTTGTAGGTTAACCGTTTAATGGATTAATTATTTAATCGATGTGAGCTTTGCGTGTGTGGTATCAGGCCTTTCTGCTCCAACAGGCTGTTATATTCTGCCAATAGTGCTTCCCAAACGACCCGCTGTTCGTATCTTGTCTCGATCATCTTTCGGGCATTACGCTGAAGTTGCTCGTAATAAGCTTTATCATGACTGATCTTACGCATGGCCTCCATTAGTTTTTCTACATTTTTGGACGGCACGATAGTTCCGTTTTGCCCCTCTATAACGATCTCGTTGCAACCGTTGATGTCGGAGACAATGCTCGGCAACCCCATCGCACCGGCCTGCATAACGACATTCGGAAACCCCTCTCTATAACTCGGAAAAGCTAACGCATCGGATATAGCAAAGTACGGACGGACGTCTTTCTGAAATCCAACGGAGATAATATTCGGATTGGTCTCTATTTCTTTTAGGGTTTCAGGCTTTAACGGGTCGAGTTTTGTTTCCAGCGAACCAACAAGCAGCAGCTTCACGTTACGTTCCGGCACCCCGCACGCCGTACCCCGAAAAGCCTCAACCAACTCATTTATCCCCTTGTCCCCTACCAAGCGACCGACAAAGACGAAAACAAAATCCATTCCGGATATGCCCAAATCCTGCCTCAATTGCCCAACCTGTTCCCTGGTAAAATGGCTTGACGAAAAGAAACCTGTATCGATACCGTTGGAAGACCCATTGGAAACGATCTTTAATTTGTCTTCTCGGGTATACTTGTTTTCTAAGATAAAATCATACAAACCTAAGGAATTGGGGTAGACCTTTGTCGCACAGCTGTACGTAAGCTTCTCCACCCAATCTAAAATTTTTCGCTTGAGACCCGTTGCTTCCATCAATGGCAGACCGGCTACGGTATGCAGGCGTACAGGCACTCCGGCCAGTTTGGCCCCCAACATTCCAACTATGCCGGCCTTGGGGGTATGGGAGTGTACTATTGCCGGTTTTTCCTTTCTGCAGAACTTATAAAATTGCCATAAAGACTTTATATCTTTTAGAGGAGAGATCGTCCGGGTCATTTCCAAGGGAATAACAGGAATCCCTTCGCTCTGCATTATTTGATGGAGATCCTCTCCATCAGAAGAGATTCCCTTTACTGCAAATCCGTTTTCGGACATAAATCTGTGCTGTCCTTTGAGCAGGACGCGTAGCGAAATGGGGACAGTGGTGATGCGGACGAGTTTGAACTTATTCATTTTTATTTCCGTGGCAGATGTCATGGACCATTATTGCAGTTCACAAACCTAAATAAAATGCTTTGTATTCACGAATGCCGATCGCAAAAATATGGATAAGGGATGCTATCTAAGGTTTAAAGTTCGATCATTCAACTGTTGGACCGTCAATCTAAAAAAACCTAATTCATAATCCGCCTCTCTCCAGTCCCCAAGTCCCCCGTCTCCCTTTCCCCCAGTCTCCCCTCCTCGAACCCCGCAACACGTACCTCGCACCCCTTCACTATCAACAGTCCCCTCGTCTCCCCTTCCCCCAGTCTCCGCACCTCGCAACCCACACTACTCCACTTTCTTCGGCTTAAACCATCCTGCCACCCGTTGCTTTAACCGCTCCCGTAGCGACCTGCTGTGCTGATCACCATAGCCGTATCCGTAACCATATCCATAGCCGTACCCTCTCGCAAAGTCAACATCATTCAACACGACAGCCATATTCTTGAGTTTACCCTCTTCGTACAATTCCTTGGGTATATTCAGCAGACGTTTATCGAGGAAGTTTGCCCGGGCGACATATATCGTCAGGTCAGCATTATGCGCGATGAGCAAGGTGTCCGTCACCAGACCCACCGGTGCCGTATCCACCAATACATAGTCGTAGTGCTCACGTCCAAAGGCGATGATATCATCAAAATGCCCGTTCATCAGCAGCTCGGCCGGATTTGGGGCCACATAGCCCGAATATATGATGTCAAAGTTATAGCCTTCCGGCTTTTGGATGATGATATTGTGTATATCCATATCCGGATTGACCAGGTACTGCGTGATACCTACATTGGTATGCTGCAGATAGGACAGCCCCAGATAATCCAGCACCTTCGGACTGCGGATATCCGCACCGATCAATAGTACGCGTTTGCCCGACATGGACAGGATGCGCGAGAGATTGGTCGCAACGAAGGACTTGCCTTCTCCGGAAGTAGTAGAGGTCACAAAGATCACGGCAGTATCCTTTTTTACGCCCAACATAAAGCTAATATTGGTCCGCAGGATACGGAACGCCTCGGCCAGCGAGCTTCGGTCGTTTTCCTTGACGATGGGTTCTTCCGAGGTCGGCAACTCACCCAACACGGGAACCGAAAACTTATCTTCGATATCTTTGCGGCTGTGGATCTTGTTGTCCAGCATGAACTTGACAAACAATATGCCGATCGGCAGGACGATACCTACGACCAATCCGATCAGGTAATAATTGCGCGCCACAGGGGCGATAGGGCCATATCCTTTGGCCGGTTCGATGATCTTGATATTTTCGGGTTTGGCCGAAGCGGCGATCTCCATTTCTTCCCTCTTCTGCAACAGAAACAGGTACATGGCTTCCACAATCTGCTGCTGCCGTGCGATGCTTTTGAAATCGTTCTCGTTGCGCGGCACGGAACCGAGATCCGAACGCAGGCTGCGCAACCTATTCTCCACATTGCGCACACCCAGCGTATTGACTTCCAAAGCATTTTCTATAGACGCCTGAAGGTTGTGATACAGCAGACCGATCTGTTCGTTCAATCTGACGACCACGGGGTTTTCCTCCGTAGCAGACTTGAGCAGGCTTTCCCGCTCGAGCAGCAGCCTGTTGAGATTGGCAACGGCAGTCGTGACCTCTGCAGATTGTATACCCAGATTCTCCGGCAGGATCTTCATGCTCTTCTTTTGCACTTCGGCACGGATATAGCGGATCAGCTGCTGTTGGAACTGCAGATCGAACAATTGCTTTTCAAAAGTAGTCAACTCCCCTTGTGCGATACCTGCACTGGTCTCCACATCGACTATCTTATTGCTCGTCTTGAAATCTTCCACCCGCTTATCGACACGCTGCAGATCCTCGGTAATCAGGTTTACACGTTCGTTGATAAAGCTCGTGGAGGCTGCCGTCACCTTGTTTTTGTCGTTGCTCAGATCCCGGTCATACGCCTGGATCAGATCCCGAAGGATTATTTCGGCCTTTTCTTGCGAGAAAGATGTATAACCAAAATTCAGTATGGTATTGCTTTTCTCCGCTCTACCTACTGTCAATGTACCTTTCAGCTCATTGGCCGTGCTCACTAGCGGCCGTATAGTCACCAAGAAATGTCGGCCGGCTGTAGGTTTGCCATCCATGGGAGAGACCAGTAGCTTTACACCGTCCACGGCAAACGGCTTTCCAACAACTGCTGTTATACCGTTATTACCCTGATTGACCGTCAGGCCTCCATCCTTGCCAAAGCTGAGCTTGATATCCAATGTCAGTTCCTCCTGCTGCGCTTCTGTTTTGTCCAAGATCTCTAGCGAGAAAGGAAGAGCATCGGCCAAAAGCTCCTTATGGTTGATCCGCCCCATCTCATGGTAGGTGATGTAAAACTTATTTTTCCGTACGACTTCCTGCATCAGCTTACTGGAACGTATGATTTGTATCTGGTCATCCAATGCCGTATTTGAATTGAGCGGTGCCAAGGTTCCCAAGGCCATCAGTTCCGAGGGTGCATTTTCTTTGTCCAGAACCATGACCTTGGCCGAAGCCGCGTATGTACGCTCCGTATAGCGCAGGTATAGATGCGCGATGCACAGGGCCAGTACCACCGCCGCCACGACCCATTTCCAATAATAGCCGTACTGCTCGACAAGCTGGCGGATATCGATCGATTCATCGGCATCCTCCCTGTGGCTGTAGCCCCTATTTTGCTGCGTATCTTGCATATTACTTCAGATTAAAGAGGTTGTAAATGGTCAATCCTGCCCCTATCACCGTCATACCCAAAGATAGGTACCACGGACGTCGGTTGCCCTGTATACCCGTCGTGTTCGGTTCCACATAGATGATATCATTCTGGGTGAGGTAATAAGCAGGTGAATTCAGTATACCGGCGTCCCGGATATCCAGCCGGTATGAACGGCGTTGGGCTCCTTCCTCCCGGATGACGAGGATATCGTTGCGCCTGGCCGTGATCTTCAGATCACCGGACATCGCTATCGCATCCAGTATCGTCGGTCGGTCGTTGTCGCTGAGATCAATCACCTGCGCACCGATATCTCCCAGAATTGTCACACGGAAATTCTCGATCTGCACATCGATTATGGGATCGTTGACATAACGTTTCAGCGCTTCGCGAATAGACTCCACCGTCTGCAGGCGGGTCTTGCCCGCTACATGAACAGCTCCCAGATACGGCAATACCACATTGCCCCCATGATCGACAGTGTACAGGATCTGGTTTGTGGCCCCACCTCCGCCACCTTGTGTCGTATTGACCCGAAAAGGGGCAATGGCCGCTTCATCCGGGCCCGACACATTGATACGCAGCCGGTCCATAGGCTTGATCCTGACGTAATCGACCGAAAAAGCAGAGTCCAGCACAGATTGGTTTTGCTGGAAATAGATCACATCCTTTCGGGATGCACAGGAACTGACCAGCAGTAATGCTGAGACAAATGCAACGCATATAGGTAATAGATAATTCCTCATTTGGAGATTGTATTTTTGTTATTCATTGCTTTCGCTTAATCGCTTAACTACTAATCGTCAATCTGAAATCGTAATTCGTAAATCCTCCCCCCCCTCAACTGTACCCTGTCCTCTTTCAACTGTCCTCTAACCTCGTATCCCGCACCTCGCACCCCACAAATATACATTTATTGCTCCAACTGTCCATCAAGCTCAGGAATTTTTTGATAGTCCGACCCAGCCCCGCCTCCCTGTTCGAGGTTTAAAGCTTAACCGTAAATTGTCAATCGTAATTCATAATTTACCCCAAGTCTCCCTCTCTCCCAATCTCCCTCTCCCCAAGTCTCCAAGTCTCCCATCCCCTCTCTCAAAACCAACGCCTTACACTCCGTGCCCATACCACGAGGATAAAAAACAGCAGCCCGCCCCAAACCACAAAACCGACATGCCATCTACTCGTTTTTTTGATCATACCCATCCACGTGGATTCTGCTGCCTGAGATTGCATATAGACGCTATCTGCGGTTTGCATGCACGAAAAGTCCCGTTTCCGGCCTCCTGCTACCCGGAGTGATCCCGACCAACCATACAGCCCACTATCCGGATGAAAATAAAAAAGGCTATCGGTCCTAAAATGCCAGGAATGGGAGGCACTATCCTGTTGCCGAAACAATAGGGTATGATGCTGTTCTTCCCGCCGGTACTGCCGATCGGCTGCCGAATAGCCTGTGATACGGCTTTCCCTAAATGACCGGCAAGCACCAAAAATCAAGATAATCATACTGAAGCACGTGATCCGTTTCATTGTTTTGCTGTTTAAAAACATGATATCCAACATTAATTCTATAATTTATAATCGTAATCCATAATCCCGCATCCCGTAACTGTCCACTCTTCTCTCAGTTATCCCCTATCCAATCCGCCAAAGCATATATTGTAGAAAGATGTCTCCGCCGGGATTCTACCTTATCGCTGCTGTTACCTTCAATCGTGATCAGGTATTGCTCCTGCACACCTTTGACCAAGCCAACATGGTTGATACGTCTGGCGGTGGGGCTGTAGATGCCGAAAATGTCGGCGTAGTGTATGTTATTTTGTAGAGACGCAACATCCCCGAAAATTCGGGACAAGCTTTGCGTCTCTACGATGGTCGCTGATGTAGATCGCATTGCGCCATACGTCCTCGCCTTAGGGAACAGTGCCGGGCTCCAGGGGTTGCGGGGTTGGGATAGCCCGGCCTGTCCGTAGCACCAGGATACAAAGGCAGCGCACCACGGATGGCCTTTGCCCAGATGGGTGTACCGCAGGTATTCTTCTACCCTTTTGCCATCGTTATGGCCTGTGGCCTCGCGTACGCCGATTTCAGCGGCGGCGATTTGTATAATACGGTTTCGTAGAGACGCGGTTAACCGCGTCTCTACATAGCGATCGCCAGTCCCCACAGCACTGCATACAGCAATAAGAAGAAGACCGAAAAATAAAGGATACATTGTTGCCATGATGATAGTTGATTGAAATGTGAACGAAATTGTTTTCTGAATACCTTGAAAGGCTGCCAGAGCAGTTCCTGCAACCACAGGCTGCACAGGATGGCGACAAAGCCGCCAATAAGACCAAACAGTAGTACGGACAGTATACCGACGTCCAATATGCCCGCAGCAGGATCAAGCATTTGCAGGATCGGGCCGGACACGATAAAGAGGGTCAATAAACCGATCAGGAGACCAACCTGTAGGGGCAAAACATCTTTTGCCCATCTTAATAAGCGGTGTATGTCCATATAGCCCGGTAAAGGCAGTTTCATTTTCTCTGATCTATCCCAGATAGACCGTGAGGCCTGATGTTGTAGTGTATTCATTTTTTTTGATATTTGTTGGGGCGTATCGTATACGCCCGAGGTGAAATTGTAAATTTGTAGGAGGTGTCTAAAAAGTCGTCATGTTGAGCGAAGTCGAACACATCTCATTTTAGTAAGACATTCACTATGAACGAGATCGTTATTCATACTATGTCTGTTTTTAATGGTATTATTCATTTGTGTCCGATTTTAATTGTATTCATGAGCTCGCTACGCTCGGTTCATGATTGCTCCGCAATTCGACATGCTCAGGATGACGAACTGGAAATTTAGGACTTTTTAGACACCCTCGAGGTGAAATTGTAAATTTGTAGAGACGCAAAGCATTGCGTCTCTACGTGATGCCGATCCTGATTACGACAGCGTGATCTCGCCGAGGTAGTGACTGGACGAGGTCTTGACCCCGTTGCGGTGGCCGGTAAATACCCACCCTACGATGCGGTCCCCTGCATAGACATCCGGCAGCTGGAAATCCAGCTGGCCATCTGCCCGGGTGCCCGACTCCAGTATACTGAAGAAGGTCCTTTCGACATTGTACAGCAGCAGGATGACCGAGTCGTCGCCAAAGGCATTGAAACGGTTGGTCACCGTATCCCAGGTCATGCTGATCTCCCGCGGTGCGGTCTCCTGCCATTGCACGCCCATGAGGTTGCCCAGACTTCCCCTGGCGATGCTTACGGCCGCATAGTCCAGCTCAAAATCGGGGTAGTCGCCCACGATGCCATGCTTCAGCAGATACTGCATCGCCTTGTTGTACCCGGTGGACTTGGACTGCTGGACATCCGAATAGCCCAGATTGAGCAGGTCCATGATCGGTGACAGAAAAGCGACAGCCAGCCGAAAACGTGCCTGTTGTGCCAATTGGTCTTCGGAAGCATTTCTTTTGGTTGGCCTGGCCAAACTGCGTACATAATCTACATTGCGCCAGTTGCTCCCTATCACGTTGCCCACCTTTCCCGAATAGGCTCCGTGAATTCCTTTTAAAAATCTTGCCATTGTTCTTTTTTTTTAAAATGTTAAACCATTTGCCTGCATGCTAAGGCGTTGTTTTTGATATCAAGGGCTAAGGTAAAAGGCGACCGGTCACTGGTAAACTTTTGGAACAATTTGGGACAATTTAGGCCTACATAGGACAGTCTGTCTCAAAAAAAGCAGCTCGTTATCAGCTTGAAGGGCATCAGATATTCGGGTCTGCTCCGACAATGCTTCGAGATTTGTTCGGGTCCTCTCCGAGACTGCTTCGGCCCATCTTCGGGTCACGTTCGGCAAGTCTTCGGGTGCGCTTCGGGTCGGAGTCGAAGCCCACCCGAAGCAGTCCCGAACAACAGTCGAACGAGTCCGGAGGCAGTACCGGAGCAAGGCCAAACCTATCCCGAACGATCCACGATCCCTACCCGAAGCCAGCCCGAAGGCGCAGTGCATCATATCCTACCCCTACGCTTGCTTTCGCGGATCTGTTCCTCCAGATCTTCGAGATAGTAGTAGTGGCGATTACCAAGTATACGGGGCAATAGCCGACCCTCCTTGACAAAACGATAGTAGGTCGAGCGGGATATCCCCAGTATATCCATGACCTCGACGACACTCAACAAAGGCCTTGCCTTAGTCCCGGACACGACTTTTTCGTCCTGCCGGACAGACAAAGTAAGAGATGCATCTTTCAACAATTGGTAGATAGCTTCCAACAGGAGACAGACCCGTTGAAGCAGATGAAATAGATTAGCCATGATAAATTAGATTAAGCGATCATAGGCCGAATCCCACATTTCACTATAATCTTAGGTTTACTGATTTGTCTTTTGGCGAGATACGGGATATCAACAAGCGACCGTGCTGTCCCATCCCACCTGCACCAAAAGATGTCTATGTTCAAAATGTTGCGCTACATTCTTTCTTAGATCTTTACTGACGTTGAGCATCGACGCCGCCTCCAGGTCATCGATATCCATACCCGCCGCAAAGGAGTCCATCACTTCGGTATCCAGTTGGAGTCGGTACTTCGACCGTGCCGAATGGCCTACATGCCACATGTTGACATAGAAGCCTTTGCGTATCTGCACGAACCAGTCGCCTACCGGCCACTCGCGAAAGATGCTCCGGGTGTGTGTCCCGTAGACCTTCTCTCCGGATATAAGATAAAGTACGGATCCCTGCCTACTGAACCGTGCAAACAATATCGTATACAGCACGACCTGCGGCCTGGGATCCTTAGGTGCGGCAAATGACAGAGGGATAGGCCCGGCCGAAGCCTCGGGCGGTATGGCCTTTACCTCCTCATCCTCCTTTCGTGTATAGTGCCGCAGTACAAACCTGACTACGCCCGATACGATCCGGTCGATCAGCCGCAAAAACAGGGCATCGCCGGGACGACGGTAGACCATGGCCGCGTAGCCGCCCACGCAGGCCAGGAATATCCAGAGGCCGCTTTTCAGATAGCCCGCCTGCCAAAGGGTCAGCTGCTGCTGCATGAATACGATATGCAGCATGGACAGGTGCAGCAGCACGATCGGCAGGATAGCAACCGCAAAGTAGCCAACATCGTACCATCCGTGTCTTTCATGCAGCCTTTGGTCTATACGGAATACAAAGAAAAAGTAGTAGCTCAGGGATATCCAGACGATGTATCCCCACAGCAGTGCAATGGTTACTATCCAGAAAAGCCAAAAGGAAGGTGCAGACAGGTAGTGCCCAAATCTCCAGAACTTGGTGTTGGTATTGATCAGGTAAGCGACAACGACCGATCCCACAAGTGTCTTTGCTGCCAATGCTCTCATGCTCGGTTAGAGGTTTGTTTGCGAACAATTCACAAGATAGCAAAAAACAACTTATAAAGCAATTTTATTTCCCCAATTGTAATTATTACAATTAAAAAACAACCTCTCTGCCTGAAAGGCAAACGCATCTATTTTGTCTGTATTATAATGGTAAAAACGGAGGGTTATTTTATTCAATTAAATCCTGTTTATTCCACCCCACTTCCTCTCCGTCTTCATAGCCAGACGGGCCTAGTCCTTGGAAAGCACCCAAGGACCAAGGTGCTGTGCCCATTTCAAGGCATCCTGCCGCACAATTCCGAGGCTCAATAGCCCTGCAACTGCTGCCCTTGGTTTTGTCTTCCTAGGGCCTTTGCCCTCAATCCCATAGACAAAACTGAACGGAGCTAGGGGCATCCCACCGCTCAGTCTCCCGTTGCAGGGCTATTCCTGCCGATGCTGGTGAAATGGGCGTGCGCAGTCCACAACGCTTGGCTTTACCTGCACATCAATACGTTGTCTGCAAGCCAGCGTAAGAAGCGTCATACGAGGTCTCCACTCCTCCAAACCCTACACACTGGACTTGTATGACTTGCATTGTGCAAAATGTACGGACAGAAAGACAGGAGTTCCACGGGCTTGCTGTCCAAATGAATCAAGGTCGTTTTTGAGGATAGTGCATCAACAAGAGCCTATACTAAAAGCACTGTCCGTACAAATACTTAAAATGCCGCCTCCGGATATTTGACAATAGCAGGATGATGCACTAACATTGTGTCAAATGTCCGAAGCGGCGAGTTTTTTGGGTACTTTTTAGCGGAAACCACGAAGTAGCATGAGTGCCAATGAAAACAGACACTCACGAATAAAAAGTACCTGCCCGTCCGGCATGAGGACAAAGAAAAACTGACTAAATTAACCCTCCGTTTTTAGCCTATCCCTAGACTACAATAAGATGCCATACCTGGTTTCTTTCTCCCACTTATGTAAGTATGCCTGGGTGGCATACGAATAATACCCCGTGCGCTATCGTGACGTACGACCTTACCGTGTTTTTCCACAAATCTACCGACTCGTCGGCCAAACCTACCGACTTGTCGTGATTTGCTTTGTGTACTTTTTCGGACTTGCTTTTATTTGCAGCGTGTTGCAACACATGAATTGATTATAAACTAAAAAAACACAGAAAATGAAACACACCTTTGACAATGCAGGCGTGGCCTCCGTACAGGCTGCCCTGCTCTCGCTTCCCACGAACGAACGGGAGCTGGAACTACAGGCTATCCGCGACGACTTCCGGGCATGGATGGCTGCGCATTTTGACCTCAGTGCTTCGCAGCTCCAACAGCTGGATGACATGCCGGCCGCATTCCGCCAGCACGTGGCCGACCACATCGCCGACACGTGGGCGAGCGGAAGCCTGATCGCTTTCTTCAAAGAGGCGACAGCATCCGCCCGACACCATGAGCCCCGTGACAAGGATTTCATCATCTTCCCCAAGAAGCGGCAGGTCTACAACATGGACACCCATGCCCTGGACGAAGAGACCGGACTAGATATCCGGATCCTGTACAGGGATTAGGACTTTTATTTTGCGCTACACCACCGCCATGTACCGAATCCCATGGCGGTTGGTTTTGTTGTACAGCCCCACTATCCCCAGGTCATGTCCACGCTACGTGCCAACAATCCCGGACTGTGCTTTCTGATCAGCTATTGGTCCAGGTACTGCACGCTCGAGCCCTGGCATACGGACTGGGCAAAGCAGCATATCCGTGTCCCGGACAGCCTGCGCAAAGGCCAGGCACTATACCTCGAGGGCGAACGTCAAAAGAACGTCTACCTCCTCGCCCGCGGACTGCTCGCCCGTGTGCGCTACAACGACAAGGGAAAGCGGCAGATCCTGAGCGTGGCACTGCCGGGTATGGCGCTGATGACGACAGATCACCTGTACAGCCGTACGCCGAGTAAAGGGGATATCGTGGTACTGCGATCAAACAGTATCATCATAGAAATTCCCTATCGTGCGATCAAGGATTTTAAGGAAAGAGAACCACATATCGACACCCTGATCGATGTACTGGGCAATAAGAAGCGAAAACAGCTAGCCAGACTGCGATCGGTCACACACGGCCATAAACCCTACCTGTGCTATCAACATTTTATCACGCAGATGCCCGACCTTTTCCAGACATTAAAACATGCCGAGGTAGCTGATCTATTGGGCATCTCCCTGTCGACGGTACTACGGGGATACAAAAATCTGTAAATCTACAAAACACACCCAAAAACAGTGTCACCATTGACGCCAAAAACGACCATAAAGTATGTCCACCTTTGAAATGTAGATATTCAATAAAAGGCAACATTTATGAAAACTGTCGATATACATACACGATCACGAAGCCAACGATCAGGGGACTGGCTGTCTTCCCGATGGAGGACAGCCAGATCCCTGAACACAAAGCAAACCCTCATCACCTGTACCGTACTGCTTACGATACTGCTTTTTATGTACACTGCGGTGAGCAAGCTATTGGAGTATGACAAGTTCGTCTTTCAGATGCGCCGTGTACCCCTACCCTTCATGCAATCGTGGGCTCCTTTTATCGGGCGCGCAATACCATTGGTTGAGCTGGTACTGGTAGGCTTACTTTTTATAGACAGAACCCGTTATTGGGGGTTGATATGTTCACTACTGCTCATGGTATCCTTCGAAATCTACATCCTTTGGATGAAGATATTGGAAATGCAGACAGGTGTCCGGCTGCCCTGTTCTTGCGGTGGGATCATATCAAAAATGAACTGGACAGAACACTTGCTGTTTAATGCCGTCTTCGTCTGCTTGTTAACCCTATCCGTTTACTATGAGCGGAAAAAGAGACGATCCAAAACTGCTTAGGAATTTTTAATCCTATATTTTTTAACCCTTTAATTTTTATAGCCATGAAAAAGCTACGTTTAAAATCAAAAATCCTGCTGGGTGCCATCCTAATGGGTGGCATGGCAGCAGGTGCACATGCATTTTCTAACCTGCCAAATCCTGCCGACCCTACGTACAGATGGACGTCCTCTCCGGATGCACCTAACCATCCTTCGGAAGTTCTTGACAATGCTACGGCCGAGACAGCCAAGGGCTATTTTGAATGTGACGGAGATGGGGAGACATGTGCAACAGGAACCCTCGTTTCAGGCGATCCGGGATCACCTGCCACCGCCGAAATCAAACTGGAGGAATAGTGTCTTAATGGACATCCTTCAAAATGGCGAAACCAAGGATATGAGTCTAACTCATATCCTTTATTATTGTGATCTTATATCTATCTCTTTGCTGTCGGACATGGATACCATGTTTTACTTCGATCAATTTCTTGATTTCCCCGTAGGTAAGTTTCCTTTGTTTAAAATCGAGATCGATACTAATCCTCATTCCTCCCGTACGGTCTATAAACGGAGGGTCTGCCGGTTTGGCTCTTATATTCTCCTTCAATTGCTCGTTAAGGTATTCCAGAAGAAACAAAACGCTAACGTTCTTTGCAACGAGTCCGTTCTCGTCCAATTTTAAAACCGTCGAATCATTTTCGTCCTGCCTTGGCATGGACATGTCGTCCGCCGTGATGATACTGCATAGGATACTGTCCTCAACGACTTCTACCTCAAGGTCAAAAATCCTTTTCAGATCGTCAAGCATATAGGCATAAAACAGCGTATCTTTTACAGGTCTTGGCATCCTCAGCTCGTAACAGTGATTGTTCTCTGCTCTCAATTCGTCGCGTGAATTATATTTTGACCTTTTAAAGCTCATAGGTGCCATTGACGAATTAAAAAAACGCAATGAATCCTTGGTCACGATCCTCATCCTTCCATAGTGATCTTTCGATGATCTCCCTCTACCTACAGCCATCCACAACATACTGCTAAGCAAATCATTATAGTGAAATACCCGTACGATCTTTTGCTTGTCAGCATATCCTCCTGCGGGTTGAACGGTATGCCCACTGACGATTCCATCGATGCGCTTTGTCACAATAGACCGATATTCAAACTCACTGTCACTCATGTGAAAAGGTTTGAAAACATCAAAATTAGTGATATCTTTCTTGTTTTTGACCCTTAACGGTTTGCGCTCTATAAATGCAAGGATATTATCTCTGCCCATATAGTCCCCTCCGGTGATATATTGTACCGTTCCTGCCGCATCTATCCAGACATTATGTGGCAATATCCGATGGGGGAAGTATTTGATCCATGAGGTATCCATCGTGACAAACTTCAGTCGCCCTCCCTTCAGATCCTCGTTACGCCCAAGGAAAGCCTCGACTTTTTGGGCATCTTCATAAGTGACCGAGACTATATTGATCCTGTCCGTTTCCTTTAGGATAGAATCCAACAGTTTCAGTTCTTTGATACACGGCAGGCACCATGTCGCCCAAAAATTTATGATCGTAGGTTTCGACCCCTCTTTCGAATCAAGGTTCAGCTCTTGCCATAGCTGTTCTGGAATTTTATCTCCGATGCCCAGTTCATTGATTTGAGCTGTGCAGACAGTGCCGATAGACAACAAACAAAGTAAGAAAACGGCGATGATATTAGTGATAGCCCTCATTTTGTACTAGATTAGTGTTATACGTTAGTTCTGACGCAGGGATTGGCAATCTTCCAGATTCGCCATCTACCCATGTCTCCTTGTATGCTCCCATTACAGCGTTCAGCCTTCCTATCCTTTTTAGGTCGACAAACCGCTTTGCCCATTCTCCGAACAGTTCGACCCGCCTCTCTTGGTATATGGCTTCCAAACAGCTTGCCTTGTCCATATCGTCGGCAAGGTTCGTAAGTCCGGCTCTTGCTCTGACAACATTTATATCGGCAATCGCTCCCTCTGTATCTTCCAGATGGGCTTTAGCTTCGGCACGAACAAGGTACTGCTCACTGGCCCGCAGCACGACGAGATACTCCGGCGTGGTATTGGATGCTGAGCGATTCTTGTATTTGTACGGAAACCAATAGGATTGTGTTGCCCCATTGGTGGTCACGTCATTTTTGCCAAGCCAATTACGCTGACGAAGATCATCATTTTCAAACGCCGCATATAGCGCATCCGTGACGATAAACCTCGGTAAAGATGTCCGGGAAGAAGGAATCAACGTTGAAGCGTCACTGATGAATCCGTTCAATCTCCATAGCTGTAAAATCGTTTCCCTGCTGTTTGCCAAAAAAACATCATCAATATCGTTGACAGGTGTGTACATTCCCGAATTTAAAACAGCATCTGCTTCGTCAAATGCTTCCTGCCAACGCTGTTGGTACAGGTACACCTGCGCGAGCAATGCACATGCTGACCACCTATTTGCCCTGACTTTATCGCCGCTTGGATAATCGGCAGAAAGCCCCTTTTTGGCATCGGTCAAATCTGCTATGATCTGAGAAAATAAGCCCACACTGTCCACTTGGGAAGCGGTCCTGTTTTCGTCAACGTCAGTTGTCAACAACAGGGGGACGTTTTCATACAGTGCATAAAGGTGATAGTAGCAAAATGCACGGACAAACTTGACTTCATTTATCAGCATATGCTTCGTCCTTTCGCTCAATGCATCACTATCGCCTGCCCGCTCCAAGATATCGTTGCAGGAATATATGATTTCATAAAATGTGCTCCATATATTGGAGTTTGTCCCGTTACCGGCCGAAAGACGCCCATCGTAAAACTCTTCATTGAGCGCAGTATATCCATACTCATCCGTGTATAGGCTGATATATTTGTTATAGTTGCCGTTCAGGCCGTTTGCAAGGGTATAATATACATTGCCCAATGCCGAGATAGCTGACAGCGAATCTGCAAAAACCTTGTCCGTAGTAAGCTGGTTTCTGGGTGTCTCCACCTCCAATAGCTTTGAACAGCCGGACAATGCCATAAGAAAAACGGCTGAGCAAGCGATCAGTATTATCTTGTAGTTGTTCATTTTACTTTTCTTTAAAGTGATAGGTTTATTCCAAAAAATATTGACTTGATCGGCGGAACTGCTGCGGCAAAAGCACTGTTCCCACCTATTTCCGGATCCAAAACCGGGATATTGCTATCCCAGATGGTCAACAGGTTCTGTGCTTCCACCGAAACCCCGATCGATTGACAGCCCAATCTTTTGGAGACTGTACCCGGTAGGGAATAGGACAGGGAAACGTTTTTCAGCCTGAAATATGGGACGGTAAAGAAATTGCCACTTGATTCACCATAGTTGCCTGTATCACTCCGGTAGGCTGAAGATACCTTAGGTATGGTCGTCTGATCGCCTGCATTTTTCCACCTGTCCCCAAGGATGGCATATCCGTTAAATATGCGATAGCCGAATTGGTTAAACATGAGGTTGCCAAAATGGGATTGTCTCGCAAACTGCCCAAAAAGGCTAAGCCGGATGTTTTTATATGAAAACTGGTTTCCGATACCCCCATAAAAATCAGGGGTTCGTTTGCCCAATGTGTGATACCTATATGGAGTTGCACCATTCGAAACCTGTCCATCTTCATCCGCAAACTGGCCAATACCTGTCTCTGCATCTACACCGACAAGGTGATAGCCGTAGACCCTTGTTATATCATAACCGATCTTATGGGTATTCGCATAGCTGCTGTTTTCGATGTTTTCAAATGAGACGAGCCTGTTCTTTGGCAATGTGATATTGGCCGTGGCCGTCCATCGAAAGTGTGGGCCTTCTAGTATACGTGCATTCAGGTCAAACTCCCATCCCGTATTCTGAACGGTGGCCGGAAGATTGGCCTGATAGCTTGCAAAACCTGTGATTCGCGGCAATGGATAATCCACAAGTTGATTGTCACTGCGGTTTTTGTAATAGTTGGCCGTCAGGAGTATCCTGTCCTTTATAAAACCCAATTCGGTCGCTACTTCAAATTTTCTGGTCACTTCCCAATGGAACTGGCTGTTGAATATCCGGCTCGGACTCAAGATAGCTATATTCTGATAGCTGTTTGAGCCTCTCGTTCTATATGTGGACAGATACTCGTAGTCACTTATCTGGTCGTTGCCCGTCAAACCGTAACTTGCCCTTAACTTCCCAAAACTCAAAAAACCATTGTCCTGACCGAACCACTTCTCTTTTGAGAACAGCCAAGCACCTCCTATGGAATAGAAGTTGCCAAAGCGATTTCCGGGCCCGAACCGGCTGCTCCCGTCGCGTCTTGCAGTGACATTGACGATATATCTGTCCTGTAGGCTGTAGGTCGCACGGCCAAATGCAGAGACATATCTGTATTCGGTAAAGGTATTTGTTCTTGCGTCCATCGTCCCTGCCGAGGCCAGATTTTCCATTAAGGACTCGTTTGTAAAGTTCGATACATGCAAGAACAATCTATCCGTAGCGCGGGACTGATAGGTACCTCCTATCAATACCTGCAACTTGGATCTGGAAAATTCTTTTCGGTATTCAGCCTGGGGTTCGACGATATAGGATGTAGCTGAATTTTCGCCGAAGTACGTGTAATTGGTCATCCCTGTGGTCAATGACCTGCCCGGAAATATCTGTTTCTGGTCCAATGTCCTGCGGTTATACCCTCCGCTCACTTTCAGCTCCAATCCCATCGGCAGTGTATAGCCGGCAAGAAGATTTCCAACAAAATTGTGCGTCGCCGAATGGCCTCTTGCGAGTAGCTCAGCTTCTAAGTTTGAGCCTACATACCAGTTGAAGCTCCCGTCATCATTTGTCAAGGGATAGTTGGGTGCAAGCAAAAACATCGCTCCGGCATTATTCGCCGGATTCGCCATATCGCTCTTGTCCATGTTATAAATGGACGAAAGGTTGATCTTGAACCGGCCATTGTCCGAAAGATGGTTTATATTGGATCGCAATCCTCCCTTGCTATAGGTATTGTCTCCACGTAGGATCGTCCCCTCTGTTCTGAAATTTCCGCCTATATTGAAACCGGTGTTGCTGTTTCCTCCTGAGACCGAGAGCTGGGTATTTGTGAGGCGGGCTGTGTTTCCATAGATATAATCGTACCAATCTGTACCCTCTGTCTGGCTCCAAACGGTAAGATCGGGGGCATAGTCCGGCGATGCAGGATCAGCAGACGGTACTCTGTTGTCGTTTGCAAATGCTTCATTTCGCAATGCCAGATATTGTTCTAAGCTGAGCAATTCGGGATGATCCGCGACTTGGCTAAATCCATGACCGATATCGAGATGTACCCGTGTCCCTCCCGATTTGCCTTTTTTCGTCGTGATCAGTACGACACCATTGCTTCCGCGGCTACCATAGATTGCCGTGGCATCTGCGTCTTTCAGCACGGTGATGTTTTCTATATCATTTGGGTTTAGGATGTTTAAAGGACTGACCGCCCCCACAATGCTACCTGACGATATGGTCGTTCCTTTATTGATCGCCTCTCCATCATACGGTACACCATCTATGATGTACAGCGGATCGGTACCTGCCTGTATAGATCCCGTACCCCGTATCTGTATGTTGATGTTGCCGCCGGGCAGTCCATTGGTGGTCTGTACGAATACGCCCGGCATCCTGCCGCTCAATGCGGACAGTACATTGGTGACGGGCTGTTGCTCGATTTCCTTTGCGGAGATGCTCACGACACTACCCGTGTTGAACCGTCTGGTGGTCTGCCCGTAACCGATGACCTGCACCTCGTCGATGGCCAATGTCGTGTCGGTGGTGTCTTTGATCTGTGGGAGCCTGACCTCCCCTCGCCCACCGGCAGTCCGTATCTCTACGGACTGCGCCGGGGCATGGGTAAACAAACACAGGAAACATAATAACAATGGTAGGGGCAAAATATTTTTTGCCCATAAATGATTGTTTGTCCGTAACGATTGGGCGAAAGATGTTTGGGCGAAAGATGTTTCGCCCCTACGTGCGGAATACAACCACACCTGCAAATACATCTGTACGGATCGGGGTATGCCGACCTCGCCTCTTTGTACGGCGGATGTGTGTTTTAATCGTCTTTTTCGTAGAGACGTCCATTCATGGCGTCTCTTTTTGATGGGAGACGCGATCAATCGCGTCTCTACATGGGGTGATATTTTGGGCATAGAATGCCCAGTACCATAAAAATCCTTCATTTTTTTGTGGTTTCATAATGACCATCGATCCCGGCAACGCTTTAGAAAGATACCACCCTTTCTATCCGGCCAGATGCCAGGCCATCGGTCTAATAAGTTAATTCACGAATGGTATTCGGAATGCTGAAAAATGCGTGTATTATAATCAGGTCTAAAATTGTGGTCATGCAGCATTTACCGATATAGGATAGCCTACCGAACTATTCGGGGGCGGTGATCAGGTTTTTGAAAAGTTGTTTTTTGCGAATCATAACTCGTTTATTTTCTGGCTTTGGGAGAGATCAGCAGGAAACAAAAACGAGTAAAAAAAGCCACCCTATTGCTTGCTCTGCCGAGAAGGCGTAGGACAGCCACCGTCTTTCGACGGCCGAACACAGAGCAAGCAGGGTGACCCTGTCTTATAGACTATACAAAGATAGCATAAGACAAAGGTCTTTTCCTACTCCTTGTGTTCAAATGTCCTACTTTTCTCCACAAGTTCTTCGGAATATTATATTAATAGCACCACCTAGTAGGCTATAATTCCTATTCAAACTATAATCACACAAATATATAATACATGTATTATATTTCCAAGAGAATTTTTATATTCTTTTGGAACTATGGGAAATACCATAGTGACACCAATAGAAAGATATATTATTGATTTTGTTTATAAACTTAGAATTGAAAAGAATCTGAGTCAAGATGATATTGCTACTATCATTGGCGTTAAGCAACCTTTTATTGCATCAATAGAGAACCCTAATACAAGAGCTAAATACAATATCAATCACATTAATTTATTAGCCGACCACTTCGGCATGTCTCCAAGGAATTTTTTACCGGAGAAGCCTATCGTGTAGCCGTGGATGGATTGCGCCAAGGCAGAATTTAACAAACACAGGAAACATAATAACAATGGTAGGGGCAAAAAATATTTTGCCCTTAAATGATCATTTGCCCGTAACGATTGGGCGAAAGATGTTTGGGCGAAAGATGTTTCGCCCCTACGTATGTTAAACAAAAACATCCGCAAATACATCTGTACGGATCGGGGGATGCCGACCTCGCCGCGTTGTACGGCGGAGGTGTGTTTTAATCGTCTTTTTCGTTGACATTGCGGTTTTCGTCGGTTTCGTAGAGACGCAAACCCCGAAGGGCTCATCGAAGATAAATCTTGCGTCTCTACATGGGGTGATATTTTGGGCATGGAATGCCCATTACCATAAAAATTCTTCATTTTTTCATGATTTTGATTAACCTTTTCAACGGAATGAAAGAGCTCGTTTCACTCGGTTTTTATTGGTTATTTCATAATGACCTCCGGCCCCGGCAACGCTTTAGGTAGGCTACCATCCCTCCTATCCGGCCAGATGCCAAGCCATTGGTCTAATCAAGTTAATTCACGAATTGGTCGCCGAAATGCTGAAAATACGTATTATAATAAGGTTTAAAATTGTGATAATGCAGCATTTACCGACATAGAATAGCTTGCCGAACTATTCGGGGGCGGTAATTAGGTTTTTGAAAAATTGCTTTTTGCTCATAACTCGCTTTATAATGCGAGTCTTGCTGATGGGCGGGCCTTACTGATACATGTGGGCCTGCATGCCGTGTATGGAAAGTCTATATTCGTTTTGGAATGCCCAATGGTTAGATTTGATATATCCTACCTCATGATTTATAGAAACACCCCCAGCTTCATTTATATCCTCAACTTTATCTGCTTTCGCCTTCAATTCTGGAAGCGAAAGGTACTTTACTCTAACTGGCTTTCCCATAGTTACTCCATTGTGGACCACATATAAACCGTCTTCTGTTATTCTAGCCAGATCGGGAAATTGAATATGACTGACATCTAAACACACAATGACCCCACACTTATTACTACCGTACATAGCCCATTGGGAAATACTTTCTTCAAAAGTTTGCGTCCAACAACTGACGAAAAATTGTTTGGTGATTTCAGTTTTATAAATACCAACTTCATGTAAATCATCTAATTGGTCTAATCGTGTAAACCGGATAGTCCGGTTAGCTAAAATCAGCGCTAATGTTTCTATTGTGGTGTAATGGTAAAGTCTCATGTTCTAATCAGTTTGTTTTTCTCAAAGCTAAGCAATTGATTCTTTAAGAGCAATAGTTTAGCTAATTTTTTTAGCTTTTTAAAATATTTGTTATATTTGGGGTAGTAACTTGAAGTCATAGATTGTGACCTCAAGATTGCAATATATGATAAGGTTTTAAGGTATCGCATTTTGCGATACCTCTATAAAATTAAACATACTAATCAATACCATAGATTATGGCAAAGCAGACCCAAGATATCATTGTCCCTGACGGAGTATTGGCAGATAGGATATATATGCTACGACATGAAAATATCATGCTAGATAGGGATTTAGCTGAGTTATATGGTGTAGAGACACGTTCTCTCAAACAAGCTGTAAGGAGGAATATCGAGAAGTTTCCCGAGCACTTCATGTTTCAACTCACGGACGAAGAGGTTGATATCATGGTATCACAAAATGTGATACCTTCACGTCAACATCTTGGTGGCGCTTTGCCATATGCATTTACGGAACACGGCGTGCTTATGTTGTCTAACGTATTGAAGAGTGATCTGGCTACGAGGATGAGTATCAAGCTAATTGAGATATTTGTACAATTGCGAAGGAGCCTTAACTCCTATTCCGAACTAAGATTAGAAATTGAGCAAATAAAAAAGAAACTCAATAACCAAGATAAAAATATGGAAGTAGTTTTCCAATATCTTGATGAGCTGGCCGACAAGAAACAACAAGCAGACACTAAAAGGAAACGGATTGGATATGAAATTGGGGGGAAGAAATAAACTGGATAGTTGCTTATTTCGAGAAGTTCGGATGGAAAATAAAAGAAGTGTCTCTACAAAATGAGTTGAATAAACATCCCCAAATTGAGACTAAAACATATCCCACCAAAAAGAATACTAATGTTTATCGGAGGAGGTAATCTATAATACTGAAATAACATGATTGAAAAATACATCCAAGCTTTACGGGCAATTGAAAAGCCCACTATTGCTTCTAACCATGATTTACAGTCGTGGCAGGCAAAGGCAATTAATATTGTAACAAGAATTTATGGTGACAACAGCAAACAAGAGGAACAGATAAAAGAAATTAAGTTTAGAAGTTATGCCTCATTTGGAACCCATAATGGGGTATATGGCGGAGGTAATAACGGCAAGCTTTGCGAAAAACACGCCAACGAAATAATTCAAGGTTTTATGGCTGACCTCGAAACATTCGGAATTCCAAAACCAAAACAACGTGAAAATAATAATGCGATAAATATCTCTGTAAATCTAAATTATAAAACTACATTAATAATCGTAGCTGTTTATAGGGAAGATTACACTCGAACCCCGTACCCCGAAACTCGAACCCTAACCCTCACCCCGTAACCGGAACCTATTTCCTCACCTGCGCATAACTCAACACCCACAGAAAATAAATTAGCATCCCGGGCAAAAACATATTCCGCATACGAATCATCACGCCTAAGTTACCCAAAGCTCCAGACATCAGCACTGTCCCCAATATCAAAAACAAAGTCAATCCCTTAATCACAAAAGGTGCCCGACGAAAGGCCAGGATAGGCTTATTGCCCAACACCTTAAAAAACAGCAGCAACAAAAATAAATTCTCAAAGGAAGCCACCAACGCCGGAATACCATTGACATCAAAAAACAAAGGACGAAACAAAAAGGTAAACCATTTCAAGGGAGGCGGGTAGCTGCTGATATCCACTGATGAACCGGTATGTGAGCGACTTAAGCCATCCGCACGCCTTTCCGAATAATCCGTAATACTCTCCACCGATACTTCCTCCAATTTGACATACTCCAACACCGTCGGAAGCATAACCACCGCCCCTGCCAGCATAATAGCCCCCATGACGGTACGCTTCCATACTGCTGTACGGTTATCCCATAGGAAGGCCAGACCAAACGCCGCTACCAGCAACAAAGCAACGTGCGGGCGTACCAAATAGGCAAAGGCGAAACCAAAGGCGATCAGTAAGAAACGCTTCGGTATATTTAGCAAGCCGTATGCAAACATCCCGATAGCCCAAAAAAGAAGAGTATCTTTACCGATCGAAGCAGACCAAAAATGCAACATCGGCAGGTAAAAAAGTAAAGGAAACAGTTTGAACTGACCGAGCTGACTATTTAGAGGAATTACCTCATCGCTAATGCGATAAAAATACAACAAGCCCCAAAAACCCAACAAGCCATACAGTAGCGTGTTAGACAAGTAGTCCATCTGTAGGAATCCTGAAAAAAAATAATTAAAGCCGTGCATAAAATAGGTCCCCTTGGCTTCAAATAACAAAGGAATAGCGCTCTGCCAAGTCAAGTGTTGTCCCGCCCGCCAATAGCCGATATTATCCCCAAAAACGAAAAAACAAAAATATACAGATATCAATAGATGGAATACCCATAGCCGGTATCCCATTATCCGATGGTGTTTTGATAAGACGGTGTTTACCAAAAAAAATCCTAAAGGAATTATTAAAGCGGTATAAAGAACTCCCATTATTTAACGTAGTTTATTATAAATGAGCTTCGTCAACTTCTTCTCAAAAACAAAATAATATATATAGCCGATAATTACGGATGCAATAAGCACGATAAAAAGGACAATCCAAATGACATGCTCATCCGGAATAAATGTTAACCTACGAACCAAAAGCGATTGCAAAGGATTATGAATTAAGTAAATCGAATAGGAACTCGTTCCTATTAGCATGAGCAAATGATTACTTGATAATCGGAAGTCATAAAACGCTATTGACACAAAAATCAACGCCGAAAAACCAACAGCTATGGTTAAATTAGACAAAGGGTCTGGCAAAACAAGATAATTTATACCGAGTATCAAAACCATAATCCCAGCGTAGAGCTTCCACTTGTTCCTTACCATTCCGTAAGCTAAAATGTATCCGATAAAAAATTCAAGGATATAAAAGTTGAAAAGGAAAGAATTAAACTTGATATCCCCAGCAAGAGAAATGAATATCAACAGGGACCAAAAAAAAACTAAAACGTGAAAATACCGACGATTCCAAATACAGATGAGAAACAACAAATAAAAGAACATCTCGTACGAAAGTGACCAAGCTACAGATAGCGCTGGGTTACCAATGGGAAAAAGCGTTAGTGAATTGATTAGACTAAAATCCCGATCACTTGCCGACATATTAGGCATAATCCAATACAGTATCATCATCGCTATACCAATCGGCAGATAGGGTATATAAATCCGGGTCGTACGGCGTAAAAAATAATCTTTAACCCCTCCACCTCTGCCAAGGTTTGTATAGGCAATAATAAATCCAGATAGCACAAAAAAGAAATCCACCCCGAGTTTACCATAAGAGCTTACTTGTAGGAGAATATCATTATCTAAACCATTAAAAAACAATATAGAGGGGATCGTATGATGAATCACCACCACGAGTGCAGCAATTCCTCGGTAAACCTGCAAAATATCTAAATATTTACGTTGTCCCATGCTTTAACGTATAAAGTAACCTCCGCTGTTGCACCTGCAACGTATATTTGTTCCACACGTCTTGACGTGCCTGCTTCCCTTTTTCTTGAAGTACCGCCGGGTTTTCCCGAATCTCTTCTATAATCTTCGCAAAATCGTCCAATGTCTCTGCTAAAAAACCGTTATTCGTGTCGACTACATCAATGTTCGCACCAACGGCACTCGCAACACCAGGTATACCGCAAGCCATATACTGGATCAGCTTGTAGGCACATTTACCTTTCTCCCAGTCCGTGTCCAACAGGGGCATAAGGCCTATATCAAATTTCTTAATTTCGTCCACCTCGCTTTCCTCGGTCCAAGGGATAAATTTAACCTGATCATTAAACTGTCCATTATCCGGTGCACCAACAATATGAAATTGGAGATCGGTATATTTCTCAGTCAACTCGCGAACGTTGTCCGACAACAACATAAAGTGCTTCTCGAAAGTCGACTTTGTACCGATCCAGCCTACAATTAACCGATCGCGATGCGCTGGCCAAACCTTTTCGGGATATCGCGTAATATCGATAACAGTGGGTATGACCGTGATAAACTTCGCCCCAGCGCGTTTGGCACGTTCGGCAAGATAGGTATTCCCGGCAATCACATGCACACTACTGCGCATTACTGTATCGATTTTATCACCCAAGCAGCGACGTACCCAGCGATTCGGGTGCTTATCGTAATTATGAAATATGGCATCGTCATAATCCACCACGTATTTTACGCCAAATAAACCAAATAGCTGCTCGAACCATGCGGGTAGATAAGGAAATAATTCCTTTTCCATCACGATAAGATCAAAACGCCAGACGGTAAATAGTACAAAAAAACGACGGATATAACCCTTTAAGGCTTCAAGCTTATTCGAACCACCAGCATATAGTTTCGTTAAGTAGCGCTCCGAAAACAAGGGCTCCACCGTAATCCTCATCCCTTTCTCTCGTAAAAAAGGAAAATACTGATAACTCCGAAGGCGACTGCTCCCAGCATTACGTGAATATTTGGTAAAATAAAGGATTTTCATTGATCTATATATTCTGCGTATTCTTGAAAAATTCTTTTTTGGTTAAAACGATCTATCGCAGTTTCTTTAATATCGTTCCGATCCAAATGAAGCAAACTATTTTCTTCCTCCAAGATTAATTTCGCAAGTGCCGCTCCACTTCCAACTTCAAATAAAAAGCCATCCTTGCCTTGACGAATAACTTCATGATTAGCGCCAGGACAATCAGAAGCTATGACCGGTACACCCAAGGTCAATGCCTCTACAATCACATTGGAAAATCCTTCATAGAGCGAGGTAGATATTAAGGCCTTTGCTTTTTTCATATAGGGATAAGGATTTTCTGTGAATCCATTCAATGAAACATTGTCGTCAATACCAAATACTTTAATTTTATGCTGAAGCATATCCATCTGCTCTCCGTCACCCAGAATCAAAAACTTGAAATCTTTCTGATGTTCCCTTACTAAAATCCTTACCGCCTGCAACAATGTCAAATAATCCTTCTGAGGGGATAATCTTCCTACCGAAACAAAATCAAAGTCTTCTGAAATTGGGTCTGCCGACTTCTCCCTTGTGCTTTCTATATCCACCGGATTATATATATACTTATAAGATTTAGGTCGCACACCGACTTCCTGGATAAAGTCTTCCGCCATATAATGGCACTGAAAAATGACCTTATCGGATTTCTGAGCAATCAGTTTATTGGCACGGATGTATAACCTCCTCTTCAAGGTAGATTTAAAAAGCAATTTCTCTGCTCCTATTGTATTTCCCAATCGGTTGATGATTTCAATACCCTTCGGAATAAATGGTTTTGCCATCGCCGCCGCCAGACTGGATCCCAAAGAAGCAATGACTTTTTTCGGACGATGTTTTTGGCAAAACCGGACAAATGGAATCAGAGATTTCATGGCAGAACCGGCCTCCAAATCATAAACCTTGATCCCTTCCGGAACCTGATTCATCAATGGCCCACGATTTCTCCCAAGGAGTAGTACTATCTCTTCATCGGAACTAAGATGAAACTCAGTCAGGAGATTTAGCATTACACGCTCGGCACCGCCACCACGCAAATCTGGTAAAAAGAATACAGTCATTTTGCTTTATAGTCATTCAGGGTTTTTATCATACTCCCTATAGCGTTATAATTTCCTTTATAATCAATCTGAGAAGTACTTGTCAATACTTTTTCTTTATCGATTGAATCAAATATTTCAGAATCCTGATTTGAGTTAATATAATCTTTGTAGATTTCATTTACATCCGCTTGATATTTCTTTCGGATTCGGGTATTAGTATCACCCCCATTTAGTTTCCAGATAATTTTCGGCAAATAAGGGGCTATCTTATTCAATAAATTGTGAAAGATATTGTTTCCATGTTCATTTGAAATTGCTGAAGTGATGATCGGCGCATACGGAATTCTTCCCTCAGTTAAGGCATCCGACAATCGGTAGTGAATTCCTTCTCTTAATCCTCTTTGGAGTTGATTTTTATTAGCTAAGAAAACCAATTGATTAAATGACTCAAGTGCAAAAGGCGCAAAAACATCATGGTTTTTATTGGAGTTTTGTGAATAGCCAAAACCTTGCTCTCCTCGAAACCTTTCCAAATGAAAAAATGCAGAGGCCAATAATTGTTGCCAGTTCTCCTTGTGTTTAAAAACCTTATATTTCTCCCAAAAATAACTTTCGATTTCTTCTACAAACACTTCTCTAACCTCTTCCTTCAAAATGGGATGAGAACCCAGTTTTCGAGAATAGTCGTGAATAAATTTACTTAGACTGGTCTTATCTACATCCGCAATCCGCTTCTCACCAAATTCCCAGTCCGTATCCGCTCCGTTTCCACCCAACAATACTTTAAACTCTGAATCCGCATAATAAAAATCCTTTAGTGTACTCCGAAAACTTTGCGTAAACGCGTCGCCCGACGAATCTTTAAAAGGAGTAACTTTTATGTTTAATTTTTCAGTATTTGGTTTTATCACAAATTTTCGATGTGGAACTTTTGCTTTTTTGCTTAATACCGAAGCGACATACAAATCTAACTTACCTGCTCGATTGTAGGTGAAAGTTTCCAATGATTTACCCTTTGTATTATGGAACATATTAAGGATTAGTCTTCCATCAAAGCCACCGGAAAGACCAATAGCCACTTTATGATATTTCCTCAAATAAGCAGCTATGGTTTGATAATCTAGTATAGCTTCCTTTAATTTTGACTCAAAATCTCCTTTTGGTGTTAATAGTTCACTAAGATCTTTATAAGTGTCTATCTTCAATTCTCCATTTCTGCTAATCTCCAATACCCCATACTCCGTCAATGTATAAACATCCTGTAGCAAAGTATTATAACCTGGAAAAATCCCAAACCGTATCGTACTAAAGTCTCTCAGCATCTGATAAATACTTGGTTCAAATACTCCCAATTGCTTCATAAACTCAAAAGAATTGGAAACATATTTTACACCTTTCTTTTCCCCGTAAAAAACCTTATGAAAGCCCAGATTATCCGTAAAACACTTAAAACTATTGTTTTTCAAATCAAAGAGTGAGAACTGTCCATAATAATCATTCGGCTTCCTAACATCCAAATTGGCTATATTGCGAAGATCTCTTTGCTCCGGAGATTTGTCAATTAATAAACCGGAATACCCTCTGACACCTTCTTCCGAAATCTCATTGTAAGTTTTGGGAATGCCTTTTGAACTTATGCTAAAAAAATGAAATTTATCTTTGGAAAAACGATGAACTTCATGGTGCTTTAGTTGTGAAATGCTCTGAGCATAGGCTGATAACCTTTCTATAAATGTATCAGGAAAGCTTTCTTTGTCGTATTTTAAAATCCAGAGGTTCATAATATTAAATTACTTTTTTTAGGATTGGCACCTTATTAAAAAAATATATAATCATAACTGAAAGCAAACTACACATTACTATCAATTCTAGAATGGAGAAATTCAAGTTGAGCTTCTGTAGCCTGTTAAGTATGAAAGGATGTACTAAATAAACGCCAAAAGTCAACGGTGAAATTTTGGACAAAAAATTTTCTTTCAATTTAACTTGTGAAAAGAATATAAATATACTTATAGTCGCTAATATTACATTTAAACTTAAGTATTCGTAGAAATAAAAGCTGTTGAATTGATAAACTAAAATACTGGTGGACAAACTGAATAGAATATAAAAATAAAGATACTTTTTGAAATTCCTAATGTTTGCAGTTTTTAACCAACCTCCTAATGCATAGTATCCAACATACTCTAAAAATTGAAAAATAAATATTAATTCAAAGGAGTAGATAAAGCATAAATAACGTAATAGAATTCCAAATAGAAAGAATATGGAAATAAGAGTTAATTTTCTCGTAGATGACAGAGGAGCAAAATATTTTATCAATAAAGGGGTAATCCCATATAATCCTAATAACATATAAACATACCACAAATGATAATAAGGAACCCCGTAAATCAATTTATGAAAAATTTCTGAAATGAAAATTTCTTGAGTTTTTAAATATAATGGAATATGATTGTATAACAAATAGAATGATGTCCAAAAAATTAATGGCCATAGTATCTTCAGATATCTTTTAATCGGAAAACTTTTATTATTCAACAAGAAATAACCACTTATCAAAACAAAGATAGGCACTGAAACTCTGGAGAATGAATCTAATAGATTTGATATCCAAAATAAATTTGAATTTGTATCTGAATTCGTAACAACCGGAGCGCAAACATGTATAATAATCACCAATATGGTAGAAATTGTTCTTAAAGTATCTATGGAATAATTTCTATCTACTCCCATATATTTAATATTTTTGAAAAAATGACCTTCAATTTACTTGGTTTATATTCTTGATAGGGCTTCCAATATTTAATGTCTTTCACGGGTTCTTTTTTAAAATTCATAGCCTCTAGAAATACATTTTTATAGAGAGGAATGGTCAGCTCTAAATTAAAGCTTTCAGAAACCTTTTTAATGGCATTACGGCTCATTTGCTCTCTTTCTTCCTTATTATCAAAAAGATATTGTAATCTTTCCCTATAAGTTTCAACATGATTATTAGTAATTATGTAACCATCTACTTCCTCATCTATAATATAATCTGTAATATCTTCAATCTTATTGGCAAGCGGTATAACACCGTATTTCATACATTCTATAAGGGTAAGTCCAAAACCCTCTACGATGGAAGGAAATAAAACTATATCCCAATGAGAGATAATTTCTTCCTTTTCTGCCCCATCTTTGAAACCATGGAAATTATATGGAATTTTGGCTTCATCTAGCTTTGACAATAATAAGCCTTTATCAGCACCATCACCTACGATGTCAAACTTAAATTCAAAACTTAACTCTTTTAAAATTTCAGGTATCCGCAAGACTCCCTTATGAGCATCATGGATTCTTCCGATATATCCGATTGAGAAAACGTTCTCTTTTTTAGGTTTCTTGGATGGCAAAGTCTGCCCATGCGGAATCAGATGTACTTCTTTTTTGACACTACTTCTTTCCAGTTCATTTTTTTGTTGTGGAGAGATAGCAATGATAGAGGAAATAAAATCGATATGTTCTGTAACATATTTATAAACACGGGGCGTATTACTATTCACAATATTAACCACCTTGATGTCCTGAGGAAGAAAGGGAATGATGGATACTGCAATCGGTGAATTCATAGGAATTAGAATGTCAAATTCATTTTGAACCAAATACTTGATTAGCATTTCAGCCAGTTTTCGGGCATCTTTTTTTCTGTCTAAATCTTTACCTATATTGACAAACCTTTCATCCTGGAAACCCTCTAAATTAGAGTTTCCGATTTGTAGCAATGTCCACTCAAAATCCCTTAGCTCTTCTGCCAAATATTTAAAATGAGTATAATTACCTCCCGGTTTAGGTACACCCATGAACGCTATTTTCAAATTTCTCTTCACCTCTATTTAAAGTTTCGTTTCTTTTTGTAGGCATCCTTATCCAATATAATAGCATATATCAACTTTCCATAATGTGCCAAATGAAAAGGGCGGCTAATAATCGACACTAAAAAATGTTTCAAAGCTTTCCCTTTTTCACCATTCACTGCATATAAATCAGCCAAATGTTCATTTATTTCTCCCCACGGTACTTTATTTGCTTTGATAGATTGAGAATGCTTTTCCAAATACTGAATAACCGCAGCTAATTTTTTTTCAAAATTTGTTGAAAGCGTATCAGGATGTTGGTAATAATGAACCAGAATTTCTTCAACAAAATCAAATTTACACACAAAAGAAAGTCGATAATATAACTCTATATCTTCTCTCCATCTGAAATTTTCATCAAAATTTTCAACTTTGTCCAAATACTTTTTCTTAACAACTACCATACTCGGGGGCGAAAAATGATTTAGCGCTAGTATTTTAGACAAATCACCTCGCTTTGTCAGCGTTCTTATTCTTTCATTATGATCAAATTCATTGATAATTTTCCAATAAGAACCCACTACACCATAACTATCATCCAGTTTCTGGAATAGTTCTATCTGCTTTTCTATTTTTTGTGGTAACCATTCATCATCATCATCTAAAAATGCTATAAATTCTCCTTTTGCCTGCTTGATTCCCGTATTTCTTGCAGCAGGAAGTCCTTTGTTTTTATCGTGCTTTAAATAAATAATCTGCTCCTTAGAAATGTATTCATTTAAATTTTCAGAAGTCGATTTTCTATATTCATTATCTCCATCATTATCATCCACCACGATGATTTCCATATTTTGATAGGTTTGGTTCAATACACTATCAATCGCACGAATTAAATACTCAGATCGTTGAAAGGTTGGGATAATTACACTTACCAAAGGTTGATTTATCATTTTATTTCTATTAAGTATGGGTTATGGTATTTAAACGTGATTTTCTTGGAAAGCATATCCTCTAATACCTTAATTTTTTCTTCAACATACGTCTTATCAAAACCGTAAAATTTTCTTGAATGGTATTCATAGGCTTTTTTAGATTTCGCATTCTTAACTTTGGAAAGCTCTGCTTTGACCTTTTGTTTTAAATATTGATTTTGAATAAAGGTGTCGGAAGGAGACAAAGCTTCATTTTTAACTAAATCTTCCATTTTTGACTTTATAACATCCAAAAGTTTTTGAAAACTATCATTTCCAAAATTGTACATCAAATCTTTTATCTCATCTTTTTTTTCAACATTCTCAATTTCGAACTTATAATCTTCTATTTTATCAATAACCGACTTTACTTCGTTTACAGATACACATCGAACCCCTAATTGATTGGGTAACCAAATATCCGTAGCTTCATTTTCTATAGGCTTATAGTTTATCACAGGTTTTCTGGCTAAGGCTGCCTCAATAGCGGTTGTACAACCATCATGGATAATCGCTTCCGCACCTAAAATCCATGAACTTACCGACCCATCATGCTCTACCTTAATATTTTTCACTCCCCAGAAGACCGTTTCATAAAACGATTGATTTTCAGAAGGATGAGGTCGGTATATAATATTCATCTCAGGATATAAAATCGACAACTCATGGGTCAATTGAACCATAGATAAACATTGACCCCCCGTGTATTTCACAAAGTCAATTCTCTCCATTCGCTTTACAGAGTCCTCAGGCTGATAACCTGCTTTCTCTGAAAAAATAAAGTCCAATCCTAATCCATGATTATAGGTACTATAATTCCCGTTTACAAGTATATATTTCCCATACCTATCCTTTAGTAATTCGACATCTTTTTGAAAAAAAGAAAGCCATTTTTTTTTGTATAAATCAAACCGTGGGTGACCGGTTACTTCGATTTTTAAATCATCAGACCTACTCTCATCATAACGCTTTTGAAATTCACCCCAAACACAAACAATATCATTTTGGTCAAAAAAATTCAAATTATACTGACTGGACAAAACCTTTTTCCAATTATCTTCTCTTCCTTTAAAAACAGCTCCCTCTTCATGCAAATAAACAATATCAATACCTCTTTCTTTAAGGCTTTTGTAAATTGCACCTTTTTCTATATCAGCTCGCTTGTGAAATATATTCTTCCCAATATATAGTCCATTAGTCAATTTTGGCAACAAATGAACTAAAAAATCATGTTGTCCTATATAAATCTTGTGACCGTTTGTAGCTAACAAGGCTGCCAAGGTTAGTTTGAAATCAATTTCCCGATTGATTGTTTCGATGGGCAATAGTATGTTCATGATTTTTTTAAAATACTTTTAATTCTAACTATCAATTCTTTTTCAAACAACAAATTCATCAGCCCCCAAAAGATTGTAAAAGATGCTGAAAATAATATAAAAACCAATAATTTATTAGGTGAAAAATAAACGTCAATCAATTCATAGAGCGAAAATCCTATCATTGTAAAAATGATTATTCTTAGAAAAATCCTTATTAACTCTTTCATAGTTTCAAACTCTAACTCCCTTCCTGCCAATCCAAAATAAATAATTGAAAAAATTAAATTGATTGCCATAATCAGAATAAGTAATTCTGGAAAGCTTAAAAAAGAAATCAATCCCAATACTAAGCCGAGTGTTATTCCTTTATTGATTAATTCCAATTTAAGAAATCTCCCTAATTTATTGCGGACTTTAAAAATATTTTGTGATTGTACGGTTATTGGAAAAAATAAACTCCCCACAGCTACAATTTTGAGATAAACCACACTTCCCAACCAATTTTCACCTAAAAGTATAAAAATTAATTCCTCGGCGGTGAAAAAAAATATTCCATTAATTAAAATCATAATGAGAGTAAGAACTCTGACATTGAGCAAATATACTTCCTTTAACTTAGGCTGATTATCTTGTAAAACAACATAAGTAGGGTAAATTCCTTTCAAAAAAGTAGAATTCACTAAATCTATGGGCGTACCTTGAATTGATGTTGATTTATTATTTAACCCAAGCAAATGAGGTGTGTAAAACTTGGCATAAATCAGGTTGAGAGACTGGGCATAAAACCTAGAAATTAATGAAATCGAAAGGATTTTTAACCCGAACTTATACATATCCCTGATTTCCTTAAAATTGAACTCTAACTTAGGAATATAACGAACACTGATTAAGAGAAACAAAACATACAAAGAAGTATTCACCAATTGCTGAATGATAAGGGATAGAATCCCGTAACCTTGATAAGCTAAAAATATCCCTACACCAAAACTAATAAGCGAAGCCGGAATACGCGCCTTGGTAACTTTTTTTAGATTTAATTCTTTGGTAGCTTTGGCAATCTGAATAATCCCAAATGATTCCAATATCAAAGTCAAAGATTGTAACCGAATATAAAAACTAAGGTTTTCGTATTTGTAAAATCTCTCGATATAGGGTGCTGCAGTAAACAACAAAAAATACAAAACCACTGCTATCAAAAGATTCATCCAAAACACACTTGAATAGTGTACTTCCGTTGCATCTTTTTTTTGGATGAGGGCTTCTTTCAAACCTCCGTCAATGAAAAGGGTAACGAATAAATAAAAAACATTAACAACAGCCAATAATCCGAAGTCTTCCGGCAAAAGCAATCTTGCCAAAATGATGCTCAACACAAAGCCAATCGCCTTTAGACTGATTGACTCTATGAAAGACCATTTGACATTGGATATGGTTTTCTGTTTGAGGTTCATTATTCTTTCACAAAATCAAACTTCATAGCCGTTCCCTTCTCCAAATCCCGGTTAGCTGTTTTCCCCAAAATCTCCTGATAATATTTGGGATGCAAACCATAACCAGGCCGAATTGATTTCACATTCTTTTCAGAAATAACTTCTCCGGCCTTAATATCTTCCACCACATAAAGCGAACGCGAAAAATCTCTTCCTTTTTCTTGTTTTTCAGTTAAGGTATAATCTACAGTCCCTATAGCCTTCTCTGCTTCCCGCACTGCTTTCACCATGGCAGCAAATTCTTCCTCATTCATGGAAAAAGAGGCATCAGGGCCGCCAATGGATCGATCTAAAATAAAATGCTTCTCGATGATTTTCGCACCGAATGATGTAGCTACAACCGGTACTGTAGCACCCATTGTATGATCCGATAAACCCGCGACCACATTAAAACGTTCTGCCAGATCTTTTACCATGACCATATTGGCCTCCTCAATCGGTGCTGGATAGCTCGACGTACATTTCAAAAGCGCTACTTCATCGTTCCCCATGCGATGGCAAGCATCTAGAGCAAGCTCTATATCTTCCACAGTCGCAATACCCGTAGAGATAATAACCGGTTTTCCTTTAGAAGCCACATATTCAATCAGAGGGATATCCGTTATTTCAAACGAGGCTATTTTATAAGCAGGCACATTTAATGTTTCCAAAAAATCTACACTCGTTGGGTCAAATGGAGACGAAAAGCACAATAATCCCTCCTCCTTCGCGACTTGTATAATCTCAGCATGCCATTCCCAGGGCGTATAGGCCTCCCGGTATAAATCATGCAGATTTTTCCCTTCCCAAATGGTCCCTTTGATCATAAAATCTTCCTTTCGGGAATCAATCGTGATGGTATCCGCCTTATAAGTCTGTAATTTTATACAGTCGGCTCCTGCTCTTTTTGCCGCTCGCACTGTTTCTAAGGCAGTCTCTAAACTTCCGTTGTGATTAGCCGATAGTTCGGCAATGATAAAAACGGGTGCATCTTTACTTATTATATGATTTCCTATCCTCATTTAAGCTCTTTTGTATATTTTAAATTGTCAGCTGACTGAATTTTATGATAACCCAAATTCTCAAAAATCTTCATGGAAGCAATATTTTCAGGAATAACAAAACCGGTCAATCTCTGCACACTCAATTCATTTTCAAGAATATAATTTTCTAACAACCTTAGAATCTGTTTACCATAACCTCTGCTATGATAATATGGATCGATAAGATAACTGATGATACCTTCCCCATTTTCAGCCAAATCGATTCTGATGGAACCCAATTCATTTTGAAGACTATCTTCCAGAATCAGATAAACAGAATTTTCATTTCTAATTTTATTGCGGAACCAGTTGCGATGTTCAGTTTCCGAAATTTCATTTTGGTTGAATGAATATTTCCGTACGATGGGATCTCTTGCCCATTGAAAAGTTTTCTCAAGGTCTGAATCCAAAGCTTTTCTTAACCTTAAAGCATTGATTTTGGAGTGAATCACTACATCAATGTAATTGCCCTGAAATCTACAGTGTTCGTTAAGTCTTGCTTCTTGCTTGAATCCACTTTGATCCAATGCTGCATATAGACGAGGTCTCAAATCAAAAGCATAGGTATAAATTTTATGCAAACCCATTTCGTAAAAGGCGACTTCCTCCAATAAAGAAAGATAGTTTTTCCAATGAAACTCAAAATGCTCAGCTTCTAAGTCAGTATTCATGATGAAAGAAATCTCGGCGTTCCGATCAATCCAGTTAATATGGACCAAGCCACCATAGCCGATACATTGGCCATTCTTCAAATACGAAAAGAGAATTTGATTGGGCTGCTCTTGCTCGAATAACTCAGCTATGACGGTGTTAAAATATTTATTTTGATCTTCTTCCGTCAGCGGCTTATTCTGGCGCAGATGATATATCTGTTCATTGCGCCAGCGCATAATATCCAACCGATCTTCGAAACGGATGGGCACTAAGGAATACGCTCCCTGCGAAAAAGTCTGTCTATTTAATACCCTGTACGAGTTCATATTTCAATTCCGCTAATTGCCAGTCCACCTCATTGTCGATATCCTGTCCTTCTAATTCACTTATAATATAAGCGCCAGTTTTGTCCGTCATTAAGCTTTTGGCATGCAACGCAAGGTCATTTGTCAGCCAATAAAACTGTCCCGCATCGTGGTATGCCTTTTCTAAATCTTGACTCCGACTATTGATATATTCTTTGTTAAAGAATTCGGATTGTTGTTCTTTTACTTTTAAGGCTCGCTGAATGGGGAAACCATACGCTATTACTGGAAATAAGGAATCCAGTTTCTTTTTCTTAAACAGTTCGTAACTCGCTTTCAAATGGCGATGGGTAACAAAAGGAGCCGTCGCGTAAATGCAGCAAATCGCATCAAAGGTACGCTGACGTACTTGATATTGCTGAACTACTTCATTGATTACATCCATTGTCGTAGCATAATCATCTGCCGTTTTTTCTGACCGCATAAAAGGAACTTTGGCTCCGTATTTCTGGGCAACCTCCGCAATCTCTTCATCGTCGGTGGAAACCATAACTTCAGAGAACAATCCTGATTTCAAAGCTGCTTCTATCGAATAAGCAATGATAGGTTTCCCCAAAAAATCCTTAATGTTTTTTCGGGGAATACGCTTACTGCCACCACGAGCAGGTATGATGCATAAATTATTATTTCCGAAAGTATTCATCTACGCTATCTATTACATACTGCTGTTCCTCTGCTGACAAAGTGGGATACATGGGCAAACTAATACAATATTTATAGTATTCTTCTGCATGGGGCTGGTCACCTTCTTTCCACCCAAATTCACGGTAATACGGCATTAAATGACAGGGGATATAATGAATTTGCGCAAATATCTTTTGGGTTCTCAGGTAATTGTACAAACCCAATCGGTCTTCCACTTCCAAAATATACAAATGATAAGCATGACCTTCCACCACACCGGATTGGCCTTTTATATATTCTTTATTTCTAAATGCCTCTTTATAAATTTTGGCAATTTCTCTTCTTCTTTCAACTCCCTCATCTGCTCGCTTCAACTGACTGTTTCCCAATGCTGCCTGAAAATCCGTAATCCGGTAATTATAACCCAAGGTCTGCATTTCCATGTACCAGAGCGGATATTCATCCTTTCCTCCTGCAAATTCTATAGAATTGGCATATAGGTCATTGTCTTTTACAATACCATGCGTACGCAAAGCCAATAATTTTTTATAAAGTTCTTCGTCATTCGTGGTGATCATTCCTCCCTCACCGGAAGCAATATGCTTCACGGGATGAAAAGAAAAAATAGCCAAATCAGCAAAATTTCCATTACCACAATATTGTGCTACTCCTTTTGAGTCTTTGAAAAATCCGCCCGGTGCATGACAGGCATCCTCAATTATCCAAAGATTATATTCATCAGCCAATTTCCTAAACTCTTCCAGATTAACTGCTCTTCCGGCAAAATCAACAGGTATAATTCCCTGATAGGTTCCTTTGGGAGAGGCCTCCAGTAAAGCACGAACAGAATGGATATCCAATAAATAAGTATCTGGATCTATATCCCCAAAAACAACTTCACCTCCGCAATAGCGAACGCAATTGGCAGAAGCCGCAAAAGTGATAGGTGTCGTAATGACTTTTTGACCTTCTTTCACATCCAGCGCCAGAGTACAGAGGTGAAGAGCTGCCGTTCCATTGGCCAATGCCACTGCATATTTAGAACCGACATAACGAGCAAAATTTGCTTCGAATTCTGCAATTTTGGGACCCTGCGTAAGATAATCGGACTTTAGCGTTTCAATGACTACCTGAATATCCTCTTCTGTGATATTTTGTCTGCCGTAGGGAATTACTTTATGTTCCATAATTAAACTTCAAAACTTGAATCTACATGTTCTTTGATAAGGCTTCGTAGCGACTCCACCGTTTCCCATTCAGTATTCTCCCCTGAATTATAAGCAAACCCTTCCGGAACTTTTGTTCCCCCAAATGCTTTTAGGAATTCCTCCAAATTCCATTTGGGAGTAGAAGGAAGAATGGTATAATATTTACCCAAATCATAGGTATAAAAGGAATCCGATGGGGTAATCATCTCTTCGTGTACTTTTTCTCCGGGGCGAATTCCTACTACTTTATGTTCACACTCCGGACCAATGGCTTCAGCCACATCCAGAATTCGATAGGATGGAATTTTGGGAATAAAAATCTCACCACCCCAGGCATGAAACAAGGCATGCATTACCATATCGACTCCACCCTGCAAACTGATGTTGAACCTCGTCATATGGGCATCGGTTATCGGCAAAACACCTTCTTTCTTCTTATTGATAAAAAAGGGTATCACCGAACCATTGGATCCCATTACATTTCCATAACGAACAACTGAAAAACGAATGGGATTATTTCCTCGGATATTATTTGCAGCTACAAATAATTTATCGGAAGCCAGTTTGGTTGCTCCATAAAGATTGATGGGTGCACAGGCTTTGTCGGTAGATAAAGCAACTACACGTTCAACTTCGGTTTCCAGACAAGCATCGATTACATTTTGTCCGCCGATGATATTGGTTTTCACACACTCATCTGGGTTATATTCTGCAATCGGCACGTGTTTCATTGCGGCAGCATGAATAACATAATCAATACCTTTCATCGCACGTATCAGTCTGTCCTTATCTCTTACATCCCCGATAAAAAATCGGATTTGTGGATATTTAGCTGCTGGATATTCCATCGCCATCTGAAACTGCTTTTGCTCATCACGTGAGAAAATCACCAAACGTTTTACGTCGGGGTAATTGCTTAGAATATGCTTAGTTAAGGCTTTGCCGAGAGAACCGGTACCTCCTGTTATGAGGATAGACCTATTTGATAAATTAATCATAATTATATTTTTTCTGTTGTGTTTTACAAGACATATACCACTTCACAAATTTGCCTACGCCTTCATTAATTGATGTTTTACTCTGATAACCCAATGCATTGAGGTGAGCGGTATCCGCCCAAGTACGCGGCACGTCGCCCGGTTGCATACCCATCATATTCTTTTCAGCTATCTGTCCGAGCTTCTGTTCAAGCGTTTCAATGAACTCCATCAATGAAACTGGAGATCCATTGCCAATATTAAAGACTTGATAAAGGAGCTTTTTTGACTCTGGCGTTGGAGGGTTATTCAGGGTTATAATGATACCATTAACGATATCATCGATGTACGTAAAATCACGGCTCATATCACCATTATTAAAGACTTTGATTGGGTGTCCCTCAGTGATCGCCGATGCAAATAATATGGGCGCCATATCTGGTCTACCCCAAGGTCCATACACGGTAAAGAAACGCAGACCTGATGTAGGGATCTTATAGAGGTGGCTGTAGGTATGCGCCATCAGCTCGTTGGCCTTCTTTGTAGCTGCGTAGAGACTTACTGGGTAGTCGACACGGTCATCTTCGGAAAAAGGAACTTTTGCGTTCTCTCCGTATACAGAGGAACTGGATGCATACACCAAATGTTTGATTTCGTGATGACGACAGCACTCCAAGATATTGACAAACCCGACCAAGTTACTGTCTACGTACGCCATAGGATTTTCTATACTATATCGAACCCCAGCCTGAGCAGCTAAATTGACAACCGCATCAAATTTCTCTTGAGAAAACAGTTCAGGAAGAGCTGTCCGATCCTCTAAATTGATTCTTATAAATTTTAGTTTATTATATTTCTTGGATAGCGAAACATGTCCCCATTGCTCAGAGTCTTCTTTGTCTAAGCCTAATTCTTTCAGTCGTGCGAACTTCAGATTGATATCATAATAATCATTGATATTATCTATGCCAACCACTTCATAGCCCTGCTCAAGTAATGTCTTGCTTAAATGATAGCCTATAAAGCCAGCTGTTCCAGTGACTAATATCTTTTTCATAAATTGTTTTTTTGATAATTAATCATTCCCAAACAAATCTCTTGTGTACACTTTGTCCTGTACATCTGCCAATTCTGATGCATTACGATTAGATACGATGACGTCGCACTCTTGTTTGAAAGATTGAAGATCATTTGTGACTTTTGAACCAAAGAACTCTTCGTCTTTCAGAACAGGTTCGTATACCACAACCTCAATGCCTTTTGCTTTGATGCGCTTCATAATACCCTGCACAGCGGAAGCGCGAAAGTTATCTGATCCAGCTTTCATAGTCAATCGATAGACACCCACCTTGGTCGGATTTTTCGCGATGATGGAGTCCGCAATAAAGTCCTTGCGTGTGCGATTGGCATCTACGATCGCCTGAATAATATTGTTAGGTACGGCATTGTAATTAGCCAACAGCTGCTTGGTATCCTTAGGCAAGCAATATCCTCCGTAACCAAAGGAAGGGTTGTTGTAATGGTTACCAATTCGTGGGTCTAAACCCACTCCTTCAATAATCTGCCTACTGTCAAGGTTATACGTTTGTGCGTAGCTATCCAGTTCGTTAAAATAAGCAACGCGCAGGGCGAGGTATGTATTAGAGAATAATTTGATGGCTTCAGCCTCTGTCGAATCGGTAAACAACGTAGGAATATCCTTTTTCACCGCACCCTGTTTTAGCAAGTCAGCAAAAACTTGCGCACGCTCACTTTGCTCGCCTACAATAATACGCGATGGGTATAGATTGTCGTACAAGGCTCTTCCTTCACGCAAAAACTCTGGCGAGAATATTACATTATTTATATCATACTTCTCTTTGACACTTTTCACAAAACCTACGGGTACAGTCGACTTAACGACCACAACTGCTGAGGGATTATATTCTTGCACCTCTTGGATGACTGACTCAACGGTATTCGTATTGAAGTAGTTGGTCTTGGGATCGTAATCTGTCGGCGTAGCCACAATCACAAAATCTGCTCGATCGTATGCCTCATGTTTATCCAATGTGGCTTTAAAATTGAGCGGTTTATTTTGCAGAAAATCAATTATTTCGACATCCTCAATAGGGGATTGCTTCGCATTGAGTAGGTCGATTTTCTCTGGTATAATATCTAGGGCGACCACCTCATTGTGCTGCGCCAATAATACAGCATTGGACAAACCTACGTAACCGGTACCTACTACCGCAATCTTTTTATGTGTACTCATGTATATATCAACTATTTATCAATCGTTAAATGTACTTACGCACGGACCTATTTCCCTTTTTATCAGCCACTTTCTCCGCCACGATTTTTCGTAGGCCCGAGCTCGAGAAGCGATGATCCCGGCTATTGAAATAAAGTTCGATTCCCTTTTGTTCGCAGTAGGTTCGCCCGGTAAAGTCTCTTTCCCTATATTCATCGCCCACGATACGCACATCAATCTTAAAGGTACGCAATATATCTTCAAGATCTTGCTCGGTAGAATAAGGCACGATCTCATCGACGTATTTGCAACCGCGGAGCTGTATATATCGTTCCACTACCGTCTGGGTCGGTTTGTTTTTCTCTGGTCGATCTAAGGTCGGATCCATCTGTAGACCACAGATCAAATAATCACATTGGCGTTTTGCTTCTGCCAACATCATGATGTGACCAGCGTGTAGCAGGTCAAAGGTGGAGAACGTAATCCCTACGCGCGGTCCGGGATTATAATCCATATTGGCAGGCAGCTCAACTTCTATATTTTCCATTAGCTATCGTGAGTTTACAACAGTTTTCAAATACTCCCCATAGCCACTTTTGGCAAGCGGTTCGGCTAATTTCAGCAATTGTGCTTGGTCGATATATCCCATGCGGTAAGCGACTTCTTCTATGGCTCCGATTTTCAATCCCTGCCGCTCTTCGATTACTTGGACGAATTGACCAGCCTGCATCAGGGAGGCGAAGGTCCCGGTATCCAACCAAGCAGTCCCGCGATCAAATATACCCACTTTTAGCTTACGTTGTGCTAAATATTCCTTATTTACATCGGTGATTTCATACTCGCCTCGTGCCGAGGGCTTGATGCGTTTTGCGATGGCTATTACCTCGTTATCATAAAAATACAGTCCCGGTACTGCGTAATTGGATTTGGGCTGCTCGGGCTTCTCTTCTATAGATATCACCTGATTATGGTCATCAAACTCAACCACGCCATATCGCTCAGGATCATGCACGGGGTAAGCAAATACGCAACCCCCATCCGGATCAGCACAGGATTGCAACAAACGCGACATCCCAGAGCCGTAGAAGATATTGTCGCCCAATACAAGCGCCACCTTGTCCGGCCCGATAAACTCCTCACCAATGACAAAAGCTTGCGCAAGTCCATTAGGCACCGCCTGCACTGCGTATTCAAATCGACAGCCCAATTGGCTACCATCACCCAATAGGCGCTCAAAAAGAGGCAGGTCCTGTGGAGTAGAAATGATCAAGACCTCCCGTATCCCTGCCAACATCAACGTAGATAAGGGATAATAAATCATCGGCTTGTCGTAGATCGGCATCAATTGTTTTGACACGGCCAATGTCAGCGGATGTAATCGTGTTCCGGAGCCTCCGGCCAGAATTATTCCTTTCATTTATTGTTTTTTTGTGCTTTTGTTTTTTTGCGAATCAGCGCATTTGCGAATCCGCCTATTTGCGTTTGACAATATTTTGCGTTTCAATCCACCTCGCGCCCCGCATCCGCCAGTAGTCGGACAAGCTCCCGCACCTCGCATCCCGATCTCACTATTTAACTGCCTCAGCAAAAGTAGGAAGCACTTGATCTTTGTCCGATATGATCAGTTCATCGTGGGATATTTGCCAATCTATACTCAAGTCGATATCATCAAAACGTACTCCCCATTCCGCATCTTTATGGTAAAAGTTATCACATTTATAGAAAAAAGTAGCCGTTTCTGACAGCACAACAAAGCCATGAAGAAAACCGCGAGGTACAAAGAGTTGTCGATTATTCTCAGCAGAAAGCTCAACCGCCACGTGTTGACCGTACGTAGGTGAATCTCTGCGTGCATCGACAGCCACGTCTATAACACGACCTTGTAAGACCCGTACAAGTTTAGCCTGAGCAAATTCGCCAGCCTGCGCATGAAGGCCACGTAAGACTCCTCTGCTTGAAAAAGACTGGTTGTCCTGCACAAAGTGGGTTCGAGTTCCTGTTAGTTCATTAAACAGCTTCTCATTGAAACTTTCGAAGAAATGTCCGCGATTGTCACCAAACACTGTTGGTTCTATAATAACGCATCCTTCCAGGTTTGTTTGAATAGCCTTCATATTATCCCTGATACTGTTTTTCGTAATACTGTTGATAATCACCAGAAGTAACGTTGTCTAGCCACTCTTGATTAGAAAGATACCAATCAATGGTAATAGACAAGCCTTCTTCAAAAGTTACAGAAGGTTCATATCCCAATTCTTGGCTTATTTTTGTTGCATCGATTGCATAACGGAGGTCATGCCCTGGACGATCCTTCACGAAGGTGATGAGCTTTTCGGCTGTGCCTGTTGAGCGACCAAGCTTCTCGTCCATTTGCTTGCACAGTTCCTTGACGAGATCGATATTTTGCCACTCATTGAATCCTCCGACATTGTATGCTTCTCCATCCCGTCCCTGATGAAAGACAAGGTCTATCGCTTTGGCATGGTCAATGACGTACAGCCAGTCCCGTGTATATTTGCCATCGCCATAGATGGGAAGCGGCTTGTTATTCAAAATATTGTGTATACAAAGTGGAATTAACTTTTCTGGAAAATGATTGGGTCCATAATTGTTGGAACAATTGGTTATCACTACTGGCAAACCGTATGTATCGTTGTAAGCACGCACAAAATGATCCGAGGACGCTTTTGATGCGGAATACGGGGAATGCGGATCGTATGATGTGGTCTCTGTAAAAAGACCAGTCTCCCCTAGCGTGCCATACACTTCGTCGGTAGAAACATGGTGGAAACGTTTACCTGCGAAACCCTGAGCCGAGCCAGTAGCATCACTCCATATTTCTTTTGCGGCATTTAATAAATTCACCGTTCCGATAACATTGGTCATCACAAAAGCGGTAGGATCTGTAATCGAGCGATCTACATGTGATTCTGCTGCTAAATGAATAACACCGTCTGGTTGATATTCCTGAAATATAGAACGAATTTGTTTTGCATCGGTGATGTCAGCTTTGATGAAGATGTAATTTGGTTTATCTTCAATATCCCGCAAGTTTTCTAAATTACCCGCATACGTCAACGCATCCAGGTTGATGATTGTATAATCCGGGTATTTGTTGACAAACTCCCGAACCACATGCGAACCAATAAACCCGGCACCGCCGGTAATCAGAATTTTTTTCATTGTTTTTTATTGTATTTATGTTATTCTGTACTTTTGTTATTCTGCTGTTTTGTGTTTTTGTGCTTATGCTATTTTGCCTTTTTGTGTTTTTGCTGTTTGCGAAAGACCGAAAAAACGATTAGCGAAAAAACCTTCACACCGTATTTTGTTATTCTACCTTTTTGTCCTTTCGTGTTTTTGTTATTTTGTGTTTTCGTGTTTTGCTATTTGCGAAAAAAAGATTAGCAAACAACCTTCCTACAACCTATTATCACTTCCTTGCAAAATCCCTTTCACATCGTACACCACACCATTCTCTTTCTTTAGCGCATTCAGATCCAGCTCCAGGAAATCTTTGTGGGCAACGCCGAGGACGATGGCATCGTATTGTTGTTTTTTTGTTTTTTTGTTTTTTTGTTCTTCGGGGTTTTTGGTGCCGTTGACTTTGGCTTCGGAAAGATCCACGCAGCAGTCTATGCCGTACTCGTGCTTCACTTCGGCTGGGTTGGCCCATGGGTCGTAGATGGATACTTTGACACCGTAATCTTCCAAGGCACGGATCACGTCCACAATCTTGGTATTACGCACATCGGGGCAGTTTTCTTTAAAAGTGATTCCTAACATCAATACTTCTGCTTCGGCGACATTGATACCCTTTTTGATCATGGTTTTGACGACTTGCGAAGCCACATATTGCCCCATGCTATCGTTGAGGCGACGGCCCGCCAAGATAATTTCAGGATGGTAGCCATGCTCTTGTGCTTTCTGTGCTAAGTAATAAGGATCCACACCGATACAGTGTCCGCCAACCAATCCCGGTTTGAAAGGCAGGAAGTTCCACTTGGTGCCTGCCGCTTCCAACACGGCATGCGTATCGATATCGAGGATATTAAATATTTTTGCCAGTTCGTTGACAAAGGCAATGTTGATATCGCGCTGGGAATTTTCGATGACCTTGGCCGCTTCGGCTACCTTGATGCAAGGTGCTAAATGTGTACCGGCTGTAATCACGGATCTATATACCGCATCCACTTGCTGCCCGATCTCCGGTGTCGATCCTGATGTGACTTTCAATATCTTTTCAACCGTATGTTGCTTATCTCCCGGGTTGATGCGCTCGGGGGAATAGCCGGCGAAGAAATCTACATTGAATTTCAATCCGGATACACGTTCCAATACGGGGATACACTCTTCTTCGGTCACCCCTGGGTATACGGTCGATTCGTACACCACGATATCGCCTTTTTTCAATACCCTGCCCACAGTTTCGGAGGCCTTGTACAAAGGTGTAAGGTCCGGACGGTTGTGCTTGTCTACCGGTGTAGGTACTGTGACGACGTAAAAGTTGGCATCAGCGATGTCGGAGAGTTGGTTGGAGGTGTAGAGACCGATTAATTGTTTTTTCGTGTTTTCGTTTTTTTGTGTTTCTGTATTTTTGTTTTTTTGTGTTTCTGTAAAAGGATTTTCATTGACCAAAACGGCCTGCAGGATGTCGTCTTCGACTTCAAGGGTGCTGTCGTGACCTGCGCGGAGCTCATCTATACGCTTTTGGTTAATGTCGAATCCCACGGTGGGGTATTTTGTCGCAAATAGTCTTGCTAATGGAAGCCCAACGTAGCCGAGGCCGATGACCGCTATTTTTTTCTCGGTGCTCATATAATGTGTTTTTGTTTTTTCGTTCTTTTGTTTTTGTTTTTTGTGCTTCCGTGTTTTTTTAACTACGGATCTTTTTACTAAGTGCTTGCAATTGATTGGTAATATATTCCACTTGATTTCTTAGTTTCGTATAATTTTCCACTGTAAGGAAATCCAAATCGACAGATAGAATCAGAAAATTTATTACTTCTATCGCAGAGGAATAAGCTTGATTCAAAAACCTTAACTTATCCTTATTTCCTGCCCTGGACATTCCTTCCGCAATATTCGCTGCTATACTTGTAGTCGCTCTTCTCAATTGCGAAGTTACCCCGAATTGTTCTTGACTAGGGAAATCCGCAGTATCTATATACATGTCTTTCACCAGAGTTCTGGCATTCTGCCAAACGGATAGCTTTTCGAAGTAGAATTCATGCATTTTATTTGTGTTTTTGTGCTTTTATGGTTTTGTTGTTTTGTGTTTTTGCGAAAGACCAGAAAAACAAACAGCGAAAAAACAATCATTTTAAATTATCCCAGTACCACTTGACGGCTTCGCGCAATCCGTCGGCTATCTTGTGCGTCGGTTCGTAACCCAGCAATTGTCTAGCCTTATCTACAGAAGCCAACGAGTGCGGGATATCGCCCTGCCGGTTTGGGCCGTGCATGACGGGCACATTTGCAATCTGAGGGTCGTATTCGGCCAAAAACTCTTTCAAATATTCTACCAACTGATTCAATGTAGTCCTGTCTCCTACGGCTGTATTGTACACGGTATTGATGGCTTCAGGCTTATCGGTCAGCATCGCACGCTCATTCATCTGAATGACGTTGTCAATATACGTAAAATCCCTGGAATAATCACCAGCTCCGTTGATGGTCGGCGACTCGTGGTTCATAAACTGGATGACAAACTTCGGTATCACCGCAGCGTATGCACCCTTGGGATCCTGCCGTCGACCAAATACATTGAAATAGCGCAGGCCAATAGTCTCAATCCCGTAGGTTCTGGAGAATATCTCGGCATACAATTCGTTAACATACTTGGTAATAGCATAAGGTGACAAGGGCTTGCCGATGATATGCTCTACCTTGGGCATATTTTCCGAATCACCGTAGGTAGAGGAAGATGCCGCGTAGATAAAACGCTTGACGCCTGCATCGCGTGCGGCCACGAGCATATTAAGGAAACCGGATACATTGACCTCATTGGTAGTCTGGGGATCTTTGATGGATCGTGGTACAGAACCCAGTGCAGCCTGATGTAGGACATAATCTACACCTTGCACGGCATGTTCACAATCGGTCGTATTACGGATATCGCCTTCTATCAATATAAAATCAGGATTTCCTTCATGCTGCGCAATATTATGGCGATGGCCTGTGGCAAAATTATCCAACACAACAACACTATGCCCTTTATCTAAAAAGTACGCTGTCAAGTTGGACCCAATAAATCCGGCACCTCCGGTAATTAATATTTTACTCATCCCTTATATATAATCTTTATGTGTATTCTGTTACCTGGTTCGTATTTAAAGTTTAACTGTTTAATGTTTAATCGTAATTCGTAATTCGTAAATCTAAAATCGTAAATCGTTATTCACTGTCAAACTCTCCTCTAACCCCTTACTTAACCAAGTCCTCCTCTTGTTTATATAATACAATCTTGGTCTTCACGTGTTCCGGTTGCTGCGTGTGCACAGTTACCTTCTTGCCGATCAGTTTCCCGGCCTTCTCCGCCGCCTGCAATAAATATGCCGAATCGATATCCTCCCCTGTCACGAGCACTTCGATATGCCCGGAATCTATGCCCTGTGCATAATCGCCGAGCAGGGTGACCTCCCTGACATCTCCTGCACGTTCGAAGACCTGATCGACGACCTGGTCTATACCCAGAAAGTTATGGATCAGGCTCTGCAAAGAAGAAAAAAGACTGTGATGGATATTGGCACGGTATACGACCTTATGGTCCTGCTGCTCGCGCAAGAGATAACCCGCTTCGGACAGTTGGTTCAACTCCCTGCGTATAGCATTGGTAGATTCGTTGAATTCGTCTGCAATACCTCTTAGGTAACCTCGATTGCCGGCCGAAACAAAAAATTTGATCAGCAACTTCAATCGTGTCTTGGATGTAAACAAAACTTCAAGCATAGCAAATTTTTGCGATGAGTAACAAATGTACTCGTTTGGTTTAGGAAAAGCAAGTTTTTTCTGAAGCCTGTACTCGCCGTAGCGCTGTGGTATGCTATCCCCTTCATTGAGGCTACCGTGTACCCAGAAATAGGACACTTCAATGCATAAGAGGGCATTAGATCCTATGTTTGCACTGGCTTTGTTAAATGCTATCCCTCTCTGGAGAGGGGCGC
>Ga0182746_1000146_pt1 | contig 121541 bp, 102 predicted proteins | sample eDN3rd30CBELigOP_FD_128881 | JGI IMG/M metagenome (GOLD analysis project Ga0182746, IMG submission 128881) | Enriched Organic Plus compost microbial communities from Emeryville, California, USA - eDNA 3rd pass 30_C BE-Lig OP (version 2) (version 2) ...
AACTGGAAATAATTGGCCCGGCTAAGGATGTATAATGTAAGAGCGCCCAGCAATCCGGGAAGAAAGACGTGTAATTCAACAATAACAAGATAGGCCAGTAAAATAATGATGGTTAAAAGAAGTACCTGTCTGATCCGGTCGTTGAATGTAGGCATAATGATTCTATAGTGATACTAAGGTAGATAATTTTTCAATCCGAGTTTCCTGAACACTGGAACAGAAATTGTCTTACAGGGATATGCGGGCGATAAGAAAAAAAATCAGCAAGGCGACTTCCACGCCAAAAAGGAAGATCATCTTTTTTGGTATTGTTATTGGTCTGTTGGCGATATGCGCCGCAGCGGTGGCGTACTGGGGCTTTTACCGCAAACAGATCGTCCGCACCAAGCTGGAAGATGCAGTCCGCAAAAAAAGCAAAGGGCTTTACCAGGTGCATTATGATAAGCTGGCCATGGATGAAGTGGCCGGCGATCTCGTTGTCACCAATTTTTCCATCCAATATGACCAGGCAAAATACCAGGCCATGCAGGAAGCAGGCAGCGCCCCTCCCACCCTGTTAAAGATCAATATTCCTTCCCTCGTTGTATCAGGGGTAAAAACACCCCGGGCTTTATTGAATAAAGAAATAGTGGGGAAAAACTTGCAGATCATCAATCCTGTTATCGATATCATTTACACTTATGCCGGCAGGGATTCAGCCCGCAATGTGCCCACCAAAGAAGTATATGAAGAAATACTGGGCGATCTCAACCTGATAAAGATCGATACGCTGCTGATCAGCAACGCAAGCATTACCACCCGTGATATCAAAACCGGGGAAACCAAAGTGGAATTGAAGAATACCTCTGTTCAATTGCAGGATGTGATGGTAGACAGCACTGCCTGGGCAGACACTACCCGGCTCTTCTTTTCAAAACAGGTAGATATCCGGTCCTCCGGCATTTCCTGGAAATCCAGGGAGAAACCTTATTTATTCGGGTTTGATAGTGTGCATCTCAATTCAACCAACAAACAGGTATACATCGGCCGCTTTCATATCGATCCGTTATTGCCGGAAGATGCATTTATCAGAAGCCTTCCAAGGCAGGAAGACCGGTTTGATTTTTCTATAAAAGGAATAACCATCAGCAATATGGATTTTCCTGCGCTGTTCAATGAAGAAATTTTTGCAGACAGTATCAAAGTGGAGACAGCCTCTTTTAAGATCTATCGCGATCTTGGTTATAAGAGCGGGATAAGAGGGCCTGTAAAAATATTTCCACATCAATCGCTTTTAAAGATCCCTGTACCATTCCGGTTAAAAAAGCTTGTTCTTGCCAATACATTTATTGAATACAAAGAAAGGGCTGTTATTTCGAGGCAGGCAGGTAAAGTTCAGTTTTATCAGACGAATGCAGTGATCACCAATCTGACCAACCGGCAGGATGCAGCCGCCACCAATAATATGCTGACAGTTGATATCCGTACGCGTTTTCTGAATAAAGCGCCGTTGAAGGTGACATGGAAGTTCTATTTGTTCAATCCCGACGGGCGTTTTGATATTACCGGCAATCTCGGTGCAATGGATGCTACCCAGGTGAATGCCCTGTCTGTTCCGATGGGGCCTGCACGGATTGAAAATGGAAGGATCAATGATCTTTCTTTCAACCTGGCCGGCAATAGTTCTGGTATGATTGGCGATGTAAAGCTGCTGTACAAAGACCTGAAAGTATCCATTCTTCAGAAAGATGAAGAGACGAGGAAACTGGAAAAAAAGAAACTGGCCAGCTTTGCCGCCAATATCGTTATAAAGAATTCCAATCCATCGGGGAAAAAAGATGAAGTGAGAATAGCGCATGTCAATTTTAAACGTGACAGACATCGTTCTATTTTCCATCTTTCCTGGAAATCGTTATTTACGGGGATCAAAGAATCTGCCGGTATAAAAAAATAAACGGATACCCCAATCAGCTCATTTATGGAATATTCCGTTTAAGACATAACACCTATTGGCGATAATCAGGAGAAGTCTTAACTTTAATAATAACCAGATACTGAACGGTAAACCTTTTCCTGGAGCTAAAGCAAACTGCATCCTCCACCCTTTTTGTTGGCCCCACAGGAATATGGTCTGATCGGAGAATCCTTTGTCCGCGATTAACCATCCTCCCCTAAAAAAGTTTCTCTTTCCATTAATCTTAAACCGGATCTGTATGTTAAAATCAATTCAACCCAAAGAGCCCCGAAGCCAGGTGCATTCAAAAATGCTGTCTGTAGAAAAAATGCTGGATGTGTATCTTGAAAAAGATCTCCCGTCCATCCGCAGCATTGCAAAGGACCTGGCATTAAGTGAATCAACCCTTAAAAGAAATTTTAAGCGCGTTTTCGGGACCAGCATTTATCATTTTTATCTTCAGAAAAAAATGCACCAGGCGCGTCAGCTACTGACCGAGCAAAACACTTCTGTAAAGGAGATCGCCTTCCGCCTGGGCTATGAAAAGCCAAGCAATTTTATCCGGGTGTTCAAGAAACACTATAGCTCCTCTCCGGGATCGCTAAGAAAGAAATTACTTACGGAATAGAACCACCCGGTTTTTTCTCTGAGAATTACGCTAGCATAAACCCTTTCTGTTCTGGAAAGGGTTTTACATTAAAAAGCCGTATCTTCTTTGCTAAAATTTATTACAAGAAGAAGCCCCATACCATGAACGATTCAATCGATACCTGGGAGATCAGCAATCGCATCAATCTTTATCTTATTGATGCCATTCCCGAAGAACATTTCAAGGATATTTCTGCATCAAAAGGCCGCACCGTAGGCGAGCAACTCGCCCATATCCACAACGTACGCCTGATGTGGCTGCAGGCTTCCATGCCACAACTGATGGAAACGGTGAGCAAGATCGAGAAGGATGCGATCACTAAAAAACTCCTTATCGATCAGTATAAAAAAAGTGCGAAAGCCATTTCACAATTGCTGGAAAAAGGATTGGCTGAAGGAAAGGTAAAGGGATTTAAACCACATGCCCAGGCTTTCCTGGGTTATCTTATCGCGCATGAAGCACATCACCGGGGGCAGATCATCCTTTCACTGAAGCAGTCGGGGCATCACCTGGATAAAAAAATACTGTTCGGTATCTGGGAATGGGGAACCAAATAGATCATGCTTATCCCTTCACTTAATTCTTGATCACCTGCAACAATATCTTCCATCCTGTTGCTGTATTCACCCAGATCCTTAAATAATTCTCTTTTTTACTTTCATACTGAATGATGCCGTATACATAAGCCATGTCTCTGGCGGCTGACACGCCGCCGGCAACAGGAGTAAAGATCATCTTCGCCGGAAGTGCTGCAAGTGCAGACAAAACAGTGGCGGTTGTTTGCAAAGGTTGTTTCCTGTCAGTATTTAACCAGGAATTTTCTGTAAGAAAATCTTTGTAAGCAGCAGGGCCATTCTCACTGAACTTCCTGATAAATTTATGCTCAACAGACAGGATGTCTACCGGCTCTTTAGCAGGTATGAATGTATTGAACTCTTGCAGGGATTGCTGATGAAACAGAGACGGTGAATAGTAAACGCCCATGTCGACCAGGAATTTCCATTCGCTATTTTTATTTTTTGCCCAAATGGTGGTGTACTGACCACTGGCAGCTACGCTGTCCTCCATGGATGCACGGTATTCCCAGGGGCCTGTTGTAAAACCAAGATCACCTGAAGCTGACATGGCAAAGAAGGAAGGATGCCATAAAAGCTTGCTGCTGCTCTCTTCCTGTTTATTCCAGTGTTGAATGCCATTGTAGATATTTCCTTTATCAAAAACTACTGCACTGCTGTCCATGTATTGCAGGAAAGCTGCTTTGGTGGATTTGGTTTTGGCAGTGTTGGCAAATGCAAGTTCGGCAGATGCTACTTCCTGCCCGGACTGCGCAAAAGAAAAATTGACAAGAAAAACAGCAGGTAGTATGATCAGTTTTTTTGCCTTCATAAATAATAAAGTTCGTTATTAATGGGAAACAAAAATTAGTAAATAAATACTACCCAATACAGGAAGATGCTTGAAATGAGGAAATGAGTAGCTGAAGTGCAAAACATAAAAAAAGCCCCGGCTTGCGCCAGGGCTTGTAATTTCCTTCATACCTGAAGAACGCTTTTCGAAAGGATTGGATAAACTCTTCAAAAGAGATTGGACATTTTTTTCAAAGGTATGGACATTAATTTAAAAAGAACTAAAAGAACCTCTTATTTGTATTTGACAGGTATGCATTGGACGGTTAACCTGTTTGCTGATGCAAAGCAACAATAAAAAAGCACTGTAGAAAATAGAACAGATTATGATTGTAGTGTAGTCGAAAATCTATGGAAGGATATTTATATGCGTGTTGTAGGTATGGTTGTATATATACACATTAAAAGACATTATGTATGCAATATATCTGCATAAGAATATTTACTTCGTAAAATAACGATCAGCATGTTTTTTGGATAAATTTTTTTTAATAGTTTATACTTAGTGCTGTTGTGCAGAATAATAATCTCTTCAGATCAGAAAAGAGAAAGTTGAACCTGTATTATTTCTTTATGCTGTATGGCGATAGATGTTTTGTTGATATGATAAACACCCGTTTCTTTATGTCTGGATGCAACAACAATATGGGTACTGCCTGCCTTAGCAGTAAATAAGCGGTTTACAAGTTCTGCATCGTTATTGTTGTTTGACAGATGCGAAAGAATAAGATACTGCAATTGCTGCCCGCGGAATTTGGAGAACAATTCAAGCGCTTCCGTATTGGATAGATGGCCCCTGCCCCCGCTGATCCTTCTTTTGAGATGATATGGATATCTTCCTTTCTCCAGCATATCATGACAGTAATTGCTTTCCAGGAATACAGCGTCACATTCCCTGAAATACTTTTTTACTTCATCACAGCATCTGCCGATATCAGTGAACACACCGATCTTCACTTCATCCTGGCTGATAACAAAGCTGTGCGGATCAACTGCATCATGATGCTTGCGGAATGGAGTAACCGATAATTGACCAATGGTTATTTGTTTGTCAGGCTCGAATGAACAGACCAGCGATGGTTCCAATGGCAAACGGCTATCCTGCAAAGTAGCGGGAGTGATATAAACCGGCAGCTTGTATTTTTTTGAAAGCCCCGGCACACCGGTGATATGATCGCCATGTTCATGGGAAACAAAAATGGCTTTTACCTTGTCCATCTCCAGTCCCAACCGCTTCATTCTTTTTTCTGTTTCCCTGCAGGAAATGCCTGCATCTATCAATACCGCTTCCTGATCATTGCCGATGTAGTAGCAATTGCCGTTGGAGCCGGAGTTGAGGGAGGAGATGAGAAGAGACATGCCGCAAAAATAAGGCACGAATGAACGCGAATGGTGTATTATTAATGCTGCTTGTACTGGTTGGCGCGAATCGAGCGAATGGAACAGGCTGATTAGCGAAGAAGCAGTACCAGGCATTCGTAGGGTGATAGCCGGGTTTTTATTTGTTCTTGGGTTTTGGCAGGTGTTGAGGTGCCGGATAGTTTTTTTATTTGTTTAAAGCTTTCTGTTATGTTTATTTCGGCGGGTTGATTGGTTGGGGAAAGATTGATCAGTACGAGGATTTTTTGATTGGGTGTGTAGCGAAGGAAGGAATAGACCTGATCGTTATCATTGGGAATGGATTGATAGCGGCCTTCGCCAAGGGCCGGATATGTTTTTCTTAAATGAATTAGTTCTTTATAGTAATTGAGAAGCGAATTGCGCTGTTTTTGTTGCTCTTCTACGGAGATGCCATCATTGGGCTTTACTTGCGAACTGTCCCACCAGGGACCGGTGTTCTTATACCAGAAAGCCATGCTTTTTCCTGTATCGGCACGGTACCATTCAAATGCTTCACGGATGGGGATATCATTACCATCGGTCATGCCTTTTAATTGGGCACCGGTCATGCCTATTTCCTGGCCATAATAAATGGAGGGGATACCACCGATAAGGATATTCATGGCAGCACCGGCCCTCAACTTGCCGGGGTCCTGATTTACTGTAGTAGCGAAACGTTTGGTATCATGGTTTTCTATGAAAACAACTTGTTGCTTGCCGGGACCGAATGTACTGTCTGCGGCAAACATGATCTTTTTCTTGTCGAATGACTCGATAGCATGTTTTAACCGGAAGGCAAAAACGCGATCAACTTTTCCTTCAGAAATATAATCGTAGCCAAAGGAGCCCCAGTTGGCTTGTTCAGCCACGATCTGCAAAGCCGGGTTTTTCCTGCGCAGCTCGGTGAGCAGCGGAGCCCAGAATTTGGAGAATAAATGAGTGAGTTTTCCTGAATAATCGAGGTCATCCATCATGTGATCGAGACGAAACCCATCTACCCCATCGTCGAAACGGCCGTCCCCGTTCGGATCTACCCAGTGACTCAGAACGTCCAAGGTATATTGTTTAACAGCGGGATTTTTCATGTTCACCACTGCGATCTGTTGTTTGGAATTATTGTAAGTGGTGAACTCGGATACTCCATAAAACCAGTAAGGTTGCTGGTTTTGCGCATCTTCATAATAGATGTATTTGCTGAAAGGCGAAGCCGGGTTTTTATAGGAATCGGTGAACCAGTGATGCTTGCCGGTCACATACTGCATTTCCACATCCTGGTAGATCTTCATTTTGCGGCGGTGTACCTCTTTTACCAGGAGAAGATAGTCTTGCATGGTGCCATAAGCCGGGTCAATTTTCTCAAAGTCTGTAGCAAAATAGTTATGATAGAAATCTGACACATATAAAGGAGTCAGCAAAATGGAAGTCACTCCCAGGTTTTGCAGGTAATCCAGTTTTTGGCGCATGCCGTTAAGATCACCTTGCCCGTCTCCATTGCTGTCAAAAAAACTGCGCTGGAAAACATGATAAATAACTTCTGGTTGAGAGTATCCAATAGAAAAGCGGGAGGCAAACAAAAGTATAAGGAGTAATTTCTTCATAGCTATTTTTCCTGGTCTTTAAAGGTAACCTGGCGGAGGATCGTTTTGCCAACAGGCTCCAGGGTCACAGGTTCGGGTTGACCGGTCTTGCCGTTAACGAGCGTAACAGTGAATTGCCCGGGTTGGGTAGTGGATGGAACAGGCTGGCCGGGTTGATAACGGTAGATCACCAGGTTTTCAGGTTGATAAGCAAGGTCGGCATATCCCGGCAAGGGGAAGGTTTTTGTTTGTTTGCTGATACCTGCCAGGGGATGCGCCAGCACCAGCGGGCCATAAGTGAAAAAGTATTCACCGTTGATATCTTTTTCTGTTTCGAGCTCGCTTTTGAATTCAACAGTTATCACCTGTTGCCCTTTCCATTTTTTCCGGATGATAATAAAGTCGTCAGTCTGTTCGGCCGGCTGATCAACCGTTACGGCTTTTGCCCAGGCGGGTTTCCTGATCTTCAACGTGAAACCGGCATCTGCCCCATCAACAATAAACCGGATGGTTTGATTGCCGGGGAAATCAGTTTCTTCCCGGATGGAAACAGGTTTGCCATTTATCGTGGTCTTCAGTTCATTTGGACCAAACAGGGCTGCTACCAGTGCATCCTTTTCTTTCAGCCACATGTTCTGTATATAATATGGAGTGATCCTGCCTGCATTGGGAACGCAGCAAACAGCCGCGTCCTGGTGGACCGGTGAATATTTGTAACGGGTCTGTGTTTTCACCGAGGTATCGCCGTTCAAACCTCCTGTCATGAAGTAGGAATTATCGCTTTTCAGATAGGCGATACAGCTTTTTTCAGGGTGGCGGGCTCCCTGGGCCGCGTTGAGAAAAAGACGTTCTGCTTTATCGGCAAAAGAGTTTTGCCCTGATTTGAGGTAGAGTTCAGTATAACTGTGCATCAATTCGTGCAGGGAGCAATACTCGTATCCCCGGTTGGTAGCATCGGCTTTATTTCCTCCTATCCATTCATCTCCTACGGGTCCGCCTGTAGCCGTCGTGGTCTGACTGATCTTGTACAGGAAATTCTCCATGGCTTTGGCCAGTTCAGGGCTTCCGGAAGTATAGCAGGCTGCAGCCAATGAGCGGAGATGCTCATAGGTATGCACTCCATGTCCTTTCAGCGGCAGGTCTTTTTGGAGAAGCTTGCTATATTGGGCATCTTCATTAAGGGTCTGGTTGGAAAAGTCCTTATAGCAGAACAGAGCATAATCTAACAGCGACTTATTTCCATTGATCCGGTAAAGCGACTCCAGTACATCAGTAAACGCCAGTCCATGAGAAAGGCCTCCGACATTTGGCTTAATAGAATAAAAAGGATGCGAACGGTTGATGGGATAATTGTCCATTACATTTTTGACCGCCCTTTCCACTGCTTTAAGCACAGCCGGGTCACGTGAATATTCATACCAGGCGAGCAATCCCCTGAGCAGGGTCGCTTTCGACCATAGTTCCCCGTTTTCATTATCAAATTTGTAGCGGAGTTCTTTATCATAAATGCCCAGGTAACCGTCGGCATCCTGAGTAGCCAGTATCCGGTCTATATGTGTCTTTACCCGTTTAAGATGATAAGGGTCCTGTGTAAGAATGGCGCTGCGGATATATCCGTCCCACCAATTGCCCTGGGTTTCGCTGTTCCACCAGAGGAATTGCACCTGCCAGTCGCCTCCTTCGCCAAGCGCTCCCAGTTCCTTCGATTTTACTTTTTTGGTCAGCCTGTCCCTGCCATAGATATCGTCTTTCAGGATCAGGTCGGGCGCAAGACTGTCCAGATGACCCAGGAATCCGTTTAAGTCGTGCTGCAATTGGGCTTTAAGCCAACCTTCAGGCCGGATACTTCCAAAGGGAAGCAATTGCATTTTCTCAGGAATACGTTGACGAATCCAGAAGGGATCTGCAATTTGAGCGTGCATGGAAGAGATAATTAAACAGGAGAAAATCCAGGTAACAATGGATTTAAAATGAATATTCTTATCTGACATGATTATTTAGATAAATATTCTATTTAATTGATCAATAAAATATAAAATCAATATAGGATATTGTTTATTCAAATTTTACTTTAAACAAATATCCTGCTCTAACTTAAGACGGGATTGATTGGAGAATTGATCACTTCGCCAGGAACAGCGCCGGGGCACCAGGTTTCCCAGTCATGTATCTGGTTGGAATTTTCCGGTTTCTTCAGCCGCATGTCCTTGTCCATATATATAATGGTCATCACTTTTCGCATATCGGTGGTTGTATTAGCACCAGCTCTATGGAAGACCCAGCCGGAATGATAGCTTACTTCTCCGATATCAAAAGCTTCGATCACATGTTTGAAATCGGTGACGCGAAGTTTTTGTTGTATTATAGTCTCGCTTTCATCGCCGATGGCGAGTTCCCGGCCTTCGACTATTTGATGACTACCGGCACTGAATTCCAGCGGGCCCATTTCGAGTGGGGTCTCCTGTAAGGGGATCCAGGCGGTAACGGTCTTATCTGTTTCCAACGGCCAGTAATACTGATCGGCATGCCAGGGAGTAATACCTCCTCCGCTTTCTTTGAAAAGAGCCTGGTCATGATAAAGCCTGACCCCTTTCACCTGCATCAGTGCGGCAGCTATATTAGCCATTTTTTTGCTGAATACCAGGGCTTTCACCAGTTCATCCTCTCTCCAGAGATTGAACAATTGTAAAAAGGCCTTTCCATAAGTATCGCGTTCTTTCAGGCTGGTGGTTGTGGTGTTCATTTTGGCCACCCGTTCGGAAATAACCTCATTGAAAAAATGGATGGTCTCAGGCTCCAGCACCTGTTTGAGCTTGATAAAACGATTGGTCTGGTAAAAGCGGATTTGCTCAGGAGTAAGGATGTAGGGAGAATTAAGGTCCCTGAGAATTGAGTCGGTCAAAACTGGCATAGCAATAATTTTAAACAAACCTACCCAGCAAATGGTGGGGAAAGGCGTACAGTAATGTAAATAATCGATACTATATTGACATTTTTTAAATATTTTATCGAAATTGGAGTTCATAAAGTATGTATGAAGCCTTTTTACGAAGATATTGGCAGTAAGAAAGGAAGTCAATCCTTCCTGGCTTATCAATTGAACGTGCCTTCATTTGAGTTTAAATGGCATTATCACCCGGAGTATGAGCTGACCCTGATCATTGAAGGCAGCGGGAAAAGACTCGTAGGTGATAGCCATGAGAATTTCGGGCCGGGCGACCTGGTACTCATAGGGCCTTCCATGCCGCATACCTGGGTAAGCGATCCGATGGAAAAGGATTGTTCGGCGATCGTTATTCAATTCCCAACGGCTTTTATCAATGCTTTTCTGAATTTCCCGGAGTTCAAAAAACTGGCAGACCTGCTCGATCTTTCAGCCAGGGGGCTCTGTTTTCCCGGGAAACCTGCACTTTGGAAAGAGCTTTGCCGCCTGCCGTCAATGACCGGTCCCGAGAAGATTGTCCAGCTCCTATCTATATTGGAACAATTATCTCAACAACAGCCATTGATTCTTGCTTCTCAAAATTTTATACCCGTCACTGGCGGGGAGAATGAAACCCGTCTCAATAAAGTTTGCCGGTATGTTCAGCGAAATATAGACCGGAAGATCGGCCTGGATGAAGTGGCCGGACTGGTCAGTCTTTCTGAAGCTGCTTTCTGTAAATTCTTCCGGCGGGCTACGGGAAAAACCTTTTCGGACTACGTAAATGATGTCAGGATAAGCCGGGCATGCGCCCTGCTGACGGGTTCTGATCAGCCTGTCGGGGCCATTGCTTATAGCTGTGGGTTTGAGAATCTGGCCTATTTCAACCGGGTTTTTCTAAAGAAAAAGAGTATAAACCCGAAGGCCTTCCGTCAGAATTTTTTTCGCTTCAATTCGACTCAAACCTCTGGGAAACCTGTGGAATAGTTTTTTCATTTTCAGGCGATAAGACTGAAACCCTTGCCAGTTAAAGGTTTCAGCTTATGAATATGTTCCATGTGAAAAATATGTGGAAAACCTTTTTTTGATCGGTTAGTGATCGTAATGATACGGCGAGAGCATCGTATATTTTCATTACTACCTGGTAAATACTCTAATCGTAAGAATAATCCGGATTCATTTATACTGCTCAGAGCCGTTTTATGGATACGTACAAATACTAACTATCCCCGGCTGAAATCCTTGCCTGTAAACTGTTTCACTCCTTTCCGCATTCCGGCTCAAAACCGGTAAAATCTGCACTAAACACGTATAAATCATCAGGAAACATACGATTTAATATCCTTATAAATTGAGGTAAAAAAGCAGGTTTTTAAGAGTTTGTACCCCTTAAAATGAGTATTTCCATGTAGTTTTTTCTACGAGAAAGGCCGAATGCGCAATAATCAAGCTTTAACTGTTGTTTAATACTGTGCAATTGGTTTATTTTAATAATTATTGCTTCGAGCAGTCCATTATCCAAAATCCAGAAAAACATGAAACAAAACTACACTGCCCATCCCGTCATATCGCCTCACCAGGCGCCACCATTTCTCAATACCATTCCCGGTAAATGATCACCGCAAAAGCTGGTAGTACTTAAGGCATCTTGGCATGAGCAGGATACCCTATCCCGCTGGTCCCACTGACACCATTACCTAACTCTACCGAACCATGAAAAGAATTCTGCCCATTTTCCTGCTGGGCCTCCTGTTATTAAACCTTAACCCTTCAGTTGCGCAAACGCTGCAACCTGATTTTGGTGCTCCGTCCACACCCGTGAACGTGTGCAATGGTAATGCTGTATTCAAGGTAAAAATCGTGGGAGGTACGGCTGCATGTTCCCAGGGCACACTGAATATCAACCTGCCTGCCGGTTATGTATATGTAAGCGGTTCGGCTGCTCTTACAGGCGGTGCAGGCACTGTAAGCGAAACTTCTTTTTCGGGCAATACTGCCACACTGAATGTTCAAACCATTCCTGCCACACCGGGCTTCACTGAAATAAGTTATGAAGCTTATGCCACCTGCGCTGCGTTAAGTGCGGGAACATCTGTTAACAACCAGGTTAGTTATTCATTCAACTCTTCATGCTCTCCGGCAACATCCGTTACCAGCAATAGCTTCAATACACAAAGTGCTTCACTGACCATTACCAATATTACCAACAGCAATTATTTTGGCGCTGCGGGTGATAACTATACACGGACGATCACGATCACCAATAATGGCTGGGGATCCGTATCAAAAATATATCTTACTGATACCAGTGGCAGTGGCCTGCATATAAAAGGAATATCTGTTAGTGGCGGATGGACTTTTATTACGGATAAAACTATTGTGGGAGCTGATACAGTTACCACTTTTACGCTTTCAGGCGGTGAACTTACGCAAGGTCAGAGCATCACGCTGATCGAGAACGTGACCATGGTGAGCGATTGCAATCTTCAGTCAAAATTCGCTACCTGGTTTGGCTGCGATGGCAGCCCCTGCACTACTAATAATGTAGGTGGTGTTGCCACTGCAGGTGCAACCGTGAATAATGCTTATGTGCCTTCACTCAAGATCATTCCTGATCTGCAAAACCTGAGCTGCCGCGGTGAAAATTATACGCAGACCATCCGGTTGACCAATGCTGGCAGTGTCCGGCTAAATGATCTTTCATTGAACCTCTTCTCCACTTCTTCTTTTGCAGCCGCAGCCTTGCAGGCATTTGATGCAAACACGCCCGCATCTGCGCAAGCTGCTTATTCGGGCTTCCAGTATAAACTCGGGCAGAATGGCGTTTGGGCTACACTGACCCCTGCCCTTTCAAGCAACTTTAACACACCTGCTTCCTGTTTTGGCAGCGCCAGCAGCAATGTGTTTTTCAAAATACCGGTCATTAATCCGGGAGATACTGTTTTTATAACTTATACAGAAAAGAATTGCCCGGTAACAGCACCGGTCAATAATACTTTATTTACCGCAGGTACATTATTGCGGTATGATTATGAAGCGCCTTGCGGTGGAAGGACCACACTGGTATCATCCCTGCTGCGCAACCCGGTACAAACTCAACTGGTGCCGCAGGCTTCACTACCCGCTACCCTTGTACCGGACCAGTCTTATGTTTTCAACTATCATTTCCCGGCTGCCCAATCCGGTGTATATATCAACACAGGTGCTAATGCTTCCACCATCAGGTTTGAATTGATATTGCCCAACAGTATCCTTTTTAGTGGCAACGCATCAGATCTCAGTTTGAAGCATCCGGTTACAGGAGCAGTTCTGGCAAACCCTTCTGCATTTAATTATAATGCCGGTACGAATACGATTACTGCTACTTATACTATTACACCCGGTTTTTCTGTAAGCAGCTTGCAAAATGCTGTGCTTGCTTTTGATAATCTTACGCTCGACTGTACCATACCTTCAACAGGGAACACTGTTACCCTCAACAGTTACCTGAAAAGCAGCAGCACCTGCCCTGCTGAAGAATGGTTATTCTCAGAATCGACCCCTGTTACACTGGCCTGCCCTCAACCTCCCTGTGATGTATTGGGAGGAATGGAGTTTGCAGGATTCGGTATTCAGCGGACCAATTTCGGTTTGGCTGACAACGATAATAATGGAGTGGCAGATGCTTCCGGCACTCCTGATCTCTCCAAAGTAAGACTCGATCTTGCCATGCCGGGAGATACAGTAATGGCTGTATTCAACGGAAGATTTGTTGGAGGAATGATCTCCCCCAGCTTCCAGTATGCTTATGCAGTGGATACTTTTTCTACTGCTGCCAGTCATCTCACCAGCTTGTATGCCCGGGTTGAGATATACCTGTTTGGCAGCACTGACCCATATTATATTTGTGACAATATTCCGGTGCAGGGTGGCAACAGCAACACCCGGAAAGTGGATGTAAGCATCAGCACGCTCAATAGCATTACGCCGCTTCCTCCCGGTTATGCAGAATACCTGGATGGCGATTCTATGGCCGTGTATGTATATTATAAGGTAACCGGAAACCCCGGCCCTGTGTTCGTGCCTGTGCAAGTGAAGAACAGTTTTTATTTGAGTGATATTCCTGATCCTTCAGATCCTGCACATCAATTTACCTGTGGCAACAGTCCGCAAGGCAGCTTTAGCCTGGTAGGTTATGGAACAGGCACTACCGGCACAAGAACTTATTCACTTGTTGGTAATGGCAATGTGGCCACTGAAATGGGCCATTTCTTATCACTGGGTGGAACTGCTGCGGGCAGCAAACCTTTTATAAATGAATACCGCCCCATCAGTATTCACGATGAGTTCCGCTACACCGTTCCGGCAAATTATACTTATGTATCTGCATCGGTTACTTATACCTACACAACCGGTGTTGGCACTACCGCTTCTCAAACAGTTGCAGTAACTCCTGTGAATGCTGCTGCCAATCCATTGGTATTTGATATTGCCAGCTTATTCCAGAATGGCACTTTCCCTGCCGGTGACCAGGGTCATAGCCTTACAGCAACGGTGACGATCAAACCAGCATGTGAAGCTGTTCCCCGCTCTGAAGCACTGTTCTATATGAATCAGGTGGCTACACCGGGATTCAATACAGGTTTTGCAGAAGCTTCGATCAATGAGAAGGACAGTATTTATTTAACTGCTCCTGAAATTATCGCCAGCACAGCCAATGCCACACCCACTTCTAACGATGCTACTATCAGTTGGGAAATACAGATCAGTAATCCTACCATTGCTACGGCTTTAAGGGTATGGATGGGTAAAGCAAGCGGGGCGGGCGTTACCATTAATAGTGTTCAGCGTTTGAGCGGACCGGGAGGTTTTGTACTATCTACCATTGCTCCGTCCGGTGCTGGCATTTATCAGTTGGGAACATTGGGGCAAAGCAGTAATTATTACCGCATCAATGCCACGTATACAAGTTGTGTCAAAGACAGTATGCAACTGGCTTACTGGTACGACTGTGCCAATACAGGTACTTATCCTGCCAATATAGGAGCAGCCGCGTATAAAAAGGAAATTAAACTGGCGGTGATCCCGCTTCAACCTGCTTTGCAGACTTTGATTGTTGCAGAACCGGCTTCCACACCTGCACATGATTTCTGTGATGTGCTGACTTATGAGATAGAAACGATCAATACAGGTTCTTCCAGTGTAAAAGATCTTACTGTAACAGCTTACCTGCCGGCTTCAGGCGTGGTGTATGTACCCGGAACATTCCAGTTGGAATATCCTGCCGGCAGCGGTTCTTATATTCCTGTTGCTGATGCACAGGTAGCTACCGGGTCGAACAGTATTGTATTTACCATACCTGCATCCGAAATACCAGCGTTAGCTTCTACTACCGGATTCAGGATCAAATTTGGCTTGCAAACAGCCTGCGGATTTTCAAGCGGCGGAAGTTTCCGCTTTGCTTCAGCCGGTTCAGCTTTCTGCGGCACTGTTGTGAACTCAACGCAACAGCAAGGACAAAAGGTATCCATCAATGGCATTCCGCAATACACCAACCTGTACAGCATGAGCTCTGTAACTACTACAGGTGTGATGGATTGTACAACTGGCGATATTGTAGCGACCTATAAATTCAAGATCATTAACCAGGGGCCATTGCCTACTACTATCGCAGATGGTTTCAGAATAAACCTGCCTTCGCCATGGCAACTGGATGCCGGCTCTATCAGCTTCACACATGATCCGGGTGGTGCCAGCTATACAGGCGCCAGTGGCGGCAACTATAATTTCCTGATGGGTGTTGGTGTGGATGTAGGCGATTCTGTTGTATTCACTGCAACTGTACGTGTTCCTGCCTCTGCTGCCGCTACCTATCCAACAGGTAATAGCGCGGCTGTTACCGAACAGGCCGTGATCCATTATGGTGGTGTTTGTTCTCAAACAGGCATTGCCTGTCCTGTTACAGAACTGGTTGTAGGAACACAGAATACTACTACATTTAATTATGCCGGTGGCAAAACAGGCTTGCCTGTACTGACAATTACCAATCCTGTACCGGTTTGTTCACCTGCAACGGTTGATATTACCCAACCCGGTATCACTGCAGGAAGTACACCCGGATTAACCTTCACTTATTTTACTGATGCTTCGGGCACAACAGTGCTGCCCAATCCTTCTGCGATCTCAGTAAGCGGTACTTATTATATTAAAGGAACAACAGTGGGCGGCTGTACAGATATTAAACCGGTTGTTGTTGTGATCAATCCTTTGCCCATAGCAAGTATCGTTTACAACGGTTCTCCTTTCTGTGCTGCAGGAGCTGTTGCTGTAACACAAACAGGACAGGCTGGCGGCACTTACAGTTCAACACCGGCAGGCCTTGCGCTGAACCCATCAACAGGTGCTATCAATCTTGCCGGCAGCACCCCGGGCACTTATACTGTTACTTACAATTTCTCCAATGGTACCTGCAATAACACTGCAAGTACAACCATAACGATCTCTTCTGCACCAACCCTGGTGATCACTGATCCTGCGCCAGTTTGTGCACCTGCAACAGTTGATATTACTGCAGCAGCTATCACCGCGGGAAGCAGCAGCGGTATCACGCTTTCTTATTTCAGTGATGCAGCAGGCACTGTGCCATTGGCCAATCCGTCTGCAATAGGAACAAGTGGCACTTATTATATCATGGCCACTTCGGCAGCAGGGTGTAAAACCATTCAACCGGTAACTGTTGTTGTCAATACCCCTAACCTGGTGATCAATAATCCTGCACCTGTATGCTCACCTGCGACTGTAAATATTACTGTTGCGGCTATAACAGCAGGCAGTGATGCCGGATTGACTTTTGCTTATTTCACTGATGCTGCCGGAACAACACCTCTTACCGATCCGTCTGCTATCAGTGTTGGCGACACTTATTATATACAAGCAACTTCCACTCAGGGATGTAAAGTAATAAGACCGGTAACTGTTACGATCAATCCGTTGCCAACAGCAACGATCAGTTATCCTAACTCGCCTTATTGCGTATCCGGAGCAGGAACTGCAACAGTAACGCAAACGGGAACACCAGGAGGTACTTATAGTGCGCCGGCAGGATTGACGATCAACCCGGCTACAGGAACAATAAATCTTGCAAGCAGCACGGCTGGAACTTATACGGTAACCTATACCTTCAGCAATGGAAGCTGCAGTAATACAGCTACTGCAACTATCGTGATCGTAGCAACGCCTGTATTGAATATAACCGATCCTGCTCCTGTTTGTGCTCCCGCTACTGTGGATATTACTACTGCTGCAATAACTGCAGGCAGCACGCCAGGATTAAGCTTTAATTATTTCACAGATGCAGCAGGAACAACAACATTGACCAATCCATCTGCAATTAGCAGCAGCGGCACTTATTATATCCAGGGAACTTCAGCCGGTGGTTGTGTTACATCCATCAGGCCGGTAACGGTTGTGGTAAATCCTGTTCCCACTGCGTCCATCTCCTATACCGGTTCACCTTATTGCGGAACAGGAACAGCTTCTGCAACGCAAACCGGCCAGGGCGGTGGAACCTATAGTTCTACTGCGGGATTGAGCATTAACCCTGCCACTGGCGCTATTGATCTCGGCAGCAGCACTCCAGGCACTTATACGGTAACCTATACCTTCAGCAATGGAAGCTGTGGCGGCACTGCTACTACATCGGTCGTGATCGTGGCAACACCGGTATTGATCACACACAGTCCTGCACCGGTTTGCTCTCCGGCTACTGTTGATCTTACTGCATCTGCAATAACAGCAGGTAGTACTGCAGGTTTAACCTTTAACTATTTCACTGATGCAAGCGGCACCACTGTATTGGCAAATCCTAATGCAGTAGGTGCAAGTGGCACTTATTATATCCAGGGCACTGCCGCTTCAGGTTGTAATACAGCGATCGTACCGGTAACAGTTACGATCAATCCTTTGCCGGTGGCTACGATCAGCTACCCTGGCTCACCTTATTGCCAGGCAACTACTTCTTCTACCGGTGTAACGCGGACCGGTCAGGGCGGTGGCAAATACAGTTCTACTGCGGGCCTGGCGCTCAATCCTACTACAGGTATTATCAATATAGCAGCCAGCACACCGGGAACATATACGGTGACCTATAGTTTCAGCAATGGGACCTGCAGCAATACCACCACTACTGTTGTAACAATTGTGGCCAACCCCATACTGGTGATCAATAACCCTGCTGCGGTTTGTGCGCCGGCCAGTGTTGACCTTACCAATGCTGCTATAACAGCAGGCAGCACATCCGGATTAAGCTTTGCTTATTTTACTAATGCAGCAGGAACAACAACATTGACCAATCCTTCTGCAATTACCAGCAGCGGCACTTACTATATCCAGGGAACTTCGCCAGCAGGATGTAAAACACCTGTTGAAGCAGTAACCGTAACGATCAATCCGTTACCGGTGGCCAGTATCTCCTATGCTGGATCTCTGTTCTGTACATCCGGCAGCAATGCGGCCGTTACACAAACCGGTCAGGGCGGTGGAAGCTATAGTTCTACTTCCGGATTAACAATTGACCCCACTACTGGTGAAGTAAACCTTTCAACAAGTACACCTGGCACATATACCATTACGTATACATTCAGCAATGGATCATGTACCAACACCGCAACGACCACATTAACAATAGCGCCACAACCGGTGTTGACGATCAGCAATCCTGCTGCGGTTTGTGCACCGGCAGCAATTGATCTCACTGCTGCGGCCATAACCGTAGGCAGCACACCAGGTTTAAGCTTTACTTATTTCATGGATGCTGCAGGCACTACTACCCTCTCTAACCCGGGTGGAGTAACAGCAAGCGGTACTTATTACATACAGGGAACAACAGCAACCGGGTGTAAGACAACGATCCAGCCTGTTACCGTAGTGATCAACCCGCAACCTGTTGCAACAATTGCTTATACCGGCTCACCGTATTGTGCAGCACAAACAGCAGCAGCTACTGTTACACAGACCGGCCAGGGCGGTGGAACATACAGCTCAACACCAGGCTTATCCATTAACCCATCAACCGGTGAAGTCAATATTGTAAGCAGCACGCCGGGAACATATACGGTAACATACAGCTTTACCAATGGCACCTGCAACAACACAGCTACTACAACGTTGCGTATCGATCCTTTGCCGGTGCTGATGATCACTAACCCTGCAGCGGTTTGCGCTCCAGGCACGGTAGACATTACTGCTCCCACTATCACAGCGGGCAGCACACCTGGTCTTGCGTATAATTATTATATCGATCCGGCAGGCCTTGTTACTTTATCTAAACCTGAAGCGATCGGTACAAGCGGCACTTATTACATACAGGGTGTTGCTCCTTCAGGATGTGTTACCGGCATAGAAGCCGTGAATGTAGTGATCAACCTGCAGCCTGTTGCTACGATAGCTTACAACAATTCTCTGTTCTGTGTGAATGCAGGTGGCACAGGCACTGTTACTCAAACCGGTTTAGGCGGTGGTACTTATACCAGCAGTCCTGCAGGTTTGTCTATCAATGCAACCACCGGTGCCATCGATATCAGCAACAGCATTCCGGGCACTTACACTGTTACCTATAGCTTTAATAATGGCCTTTGCAGCAACACTACTAAAGCAACCGTCAGTGTTCTACCTGTGCCGGTATTGGAAGTACATGATCCTGCACCTGCTTGCGTACCTGCTACTGTTGATATTACAACGGCAACTGTAACAGCGGGCAGTACAGCAGGCCTGAGCTTCCAGTATTATACGGATGCAGCCTGCACTACCCCATTGAGCAATGCATCTGCAATATCAGTAAGCGGCACCTATTATATCCGTGGCATTTCTGCCAGTGGTTGTGTCACAGACGTGAAACCTGTTATAGTGACCATCAATAGCCAGCCGGTCATTACAGCAGCAGGCGCTTCACTGGTATGTAAAGGAGAAGCAGTAACAATTACAGCATCTTCACCAGGCAATACGATTACCTGGCAAAATATGAATGGCGGAAACAGCGTTATTGTATATCCGCAGGCAACCACTACCTATACAGCAGTGGCAACAAATGCTGCGGGCTGTGTGGCTACAGCTTCTGTGCAGGTACAGGTAAGGGATTTTGATGTAACACTTACAGCAAATGCAAACCCGATCATGCCGGGCACAACCCTTACGCTTACATCGGGTGCCAACAGTGCTTATACAGTAATTGGCTGGAAACCTGAAACGGTATTCCAGGCCCAGACAGCCCTGAGCCAGTCCTTCATCATTAAGGACAGCACACAAACGTTTTCTGTGATCGGACGTTCTGCTGATGGATGTTTGGATACAGCCAGTCTTACAGTATCGCTCGAACCGGGCAGTAAGGACTTCTATATCCCGAATGCCTTTACGCCAAACAATGATGGTAAGAACGATGTGTTCAAAGCGTATGGTTCGTCCATTAAATCAGTAGAGCTGCGTGTGTTCAACCAGTGGGGTGAACTGGTGTACGAAACAAAAGACAAGGATAAAGGATGGGATGGAACATTCAAAGGAAAGCAACAGCCGGTTGGCGTGTATCCTTTTGGTGTGAAGGTCACCTTTATTGACAATACAGTTATTACAAAGAGAGGCACAGTGAATCTTATACGATAGCGATAATGATATTAATCCAATATAATCAGACCTATAAAAACCATTCGAATGAATAAGAATCAATTGCTGAAAACTGTTACGGCCCTGCTGCTGGCCGTGATCGGTTCGGGTGGAGCGATAAAAGCCCAGGTTGACCCGCATTTTTCGCAATATTTTATTCAACCGATGTTCCTGAATCCAGCATTGACCGGTGCTATTGAAGGTGATTACAGAGTATCGGCAGTATGGAGAAGTCAATACAGCAACACATTGACCACACAGGGAATATCAGCAGAAGCCCCTACCAATAAAAACCTGAATCTTGGAATTAACCTGATGCATCAGTCCTCTTCAGATGGTGCGTATAATTATACCAATGGTTATCTCAATTTTGCTTACACCGGTGTCAGGTTTGGCGATCACCAGGTAGTGATGGCCGTACAGGGTGGTTTGATCAACCGCCGTTTCAATGTCAGCAAGCTCCAATTCGGTGATCAGTGGGTGGCAGGTCTTGGTTATAATCCTTCCTCCATTACTTCAGAAAATTTTTATAAGCCTTCTGTTACAGCATTCGATGCTGGTGCAGGCATTTCTTATTATGATGGCACATCAGGCAAAAAAATGAACCTGTTCGGAGGCATTGCTGCATTCCACCTCACCCGCCCTTCTGATCCTTTTCTCAGCGGTGGTGAAAAAGAAAGATTGCCGATCAGGTACAGTGTGCATGCCGGTGCAAGAATATTTGTGTCGGATATGTTTGATATTGTTCCGAACCTCCTGTATATGCGGCAGGGAAATGCCCAGGAAAAAATGGTGGGTGCCTATGCGCAATTGTATGGCGGTGCCAATACCGACCTGATGTTTGGCGCCAACCTTCGGATCGATGATGCTTTAGCTCCCTTTGTGGGGTTCTATCATAAAGGATTTACTGTAGGTATGAGCTATGATGTGAATGCATCATCCAAAACCGCAGGATCGATCAGCAGAAGCAGTATTGAAGTTTCACTTTCCTATGTAGGATGGGGAGGAAATAGTGAGATCAAAACCAAACCATTCTACTGTCCACGTTTTTAAAAGAGGAAGACTATGGGTACCTATTTCAGTCACCGGCCAGCTATACCAACTGCATCTCTGAAAAGAGTTGCAGGCGCTCTTATATCCTGCTTTTTGCTGGGTACAGGCACTGTACAGGCGCAAAGTAATGAGCCGGCTTTGTTTGAAGAGGCGGAAAAATTATTCAATGAAAAGAATTATTATGAAGCAGCGCAGTATTATGAAAAGTACCTCGCGGGCGAAAAGGAATCCAACAGGATATCTTCAAGCCCCTTTGCAGTAAGGAAAAAAGGGAAACAGAATATGGAAGGCACGGTAGCCCGCCAGGGTGCCGTATACCGCCTTGCAGAAAGCTATCGCTTGCATAATGATTTTAAACAAGCTGAAAAATGGTATAAAGAAGCAGCATCTTATTCATTAGGTTCCTACCCTGCCAGTCAGTACTGGTATGGCGTAACGCTTCGTGCCAACCAGAAATATGATGAAGCAATAAAAGTAATTACTGAATTCCGTGACTCACGTTCTGTAAAAGATGAATGGACCCAGGCCGCCGATAGAGAACTGGCCAATCTCCGCTATATCCGTTCACAACAGGAAAACGATAAACACCTGTTCACCGTAACCCGGAAGCCCAATGCCGCCAATACATCTGCGTATGCACTGGCCACTTCATCAGCACATGAGGTTTTCTTTACGGCCATGTTTACCGATAGCAGCAAGATGTATAACGGACATCCTGCTTATTCTGCAAGACTTTTCAGCGCAGCCGACAGCGGCAATATCCGTGAAGCGGCCAAACTGGTGAATATTCCGGAAGAACCTGGTTATAATAATGGCCTTCCTTCCATTACACAGGACGGGCAACAGTTGTTCTTCACACGCTGGAAGAAAGAGAATGGCACCATTACTGCTGCCATTTACAGTGCCAGGAAAAATCCGGATGGCAACTGGACTGCGCCGGTGAAACTGGCAGCACCTGTTAACCTGGATGGCTCCAACAGCACACAGCCTTTTATCACTCCTGATGGAAAATATCTTTTGTTCTCTTCCGACAGGGATGGGGGCTTTGGTAAATATGATATCTGGTTCGCAAAATTGAATGCAGACCGTGAGCCAATTGCTGTACAGAACATGGGTATTTTTATCAATACACCGAATGATGAAGCTTCACCCTGGTACCACCCCAACAGCAAGAGCCTGGTTTTTTCCAGCAATGGCCATGTTGGCATGGGTGGGTTCGATATTTATTCATCCAAAGGTGATATTGAAACCGCACGATGGGAACATCCTGTTAATCCCGGTAGCCCGGTCAACTCTACAAAAGATGACCAGTACTATGTTGGCACGGATGAAGACAATCTCTGGAATACCGGCTGGCTGAGTTCCGACCGGGAAACGGATTGCTGTCTTGATCTGTTTGCCGTTGCGCAGGACAATGTGCAGTATATATCCGGTAAAGTGGTGGATAAAAAAACCGGAGAGCCTTTGGCCGGAGTATCATTATATGTAAAAGACCCGAAGAAAGATGGTAATATCATCCTGGTAAGGGAAACAGACAGTACAGGTTCTTATCAATTTGAATTGAGAAACACTTCCCGTTATGATATTGTGGCGCAGAAGCAAGAATATAAAACGGATACCAGTAGCTATATCGTTACAATTTTAACAGGCCGCGACAGTATCCGGAATAATGATCTAAGTCTTTCTTCCAACGAAATATTTGATCCTGATGTGGGTCAACCTCCTGATCAGGCAAAGACAGATGAAGTCTTTGAGCCGGATAAGGGCAAAGGTTCACCCAAGAAACCACCAGGCGAGGTGTTTGATCCTGATACAGGACCGACGAACAGACCAACAATAATCGCCAGATTTGCATTTGACAAATCTTTTTTAGAAAAGAAATATTATCCCAATTTAGATGCATTAGTTAGTATAATGGAGAAGAACCCATCATTAGTAGTAGAAGTTGGCGGTCACACAGATGCCTTCGGAACCGAAGAGTATAACCTGCGGTTGGCGCAACGCCGGGTAGATGCATGTATCGATTACCTGCGCAGTAAAGGGATCAGTGCGGAAAGGCTGATCGGTAAATCGTATGGTGAATCTTCTCCTGCCGTTCCCGAGATCGTTGACGGCCTTGATAGTCCTGAAGGACGCAGATTGAACCGCAGGGTAGAATTCAGGATACTGGGATTGACGGATAACACCTCAATACCTGTTATCAACGGCGCCAATGAACAACTGGCTGCTGAAAATGCACCTATAAGAACAGCGACTTACAATTCAGGCAGGGTTGGACGGAATAAACCGGCAACCGGAGTTTTTCAGCCTGTTGTACATTTTTCATTCGATGAGTCTGTTGTTGATGAAGAATACTTCAATAACCTCGACAGGCTTGCCGAGCTGATGAAGCAGGATATTACGATGCGTGTGGAAATGAATGGATACACTGACAGTAAAGGAAGTGCCACATACAATCTCAGGTTGGCACGGGAGCGAGTGGATGCGGTTATCAGTTACCTGGTGGCACAAGGCATAAGCCGGACGCGGCTTGGCGGAAATGCCCTGGGTGAATGTTGCCCGCTCGAAGCTGAAATAATTGCCGGTCAGGACAATCCTGATGGAAGATGGATGAACCGCAGAGTTGAATTCAAATTCATTCAGCAAGACAGATCTCTTACAACCCATTAATTTCTCAAAAGACGTCTTTTAATAAAAGCCATCCGTCTGCAGCGGGTGGCTTTTATTTTATAAACCCTTCGATTGTATATAACTTACCAGTGCGGCAGTATTTGGCAATCCTAATTTTTTAAGAATATTATACCGGTGCACTTCCACCGTTTTCAACGTTACATCTTTCAGCTCAGCTATTTCCCGGGAAGAAAGGCCCTGTTTGACACAGGCGATGATGTCGAGTTCTTTTTCCGTAAGGGAATACAATCTCATCATTTCATTATTGTCATCGAGCTGATCATTGGCGAGAATGTCTTTGATCTCTTTGCAGATATAGATATTTCCTTCATGCACTTCCAGGATGGCGGCTACCAGTTCATCCTTGGAGGAGTTTTTCGTAACATAGCCCTTCCCTCCTATGCGCAGCATTTTTTTGGCATAGAGCGGGATATTGTGCATAGACACACCAATGACCCCCGACTCCGGCGATATTTCCAGTATTTTTTCCGTGAGCATGAAACCATCCTGCGGCGACATATTGATATCCGTCAGTACAATATCAGGATGATGCGTTTCTACCAGTTCAATTGCCTGTGCAAAATCGGCGGCCTGCCCTACTACTTTGAATTGCTTGTTCTGACCCAGCACAATTGCCCAGGCTTCCATCATCAGGCGGTGGTCATCTACCAATAAAACAGTGATCCTTTTCATTCCAGTCTATATAATAATTCCGCTGGTCATTTCAATCAGCGCATATGATAATAAACGATCTCAAATGGCAAATTAAAACCGGTCGGCACAGACATATCCGTTCTGTCCGCAACCGCGCGGCAATTGCATCCGGCATGGCGTTTTTCCTTAGCTACCCACCGGACAGGGCAGCAAATAGCAGTATTCTGGCTAACGCGAATACAGGATTCAACAAAATATTGGGGAGATTTAAAAAGGACGGACTTAAGAAAGGATAAAACTAATGTATTTGACCAAGAAATGAAACTTCCGGCAAAAATTTAACGCTAAACCTGTAAGAATTACAGACTTGCCTAAATGTAAGCTTATTACCAGCATTCATGTTTCTTTGTTTTGATATAACCAAACGGCTGTTCCGGCATGATCACTTTAGGATAATAAATAGAAGGGGCGGATTTTTTGACCTTTACAAATAACTCTTTTTCTTTCTTGTACACAACCAGGCTTCGCATGCCCGGGTTCTTGACGGATTTTTGTAGTGATTTCATTTGGTAAAAAGATTTAGTGTTTTCTAAAGCAGTTCCTGCGATGCTCCTGTTATTATTGGTCTTGCTGTTTGAAAGATCATCAGCCAGCAGGCCCGGCTGATGATCTGTGATCAATCATTCCTCTCCTTCCTCGTTTCCATTTTCGTGTTCAGCCTCCCAATTGATATTATTCTCTGCTATTTCAGTAAGTCCTTCATCTGTTTGCTTTTCTTCATCAAGGGTATCCTGCAATACCTGGGCTATATCATCATGTCCCATTGTATTGGCCAGTTGGACCAGGCTACCATAAGTGGCGATCTCATAGTGTTCCACTTTTTGTGCTGCAACGATGATACCTACATCACGGGTCATACTTCCTTCTTTAGTTTCTTCGATGATAGTTTCTCCTTCCTTCAGCAATCCTTCCATTGCTTCGCATTTTTTTGCCTGGGGTTTTTGCCCCAGCATTTCAAATGCGTGCTCAAGTCTTGTTACATGTTCTTCTGTTTGGGAAATATGTTCCCCAATAGCATTTTGCAATTCCCGGGAGGTGGCAGCTTTCTGCATTTTAGGCAATGCTTTGGTAAGATGCTTTTCAGCCCAATAGATATCCTTTAATGAATCAGTAAAGAACTTTTCTAATTGGCTATTGCCTGCACCTCTGCCAGATGCAGATGATTTCTTTACAGCTTTGCTGCTGCTTGTTTTTGTAGTTGGCATAATTGTGGGGTTTAGGGATAACAAAAAAGATGTAAATAAGAGAACAAATGGCATGCCACCAGGTTGATGCAACTATTAACAGGAATGAGCAGGAAAATGAATAATAATTTTTTAATGCCATGAAGAAATGGATTAAAAAAGTTTGAGCAAGTACCTCCGGTCGGGTCATTTTTGCAAGCCACGTTTGAAAACTGGGAAAGTGAATTTCTTTCCGTCTTCGCCATTGTGATCCTTTCTGTATTCCTCCGGCAGAAAGGATCACCGCAATCCAAACCGGTAGATACACCCAATGATGAAACAGGAAAATGACCATTTAAAATAGCTGCGCCAATTGGCAGCTCCTTATTTCATGCTTTTCTTGATTGCTTTGATTGATTCCAGATGGCTTCTCAGTTTTGGCAGCGTGTTATTGATGAAAGCCACTACTTCTGCATCACCCACGTTGCCGGAAGCTTTTTCAAACAGGGACACAGCCGTTTCATGGTCTTTCAGCATTATATCAACATATTCTTTATCAAAGCTTTTTCCTGTTTTTTTCATTAACTCATCTGTTTTCTTTCTGTTCTCATCAGAAACATCAGAAGGAAGGGTCACGTTCTTCTTCGCTGCTAAAGCCATCACCTGGTCGTTTGCGCTTGTATGATCATTTATCATTAAGTTGGCGAAGTCTTTTATTGCAGCATTGGTGGATTTTTCAACTGCGATCCGGCTCAACTCCACTTCAGTCATGCCTCCATTCACAGCATCTACCAGGAAAGCGCTGGTATTGGCATCCGGCGCCGGTGCCAGCGCCATTGTATCTTGCCGGGCTTCCCTGTTGGCAGAGTCTGCCTGTTCTACAGGGTCTTTCCCTGCATTATTGCAAGAGATCATTGCCAGGGTACTGAAACCAATAAATAAGAATGTCGTTTTCATAATTAAAATTTATAATGAAAAAATGAATGAATTACAGGCGGACAGAAAAATATCCGCCTGTATAGTTCTTTCGGGTTTGATATTCATGCCTGTTCGGCCGGTTGGGTCAGGCCATGCTTTTTTTCCGGGCAGCTTTCTTTTTCCCTGCCGTCTTTTTTGGGGCGGCACTTTTTTTCTTCGCCGTTTTCTTCTTTGGAACTTTTGCCCCTTCTTTACGGGCTTCCGATAAGCCGATGGCAATAGCCTGTTTGCGGCTGGTCACTTTTTTACCACTTCTTCCGCTTTTCAGCGTCCCCCTCTTTCTTTCATGCATTGCCTTTTCCACTTTTTCACCTGCTTTTTTTGAATATCTGGGCATAGAAATACATTTTATGGTTAGATAATGAGTATCTATACCAAATCTTCCGCCAAAAGGGAAATAACATTCAGCACTATTATTGCTGTAATAAGAAAATGTAATTCATTCACCTTTAAATAATCTTACTATGTCAATTGTAAAAGTCATCGAAGTGATCGCTTCTTCAGAGAAAAGTTTTGATGATGCCATCCGGAATGCAGTAACTGAGGTATCCAAAACGATCCACAACATTGATTCGGTATATGTGAAAGATTTTAAAGTTCATGTAAAAGATGGGAAGCTTAGCACCTACGGAGTGATCTGTAAAGTGTCTTTCCGGGTTGACGGACATAAGTAAGTATAACCCCAATTGGTTACGGTGTTAAACCGTTACATGTCACCTTCCCGCCTGTTTATTTTATCCTCCTGTTTTCCTTTGTACCCTCTGATCTGATGATAAGCCGTACTGCCAGCCTTGGCCGAGATTTTGATGCAGTGATCTCAAACAATATGTATGCTGCCACACAATGATAGTGATCGCACGCGCAGAAAATTTATCATTAACGTGTCCACGGTTACTTTGGGAAGCATATTGTTGGGCAATTGTGCCAATGCAGCAAAACAGGAGGATAAACAAAGGGCGGATATGGACAAAAAGAAAGCAGCAGGCAAACTGGGTATTGCGCTGGTTGGCCTGGGAAAATACAGCAGCGGTCAACTGGCGCCAGCCTTGCAGGAAACAGCGCATTGCTTTTTAGCAGGCATTGTTACCGGCACACCTGAAAAAGCAAAAGACTGGAAAAGCAGATATGATATACCTGATGCCAATATCTATAACTATGAAAACTTTGCTTCCATAAGAAATAACCCGGCTATAGATATCATTTATGTAGTGCTGCCTAACGCCCTTCATGCTGAATATGTAATAAAAGCTGCAGAAGCAGGCAAGCATGTTATTTGTGAAAAGCCTATGGCCATCAATGTGGAAGAATGTGACAGGATGATCGATGCCTGCAAAAAAGCAGGCGTGCTGCTATCCATAGGCTATCGCCTCCACTTTGAACCGAATACCGGGGAGATGGTCCGGCTATCAAAGGACAAAGTATTTGGAAAAGTCAAAAAGATCATTGCCAAAGATGGTATGAGCAAAGTGGAAGGATGGCGGCTGAACAAAGCGCTTGCTGGTGGCGGCCCTTTGATGGACGTTGGTATTTATTGTGTGCAGGGCGCTTGTTATACATCAGGGATGGAGCCTGTTGCAGTAAAAGCGCAGGAAGGGCCGAAAACCAAACCAGAAATGTTTAAAGACATTGAACAGTCATTAAGCTGGCAACTGGAATTTCCTGACGGAACGATAGCAGAATGTGAGTCCAGCTATGCAGAAGACATGAATCTCCTGCATGCAGATGCGGAAAAGGGTTGGTTTGAACTTTCACCTGCCTATTCCTATAGAGGGATCACCGGCAAAACCAGCGAAGGAAAGATTGATTTTCCCGGTGTAACACAACAGGGGGGGCAAATGGATGATTTCGCTATGGCTATTAAAAACAAAAGAGCGACGCCCGTACCAGGCGAAATGGGCAGGCGTGATTTGAAAATACTAATGGCTATTTATAAAGCAATGGAAACCGGGCAGAGAGTTCAGATCAATTAATTACTGATACATTTTTATTAACTAAAAAATAAAAATGGCCTGAATCGATTTTTTGACATTTAACCATTTTATCATGTTAAACACAGAAGTACCAACTATTAACCGGAATGTGAATTCCGCTCCGAGGATCATGGGGAAATTGTCGGAGATCATTTATGCCTGTGCTGAAGAAAAGCATCAGACCATTGTATTGTCCAATTTGCCTGATGACGGCAATCAACTGGTAGCAGAAGCTATTCATGATCTGAGTTCCTGGGCAGATAAACCTTTCTTTATATTGACCTGCCAGGGGCAGACCGGCCGCAATACACGGATCAATCTTACTCATCCTGTGCATTGCGAATTGCCGGAATTGTTCACGAATGATTCGTTACTGGAGCCATTGCAGGGCGGCACAGTATTGCTCACTGATCCTTATCATCTCCCCGTTCATCAGCAGCAAATATTGTTGAAATTGCTGGTTGAACAACTATCCCTGAAGCTGATCATTAACATTAAATCATTTCATCGTGATCTGCCACAGCATCTGAGTTTTCCTTTAATGAAAGATGCAAGAACGGTGAAAGTTCCATCATTGCGTAATCACGCATCGGATATCCGCTTTGCAGCCAATTATTTTCTTTCCAAAGCCAATCTGGAATGGAATAAAAATATCCCGGGCATAACAGAAGATTGCCTGCAGCAGATGCTGATCTATCCATGGCCGGGGCAATTGCCTCAATTGAAGGAAGCCATCCGCCGGGCCGCTTTCCTGGCTCCTCCCAATGAAATGCTTGGCCTTGCTTCCCTGCCATTGCAAATACGGAACTTCAAAGCAACTGACCGGGATTTTCTGAAAGAAGCAGTGAAACAGGCAGAATATGAAATGATTTATAAAACACTTAGGGAAACCAATAATAATAAGCGGAAAACGGCAGAAATATTAAAGATCAGCCGGAAGACTTTGTACAGCAAGATCAACATGTACAAGATGAATAGCTATGCTCAAGTATTGAGCTGATGCCTTGCAGGTGTTTATCTGAATTGCCGGTGGTGATGCGGGATGTGTAAATGCCATGATACTGTCCCGCACACATCAGTATTACCTTATGTAAAACCAGGTTATGTTGTTTTCCCTTATACCAACAAGGATACATGGCATATTGGATTATATATATGCCATAGCCCTTATAGCCGTGCTCTGGGTTTGTGATCTCTCCGTTTATACCGATGCTCCCTGGGTGATGCTGATTGCTGAATTTTGTATTGTTATATTCAGCCTGCTGACAAGATATGAGAAAGGTTATGTGAGACTGATATCAATGCGGACGCATTTATGGTTGGATATGCTGGTAGGAATACTATTGATAACTACTCCTTATTTGCTGAACTTTGAGCAGAATGCAAAATTGCCTTCCCAGGTAATGGGAATGCTGATCATTCTTTTGGCTTTACTGACAAAGCCTACAGTTAGTTCGATGTCTTCCCGGAGCTCTACACCGCAAAACTTACATAAATAAGCAAATAAAAAGCTGGCCATCGTACTCAGGCTGGAAGGGAGAAACTGCAAAGTTCTCCGTTCCGGTATTTTCCTTATGGCCAGCTCAGATCTTAAAAGCGCAATGTATCCCTTCTCAACGTATCCTTGCGGTTGGATGTGTCCTTCTTAGGGATCGTATCCTGTGAAGGACTGGAATAACTTGCGCAATCAGATGTTTCCTTTTTCACCGGCCGGCTGTCAGTGCTGGCGAACGACAGGAGTACCAGGCTCAAAAAAGCTGTGCATAATAAGGTCTTCATCGCTATAAGTTTTTGTGATGAGATTTTGTGTCTGCCATACACTACTAATATTTTGCCAGAGAGAATTTATGTGGATAACTAATAAATTCATTAACAGGCATAGCAATTGTGGTACCTTTTCAAATGCTTCTTATGAAAATAATTTCTTTGGAAAAGGAACGTATCCATGTAGACTACACTATAGATGGGATCCCTGATTCAGTGAAAAACTTTCAGCCAGACGTTTACAGGGATGGTGATCAGTATTATCTTATACTGGGTGATAATAATGAGGGAGGTGTGTTTGGCTGCGGATTCTCCCTTCAGGAAGCAATGCAGGAGTGGGACAAAGCGTACCAGGAAAAAAGAAGTTGATAAAGGAAAGTCAGACAGCGATCCCCGGAGTATACATTGTTTACAGGAAGTTACTTATCCAACTCAGCATTCTCAAAAACCCATACTGACACTGATCTCCCATTTACAGGAAATGTTGCTTCTCCCTGATCATTCAGCACGATCTTTTCTTTTCGCTCACCGCAACAGTCGACCATTGCACGGCCGGCATGGTGCGGACCGAGCGACATCGTCTTGTTACCTTCCTGGCTATTGGCGATCACAACAGCGCAACCACTGTTTTCTTTTTCATCAACCCCTTCCCTTATCCAGCCAATAGTGTTGGGATGATCCAGGTAATCGACCTGTTTACCATAAGCAAAATATTTCCTGACTTTCATCATGGCAGCCAGGCATGGTAGAGGAGACAGTTCAACGTATTGTTCTTCTCCGGTTGTTTTATCATAATATTTAGCACCATAGATAGCGGGATAAAATACACAGGGAGTTGCCTGCTCCCGCAAAAGGACCAGTGCATATGCCAGGGGCCTGAACCAGGGCTCTACTGGTGATTGCAAGGATTGAAGGGGTTGGGTATCATGATTGTCTATAAAACTAATAGAGAGTTCAGGCCGTTTTTCAGTGAGGGAATTGGCCAGTATATGACTCATATCGAAGGATGCTCCTTTTGTAGATGCTTCATGAAAATTATAATGCAGGGGTGCATCAAAAAGTTGTATCCTGCCGCCAGTGGTTTCAATATACCTCAGCAGGTCCTCCACATCACTTTTCCAGTATTCGCCGATACATAAAAAATCTTTTTTAAGATGATCTTTCAAAAAATCAAGCCATTCCAGATAAAAATCAGGATTAATATGCTTTAAAGCATCGAGCCTGTAACCGTCGATCCCCGTGATCTCTGTGTACCAGGCGCCCCACTTCTTCAGCTCTTCGCGCACATAAGGATTGCGGAACTCGATATCGCTGCCCATCAGGTAATCATAATTGCCATGTTCAGTTCCCTCCACCTTCTCCCATTTGCCATCGGTATATTCATTCAGTATAAGATCGATCGTTTTATCGACGCTGATCCCTGAGAAACTATGCCAGTCCCAGATATAGTTTGAATACGTTCCTTTCCGTCCGGGAAAAATGAATTTGGTGTATGCTTCTACCTGATATGGTTGACTAATGATCTTATTGCGGTCCTCTGCATCCACTTTCTGCACCCATATCTTTTCTTTTTCGTCCCCTCCTATTTTATGATTAAGTACGATATCAGCCAGTACTTTTATTCCGTTCTCCTGAAAGGCCCGGATACAATCCTGGTATTCCTGTAAGGTGCCATAGCGGGTACGCACTGTTCCTTTCTGATCAAATTCTCCCAGATCAAAGAGATCGTACGCAGTATAACCGGGGTCATCCACTCCTGCGGCTCCCTTATAAGCAGGAGGCAACCATACTTGCGTTACGCCCAATGAAGCCAGGTAAGCCGCCTGCTCTTTTGCATGATTCCATAAGTTCTCTTCTTTTGGATAATACCAGTGGAAAAACTGGAAAATTGTCTGATTGTCCATATAGCCTGCCTGTATTAACTATTAAATCTACTGAAAAATGGGTGCCATTTATTTTTGCCGGGGGGTAGTTGCAGGAACTTTCGGACGCCAGTAAGTGTTTTATTATTTATTCTCCAATTTCCAGACCGGCAATTTGATATAGCTATCGGCAAACCATTTTATGTTTAATGGTTCTCCTGCATCTTTAATGGTCTCTTTATTTATATCACCACCTGTTCCGTAATTGATCTGCTCAAACGGGCTTTTGTTTATGTTCAGGACAATGGCTATCCGGCTTCCTTTGGCCAGCTTACGACTGGTCATGTAGCTATTGGTAAAAGGAATGGTCTCTTTTTTTCCGGGCACCAGCAGATTGCGGCGCATGATATCCTTTGCATAACTGGCGCGCCCCATGAAATAGGAAAGAAGAAAATAACGTCCATCAGGCATCAGCTCAAACAGGGCTACACTGAAATCCATATCCTTTTTATTAATGGCGGCTTTTAATACACCAGTGAAATTACCGCTCAGTTCTGTTTCCTGTTTCAAGGGATCACTGAGCAAAAGCAGGCCATTATTGGGAAACAATTTATCGTATACCAACTGGTTAAAATAATAATAGCTGTTGCGCGAGTTTCTGTCGTTGAAATCTATCTGCTGCCGGAGAAAGGTATTAGGGGAAGCTTTCCTGGTGGTGAGGCCATATTTATTGCCGGACGCTTTAGCAGTAAGATAAAACGTTAATGAATCATTGGCCATTTTGTTAAGTGAGGAGACGTGTTTCCATTCATTGGTGCCCATCACCTGGTAGTTTATTTTATCTTTCAGAATAGCAGGCCTGGGAGCGCCTTTGAATATATGATCAAACCACTGGTAAATGATGTCGTGGATAGGCACCCTGGCTGCGGGGTCAATCCTGTAGCCATTATATACCGAATCAGGAAACCCCTGTGATCCGAAATGCCCGTAAGGACCGATCAGCAGATAATGCTCTGCATTGGGATTGTATTTGAAAAGCTCGCGGTAATAATACATCTCACCGATCTGTCCTCCATCATAATAACCGGTCGTGCTTAATATCGGGATATTGATTTTTGCAAATTCCTCTTTGTAAGGGATCATCGATTGCCAGTAAGCATCATACACCGGATGGTCAAGCCAGCGATGGAATACTTTATTAGGTCTGCCAAGCAGTGTGTCCATCGAACGGTAAGCACTCCCCTGCTGGAACCATTTGTCATAAAGCTCATTCCAGTGCGGGCCCTGGTAATCTTTTTCATCCAGGAATTTATTATTGGAAACATAATAAATCCATGGAAATATAAAGCTCATATCCACATTGTTTGTCATTGGCACATCCAGCCCCGGTGCAACGGAAGCAGATGGCACAATGGTTTTTAAAGCCGGATGAAGCTTTTTAGTGGAAGCCCATTGCGTAAAACCATTGTAGCTTCCTCCGTACATGCCTACTTTTTTATTGCTCCAGGGCTGCTGAGTGATCCATTCAATCACGTCGTATACGTCCCTTCCATCATATTCGTAGGGAACTGTTTCACCGGGACTGTAGCGTTTTCCTCTGGTGTATGCTATCACTCCCGCATATCCTTTGTCTGCCGCTTCTTTTATTTTCCGGATATCTGTTTGCCGCGCATAAATAGTGAATTGTAAAATAGTAGCCAGTTGTTCTTTTACATTCCTTTTCCTCATGGCCCATGCTGATACCCAGGCGCCGTCCTGTGTTTGGATCAGTATACTGTCCTGGATGATATAGTTCGTATCTTTTTTCAGGCTGTCTACAAATGATTGTGCATTTATCAGTTTGCAACAGAACAGGCATAGCAATGCCAGGGAGAATTTAACTCGCATTATTAAGGTGTTTATGTATGAGTGGAAAAGGAATATTGCTGTATTTACCCCGTATCAGGGATCAACAATATGCCTGTTTTTAAAAGCTGCCGACTGCCTGGTAGATACTTCCAGTGATTCTCCGGTTTGGAGAATTACGGTCAATCTCCCTTTTGCCTGCGGCTGTATTTGTTTAATATAATTTGTGTTGATGATTTCTGTACGGCTTATCCTGAAGAACAATTGCTGGTCGAGTGTTTTCTCGAGATGATTGAGTGAACGTTTCAGGTACAGCTTTTTTCCATCCACATATAATCTGGCATAATTGCCTGCTGATTCGATCAGGTAAATATCTTTTACTTTCACAAAATAACAACGTTCTCCTTCCCTGATAAAAATGGTACGCTCTGCAGCCAGTCCGGGCCTGACAGAAAACTTTGTCCGGGCTTTTTCAATTGCCTGGGAAAAACGTTCCCTGCGAACAGGTTTAACCAGGTAATCCAGCGCATTCAGCTCAAAAGCCTTTACAGCGTATTGATCATAAGCTGTTGTGAAAATAACTTCCGGCACATATTCCAATGATTCCAGCAGTTCAAGCCCGGAACGTTCCGGCATTTGTATATCCAGGAAAAGCAGGTCGGGTTGAAACTGGATGATCAGCCTTTCCGCTTCATCTGCATTGGCAGCTTCGCTCATTATATCGAAATCCTGGTAACTGAGCAGGTGTTGTTTTATTTCTTCCCTTGCCAGTCTTTCATCATCAACGATCATTACTTTCAATCTGCTCATGGCAAAGGAGTTTTTATAATGGCAGCAATAGTTTCTCCGTTATGTTCGGTCAGTTCAAAACTGGCTTTTCCGTTGAACTGCAGTTGCAATCGCTCAGAAAGATTTTTTAATCCCAGTCCCTGTCTACCGGAAGTTTTGAGTTTACCGGGATTAAGCACACGGGTATGCATATACCCGTTTTCCCTTTGCACCTGTATCTGTATAGTGCCGCCATCTTTTCTTTGTGCTATTCCATGTTTGATGGCGTTCTCCACCAGGGTTTGGATACTAAGCGGAAGGATGGGCGTTTTTAATAATTGTTCATCTACTTCAATGGATGTTTGCAATCGCTTTTCAAAACGCATTTTCTCCAGTTCAAGATAATCGTTGATCAGTTCCATTTCATCCTGCACGGTGATCAATGCTGTATCCCGCCGGTAAAGCGACATACGCAACAGGTCAGATAAAAGATCAATGGCCCTTCTTGCTGCCTGTGGATCTTCCAACACAAGCGCTTTGATATTATTAAGCGAATTAAAAAAGAAATGAGGGTTTAATTGCGCAGCAAGATTATCCATCTGTGCATCTTTGGCGATCATAGCGAGGCGGGCGCTCTCCCTGGTTGCATTGATCTCCCTTTGTGCGTAGTGATACAGGTAGTAGGCCAGCATCCAGATGGCCATCAGCCTGATGCCGGTTACCAGGGTGATCAGCCATTGCGCATTGAAATAATGGGCAAATGTTTCGGTAAACCCCTCTTCAAATACAAGACGTACCAGGAAGGTTTTACCTATGGTAAGGACCATAAAAGCGCCGCCCAATACAAGAACGGAAGGTATGATCCGTACCAATAATTTTTGAGGAGACAGGTTCTGCCATTGATAATGTTTTGAAAAATTACGGAACAAATGAGTGAGCCCTATATACATTACCAGGTCGCCTGCAAAATGGACCAGGGCAAGTGCAAAGCTGAAATTGCTGCCAATATATCCGGCATATCCCCAATACAATGAAGCCGCCGACCAGCCAATTAGCTGACATTTCCAGTAAAGAGACAGGCGGCTTTTTTGCTTCATGAGCTGTTTTGAATGATTTATGAAACAAACCAACAAAATCTACGGGTGAAAGAAAAATGAAAGTACAGGAGTGTGGGATACAAGGGGATGGACGTTTATTTTATAGTGAAGATAAATTAAGATTTGGCCATTGTTCGTTTCCGTACACCCCTTGTCTCATTTTCGTACACATGAAATAATTCTTCCCTGTTATGTGATGATAATCAGCTAAATGGCATGTGGCATACCGCTTGAATATAGGCTGCCTTACGTAATCAATTGCTGAAAAAAGTCTGCTCATCCTTTAAGTCAATGATATGATCAAAAATTATTTAAAAATAGCGATCAGGAACATTATGCGTCATAAGGCATTTGCCCTGATCAATATTGCCGGTCTTGCCATTGGCATGACCTGTAGCATCCTGATCCTTCTTTGGGTAAGGAATGAGCTAAGCTATGACCGGTTTCATGCCAATGCAGGACAGTTATACCGGGTAGTCTCCGGCCTTGGTGATTTCAAGTATGCCGTTACTCCCTACCCCATCGTGCGGGAAGCGCAGGAAAAAATACCGGGTGTAAAAAGTATTATCAGGCTTATGCCTGTAGAACCTACAGTTTTTGAGATCGGGGACCATAAGTTTGAAGAAACAAAAGGGTTCTATGCCGATTCTACTTTCATGCAATCATTCTCCTTTCAACTTGTAAGAGGAGACCGCGCGAATGCGCTTCAACGCAACGATGGGATACTGATAACAGAAAACATGGCCAGAAAATATTTCGGGAATGATGATCCGATGGGTAAAGTGCTTCGCCGGAATAATAGCAGTAATGTAGTGGTGACCGGCGTACTGGCCAATATACCGGCCAATTCCCATCTGCAGCATGATTACATTATGCCGATGTCAGCCATTGCGCAAACAAATAATGATATCAAAAATAATGTCTGGGACAATTTCAATTTTTACAGTTATGTGCAATTGGATGAAAATATAAAACCCACTCCGGCTGCACTGAAAAAGCTGGACAATCAATTGACTGAAATATTCGCACAGCACATACCCAAAGAAGCATTGAATGTGAAGTTCAATCTGCAGCCGTTAAAGGATATACATCTGCATTCCGGTTTTCAGGCCGATTTCACGGGAATGGGTAATTACCAGTATGTGAAAATATTTTTTGTTGTAGCAATTTTTATCCTGGTTGTAGCCTGCATCAATTTTATGAATCTTGCTACGGCCCGTTCAGCCCGCCGCGCTAAGGAAGTGGGGTTACGTAAAGTGGTAGGTGCAGGTCGTGGGCAACTTATCGGGCAGTTCCTTGGTGAATCCATGCTGATCTCTTTTCTTTCTTTGCTGATCGCGATGGGACTGGTGTGGTTATTATTGCCGGTATTCAATAATCTTGCAGGTAAGGAATTAACGATCCATTTCTTTGATTGGAAATTGTTGTTCACCCTTGCCGGTATTGCCTTGCTCACAGGATTGATATCCGGTAGCTACCCTGCCCTTTTTCTTTCCGGGTTTAAACCAGCCAGGGTATTGAAAGGAAATATGAAGACCATGGGTGGTAACCTGATTTTCCGGAACTCATTGGTAGTAACACAATTTATTGTATCAATTGTATTGCTGGCAGGTACGGCCATTGTATACAAGCAACTCAGGTATATCAAAAATATGGACCTTGGTTTTGAGCGGTCCAACCTGCTGTACATGCCGATAACCGGTAAAATACAAGCCTTAAAGGCAGAGTTGAAGAAAGATCCGTTGACCAGCAATTTTACTATTACCAATAGCTTGCCGGTCGGCTTACAAAATGGTACGGTCAATATTCAATGGGAAGGAAAAGATCCGAATGATCAGACCCTTTTCCCTAATATGGACGTGAGTGAAGATTTTTTTGATGTGTTTCAGATGAAAATGGTGAGTGGCCGGGCATTCTCTACAGAATTCAAAGCTGATAGCAGCAATTATATCCTTAACGAAAAAGCTGTCAGGGCAATGGGTATGACCCCAGCCAGTGCCATAGGAAAACCACTGACCATGTGGGATATCAAAGGGACGATCGTTGGTGTGGTAAAGGATTTTAATTTCAAAGCCATTCAAACCCAAATCGAACCGATGGTGATCCGGCTGAACAGGTATGGAGGGGTGGTGATCGTGCGTACCCAACCCGGTGCAACCGAAGCCACGATCAGGGCGATGGAAAAAATAAGTACAGCGTTAAATCCGGCTTATCCATTCTCTTATGGTTTTGTTGACCAGGAAATTGAGAATTTATATAAGGGAGAAAAGCAACTGGGTAATTTATTCAATGTATTTGCTATTCTCGCGATATTCATTTCCTGTATGGGCTTATATGGTTTATCAGCTTTTATGGCAGAACAGCGTACCAAGGAAATAGGTGTCCGCAAAGTGTTGGGTGCATCAGTAGGAAATGTAGTGTATTTGCTTTCGCTCAATTTCACCCGTTTGATCCTGATCGCTACAGTGATCGCTATTCCTTTTGCATGGTTTGCGATCGATAGCTGGCTGAAGGGTTTTGCATATCGTGTTTCAGTGAGCTGGACTATTTTCCTGTTGGCTTCGCTTGCTGCATTAGTGGTTGCATGGATAACGGTGGGATATGAATCAATAAAGGCGGCGATTGCGAATCCGGTGAAATCGTTGAGGTCTGAATAACCCCAGGTTTTTACCCCGCCAAAAAATGTTTTTTAACGGGTCAAAAACCTGATTTTGTACCTTAGTTCCATGACCACTCAACTGGAAAACTATTACCTCAGCAAGCCCGAACCGTATCAAAGCTGCCTGCTTGCCCTGCGGCATATTATCCTGAGTATTGATCCTGCCATTGTACATGAACGGAAATTCCAGATACCCTTCTTTACTTACAAAGGGAAAAAACTGGGCTATCTGTGGCTGAACCGTAAAAAGCTGATGCTTGGGTTATGTACTGACAAAAGCTTACTGGAAACACCTCCGGGTGCTAGACCCAAAGACCGTTACGAATCTTTTCAGATCGATCCGGAAGAAGACCTGCCTGTTGATATGATCGTCGGAAAATTGAAGGAATATCTTGACCGCATCAATCGGTCGCTTTAAAGAAAAAGCCTTTAACGGATATTAAAGGCTTTTTCTTTTCATAGCACAAACCCTACTTTGAATGCCCACCGGTGAAGATAGTAGTTCAGGTAATCATATTCATTTGGACAGGGAGGATTAATGCAAAATATCGGCTGCATGACCTTTTCCTTATAGGCTTTATATGAATAATACGCGCCGAAAAGAACTCCCTGCCCGGATTTCATGGTATGTAATTGTAAACGGTAAGCAAGTCCCATTTCTCCAAACAAACCGGGTCTGAACCCGGAACTGATCTGGCCCGACCAGCTTGTTGATGTATGTTTCGGCATAAAAGCAGTTCCGGCATTGGCATTCAGAAAAAGATCGTTCTTTCCCCCGAAAAGGGATTTCGATGCTGATACAAACACCGGGAACGACCATTCCCTGTAAGTATCAAAACCTCCTCCCAATCCTACAAAATAGGAACCCAATTGCAATCCATGTGTGGTCAGCACCTGGTAACCCGTTTTGCTTTCTCCTTCAAGAATGCCCATATAGTTATAAGAACGGTAAACTGTTTTTTGTGCCATTGCAGACAGGCTGAAGCATACGCCTGCCATCAGCAGTAGTTTTTTCAGCATATCAGTTCTTTTTCAAACGGCTTAATTCGGTCATTTGGCCGGGATGGGAATAATCATATTGTATGATACCTTGTTTCGCACTTACGATAAGTTTGCCATTGTTGGGGATCACATCATAAGGTTCGATACTGGTTACAGTCGTTTTTAGCTGAATTGCCTGGGGATTGGCTGCATCATACATTTTAAGTCCGGCTGTTCCATCACAGATCCAGAGCAGGTTGCCGTCTTTACCTAATCCGTAAGGGCTGCTCATATCATATTGACCTATCAGTTTTGGTGAATCCATCTGTGTGATATCAAGGATATTCAACTGGCTTTTGATAGTAGTGCCACAAGTAGAACCGGCCCTTAGCGTAACGTAAGCGTAATCCCCATCGGTAACGACCGGGTCGCACACCCTGGCATGTGAGAACATACTTACATAAACGGGATTTGCAGGATTGCTGATATCAAAAATAAACATCCCATCCTGGGAGCCAATGAACAGTTTATCTGCAAAAGGATAGATCGTTTCGATGCCTGTTCTCAATGGTGTATCTTTTACTTTAACGGGAGATGCCGGGTTATTGATATCAAAAGACCTCAGTGTGTTTGTGTTCACTGCATATAAATAATTATTTACCACACTGAACCTGGCCATGGAACCCCCTATTCCGATTGTAGGGGTGGCAGCCGAATAAGCTGCAGAGAAATTGGGAAACAGGCAACCCCTGCAATCGTATGTGTCCGAATAAGGAACGGTTGTGTCTTTTTTTATCCAGTCCACAATATATCGTGAAGTATCCGGAGCAAAATAAACAAGCGTGCCGGAATTTCTTTCCGGGAAAACGCTTGCTGAAACACTGGTGATATGTGCTGCAAGCGGATCTGAAATATCAATAGCCAGCATATCTGTATAAAGGTCCGCAAACAGGGTATTCCCTTTCACTGCAATATCCTGGTTGCCGGGGATATTGATAAAGGATTTGTTGACAGGATTGGAAGGATTGCTGTTATCAATAACATGCACTCCTTTATCTATTTCGCTTACAAATAAATAATTTCCATAAACATAGATCTTTCCCGAAGCTTCTATCGACCGGGCAGGCTTGCTGGTTATTTCCTGTAAGACTTCCTGTTTACTCTTGTAAACAGGCGTGTAAATGGTATATGTCCGGCTCATTTTGTCTTTCAGACAACCCGAAAGAACAAAAGCAGCCAGCACTGGCAGTAGAATTTTGGTGAAGGTTTTCATGCGATCGTTTTTTTAGGCTGACAACCTATTTTAAAAAACCATTGCATGTATGGAAAAATATTTTAATTATCCTTTCCTTCTGACCTTATCAAAATACGATGTAGCTCGTACTACTGGCAGCTTATTTCTTTAAAAGGAATTTCAATGGCTGGTCTATACGCCGTTGCCAGGCAGCTTCAGTATGTGCCGCTCCATCAAACTGAAGCGATATCCAGTTGTCATTCTTATTATATCCGGCAGCTAAAAAGAGGCTGTCTACCTGCTGCTGATAGGGTGCATATAAAGAGTCTAACCCTGCTGTTCCGTGATCAAAATAAAAACGGTGCGCAGATGGGTCCGGCAGGCCCTGCATCAGTTGCTGCAGATATGCCCCTTTCAATGCCGGCCAGTGAGTGGAAATGCAGGCAGCCCCGCCAAACACTTGCGGATATTCATTGACGGCATAGCAGGAGATCAGTCCCCCCATACTTGACCCCATGATCCAGGTATGGTCTGGTGTTGGGTAGGTGCTGAATTCACGGTCGATAAATGGCTTCAATTCATAGACCAGGAACTTCAGATATGCATCAGATATCACTTCTTTTCCTTTGTGCAAAGAATCGGTCAACAATGCCTGCCTGACAGCATCAGCAGGTTTGGCCGGCATGTATTCTTCAAATCTTTTTCCTGAATTCCATATTGCTACCACGATCACCGGCCGGATGCTGTCGCTATTCAGCAGACTGGTCACACGCTCATCTATCTCCCACTCCACTCCGCTGAATGAAGTTGATCTGACAAATACATTCTGACCATCGTGCACATACAGCACATCATACTTTTTGTGTTTCGAATATCCTGGCGGCAGAAAAACCTCCACATTACGTGTTTGTACAAATTGTGAAGGGAATGCCGGATATTTCTGCACAGTACCTGTTTTCGTTTTGCTTTCACAGGCCTGCAACAGTGCTGTCAGCCACAGGAGGGCAAAGAGATGTTTTATCATACTATGAATTAAAAAAGGGAATGGATCATTGGCTAACGGGTTTCAGATTGTGGTACCTGAACTTTATGTCTACATAGCGCCTGATATTAGCTGTATACTCTTCTTTATTCTTTGGCACTTTCTGGATATCCTTGTCCGGATAGTTGCGCACTACCTCCGGCCAGTTTTTGTCAGTAAGGAACAGCGGATCAATGGTGCATCCTTCATATTGTTCAAATGGCTTAAAGAAAATATATCCATTGGCCATATCACTCAGTTTAAAATCAGTATAGCCTATTGAATTGGCGCTGGTATCACGCAATTCCCCCAGAGGAGTCCCGTCAAGATCAAAGCCTGCGGGCCGGTTGCCCAGTTGTTTCATGAGGCTGTCGATACGTCCGCCAGCCGGTGCATAAAGTATGGCGTACCCATAGGTCTTGCTTTCAAACGGATAGTGCAGCAATATGGTAAATACCTTGTCGGGCGCCTGGCGGTATAGAATATTTCCCATACGGTTGGTGTCAAACCGGTAAAAATGCTCTTCGCGATAATCGTAATACGGCGTATTGTATTTGGTGAACGCATGGCCAAAACCGCAGAGCACCAGGATCTTTTCGTTTTTATCCAGTATTTGTTTCTTGATCAGGCCGGCTCTGAAAAACTCAGTATTTCCTCTGTTGAAAATGCTGCTGATAAGATCAGGTGTGCGGATGCCGTAATATTTTTCTTCACAAACGGCCCAGTTGTACCGATAGCTGATATTGAGTATCCTGAACGGGCGGCTGCCAGCCGGCAACGAGTGATTCAATTCCCAGGCAGCCCGGTAAATATCCATATATTCATTAAATACCCAGCCCACATTATAGTTGAACATGATCCTCCTGGCCACTTCTTCGCTATATGCCGGTGCAGTTACCAGTGAGTCGAGCGTTGCCTGATCCTCTTCTGCGCCGAACTCCATTCCGAAGTTGTAGATACCGGCTTTATACAACTGCGGGATGATATTGCGCGCCATCACAAGGTTATGCTTTATGCCATGATCTTCTGACAGAAGGATCACATCATGGGTCTTGAACTTGCTAAGGATGTATTCTTCCGGGCTTTTGAAATTCGCTTTCAGGTATTCTTCCGGAGTGCCTTTAACCGCTTGCTTTGCTTCTGCGGCCGTTTCTTTTTCAGACACATTATTGTTGCAGGCTACTATGAAAAAGGAAAATATAAGCAGAATGGATATAATGGGAAAATACGGGGATTGATTGATCTTCATAAACTATGTTTAATTCATTATTTCAATGATAAGCGGAGAACGTGCAGGCACTGTTACCGGCTGGTCCAGTGCAATTGAATTGCCGGTCAACACATCTACTCCCTGACGGGCCGTACCCAGCTCAGCGCGGTAAGGTGTCAGATCGAGTGAAAGGGCTGTCTTGTTTTTATTAAGTACAACCAGCACCTTGCCTTTTTCATTATAGCGCATATACACATAGGCTTCCTTAAGCGGACGATAATGCACCAGTTTTCCGGCCGACAACACAGGATGCCCCTGCCGCCAGCGGACCAGCTTTTTTACAAATGCCTGCATGGCTTGCGTGGCCGGTGAAAGTCCTTTACCGGTAAATGCACTGACCGTATCGCCTGGCCAGCCTCCGGGGAAATCACTCCGGATCTGTCCATCGGTCAGTCCCTCCATATTGATCTCTGTACCATACATGAGTTGAGGTATGCCGCGGCTGGTAAGCACAAAAGCCAGTGCCAGTTTTACCAGGCCTTCATCTTTTCCAAGTTGATTATACACCCGCCGGATATCATGGTTATCGGCAAATACAACGAGATTGTCGGCATTGGCATACTGAAAATCATTGGCCAGCATATCATAGAGATAGAGAAAACCGCCGGCATTGTATTTTTCTTCTTCTGTCAATGCCTTGATCAGTGCACCCTGTACCGGAAAATCCATCAGGCTGGGCAACCAGGATACATACCCATTCTGGTTTTTCTTACCTCTTTGCCAGTAGGCCACTACAGCCGGATTGTCGATCCATACTTCGCCCGCAATATTCATATTCGGGTACTCTGCTGCAATACGTTTGGTCCAGTCGGCCATAAAGTACATATCCGGATAAGGATAGGTATCCACCCGTATGCCGCCCAACCCTGCATATTCGATCCACCAGATACTGTTCTGGATCAGGTAATTCGCCAACAGCGGATTTTTCTGATTGAGATCAGGCATCGATTTAACAAACCAGCCGTCACTTAACATGGCAGAATCGCTTTTCGCTACATGCGGGTCCTGTGCCACTGTTTTGCGGTGATTGGTATACTGTATATTATCACTGAAGTTGACCCAGTCTTTTGAAGGCAGGTCCTTCATCCACCAATGTTCGGAGCCGCAATGATTGAATACCATATCCATGACGATCTTAATGCCCAAACGCGCTGCTTTCTCAGATAGTTCCTTATACTGCTGGTTGGTGCCCATGCGGGCATCGATGTTATAAAAGTCAGTGATGGAATAACCGTGATAGGAATAATCGGGCTGATCATTCTGCAATGCAGGGGTCATCCATATTGCTGTAAAGCCCATGTCGTGCACATAATCCAGGTGATCGATCACTCCTTTCAGGTCTCCGCCATGGCGTCCGTTTTCATTGGTACGCGTCACTCCTTCTTTCAGCAATGCTACCCTGTCGTTTGTAGTATCGCCATTGGCAAAACGGTCTGGTGTGATCAGGTAAATAATATCAGCGGGTGTAAAGCTCGCGCGGTTGGATGAATTGGGCTGGCGCTGCAGCAGTTCATAAGTATACCTGTTGACTGTTTTGTTATTCTTCTGAAACAGGATATCAAATTTGCCCGGCGCTGTGCCGGCATTATCGATCAACAGATCAAGAAACAGGTAATTGCTGTTTTCTACACGAGTGACCCTTTGCAGCGTTACGCCCGGGTAGTTCAGTTGAGGTGTGGTGGAAGCAATATCCTTTCCATAAACCAATAGCTGAAGTTGAGGCACCTGCATGCCCACCCACCAGTTGGCAGGCTCTACACGCAGTTGCTGTGCAAACATTTCTCCTGGCAAAAGAAAAGACAGGATGATAAGCAGTTTTATTTTCATACGCATTCTTTATTGTTAATTAAACTATTAATGGCTGCTAAATAAAAACGATTTATCATTCTGCGATCAACGGGCGGACAGAAGAAATATCACCGGGGATAAACAACCTGTCCTTCATGCTGAATGGCCGGAAGCCCTTTCTGTTATTTATTAGTCCCTGCTAAATGGTTGTTTGTCCCGGCAGAATGGTATTTGAAGCTGCACTGCCTGATTACCTTTACATTTGATGGGTATGCAAGTGACGTTCTTTCCTGATCAGACCCTGAACCGTGTGGCCAGCAACAGAGTATTGCAACATTTGCTTTACTGGGTTTGCTATGTCAGCTTCTTCGGTATTGTATGGGGCAGTTATGATTATGATTTCAAAAAAACATTTACCATCCAACTGCTTCTGCTACCCTTGCATGCAGGAATGGTTTATTTCGTTATTTATTTCCTGTTGCCCCGTTTTCTGTACCGGAAAAAAGTGGCCCTCTTCTTTTTATACTTCTGGATCACGCTGCTGGTGACTGCGCTTATCAACCGCTATATCGATTACTATATCATACTCGTCAATTTTTTCCCTCACTGGTACCAGGTATCCGTATATGATCCCATTACCATGCTCACAACGATGATCAAACTCAATTTTGCGCTGGCTATCCCGGTAACCATAAAAGTGTTTGATTATTTTTCTTCCATTCAAAGAGATCAGCGGGAACAGGAAAGTAAACGCGTGGAAGCCGAGCTGGCGCTTTTACGCAGCCAGGTACATCCTCATTTTCTTTTCAATACACTCAATAGCCTTTATTCGTTGATATTGAAAAAATCAGATCAGGCAAAGGATGTGGTGCTGCGGTTATCGGGGTTATTACGCTATCTGCTCTATGAAACGGCAGCCAACAGCGTTCCGCTGGAACAGGAAATTAATTTTATACGCGACTACCTGGAACTGGAACGTATCCGGTTTGGGAATTCGCTGCAGGTGGAATGGAATATCAAAGGTAGCCTGCAAGGGCATTTCATTGCGCCGATGCTGATCATGCCTTTTGTGGAAAATGCGATCAAACACAGTTCGGGTGGCCTGCAGCAGGTAGCTGTAGTGAAGATCAATATGGAGTTGAACGGACAACAATTTTCGCTTACGGTAGACAACAGTATTGCGCAGAAAGAGAAAACGGACGCGCATCTGCCTGGAGGTGTGGGACTGCCGAATGTGGAGAAAAGACTGTCGCTCTTATATCCGGGCAATTATCACCTGGATATAAAAACCGGTAAACTGCATCATCATGTAACTTTAATACTCAATTTATAAATTGTGAAGAAGATCAAATGCCTGATAGTGGATGATGAACTGCTGGCACTGGATATACTGGAAACCTATATAGCCCAGACTGATTTTCTGAAGCTGGAAGGCCGTTGTCAGAGTGTGGTGGAGGCTATCAGCATGTTGCAGAACAGAAAGACGGATCTGATATTCCTGGATATCCAAATGCCTGGGATCAGCGGTATCCAGTTTTTGCGCACCATGCCGGATATCCCGCAGGTAATTCTTACCACTGCCTATCCCAATTATGCTATTGAAGCTTTTGAATTGAATGCGCTGGACTATCTGTTGAAACCATTTTCCTATGAACGTTTCCTGAAAAGCATTACCAAATTCCTGGGGCAAAAAGAATCCATGCCGGTAAATGGAGACGCTGCTTCCGGCCCTGAATCCTTTTATGTGCGTTCCGGAAAGCAAATGGTCCGTGTTGTGCTCGACGATATCCTTTATATAGAAAGCCTGCGCAATCATGTATTTATTCATCTGCAGAATGGCAGCAGCATCAAAACGCTGAATACGATTAACAATATCGGGGAGAGCCTGCCAGCAGACAATTTTATCCGCATTCACCGCTCCTATATTGTACCCCTTAAAAAAATCAGCCAGTTTTCGGCTGCAGAATTGAAGATCGGCGATCAGCATCTGCCTATCGGGAGAAATTACCGCAACTTTGTATCGCAGGCACTTTATGGAAAAGTCATTATCCCAAAGGGGTAACATTGACTCATGCCGGCCGGGCGGCCATGACGGGTATAAAACAAAAAAGCCTCCATTTTGGAGGCCTTTTCAGGGTAGTGACCGCGTCAGGATTCAAACCTGAAACCTTCTGATCCGTAGTCAGATGCTCTATTCAGTTGAGCTACGCAGCCAGCGGACGGCAAAGGTAACGGAAAAACGATTTCCCGCAAAATCATTGTAAAATTTATATGGTATTTTTTTGTCGAACGGTATGATATTCAATGCTCGCATTTCTTAGCTTTATCGCTTCTAACCACAAGCACATTATGAAAAAAATCCTTTTTCCTGTTTTTGTGCTGCTGGGCTTAAGTTCCCAGGCACAGATAAAAGCAGATGATGTAAACAGTTTCACCCTCAAGAACGGGATGAAATTCCTGGTAGTGGAAGATAATTCCATTCCCAATGCCAATATGTATCTTTTTTACCGCGTAGGGTCCCGGAATGAATACCAGGGTATTACCGGCCTCTCCCATTTCTTTGAACACATGATGTTCAACGGCGCTAAAAAGTATGGACCAAAAGAATTCGACCGAACTATGGAGTTCAATGGCGGCGCCAACAATGCCTATACCCGGGAAGATGTGACCGTGTACACCGATTGGTTCCCTGCCTCTGCCACTGAGGTCATTTTTGATTTGGAGAGCGACCGGATCGCCAGCCTCAGCATCGACCCCAAAATGGTGGAAAGCGAAAGAGGTGTGGTATTAAGTGAAAGAAGTACCGGCCTCGAAAATTCTCCCTGGCGAATGCTGAGCGAAGCCGTGCAGGCACAGGCTTTTCAGGAACACCCTTATCACTGGCCTGTGATCGGCTATGAAGATGATATGAAAAACTGGAAACAGGCCGATCTGGAGCGCTACTTCAAGACTTATTATGCACCCAACAATTGCGTAGTGGTTGTTTCCGGCGCTGTTAAAACTGCCGATATCAAAGCACTGGCTGAAAAATACCTGGAACCGATCCCTGCTCAACCGGCACCTCCTAAAGTGCACCAGGTGGAACCCGTGCAAACCGGCGAAAGAAGGATCATGGTGCAGAAAGATGTGGCCACTCCTTATATGTATATAGCCTACAAAGCCCCGCAAGCCACGCATGATGATTATTATCCACTGGTGCTGCTTAGCGATATTCTCAGCAGCGGCAAATCATCCCGGCTTTATTCAGCGCTTGTGGATGGAAAGCAACAAGCCACTGCCGTTTTCTCTTCCTATGGCGAAAGCTTCGATCCCACTCTTTTCAGCATCAATGCCATTGCAGGCAAGGGCGTGAATGAAAATGACCTGGAAAAAAGCATTTATGAAGAACTGGAAAAAATTAAAAAGGACGGAGTTACTGATAAAGAATTGCAGAAAGTGAAAAACCAGAAACTGATCGAATTCTATAACCAGGTGGAAACGATCAATGGCAAATCCAATAATATCGGTACCTACGAAGTATTCTTTGGTGATTATAAAAAAATGTTTGAAGCACCTGACCGCTACAATAAAGTAACTGCGGAAGATATCAAACGTGTGGCCAATACTTATTTTAATAAAACCGCCCGCACAGTAGGTATCCTTAAATCAAACACAGCAGAATAACAAACCATCCTTGCTCATTGTTAAACACTAAACAAATGAACAACTTCAGATATATGCGATTCTTTCTTCTTTCTTTGTCGGCCTTTATCGGGCTGGCACTGAAAGCGCAGGATTATAAACTGCCTGCTTACCAGCAATTCACGTTGAAGAACGGACTGACCGTTTATTTAATGGAACAACATGATGTTCCCATGATCAGTGTATCGGCCATCCTTCCTGCCGGTGCTATATATGATGGCGATAAAGCAGGGCTTGCATCGCTTACTGCCACTGCATTAAAGCACGGTACAAAAAAATATCCCAAAGCCAGGCTGGATGAAGAGCTTGATTTTATCGGCGCTTCTGTTTCCACGTATGCTTCGAAGGAATCAGCAGGCCTGTCTGCAGAATTTGCCGCAAAAGATAAAGACAAAGTGCTTGATATCATCAATGACCTACTGACAGCTCCTGTTTTTGACAGCGAAGAATTTGCGAAAGAAAAAAGAAGGACACTTACAAGACTTGAGCAGGCAAAAGAAAGCCCCCGTTCTGTGATCGGTTCTTATTTTGATAAGCTCCTTTATGGCGATCATGTATATGGTAATATTATCAGCGGTACGATCAGCACTGTTACAGGACTGACCACTGCAGACATACAAAAATTCTATTCTGCCAATTATATCCCGAATGGCTCCGCCATTTCCATTGTAGGCGATTTCAACAGCAAGGAAATGAAAGCGACCATCACTAAGATATTTTCAAGCTGGGCTAAAGGCAAACAGGAAAATGCGAACCTGGCAACAAAACCTATTGCGAAGCCAACCGGCAACCGCGTGCTGCTGGTGAATAAAGATGATGCAAAGGAAACGACCTTCTATATTGGTGCGCCTGGCATCAGCCGCAATAATCCCGATTATGTGGCCGTATCTGTGATCAATACCTTATTCGGCGGCCGTTTCACTTCCATGCTGAATGATGAATTGCGTGTGAACTCCGGACTTACTTACGGAGCGAGCAGCCGTTTCTCCGCTTTGAAAAACGGAGGATCATTTGTGATCTCCACTTTCACCGCAGGGAAAACAACCGAGCCGGCGATTGATAAAGCGCTGGAAGTATTGAAAAAACTGCATACACAGGGTGTGGATGAACAATCACTGACCTCTGCCAAAAACTATGTAAAAGGACAATTCCCTCCGGGATATGAGACCAGCGGACAATTGGCAAACTTGCTTACGCAGATGTTCTGGTACAAGTTTGACGAATCATTCATCAATAATTTCCAGAAAAACGTGGATGGCCTGACACTGGAAAAAGCAAAAAGCATTATTTCCACTTATTTCCCTGAAGACAAGCTTCAGTTTGTGCTCGTTGGCAAAGCAGCCGATATAAAAAAGATCGCTGAAAAATACGGCCCGGTAACGGAAGTGCAGATCAAGGAAGAGCCGAAGAAAGCGTTCTGATATTATAAAAGGTTTAAAAGTTTAATGGTTTAAAGTTTAAAAGTCATGTTCCTTAAAATTTTAAACCATTAAACTTTAAACTGTTAAACCCAGGATCCCATGCGCATCCAATTATGGTCCATTGGTAAAGCTCACGAACCGTATGTAAAAAGTGGTGTGGAAGATTTCACCAAACGCATCTCTAATTATTTCAAGGTGGAATGGGTGATCATCCCCCAGCCAAAGAATGCAGGCATGATGAGTGAAATGGACCTGAAAAAGAAAGAAGCGGAAGTGGTGATGGATTGGCTCGACAAAGATGATTATCTCGTAGCTCTTGATGAAAGAGGTAAGCAGCTTTCATCAGAAGGATTGGCGGAGTTCATGCAGGCAAGGGCCAATGCCGGTACAAAAAAACTGGTTTTCCTGATCGGCGGGGCTTTTGGCATTGATGAAACGGTGCTGAAACGAGCAAACTATACCTGGAGCTTATCGCAACTGGTATTCCCTCATCAGTTGGTGCGGTTGATACTGGTTGAGCAATTATACAGGGCCTGTACCATCCTTCGGAATGAAAAATATCATCATAAATAAGTTATTTTCGGGTTAGCTCAATTATCCAGCCATGCAGTTTACCATTACGATTATCATTGTTATTATCACCACCCTTGTATCCATAGGGGGATTCAATAACTATAAGATCATTGATGACCTGATATTTTACCCGCCGGCAGTAACCCGCCGGAATCAATGGTACCGGTTTTTCAGTTGCGGTCTGATCCATGCGGATTGGGCGCATCTGATCTTCAATATGCTTTCGCTTTATCTTTTTGGCCGTATGGTGGAGCAGCAATTCACGGTCATTTTTGGCGCACAGGGGAAAATATTTTACCTGCTGATGTATGTGATGGCGCTTGCAGTTTCTCTCTTACCTACTTTTTTTAAGAACAGAGACAATTATCATTACCGTAGTCTGGGGGCTTCCGGCGCAGTAAGTGCGGTAATATTCGCAGGCTTATTGATTGCCCCATATACAGAAGTATATCTTTTCTTTATTCCCATCCCTATCCCGGGATTCATTTTTGCGCCGCTATATCTTTTTATCTCCATTCTGCTGGAAAGAAAAGGGGGCGACAATGTGAACCATTCTGCACATATCTGGGGGTCCCTGTTCGGCCTCGCATTTGTGATTATCGTGGGGAAAATTGCAGCCGATTTTGATGCTGTTTCCTACTGTATCCGGGCGATAAAATATTATATGCAATTGAAAGGATGGAGCTGAGCAAAAAAGATTATCCACATTTTTATTTATCAAACTAATTGTTCTCCAATTATTTGTGAATTACAGCCAAAGCAGCTCCGGAAACATCTCTTCCAAATGCTTTGAGATGCTACGTATATTATCTACATTTATTGCGTAATTATACAACACAGTATTTTTACGGGCCCCTCACCACCTAATATCCCACAAAATTCCGCAGTTAAATAATCCTGGCATCCGCAAGAGCGACCTCTGCATCCGTATGCCCTGTAATGTCCTAATGAAATAATTTTTTAATTAATTCATTACAAAAAATTACCTGTATGAGAATTTTTACTCTGAGTTTTTTTAGTGCTTTATTCCTTACCCTGGCTTCACTGAGTGTCAACGCTCAGCAACAATGTTATCAGCCTCAAGGGATGGCTGCCCAACCTTATACCCTCCAGGGCCAGTGTTATATGTTTATCCAGTTTGCTATCCCCGGCTCCAATGTAAGCATTGCTGATGCCAATGGTTATGTGGCAGAAGGTACAGCCGGCCCCGATGGCAGTGTAGCAATTCCTTATAATTGTGCAAGACGTCCTATCACTGGTGTACTTTCTTTAACTACAAGCGGCCGGTTCTGTACTACGGTTACTTTTGCTACTGAAGTGATCCTTCCTGTAAAATTTGAATCCTTTACAGTGGAATCAGGTGCTTCCGGCGCTTTACTGAAATGGTCTACTTCTTTTGAGTTCAACAATGCCAAATATATAGTGGAGAAAAGTGCTGATGGCAGAAGCTATCAGACTGTTGGAGAAGTGGCCGGTGCAGCAAACTCTGTTGAGCTGAACAAGTATACTTTCACTGATGCCAGCTTTAGAACCGGTGATGTAGCTTTCTACCGTCTTAAACAAGTAGATTTTGATGGCACTTCCACTTTTTCAAAAGTAGTGTATATCAACAGCAGCAGGGAAAAGAGCCAAACACTGCGTATCGCTCCCAATCCTTTCGTGAACGAAGACATTCAACTGATCGGTATCGGTTCATCTGAACTGAACAAGAAAAATATCCGCGTATTCAACATGGCAGGTACACAAATCAATTTTGAATTCACCGGTTCCAATGCTATCCGCTTGGACCCTTCGCTGCCAAAAGGCATGTATTTCCTGAATGTCAATGGCAACTCTTATAAACTGCTGAAGAACTAATTACAATTGGGTTTTTAAGTAAGAATACCCCGGTTTGTTACCGGGGTATTTCTTTGTATACTATCCGTAAAATATCTTTTGTTGTTTCTTTCAGTTTGAAGCGGTTGTCTATTCTTCTTCCTACCACCCATATAATCTTTTTATCCATCTCCAGTACCCAGGTATTCTCTTTTTCCGGCATGGATAATTTCTGATCTATGAAGAAGCGAGCCAGCTTTTTCTTTTTCGTCATGCCCAGTGGATAAAAATAATCTCCCGTTTTCCAGGGCCGGAGTATAAGGGGGAAATGGATGGATGCAGCATCCAGGCAGGCAATATACCTGTCTGTTTCCGGCTGACTGTTTTTTGCCGGTGACAACTCCAAACTTCCTCCGGGGAAATAATACTTACCGGTTTTTTCTATAGGAATAATGGATGCTTCTGCTGTTTTAACCGGAACAATGATCAGCCATGCCCGGTTGCGGATGATACGATGAGTAAGTGATTGCACATAACGGCCCGAATCGCTTTCCAGGAGTGCTGCCACTTCGTTGGTTTGTGCAGCACTGAAACCAAATTCACGGATGATCTCATACAGAACGGTGGTAAAAGGGGCCACCTGCTGCAATTTCAGCACAGGAATATGAACTTCATTTTCTTTTACTGTCAGCAATTTCTTTTTATACCATTCAATTGATTGCTGATACAATAATTCAGTATCGCGGAAACGTGTCAGGTTTTGCGTCAGGTTCTTTTCCACTCCGGGATATATTTTCCGGATAAAAGGGATCACCTGGTGGCGGAAATAATTGCGGGTGTATTTGTCCGATTCATTCGAACTGTCTTCCACCCATTGCAGGGAATGATGGAGGGCATAATCCTGCAACTCCTGCTTGCCTGCAAACAATAAGGGCCGGATGATCTTTCCCTGCCGGGGAAGAATGCCCCGAAGGCCTGCAATGCCGGTGCCCTTAAAGAAATTCATGAGAGATGTTTCAATGGAATCGTCCAGGTGATGGGCCGTCAGCAAAAAAGAGAAATTATGTTCTTCCAGTATTTCATTGAACCAGGCATAGCGTAGCTCTCTTGCTGCTTCCTGTATGGATAATTTATGAAAAGCAGCATAGTCCGTTGTATCAAAATGCCTGACCCATATTTTCACCTGGTATTTCTCAGCGAGTGAGCGCACAAATTTTTCATCACGCTGGCTTTCTTCACCCCGCAACTGAAAATTGCAATGAGCTATCTCAAAATGATAACCGGCCTGATGGCATAGTTCGCAAAGCACAACGGAATCCACTCCCCCGCTTACAGCAATCAGCAACCTGTTGCCGGAAGAGAAAAGATGATGTTGCGCGATATATGATCTGAACGATTCAATAAGGTCCATACACCGGTCTTAAAAAGTTAATTCTTCATAAGCGCCCCGCAATTCTCCATACGCATGCATATCCCCTGCTTTTTTTGCTTCTTCCATTCCTTTCCCATACACTTTAATGGCTTCCTCTTCTGAACCATTTCTCTCCAGTAATTTTCCCAAGTGATAATAACTGCCTACATAGCCCGGCTCATGGGCCAGCAATGTTTCGAATATTGCTTTTGCTGCAGCATCATCTCCCTGTTTGATGTATTCCAGAGCTAAAGCATGCTGTAAAAAGCTGTCATGCGGGCTTTTTTGCAGGAATTCTTTTATTTTTTCTATCCGATCCATTGAAATAAAAAATTTGCCGGAAATGACCGGATTTAAATTATCATCGCTTATCTTTGTTTAGTTGCATAAACAACTATTAACTAACGATTCAAAACAATAGTATGAAGATCTTAGTTTGTATCAGTAAAACACCGGACACAACGGCAAAAATAACTTTCACTGACAACAACACGAAATTCGATACCAGTGGCGTGCAATGGATCATCAATCCCTATGATGAATGGTATGCCCTGGTAAGAGCCATTGAACTGAAAGAAAAAGACCCTTCTGCCATCATCCATCTTATCACTGCAGGTGGTGCCGATGCAGAACCCATCATCCGTAAAGCCCTGGCCCTGGGCGGTGATGAAGCCTTCCGGGTGAATGCCGACAGCCATGACAGTTTTTATATTGCTTCGCAGATAGCAGCTATTGCCAAAGAAGGTGCTTATGATCTCATTTTTACCGGTAAGGAAACCATTGACTACAATGGATCTTCCATTGGCGGTATGGTAGCTGAGCTGCTCGATCTTCCTTATATCTCCCTCGCTTCGAAATTTGAACTGGATGGGACCAAAGCCACAATCACCCGCGAAATAGAAGGTGGTGAAGAAACCGCAGAGGTAAATCTTCCGGTGGTGGTCAGCGCTGCAAAAGGCATGGCCGAACAACGCATTCCCAATATGCGCGGCATTATGGCAGCCAGAACAAAACCGCTGAAAGTGACCGAACCTGTGGCAGTGGAAGCACTGACCAGCGTGACAAGTTTTGGCCTCCCTCCTGCTAAAGCCGGCGTTAAGCTCGTGCCCGCAGATAATGTGGACGAACTCGTCCGCTTATTGCATGAAGAAGCCAAAGCCATTTAACGATACCATCCTATAACTTTTAAACTTGCACTATGTCTGTTTTAATATTTGTCGATATTGCTGAAGGCCAGGTAAAAAAAGCATCGCTCGAAGCATTGAGCTATGGGGCTAAAGTGGCCGAACAATTAGGTACTTCTGCTGAAGGGGTGGTGTTAGGCACTGCCAAAGAAGACCTTGCTGCATTAGGTAAATATGGTGTGACCAAAATTCATCATGTAAACAATCCTGCGCTCGATCATCTCGATGCACAAGTATATACTAAAGTAATTGCACAGGTGGCAGAAGCCTGTTCTGCCACGGTGATCGTCTTCCCCAATAATATGGATGGCAAATCCATTGCTCCGCGCCTTTCAGCCCGGTTGAAAGCAGGGCTTGTTGCCGGAGCCGTGGCATTGCCCGATACCAGCAATGGATTTACGGTGAAGAAGAACGTGTTTTCCGGAAAAGCATTTGCCAATATCAGCATTTCCACACCGATAAAGATCATTGCGCTGAACCCGAATGCCTATCCCATTAAAGCCGGAGAAGGCGCTGCAACGGTGGAAGCCTTCAATGCTACCGTTGACACACCGAAAGTAAAAGTGATCAGTTCCACCAAAGCCAGTGGCGAAGTGCCTTTAACGGAAGCAGAGATCGTGGTAAGCGCAGGCCGTGGATTGAAAGGCCCGGAAAACTGGGGCATGGTAGAAGACCTTGCCAAAGTATTGCATGCTGCTACTGCCTGCAGCCGCCCTGTGGCTGATGCCCACTGGCGTCCGCACAATGAGCACGTAGGTCAAACCGGTATTGCTATTGCCCCCAATCTCTATATTGCTATCGGCATTTCAGGCGCCATACAACACCTGGCCGGTGTGAACAGAAGCAAGGTGATCGTTGTTATCAATAAAGATCCGGAAGCGCCTTTTTTCAAAGCGGCAGATTATGGTATTGTAGGCGACGCATTTGAAGTGGTGCCGAAATTGACAGAAGCGATTAAAAAGCTGAAAGGAGTTTCCTGATAAACAGGATAGAAAGTCAAAATTCAAAAGTAAAAATTCAAAAGGGATACTGCTTTTTGAATTTTTACTTTTGAATTTTGACTTTTTACTGGCTTTACCGGGCTAAAAATCTGGCCTTTTTATCCTCCTGTTTTTACCCAAAAAGCCTTAGTTTCGTGTGATATTTTATGAAGAAGATAGAACTGGAAATAGTAGCCTTATCCCATAGTATCACTCAAACGCACTCTTATGCAGTGGTATTGGGTGAGGTAAATGGATTGCGGCGTTTACCAATTGTGATAGGTGGCTTTGAGGCCCAGGCCATAGCAGTAGCTTTAGAGAAAATGAATCCCAGCCGCCCATTGACACATGACCTCATGAAGAATTTCCTGAATGCTTTTTCGATTGACCTGCATGAGATCATTATCTGCGATCTGCAGGAAGGCATTTTTTACTCCAAGCTGGTTTGCTCCTCTGAAAATGATACCATCGAAATAGATTCCCGCACATCCGATGCACTGGCTTTGGCCGTCCGCTTCGGATGTCCCATTTATACATATGAGAACATCCTGGAAAGTGCAGGCATCCTGATGGAAGATACAAGCGGCAAGAAAAAGAAAGGCAAGCAGGAAGTGATGGTGGAAGAACAGGGTAATACCGGTAATGAAGACCTGAAGACCATGAGCATTGAAGAACTGGACAACCTGCTGAACGATGTGCTGGAAAGTGAGGACTATATTCGGGCCATTGCCATCCGCGATGAAATCAACAGCCGCAAAAGAAAACGTTAAGCATTTTTTCACGGTTCCCTCAACCTTAAATTATCGCAACAGTGGTCGTTTTTCCCAATGCGAAAATCAACCTCGGACTTCATGTCCTTGCCAAAAGAAATGACGGCTACCATGACCTTGAAACGGTCTTTTATCCCCTTCCCTTTTATGATGCACTGGAGATGATCCGGCAACCTGCGGGCAGTGAATTATCATTCAGTTCCGGAGGGCTTTCCCTTGTTGGCGAAGCAAACGACAATCTCTGTGTAAAAGCGTATAACTTATTAAAAAAAGATTTCCCGGCCATTCCTCCTATTCAAATGTATTTGCATAAAGCCATTCCCTCGGGAGCCGGATTGGGCGGAGGCAGCGCTGATGCTTCGTTTGCGCTGAAGCTATTGAATGAAATGGCCGCACTTGGTTTATCTGCAGAGCAGTTGTTGCAATACAGCCTGCAACTGGGCAGTGATTGCCCTTTCTTTATTATCAATAAACCCTGTTTTGCTACCGGCAGAGGAGAACAGTTGGAAACTGTGAATATTGATCTTTCCCATTATAGTTTTGTTATCGTCAATCCGGGCATTCATGTTCCTACCGGGCCTGCCTTCTCCTGGCTGCAACCTGCTTTGCCTGCTGTTTCCCTGAAAGAAATTATTGCATCACCTGTTGACACATGGAAAGACAAACTTATCAATGATTTTGAAGCACCGGTATTTATTCGTTATCCGGAAATAAAAGCCATCAAAGAAGAATTGTACAATAAGGGCGCTGTGTATGCTTCCATGAGCGGAAGCGGCAGCACAGTATATGGCATATTTCCCCGGAAGATGGCATTGAATATATCTTTCCCGGAAAAATATTATGTGAAACATTTAGGAGCCTGTTAAAAGCAGCCAATAATCCCTCTCAATTTCTTATCTTGCACAAAACGCAGGCTATCCAACAAATTCAGACCATAGCTTTCTTTCTTGATCAAAATCTCGATCTCCTCAATCATCGAGGATGAGTGATCGTGCTCTCCGCCAGCAGCGGGGAGTGATGCTGCCTGTAAACCTGTTTTTAATTTACCTATTTCTATTTACTATGCAATCAACTATCGGCCTGTCTGCCACTGTGCAACATTATCTCGACCTGGAAGAAAAATACGGAGCACACAATTATCACCCGATGCCCGTTGTGCTGGAACGTGGTGAAGGTGTTTTTGTATGGGATGTGGAAGGCAAGCGTTATTATGATTTTCTGAGTGGTTACTCAGCCGTGAACCAGGGGCATTGCCACCCGAAGATCGTGGAAGCATTCATCCGTCAGTCGCGCAAATTAACGCTCACCAGCCGTGCTTTTCATAGTGATAAGCTGGGTGAATATGCTGCTTTTATTACCCGCTATTTTGGTTATGATAAAGTGTTGCCGATGAATACCGGCGTGGAAGCAGTGGAAACAGCGATCAAGCTTTGCCGGAAATGGGCTTATGAAGTAAAAGGAATACCAGATGGCAAGGCGCAGATCGTGGTCTGCGAAGGCAATTTTCATGGAAGAACTACCGGTGTTATTTCCTTCAGCAGTGATCCGTCTTCCAACACGCATTTCGGCCCTTACCTGCCGGGATTTATCCGTATTCCTTATAATGATGCAGCAGCATTGGAAAAAGCATTAAAGGAAAATGAACATATCGCCGGGTTCCTGGTAGAGCCAATACAGGGCGAAGCCGGCGTGGTGGTGCCGGATGATGGTTATCTTACCCGCACAAAACAATTATGTGCCGAAGCCAATGTATTATTTATCGCAGATGAGATACAAACAGGATTGGCACGCACAGGTAAATTGCTGGCCTGCGATCATGAAAATGTAAGACCGGACATTCTTATCCTGGGCAAAGCTTTGAGTGGTGGCATGCTGCCCGTGAGCGCTGTGCTGGCAGACGACAGCATCATGCTTACCATTAAGCCGGGCGAACATGGCTCCACCTATGGAGGCAATCCTCTCGCCTGCCAAACAGCTATTACTTCGCTTGAAGTGCTGAAAGATGAACAGATGGCAGAGAATGCAACAGCAATGGGAAAATTATTGCGGGAGGGATTGGAATCGCTTCAATCAAAACATATCGAGACCGTGAGGGGAAAAGGCTTGCTGAATGCGATCGTGATCAGCCATGCCCATGCTGATGCAGCCTGGGACCTTTGCCTGCAATTAAAAGAGAATGGACTGCTGGCCAAACCAACGCATGGAGACAAGATACGGTTTGCTCCGCCATTGGTCATTAACAAAGAGCAGGTGGAAGAGTGCGTGGGCATTATCAGCAAATCATTAACTTGCCTCGACTAACCAGGCAGGGCGATGGCAAAAGAATTAGTTTCTTCACATCCTGAAAAACATTTGCGCAGCAGTGATCTGCTGACGGATGTCGTTATCGGTATGAGTGATGGCCTTACAGTGCCGTTTGCACTGGCTGCAGGCTTATCAGGTGCTGTGTCCAACACATCCATTATTGTAATAGCAGGCATAGCAGAAATTGCGGCAGGCTCCATTGCTATGGGGCTTGGAGGTTACCTGGCAGGTAAAACGGAAATTGATCATTACGAAGCTGAATTGAAACGGGAGAATGAAGAAGTGGACACCGTGCCTGAAAAAGAAAAAGAAGAAGTAAAGGAATTCTTTGCGAATATCGGGCTCAGTGAAGAGATGCAACAGAAAGCTGCAGATGAAATATCAAAGGATAAAAAGCAGTGGGTTGATTTTATGATGAGGTATGAACTGGGCCTTGATAAACCCGATCCTAAAAGAGCCACCAAGTCTGCATTGAATATAGGCCTCTCCTATGCTGTTGGCGGACTTGTTCCATTAAGTCCCTATTTTTTTATTACAGTTCCTTCAGAAGCATTACGGATCTCTGCGGTCATCACACTGGCCTGCCTGTTTGTTTTTGGTTTTTTCAAAAGCCGTATCACGGGAGTTAATCCATGGTGGGGAGCGCTGCGCGTAACCGTGATCGGTGCACTGGCTGCGGCAGCAGCCTTTGGTGTGGCCAGATTATTTGGCGCATAAAAAAAGCCCTGCATTAAAGCAGGGCATACAGTAACGAATGGTTTTTCGGTCAGATTTATTTTTTTCAATAAATGATCAGGTGGAATCGTCACTGACAGATCAACCAAAAAAATTCTGGATCACAGCTAAAAATCCGCTTAACAGAAGCGCACCCTACACTTTTGAAGATGATTGTAAGTTTCCGATAGTTTACAAGGGAGGGAATGATCAAGGATGATTTCTGAATCGAATGTAGAAAAAATTATCCACATCCTACACTTTAGCAAAAAAATTATTTGAAAATCTTGCAAAAACATATGTTGATTATTCTTTCTTGTTGTCCTGCTCAGGCAATTTCATATCAGGGAACAATGCTGCGATCAACAATACCACGGAACAGATCACGACTAAGTAGATACCCGTATGTTTTTCGGGGCACTCTCCTGCCCTGCAGGCTGTGATAAGAAAATAATTCCGGGCTGCCCATGCCAGGTTGATTGCTGTAACGGCCAGGTTGGAACGCTTGGCCCATATCTTTGGAATGAAATGGAAAATTATAAAGAGCCCGCTTAATACCAGATGGAAATAACCTGGCTTGCCAAAGCTGGTGCCGGTGGCATCCACACCACTGATTGAAATATTTCTTGCAGGAAGTGCAGCCCAGGTAATAAAGCAGGAAAAGATCAATGTAATGGCCGCAGCAAAGCCTATCCATTTTATCAAGCGCATAATATAAGCATTGTGTAGGGCGCAAGATAGGCATTAGATGATAACAACGCTTGCATAAAAAAGCAGCGCCCTAAAGAGCGCTGTCTGGAAAAAACACAATGTAACCGTATACTGTTTTTAAATGATCAGAACTTAAAGCCCAGGGTAAAACTTAGTACCCTGTGTTTGTTGTTATCATTATTATTGTTGGCGCTTGACTGAACTTTAGCCAGGCCAAAACCATAGTTGGCTGAAACCACCAGGTTGCTGGCTTCAATACCGACCAGGGCATTCAAACCATAATCGAATCGTTTGGCGCGAAACGCACCGGCGCCTTCCTCTTCACTGGTCAGCGGATCATCACTTGACCATTCAATGCTTTCGCTGAAATTATAAATACCATCTCCTTTGAATTTACCGCCTATGCCCATTGCCACATAAGGACCTGCACCGGCAAAGAAACGGGTACCGCCTGTAGGTGTTTTAAATACGACGTTCACTGGCAACTCCAGGTAATGCGGGTTGAAGGTCAGCTTCTGATAAAGCGCATCACCCGGTTCCCCATTCTGCCATTTAATACCTTTACCTGTGTACAATAAACCTGGCTGCAACGCTAAAAAATCAGTCAATTGAAAATCTCCAACGATACCTGCCTGCCAACTCGTAAGGCCGTTAGCGTCGTTGTAACTACCATCATCTTTATTGGAGATATTGGCAAGGTTCACGCCGCCTTTAATAATTGCCGAAGCTTTCTGTGCGTAAGCGCCCGATGCGCACAGGAACAGGAGGGTTGCAAAGAACAGCAATTTTGTTGTTTTCATAATCATACAGTTTATGCCGTATGACAGACAAAGATTTTGCCATTTTATTTTCCATAAGAGAAGTCAGGTGGCAATGGGGAAACAAATCCACAAAAGAGGTTAAAATTGTTCCTTGAAAGAATTTAAGGATCAGGCTTTGTTATAAACTTTTATCAGCGGTTCGCGCAGTGCATCAAAGGAAGGACTGCAATGCGTATATACAATGTCTGCAATGCTCTCCGGTGTTACCCATTTGGAGAAATCCGCATCGGGCATGGCCGACCGATTCTGCGGCGTATCGATCGTAGACGGAATGATAACGCCTGTAACGACGTTTGTTCCTTTTGCTTCTTCATTCATTAACTCGGCCAGGCGGAATAAAAGTGATTTGGATAAAGCATATCCAGTCATCCCTTTTCCGAAACGCATATCGGATCCGGGCCTTGAGCCGGTAAAAAAGATCCTTCCTGTTTTTTGCTTCATCATCTGCTGAAAAATGAAACGGGCAATGATATAAGTGGTTTCAAAATTCAACTGGTATTGCTGACGGACCACATTGATATCTGAATCCTCTATTTTACCCATGGCAAAACCTCCTGCCGTTAGTACGGCTATATCAATCGCCTGGTATTTCCGTAAAATAGTAGTCATGGTAGAAGCCACTTCCTCTTCTTTGGCAAGATCCACTACACAGGCTTCAAAACCAGGCTGGCCATCAAAAACCGTGGGTTTCTTTTTCGTGATCGTACCAATGACCGCGTTACCTTCTGCAAGAAATTTACGGATAATAGCCTGGCCAAGATTGCCGGTGGCGCCGGTAACTATAACGGTTTTCATCTTTTTATTTTGAAGTTACAAAGTAATTAGTGTCTTCTCCTTCGTACATAAAAATATAAGGGGATGCCTGCGGCCGTCAGTAATAGTCCCAATACCGAATTGATCACTGGTTGCCGGTGTGCGATATAATTGCTTACATCATTCCAAACCGTAACAACCAGGTAAAACAAAGAGAATGCCATGAACAATACCGGTATCCAGGGATAGCCCCATACTTTATATGGTCTTATTGTATCAGGCATTCGTTTTCTTAAAATAAAAATGCCTGATGCTCCTACTGCGTATGCTATCCAGGTGATGAATACAAACATATCGGCCAGCATATCAAAGGAGCCGGATATGATGAAAAGAGATGTCCAAACAGCATGCAGCCATAATGCATTGGCCGGTGTTTGAAATTTTGGATGTGTTTTGCCGGTCCAGGAGAAAAAGTTTTTGTCCTGCCCCATTGCATAGGTGATACGGGAGGTGGCCATCAGATTTCCATTCACTGCACCAAGCGTGCAGATCACGATGAGCACAGCAACAATGGTACTGCCTGCTTTGCCCCATGCTGCGGCAATGGCATCGGCAGCTACCAGTGAAGAAGTACCCATTTTATCAACAGGCAGCACATACAAGTAAGCCTGGTTTACCAGCACGTATACAATGATACAGATCAACACGCCAAGCAAAAGGCTCCGCGGGATATTCCGCTCAGGTTGTTTTATTTCTCCTGCAATAAAAGTGATATTGATCCATCCGTCATACGCATAGAAAGCACCTGTCATGGCCACAACGATAGCGCCCAGCAAGCCAGCGCCCTGAGGGCCGGTACCTCCTTTGATAAAATTGGAAAGATCGCCCTGTCCGGAAAAGAACAATCCTCCTATCAAAGCAGCGATCACTGCTATCTTGATAATAGTGGAAATAAGCTGAAACCGGCTGCCTGCTTTTACGCTTTTATAATTGATCCAGGTGAATAGTAATACCAGTAATACGGCCAGCATTTTCACACCAATATCCTGCAAAGGATAAAGATCACCGATAAAAGGAATATGCCATTTCATGGCAAGCACGGCAGCATCATCAAGCTTTGGCAGGTGCAGGAAATAATCAGCATATTTGGCGCATACAAAAGAAATGGCGGCAACTGCTGCAGTATTGATCACAGCAAAAGCAGCCCATCCGTAGATAAAGGCAATAAAATCGCCAAACATTTTCCGGAAATACACATAGATGCCTCCGGTCTCCGGCATCAATGCTCCGAGCTCTGCATAGATCAATGCGCCGCATAAAGAGAACAGTCCGGCTATGATCCATACCAGTGTAAGCCATACCGGCGAACCTAACTGAGCAGCCATGGTGGCCGGTTTCATAAAAACACCGGAGCCGATAATGCTGCCGGCAATGATGGCGGTGGCCGACCAGAAACCGATCTTTTTTGAAAGCGTGGAAGGAGGCATAAAAAAGAAAGATAACCAAGCTGGTTGTATAAACAAAAAGCTCCACCTGGTTCCGGTGGAGCTTAAACTCATTTGTTTTCTGGTTTCAACCTGAATATCCAATACTGGACATACCTACGGCCCGGATACAAGATCTTTCCCGGAGGATTAACAGGTAAAAGGAAGGAAAATGGATCTGCCAGAAGAGATGATAAGAGCTATGGTTGCGGGCACCAAGATAGAAAGAAGATTTGTTTCAGACAAGGGTTTACACCTAGTTTTTTTTAAAAGAATTCACTGACCGTATTGCAGTATTATAATATTTTTCTTCCATCTTCAAATGGTCTACCTTAAAGTATCCCGTCTTTGGTACCACCTGATCGAAGGCTATTAAGTTGGTTACCCCTCTATTTTTTAATGACTAAACCTATACCTCTATGCCATTTAATCTAATTGATGCGGCCAAGGGCCTGCTTCCAAATGATCTGTTGTCTAAAGCTGCCGGTTCACTCGGTGAAAGCGAAAGCGGTATCCAAAAAGCATTAAGCGGTGCGATCCCGTCGGTGCTTGCAGGGCTTCTAGGGCAAAGCTCCGGCTCAGGCGCCGGGGGCATACTCGATATGGTAAAAAATGCTGCGGGCAGCGGTATCCTCAATAATATCGGCGGTCTTATCGGTGGTGGAGGTGCTTCTTCCGGAGGCATTGGCGCTACTGTGATGGGCTGGCTGCGTTCACTGTTTGGCGACAAACTGAACAGCATCATTAATGCTATTGCCGGGTTTGCCGGTATTAAAACCTCCTCTGCCAGCAATGTATTGAGCATGGCCGCACCTGCCGTACTGGGTTCAGTGGGGCAATATGCCAAAGAGAACAACCTGAGCGCTTCAGGGCTCAGTTCTTTTCTTCAGAGCCAGAAATCCTCGATACTGGATGCCATACCTTCCGGTTTCAACCTTGCCGGTGCTTTAGGCCTTTCGAGCCTGGGGGATATTGGCGGAAAAATATCCGGCGCTATTTCATCTGCCGGCGAAACCGTTAAAAAAGGAAGCAAGGGCTGGCTCTGGCTGATCATCCTGCTGGTGGCCGCATTATTGATATGGCTGCTTACCAGCAAAGGATGCAACAAGGAAGAAGCCGTTGCGCCTGCAGTAACGGATACTATGACGAATACTCCTCCACCTACTGTTGCACCTGTTCCTGAAGTGAAAGGAAAGCTGGATACGACCAGCGGCAACTTCATTTATGATCTGGGTGAGATCATCACTATCAATCTTCCCAATAATGGTGGCGAATTGAAAGTAGGTAAATGGAGCACTGAAGCAAGGCTGGTTGATTTCCTCACCAATGCTTCTGCTACTATTGATACCGTAAAAGGGAACTGGTTTGATTTCACGGATGTGCGTTTTAAAACAGGAGGCACTACCCTTACGCCGGAATCAGCTACCCAGTTGAAAAACCTGGTAAAGATCGTTAAAGCATTCCCCAATGCACGGTTCAAGATCGGTGGCTATACAGATAACACAGGCGATCCTGCCAAAAACCGTGAACTGTCCCAAAAACGCGCCGAAGCTGTATCTGCGGAGATCGTCAAACTTGGCGCCAGTTCTTCACAGCTTACAAAAGCAGAGGGTTATGGTGATCAGTATCCTGTAGGCGATAACAGTACACCTGAAGGAAGAGCGATGAACAGAAGAGTGTCTGTGAATGTGAAAGCGAAGTAGAAGTTCGTTGGCCGATGGCCGATTGATGATATAAATGAAAATCCCTTTTGTATTTGAATATTCAAATCACAAAAGGGATTTTCATTACGAGACAGTTATCGGCCATCAGCCATCGAACATCGGCCAACGTCACTTGTACATTTCTTCTTTCAATGCCTTCACTCTTTCATCCGCCAGGTATTCATCAAACGTCATCAACCGGTCGATAATGCCACGGGGCGTAAGTTCGATAACACGGTTAGCCACGGTTTGCATGAATGTATGGTCATGGCTGGTCAGCAAAACGATGCCCTTGTAATCAGTACATTGTTCGTTGAAGCTTTGGATGCTTTCCAGGTCAAGGTGATTGGTCGGCTGGTCCAGCAATATCACATTGGGGCTTTGCAGCATCATGCGGCTGATCATACAGCGCACTTTTTCACCACCGCTTAATACATTTGTTTTCTTCAGTACATCATCTCCGCTGAACAGCATTTTCCCCAGGAAGCCGCGCAGGAACGGTTCATCCACATCGGTAACATGTGGCGGAACATATTGACGCAGCCAATCCATCAGGTTCATATCGCCTTTAAAGAACTGGCTGTTCTCCTGTGGAAGATAAGCATGCGTAACCGTGCTTCCCCATTCATAAGAACCGCTGTCGGCAATGGTTTCTGCAGTAATGATATTGAAGAAACTTGTCACGGCCAGCGGGTCGCGGCTCAGTAAAGCGATCTTATCTCCTTTGTTGACAGTGAATGTTACATCTTTAAAAAGCATACGGCCATCTACTGATTTGCTGAGCTTCTCCACATTCAGTATCTGGTTGCCTACTTCTCTCAGTTGCTGGAAAATAATGCCCGGGTATTTGCGGTAGCTGGGCTCGATCTCTTCGATCGTCAGTTTCTCCAATGCTTTTTTACGGGATGTGGCCTGTTTACTTTTTGAAGCGTTGGCGCTAAAGCGGGCAATGAAATCAAGCAAAGCCTGGCGCTTTTCTTCCACTTTTTTATTCTTATCATTGATCTGGCGCGCCATCAATTGTGATGATTGATACCAGAAGCTGTAGTTGCCGGTAAATATCTTCACTTTCTGACGGTCTACATCTGCTACGTGGGTACAAACTGCATCGAGGAAGTGACGGTCGTGGCTCACCACCAACACGATATTTTCATAATCTGCCAGGAAGTTTTCCAGCCAACTGATCGTTTCTATATCCAGACCATTGGTAGGCTCATCCAGCAAAAGAATATCGGGATTGCCGAATAAAGCCTGTGCCAGCAACACGCGGACCTTAAACGTGGAAGGAATGTCTTTCATCAATGCCTGGTGAAATTCTTCCTTCACGCCCAGTTCGCTCAGCAGCATGGCTGCATCGCTTTCAGCAGTGTAACCACCCATTTCCCCGAATTCGCCTTCCAGTTCCCCGGCACGTATACCATCTTCTTCCGTAAAATCGGCCAGTGCATAGATGGCTTCGCGTTCTTTTGCCACTTTCCACAGTTTACTATGCCCCATCATTACGGTGTTCAATACAGTCTCTTCATCAAACTCGAACTGGTTCTGTTTCAGGATAGCCATCCGCTCGCCGGGAGTAATGTCCACCGTTCCTTTATTAGGCTCAATTTCGCCGCTCAATATTTTCAGGAAAGTACTTTTTCCGGCTCCGTTCGCTCCGATCACCCCATAGCAATTCCCTTTGGTGAAATTGAGGTTCACTTCTTCAAACAATACCCGTTTGCCATAGGCCAGTTTGAGGTCTTTTACGCTGATCATTATCGTTTCTGATTTTGGAGCCGCAAAGGTACGGCAAAAATATCGTTGTTCGTTGCCTGTTATGCGTTGTGTAATGACTGTATACTGGCAGGGATTTTCGTTCTTTGCTGATGGTCAACAGATAACAAAAATCCCGTCCGGACAAGCCGGACGGGATCGGTATAGCAGGTTGGTTAAGCCTTAGTATATCATCACTTTGCCTTCCGTGATCTTCTTGCCTGAGCCATCGCCTATCACCACATAATAAATCCCTTTTGCACTGCCTCTCAGGTTGATATCATGAAGCGTATACGGCCCGTTCACATTCAACTGGGCATTGTATACCCGCTGGCCCCTGCTGTCGTAAACAGCGAGGGTTTGCTTGCCGGCAGCTCCGCTGGCATTGTAATAAGATACGGTAAAGCGGCCATCATTCGGTGTCGGGAAAATGAACAGATTGGTGCTGGCTGTAGTGCCAATGGTCAGCACGTTCGATTCATTATTGCATCCGGTGGTGGGGTTAATGATCTGCACTTTGTAGTTGCCTACTTCTACAGAATCCACCACATAGCTGGTGCCGGTGATGCCAGGCAGCAACTGATCATCTTTCTGCCAGGTGATATTAAAGCCGGTTGGCGCAGGATTGATCGCTGCGGTTATTGTGGTGCTTTGTCCCGGCAGTATATCCAGATAAGGTGCAGCGGTGAGACTAACGGTAGGCCTTGCATTCACTGTCAGCACGGCCGGGTCAACGGTATTGGTTGACACCGGTGCAGTACAGGTTGCATTCGACAATTGTGCCCTGTAAATATTATTATTCATTCCTGCATTCACATTGTTGATGGAAAGCGTGGCGGTAGTAGCTCCGCTGTATCCTCCACCATTGGCAATCGCTGTATAGGAAGTGCCGCCATTCGTGCTTACCTGCCATTGATAAATGACCGGTACTGAACTGGTGCCGGCAACAGTAAAGCTGACATTGCCTGTTTCGCAAATAACAATATCATCTGCATCATCTGTAACAACAACAGGACTGATAACAGTAAGGACAGCACCGGCTGATACAGCCGTGGGGGTACAGGTACCATTGATCACAACACGATACCTGTTATTGTTCATAGCTGTTGTAATAGCTCCGATGGTATAGCTGGCTGCATCGTTCACACCGGGAGCTGCATTATAGCTGGTGCCTCCATCAGTGCTTAGTTGCCATTGATAAGCCAGTGAAGTGCCTGAAGCTCCTACAGTGAAAGTGACCGGACTGCCCACGCATAAGGTCGCGCTCTGAGGAGCAGCCGTGATGGACGGCGCAGTTTGAACAGTAAGGGTTGCAGCATTCGAAGTTGTAACACCGCACTGGCCTGTCACCAATACACGGTATTGATAGTTGTTGATCGCAGTGGTGATTCCGGCAACTGAATAGTTTGCACTGGTCCCTCCTGCGGCAACATTGGTAAAGCTGGCACCACCATCAGAACTGACCTGCCATTGATAAGCCAATGCATTTGTAGCAACCACAGAGAAGGTAGCGGCTGATGCCACACAGGCTGCAGTGGATTGCGGCTGTGCAGTAATAGCAGGGCCTGCTCCCGGCTGCACTGTGTAAGTAAGTATTCTTGTATTGGTAATAGAACCTGATACACCGGTAATAGTGATATTATATGATCCTGCTGCCAGCGTATTTGTATTGTTCAATGTAACAACGGTTGAGTTGCCAGGCGTTACAGGATTGGCACTGAATGTAACGTTCGTGCCTGCAGGCAGACCGGTCGCTGATAAATTGACCGGTGTTGAATAACCCAGTACGGAATTTACAGCCAGTGTGATATTTGCTGAATTCTGTGTTGCACAGGTAACAGATGCTGCTGCGGGATTACCAAAGGAGAAACTTGGTGTTGCCGGAACAAGCGCAAAATTGACATCAGATATATCGAAGAATATATTTCCTACTGCTTCCACTTTAATGCGTGCAGTGTTGGTAGTGAGAGACGGTATATGCACTACTTCCGTTCCATCATTGGGTGTGCTTGCAGCAAGTACGATCGGGAAAGTAAGGCCTCCATCTGTTGATAAGGATATTTTCACATTGATACAACTCACCGGTGCGAGATCTGACCCGTTCACTGACCAGGTTATCGTCTGGTCAAAATCAGAGAACCAGGACACGTTGGAGTTGGGAGATGTAACAGCAAAAGGACCGGCAGATGCCACTGTTACAGTCATATCATCATCGTTCGTATTACCGCCGCCTGCATGATTATCCCTTACAGTGAGCCGGAATGTCATTGTTCTTGGCACAGCAGGAAGCCGCTCCCAGGTATTGCCATTCGTTCCATTCAATATGGAAGACAGAATGGGAAAAACCCTGGTGGGGGAAGTACTGTATGGCCTTGAGCGGAAAGCCGGGCCTGTAGTAAAGTTTACATTAGGAAAAGTGGTGCTCGAAGTGCCTATATTGAATTGTTCCCAGGTATAGCTTAATACATCTGCGGCATCAGCGTCTGTGCCTACCCCTGTTAATGCAAAAGGAGTGGATTTGGGAATGGTGTAATTATTTCCTGCATCGGCTGTTGGTGTAGCATTGCCTGTGGAAGTTACCACGGCACAACCGCCACCTGTAGCGCCTTTTACATAATCTGTTATCTGCTGGATACTGTATGCATGGAAATAATCATCTGAATGCTCCTGCACGTCGGTGCTTCCGGTAATGCCTGCATATCCCATAATGGTAGAACCGCTGCCGGGTTCCATTTGTGCGCCGGTGCCACTTTCATTCCTGAAGGTATAAGTATGATTGGCTCCGAACTGGTGGCCCATTTCATGCGTGGTATAATCCACTACAAAAGGATCCCCTTCCGGCTGAACATGCGAAGTGTAGGCACTGCCTTTCATTCCTGCCTTACAAACGCAGGCAATGCATCCTGCATTACCATTGTTGTTGACCGCGCTGGCTTCCTTATGAACAAGATGCCCGATATCATAATTGGCATTACCGATCACATTATCGATCGTTGCCTGTGTTTTATTATTCCATTCATTTGTCCAGGGGTCGGCAAAAGGGTCAAGGTAAATAAGCTGATCATTATTAGCGATCAGGTTCATATGAATACCAAAATCGCGTTCATAGATCCCATTGGTCCGTGCCAGCAATGTTACCATAGCTGCCAGCACTTTGGCTCTTTTTGCTGCATCATCCGGTTCTGTTCCATTAAGAAAGTACTGGGCATATTCGCCGGTGCAGGCAAGGGCCAGCCGGTAAGTGCGGAGTTTTCCATCATCAGCCCCGCGCCCGGTTTCTCCTGAAGGTGGTGCAGGTGCATCAAGCACGGCATTGTCTGCCGACTCTTTTGTAAGGCAATGAAATTCCTTTTTATAATTCACTACATCTTTACGGGAAAAGACCACATAGTATTTTCCTTCGCGGTCAACGGGATCGATATACATTGTTTTCCTGTCGGCTCCCAGCACCATCGCATGAAAGCCACGCGGAGAAAGATCAAAATGGATGGTGGCCGAAGGATCATCGATCCCCTGCCCTACATAGGTTTTAATGCCGGGGTATTTAGCAGCCAGGGCAGGTTCCATTACAGATGATTCTACGGCTCTGAACCGTTCCGGCTTGCCATCTGAATTGGGAATGGTAAGAACAAAGGAAGACAGAGCGGCAGGAACAACACTGCGGGCGGGTGCCTGTTTCAGGCTGGTCCCCAGTGAAGTTTCATCCAATTGAAATATCCGGTATGTTTCCGGCTTATAACGGCCTCCTGCAAAAAGATCTTTTTGAATAGCGCTCTCGCTCACTTCCTTCCAACCGCGTTGCGCAAAAACTGTTGATGAAAAACATAGGATTCCCACAAGCAGCCATGCAATCAGGTAGATTTTCCTCATAAAACTCAGCAATTATTTTAAGGTTTAGGTTAACTAAAAGTATTGATAATTCGCTGTTTGCACAAAAAGAAAATCCCGCTCCTTTTGGAGAAGCGGGATTTTACAATAACAGTATTTATTGTCCTTGATTGACAAGGATTAATAACCCATTCCACCCATATCAGGAGCTCCGTGAGAATGAGGAGCTTCTTCTTTTTTGGGTTTGTCAGCGATCACGCATTCGGTAGTCAGTAACATACCGGCGATGGAAGCTGCATTTTCAAGAGCGATACGGGTCACTTTTGTAGGATCGATAACACCGGCTTTCAGCAGGTTCTCATATTGCTCAGTGCGTGCGTTAAAGCCATAATCAGCTTTTCCTTCTTTTACTTTCTGAACAATGATGGAACCTTCGAGGCCTGCATTGCTAACGATCTGGCGAAGCGGCTCTTCCAATGCTCTTTTTACGATCGCCATACCGGTTTGCTCATCTTCGATCTGGCCTCTTACTTTAGCTTCCAGGCTTTCGATGGCGCGGATATAAGCAATACCACCACCAGGAACGATGCCTTCTTCTACAGCAGCGCGTGTAGCGTGCAGGGCATCATCCACGCGGTCTTTCTTTTCTTTCATTTCAACTTCTGTAGCAGCACCTACATAAAGTACGGCAACACCACCAGCCAGTTTAGCCAGGCGCTCTTGCAGTTTTTCTTTATCATAGTCAGAAGTAGTGTTTTCTATCTGAGCTTTGATCTGGTTAACGCGTGCTGTGATATCAGCTTTTTTGCCTTTACCACCAACGATAGTTGTATTGTCTTTATCGATAGTTACAGAAGAAGCCTGACCGAGAGAAGTAAGGTCAGCGCCTTCCAGTTTATGACCAAGCTCTTCGCTGATCACTGTACCTGCGGTAAGGATAGCGATATCAGTCAGCATTTCTTTACGACGGTCGCCAAAGCCCGGAGCTTTAACAGCCGCAACTTTGATAGTACCGCGCAGTTTGTTTACCACCAGTGTGGCCAGTGCTTCACCTTCGAGGTCTTCAGAGATGATCAGCAGCGGGCGTCCGCTTTGGGCAACTTTCTCCAGGATGTGGAGGATATCTTTCATCGCAGCGATCTTCTTGTCGTAGATCAGGATGTAAGGGTTTTGCAGTTCAGCTTCCATTTTTTCGCTGTTGGTAACGAAATAAGGAGAGATATAACCGCGGTCGAATTGCATACCTTCCACTACGTCTACAGTAGTGTCAGTACCTTTTGCTTCTTCTACAGTGATCACTCCTTCTTTACCAACTTTTCCAAAAGCTTCAGCGATCAGTTTACCGATCGTTTCATCGTTGTTGGCAGAGATGGTAGCTACCTGCTGGATCTTTTTGCTGTCGCTTCCAACAGTCTGGCTTTGACCACGGAGGTTTTCAACAACAAGGCTTACGGCTTTGTCGATACCTCTTTTCAGGTCCATCGGGTTGGAACCTGCTGCTACCATTTTCAGACCTTCGCTGATGATAGCCTGGGCCAGCACAGTGGCAGTAGTAGTACCATCACCTGCGATATCTGCAGTTTTGGAAGCTACTTCTTTCACCATTTGTGCGCCCATGTTCTCAATGGGTTCTTCCAGTTCAATTTCTTTGGCTACGGTAACACCGTCTTTAGTGATGCCAGGTGCGCCAAATTTTTTCTCGATCACTACATTGCGGCCTTTGGGACCGAGTGTGACTTTTACGGCGTTGGCTAACACATCAACACCTTTTTTCATTTTATTTCTTGCTTCAATATCGAAGAAGAGTTGCTTTGCCATATTATCTTGTTTTGAATGATAGTTTAGGATTCTGTAATGGCCTGCAGCATGCGGCCACTAAAAATGCAGTATGACTTCCGGGTTTGGTTTAAACAATTGCCAGGATGTCTGATTCTCTCATGATCAGGTATTCTTCGCCTTCAACCTGGATCTCGGTGCCGGCATATTTGCCATAGAGAACAGTATCACCGGTTTTAACGGTAACAGGCTCGTCTTTTTTACCGGGGCCTGCAGCAACCACCACACCGCGCTGGGGTTTTTCTTTAGCCGTATCAGGGATAATGATACCGCCGGCAGTTTTTTCTTCGGCTGCTGCCGCTTTCACAATTACCCGGTCATGCAAGGGGGTAATGTTTACTTTCTTAGCCATAATTGTATTGATTTTTGATTGATTTGAAAGTTTATCAACTTTTAAAAATTGGATGGCAAAGGTACACGAATAATATGCCATTCGACTTAAACCCGTCATTTTTTCATTTTCGGGGATCAGGATGGCAGGAAAACAGGGAGTAAATGACAGATAGGGAGAGGGTGAATCGTTGTCCGTTGCTTGTTGACCCGGGTGGCACGCAAGTCAGGCGGGTAGTTCCTTTTCCATTGTCACCCCGGCCCTGGTTTCGGGAAATAACTGGTATAGTACACTAAGAGCCGGGGTCTCTCCCATCTGTAATATTTTCTAAGCAATAGAGGGCTTACGGGTTTGAAGTAACTGCAGCACTGGGAGACCCCGGCTCTTATATTCTCTAAACCAGCAAGTGAATCGAACCAGGGCCGGGGTGACAATGGAAAAGGAACTGCTGGCCCCGGCTTGCGTAGAAATTCTGCCATCGGTCATCGAACAACGGGCAACGTTATTTCTTGCTCACCGCATCCGCCACCACCGTTTCCAGCTCATTGATATCAAACGGCTTTTGGAGGGAATAATCTGCTCCGGCCTCGGCGGCCAGTTCATCTATATTATTATTGGCGGTGAAAAAAATAACGGGGATATGGCTGTGTTCGCTGGAGTTCTTGACAAGCCGGGTGGCTTTCACTCCTCCGATATCCGGGACCCAGTTGTCCATCAGGATAACATCAGGCTTATGGGTAATTATATCATGGATGATCTCTGTGCATTTGTCCCGCAAAACCACTTCAAAATTCCGGGCGGTGAGTATAAGGGAACAGACTTCAAGCAGGTCCGTATCGTCGTCGTAAATAATTACTTTCCTCGTCATTGATGAAAAACTATTGGGCAATAAAAATATACTATTTTCAGCAAGATACGTTCGGGCCATCAGGCCGGGAACCTCTTTCAAAAATACCTTGCAACGATTCCCGGATCTCAAGGGAATACAGGGGGAAACGCTTATCTTTGCGGCCTCAATAGTTCTTAAGCAATGATCAGCAGACGAAATATCCGGGTAAAAGTGATGCAGACGCTCTACACGTTGGAAACCGTGGAAACATTCATCAAACCCGGAGAGCCGCAAAAAATATTACAGCAGCATTTTGACCAGACCCGTTCCTTATTGATCTACCTTACCTGGTTCCTTACAGAAGTAGCAAGATATGCTGAAACAGAAGCGCACAAAAGAGCCGGCAAACACCTCCCCACAGCAGAAGACCTGAACGTGAACACCAAGATCGCCGGTAATGAAACACTCTGGAAAATGCTGGAGGACCCTGCATTAAAAGAACAGTTCGCCAAAGAAAAGCCGGCATCCATCCATCGCTCCGGCCAGGCCGAGAATACAGATATGGTCCGGAAAGTGTATCTCGAACTGGTAGAAACACCTGCTTATAAAACCTATACTTCCAAACAGTCCCGCGATAAGGTCGAAGAAAAAAAGATCATTGAATTTATACTCAACGACCTGATGCTGGCCAATGAAGCATTTGTTTCCCATATAGAGGAGAATTTCTCCAACTGGAATGATGACGGAGAAATGGTGGTGCAATTACTCGCAGCCTATATACAAAAACCCGGTATTTATAATTTCAACCAGTTGCTCAGCCCGGATAAAGCACAGTTTGCCAAAAGCCTTTTACAGACCGTACAGGATAAAGCAACGCATTTGCAGGAGATCATTATCCCCAAACTGAAGAACTGGGACCCGGAAAGGATCGCCCTGCTCGATATGATACTGATGAAAATGGGTGTGGCAGAATTCCTCTACTTTGAAACGATCCCTCCCAAAGTGACCATCAACGAATACATTGACCTGGCTAAAGATTACAGCACCCAGCAGAGCGGTCAGTTTGTGAATGGCATACTGGACAATATACATAAAGACCTGGTGCAACAGGGAAAAATGCAGAAAGTGGATTATAAGAAAGCCTGATGCAGGTTTTGAAGTTGACCTCCTTACCTTTGCCATTCTAAAGACAAAACAAATGAAGAAACTATATATCCTTTTAGCTGTTACAGCCGGACTTTTTGCCTGCCAGACAACAGACAAAAAAGGTGTACCCGGGCTGGATGCAGAAGCAAGGCAAAACGCTACAAGGGATTCTGCTAATTTCACCACCATCCAATGGCTTGATTCCAATTTTATCGATCTCGGGAAAATAAAGGAAGGCCAGGTGGTGGAAGTGAGCTACCGGTTTAAAAATACAGGCAACAAAAACCTGATCATTGCAAATGTATCGGCCAGTTGCGGATGCACAGTGCCGGAAAAACCGGAAAAGCCTTATGCTCCCGGTGAAGAAGGCGTGATCAAGGCCAAGTTTGACAGCCGCGGCCGTCCCAAAGGTGAAGCCCGCAAAACAGTGTATGTGGATGCCAATACATCACCTGTACAGCACCAATTGAATTTTAAAGTTGATATCACAGACTAAACATTAAAACAAGAACAAGAATGAATCAGATCTATCTTTTGCAAGCCACTCCAAGCGCTTCAGGCGGAGGTTTCCAGTTTATCTTTTTAGGATTAATGATCCTGGTATTCTGGCTGTTTTTTATCCGCCCACAGGCAAAACGCGCAAAGAACCAGAAAAAATTTATTGAAGACCTGCAGAAAGGAGATAAGATCGTAACCATTGCCGGTATTCATGGATCTATCAATAAAGTGAATGAGGATGGAACACTTTCTATTGAGATCAGCCCCGGCAGCTATATCAAGATCGAAAAATCAGCCATCAGCATGGATTGGACAGCAGCATTGAATAAACCTGCTGCAGGCGCCACCACAGATAAAAAATAAGCAGATCATTTTTACTTCTTCATGATCAAAGTCGGCTTAACAGGCGGCATCGGCAGTGGTAAAAGCACTGTAGCCCGGATATTCGGTGTGCTGGGCATTCCTGTTTATAATGCTGATGATGCAGCCAAACGGCTGATGAATGAGAATGAAGAAGTGAAAAAAAATATGGTCCTTCATTTCGGAAAAGAAAGTTATACCGCCGAAGGACTGCTCAACCGGGCTTATATTGCTTCGCAGGTGTTTAATGATAAGGAAAAGCTGTCGCTGCTCAATTCCATTACCCATCCTGCCACTATTGCCGATTCTCAACACTGGATGCGGGACCAAACAACCGCCTATGCAGTTAAAGAAGCGGCTTTATTGTTTGAAAGCGGTTCTGCCGGCAATCTCGATTACATCATTGGTGTGTACGCTCCTGCCCCACTTCGCATCCATCGCACTATGCAGAGAGATGGCATCAGCCGGGAAGAAGTGCTGAAACGGATGAGCCGGCAGATGGATGAGAATATAAAAATGAAACTCTGTGACTTTGTGATCATAAATGATGAACAGCAACTGCTGATACCGCAAGTAGTCAGGCTGCACCAGGAACTGCTGGATATTAAATCAAAAGTCAAAATTCAAAAGTAAAACCGATCTTTTTACTTTTGAATTTTGATTTAATATTAGTTGACCCAGGCTAATCATTTCAACGCTGCCAGCGCTTTCGCAATCCTTCCCCAGGCCTCTTCAATTTTTTCCATACTGTTGGCAAAAGAAAAACGGACACAATCAGGATCACCGAATGCTTCACCCATTACGGATGAAACGTGTGCAGTGTTCAGCAGATACATGCAGAGATCACCCGAAGTATGGATCACTGTTTTGCCATCTGTTTTTCCATAGTAGTAGCTGATATCAGGGAAAATATAAAAAGCTCCATCCGGTGCAGAGCATTCAATGCCCGGGATATTATTTACCAGTTCCAGTACGCGCTGACGGCGGCGGGTGAATTCTTTTACCATTTCCATTGTTGGGCGCAGGTCAGTTGTCAGTGCTGCTACGGCCGCTTTTTGCGTAATGGAAGAAGTGCCGCTGGTAAACTGTCCCTGTATCTTTTCGCAGGCTTTGGCGATAGTGGCATCTGCGGCAATGTAACCAAGCCTCCACCCTGTCATGGCGAAACCTTTACTGAGACCGTTCACGATGATCACCCGGTCTTTGATATCTTCAAACTGTGCAATGCTTTCATGTTTTCCCACAAAATTGATATACTCATAGATCTCATCAGAAATGATAGAGATGTTGGGATATTTACGGAACACATTCACCAGTCCTTCCAGTTCAGCTTTGCTGTAAACGGCCCCACTGGGATTGCAGGGAGAAGAGAACAGGAATACTTTTGTATGCGGAGTGATCGCAGCTTCGAGTTGTTCCGGTGTGATCTTGAACCCGGATTTGGGGTTTGTTTTTATTTCCACTACCCTGCCGCGTGCAATTTTAACGAGCTCACTGTAAGTGACCCAGTAAGGAGTTGGGATCAACACGTCATCGTTCTCATCCACCAATGCAAGAACGGCATTGGCCAGGCTTTGCTTGGCACCGGTTGACACTACAATGTTTTCCGGTTTATAATCAAGATTATTATCGCGTTTCAATTTAGCGCAGATGGCTTCACGCAGATCCAGGTAGCCAGGCACGGGTGTGTAATGGCTCCAGTTATCCCGAATGGCTTTTATTGCAGCTTCCTTGATATGTTCAGGTGTATCGAAATCGGGTTCACCTAAGCTAAGGTCGATAACATCGATGCCCTGGGCTCTCAGTTCGCGGCCCAGTTTGGCCATTTTCAGCGTTTCAGGTTCATTGAAACGCTGCAACAATGAGGATAACTGCATGATTGAAGAATTTATATATTGGGTTTTAATGAAAAAAATGTTTACAGGCAAGCGGTTGCAAATGTAGGAATTTGAACGGATCAAATAATTGATTAAAAAACGTTTAAACAAAAAGGGAATAATAGAGAAAAATGATAGATAAGTGGATAAAAACTGCCTTTATTGCAGTGCTGCGCGGTTTCATTTCAGGTCTTTGTAAATCAGTTTTTGCTTCCCCGGAGGCGGCCATATTCCCTTCAAAATGTATAAAATTTTAATTTTCAACATTTTGAAGACGATCTTGTGATGCTGAAATGCTCTAACAATATATAACTGAAAACATTATCTTTGCCCCTCTTTAAAAATCCCTGACATCTTTACCCGCCGCCATATACGGAGTAAAGTACCGAAAAATGTAAATGAACAAAGTATGCAACTGAAAGGTTTGGTTCGATTTTTTACGATCCTGCTTATTATCTACTCCATCTACCAGCTATCTTTTACCTGGTTTGTCCGCAATCATGAGAAAAAATTAGAAGCACGTGCGAACAGTTATGTTAAAGTCAATTATCCTGATGCTAAAGACGAAGAAAGGGATAGCCTCTTTAATGTAAGACTGACCCGCTTAAAAGACAGCACCAAAGATGAGACCATCACTTATGGCATTACCGGTGCCATAAGCTACCAAAAGGCAAAAGAAGAAGAACTGAACCTCGGTCTCGACCTTCAGGGTGGTATCAACGTAACAATGGAAGTGGAAATGACCGGTTTATTGAAAACACTTTCCAATAATTCCAAAGACCCCGATTTCCAGAAAGCACTGGAAAATGCCAATGTGCGTAAAGCCAACAGTGATGCAAACTTTATCCGCCTGTTTGCAGAAGAATATCAGAAACTGGTTGGTGCCAATAAAATGTCAGGATTATTCGCTGCTGCCAATAAAGACCGGATCAAAGTTGGCGACAGTGATTCAAAAGTGATCAGTGTACTGGAATCACTGGCAAGAGATGCTTTCGACAATACTTTCCGTGTAATGCGCACGCGTATTGACCAGTTCGGCGTTGCCCAGCCCAGCATCAACCCTGATCCTGAAAAAGGTATCATTTCTGTTGAGCTTCCTGGTGTGCAGGATAAGGAGAGGGTAAGAAAATACCTGCAATCTTCTGCCAACCTTCAGTTCTGGGAAGTATATAATTTCATTGAGCTGTATCCAAGCATTGAAAAAGCCGATGGTATTTTTTATGCTATGATGGGTGGTAAAGCTGCTGCAGATACCACCAAAAAACAGGATACGGCTACAACTGCCGCAACGCAGCCTGCCTCCAATGATAGTGCTGAAAAAACATTAAGCCAGTTAGACAGTACGGGCGGCAAAGACAGCACCGGAAAATTAGCTGCTGCTGATGACCAGGATGCCAGCAAGCACCTGGCTTCTTATATCCAGTTCGCTGTTCCCCAGCAAGGGCAGAAACCATTTCCTTCCATTGGTTATGTGGCTATAAAAGATACAGCCCTTGTTCGCCAGTATCTTTCAACGCCGGCTATCAGGGCCAGCTTCCCTACCCAACTGGCCTGGATGTATGGAATTCCTGAGCGCGGCAAGGATAATAAGCCATCCAATTTTGTAGCCTTATATGCGATCAAAACGTTTGGCCGTGAGAAAGCCAAGATCGAAGGTGATGCCATCTCTTCTGCTTCTGCAGACTATGACCAGAATGGCAAACCTGAAGTAAGAATGACAATGACTGCTACAGGAAGCACTGCCTGGGCAAAAATGACCGGTGAGAATCTCGACAAGCCGATCGCTATTGTACTCGATAATATCGTTTATTCAGCTCCGAACGTAAACCAGGTGATCGACGGAGGTACTTCACAGATCAGTGGTGGATTCAGTGTGCAGGAAGCGCAGGACCTTGCGAACATCCTGAAGGCAGGTAAACTTCCCGCTCCTGCTAAAATTGTGCAGGAACAGACTGTGGGACCAACACTGGGTGCTGCCGCCATACGCGGTGGCATGGTATCATTCGGAGTTGCCTTTATTGTCATATTCGTGCTGATGCTGGTATATTACAACAGCAGCGGCTGGGTAACCAATATCGCGCTGGTACTTAACCTGCTCTTTACTGTAGGTATATTGGCTGGTCTTGGTGCTACACTCACCGCTCCCGGTATCGCCGGTCTGATTCTGACCATTGGCCTGGCGGTGGATACCAACGTAATCACCAAAGAACGTATCAAGGAAGAGCTTACCAAAGGAAAAGCGTACCTGCCCGCTGTTAATGAAGCGTTCAGGCGTTCATTGCCTCCTATCCTTGATGGTCACATTACCATTTTACTGACCGCACTGATCCTGTTCTATTTTGGATTGGGCCCTGTAAAAGGTTTTGCGACCACACAGATACTGGGTATCCTGCTGTCACTGTTCTCCGGTGTATTGATCACAAGATGGATCACTGATATCTTCAATAAGAAAAAGATACATCTCGAGTACTTCACAAGCGTGTCAAGGAAAATATTCCAGCAGGCTAAATTCAATTTTATTGGATTCAGAAAGAAAGCATTTGTTATTTCTTTCATCGTGCTTGCACTGGGTATCTCCTCTTTCTTCAATGGCTTTGATTATGGTGTGGAGTTCGATGGAGGACGCAGCTACACCGTTCGTTTCGACAGGAATATCTCCAAAGAAATTGAGCCGATGCGGGATGAGCTGAAAGGTACTTTTGATGGAGAAAACCCTGTTATTAAAACGGTTGGTGACACAAGGACCCTTGATATCACGACTTCTTATCTTATTAAAGATACCCGTCCTGAAGTGGATTCCATTGTACTGAACAAATTGTATGTGGGATTGAAAAAACACCTGCCTGAAAATCTCAGTTTCGAGCAGTTTGATCAGAAATACAAGCTCGGTTCTAAAAAGGTGTTGCCTACTATCTCGGATGACTTGAAAAACGGAGCTGTTAAAGCTACCATTTTCGCCATCTTCGTGATATTCCTTTACATCTTTATCCGGTTCCGCGACTGGAGGTATTCAGTGGGTACTATCATTGCGTTGTTGCACGACGTATTGGTTACGCTCGCCGTATTCTCCTTCGCCAGGAAGATCGTACCATTCCCGCTTGAGATCGACCAGCATTTTATTGCAGCGATCCTGACGGTGATAGGCTTCTCCATGAACGAAGCGGTGATCATCTTCGACCGTATACGTGAAGACAGGAAACTCTACCCCAGTGCTCCTTTGGCAGAAACGATCAACCGCGCGATCAATGAAACCTTAAGCCGTACGATCATGACCTCACTGACGGTGTTCCTTACCATCCTGATCATCTTCCTGGTAGGTGGTGAAGTAACAAGAGGTTTTGCTTTTGCGATGCTGATCGGTGTTATTACCGGTGTGTACTCATCTATGTTCGTTGCTGCACCAATGTTGATCAACTTTGGAAGAAGCAAGAAAGAAAAAGCCGCCGAAAATGTGGCCAGAACAACAACAACAGTAAGTCCGAAGGCTACCAAATCATAACAGCCTGGCAAAACAGCTATAAAGCCTGCTTCTTTATGAAGCAGGCTTTTTTATGTAAGAGAGAATATCAGGAGGCATAAAAAAAGCTCCTGAAAGGAGCTTGCCGGATAATAAAGTAATGGCCCGTTTCAGGGCTTCTCTTATTTGCTGTTTAAATGACTGTCAATAGGGGTATCCAACTTTTAAACGCTTAAACTACCAAGCGGCTACCTGTAATAAGCAGATATTTCTATATAGCAAAACTTGTCCCGCATCCGCAGGTATTGCTTGCATTAGGGTTCTTGAAAGTGAAACCGCGGTTGTTCAATCCATCCACCCAATCCACCTGCATGCCGTACAGATAGATCTCATGAGAGCGGTTCATTACACAGGAAATACCTTCTATTTCAAATGACTGGTCGTTTTCCTGCTTATGATCAAATCCAAGCACGTATGACATGCCTGAGCAGCCACCGCCTTTTACCCCTACTCTCAATACCTGGGTAGTATCAAAGCCCTCCTGTTCCATCAATCTCTTGATTTCCCTGATAGCCCCTGCAGTCAGCGTCACCGGTGTGGTCATTGTTGTTTCCATTCTGCAAAAATAACCAAAAACGGCAAATTCGAAGAGCGGGGAAAACAGCTATAAATAGGGACCAAAACAAGATTTTCATTTTAAAAACGTTATGCTTCATTCAGCCGGATTTTAAAACCCGGATCTTCTGAGTATTTTTGTCACCTGAAAAAAACTAACCCTGATGGATCAGAATATGATCAACCTCTTGATTGCCCTGATGGCATTGCTTGTTTCTTTTTATTGTTTTTACCTGGTAAATGATTTCCGCAAGAAAGCGAAACTGCCCGGGGATAAGGACAATTTCTCAACGCGCCCCCTGCAATTGCAGGCTTACGAAAGACTGGTAATGCTGTCTGAACGCATTTCCATCCCCAACCTGGTAAGCCGGGCCAACCAGCCAGGGCTGGGCTGCCGCGATATGCAGCTACTGCTGATCGAAAGCATTAAACAGGAGTTTGAATACAATGCTTCACAACAGATCTATGTTAGCCCTGTAGCCTGGGAAGCAGTGACGAACCTGAAGGAGCAAAATATGCTTATCATCAATCAGGTGGGTGCAACCCTTCCTCCCGACGCATCCGGAACAGACCTGAATAAGCGTTTGCTGGAATTTGTGATGACACAGAAAAAAGGAGCATTGCATACGATCGTGCTGGAAGCACTGAACTTTGAAGCGAAGAAACTGATGAGGTAAAGCTGCTCTTATCCTGACAACCCAAAACAAAGGTGATCATGCCTGAAGAAAAAAAAATATTTACAGATTCCGGGATTGAAATAAATCCCGTTTATTCAGCAGGATCGCCTGCCAGCGAAGCACCGGCAGAAAAACCCGGCGAATATCCTTTTACCAGGGGCGTGCAGCCGGATATGTATCGTGGTAAACTGTGGACAATGCGGCAGTATGCCGGTTTCTCCACAGCAGAAGAAAGCAATAAGCGCTATCACTATTTGTTATCACAGGGTGTGATGGGATTGAGCGTGGCATTTGATCTCCCCACACAGATCGGTTATGATAGCGATCATCCTTTAGCAGAAGGTGAAGTAGGCAAAGTGGGTGTGGCTATCGACAGCATTGAAGATATGGAGACATTGTTCAACGGGATCAAACTCGAAGATGTATCCACTTCAATGACGATCAATGCTACCGGCTTTATACTTCTGTCTTTCTATGTGGCACTGGCCAAAAAACAGGGAGCCGATCTGAAAAAAATATCAGGTACCATACAAAACGATATTCTAAAGGAATACGCAGCAAGAGGCACTTATATTTATCCGCCTAAACCATCCATGCGCATCATCACGGATATTTTTGAATGGTGCGCATCCGATCTTCCCAAATGGAACACGATCTCCATTTCAGGATACCATATCCGCGAAGCCGGATCAACGGCTGTACAGGAAATCGCTTTCACACTCAGCAATGGCAAAGCCTATGTAAAAGCAGCGCAGGAAAAAGGATTGGATATAAATGTATTTGGCAAACGTCTTTCTTTCTTTTTCAATTCGCACAACAACCTGTTTGAAGAAGTAGCCAAATTCAGGGCCGCAAGGCGCATGTGGGCAAAGATGATGAAAAGCATGGGCGCTACGGATCCCAAAGCCATGATGCTCCGTTTTCATACGCAAACAGGGGGCAGCACTTTAACAGCGCAACAACCGCTCAATAATATTTCAAGGGTCACTATTCAAAGCCTCGCTGCCGTTCTGGGAGGCACACAATCATTGCATACCAATGGCTATGATGAGGCATTAAGCCTTCCTACCGAAGAAGCAGCGCGTATTGCTTTGCGTACGCAACAGATCGTTGCTTTTGAAAGCGGCGCTCCCGATACAGTAGACCCTTTGGCCGGATCATTTTTTATTGAATCGCTCACCAACGAAGTGGAAGAAGCTGCCTGGAAACTGATCGAAAAAATTGATGCACTCGGTGGCAGCGTATCAGCGATTGAACAGGGATTTATCCAGGATGAGATCGCCCGCAGCGCTTATGAATACCAGCGGAAGATCGAATCAAATGAAAAGATCATTGTTGGTGTCAATAAATTCCAGGTAAAAGAAGAAGCGTCTATTCCCATATTTAAAATTGACGACAGCATCCGCGCTTTGCAAACAGAAAAGTTGCAGCGGTTGAAAGCAAACAGGGACAGGGCAAAAGTGGACCAATGCCTGCAACAGTTGAACGACCATGTAGTAAATGAAGAAAATATTATGCCTGCCGTTATTGAAGCCGTGGAAAATAAATGCACATTAGGAGAAATAGCCGATACATTGCGTGAAGTATACGGAGAATATAAATAAGTATACCTTTTCAAATTGGGTTAATCTATCCAAAACAACTCCTTTCCGTCTTACCGGTAAGCCCAAAGGAATGATTTTACTTACCTTCAACCCAAAAATCAACCATGAAACGTTTATTGTTTCCCATCCTGTTCATTATTACCTGTTTCAGACTTGAAGCCCAAATCCCTTCTTTCATCAAAGACAGCATCGACAGCTACATTACACAAGGATTGAAGGATTGGGACATTCCCGGTCTCTCAATAGTAATTGTGAAAGATGGAAAGACAGTGTTAATGAAAGGATATGGTGTAAGGGATATCAATACAAAGGAAGCAGTGGACGAGAACACCCTGTTCATGATCGCAAGCAATACGAAATTGTTTACAGGCGTTTCCCTCGCCCAATTGGAATTCAATAAAAAGCTTTCGCTGAATGATAAGATCAGTCGTTATTTTCCCGATTATGCTTTGTATGATACATTGGCCAGTCAATCGGTCACCATACGCGATATGCTTTGCCATCGCCTGGGCACCAAAACATTCCAGGGGGATTTCACTTTTTGGAACAGTACTTTAAGCCGTAGTGAGATCATGCACAGGATGCGTTTGCTGAAACCAATCGGTTTATTCCGCCAGGACTATGGCTATTGTAACAGTTGTTTTCTGACAGCAGGCGAAGTGATCCCCAAAGTAACAGGTAAGTCATGGGAGCAATATGTGCAGGACAGTATCCTTACTCCTTTGCAAATGACACATTCCACTACTATATCTGCCGGCATGGAGCAAAAAGCCAATGTGGCAAGGCCTTATACGACCAGTTTTACCGGTAAACTCAACAGGGTGCCTTATGATCAATGGGACAATCTTGGCCCCGCTGCAAGCATTATCAGCAATGTGAATGATCTTTCCCACTGGCTGGCCTTTCAATTGGACAGTGGCCGGTATAACGGACAACGTATCATGCCATTTTCTGTGCTGCTAAAAACAAGGGATGTAAATATTTCAACGAACAGCCGCAAATCGGCCACTTTGCCCATGCATTTCCGTGGATATGGTTTGGGGGTGGTTGCAGCAGATTACAACGGCCGGCAAGTATACTGGCATACCGGTGGAGCAGGCGGAATGGTCAGCAATGTATGTTTTGTGCCGGAAGAAAAGCTGGGCATTGCGATATTGACCAATAATGATAACCAGAATTTTTTTGAATTGTTACGGTACCAGATACTGGATGCTTACCTGGGTATGCCTTATACAAACAGGAGCCGCCAGGCATTGCCGGATTTCAAAAAAGAAATGGAAGCCCAATTGAAAGAGATTGCAGCGTGGAAGGCAAGAGTAAAAAACACCACTCCTCCTCTACCGCTTTCTGCTTATGCGGGTAATTATGAAAACAATATCTACGGAACTATGACGATCACGCCGGATAACGGGAAACTGGCAGTCCGCTTTAATAGTCATAGAGACCTGACTGCGCATCTCTCCTATATGGACAATGATGAATGGTTACTGGAATATGCGAATATCGAATACGGCATCTTTGCTATCCGTTTCAAAACAGAAAAGCAAAAAGTTGTGTCGGTGGATATGCAGGCGAATGAATTTGTGGAGGCCGATGCATATACATTTAAGAAGAAATGATACTTATATCTTTAGAAAATTGCTTGAAGTTATCGGCTGAAAGGTAACGCCAGGGACGCCATGATTGCGCAAAGGACGCTACGTTACAAATTTGGGTGAACGAGGCGTCCTTTGTATTATTTCGTATGTTGGCTGTTATTTTCCTTGCGGCTTCCAGCTATCTTTCAATCCCACTGTCCGGTTGAAAACCATTCCGCTGGTGCTGCTGTCTTTATCCAGTACAAAATAACCTTTGCGGATGAACTGGTAAGCTTCATCGAATTTGGCATTCTTCAAAGCCGGTTCTGCATACACTGCTTTTATCACATGCAGTGAATCGGGATTGATATAGTCTTTAAAATCCCCTTCTTCGCTGGAAGGATCTTCTACACGGAACAGGCGGTCATACAAACGCACTTCAGCCGTAATAGCGTGTTTAACACTTACCCAGTGCAATGTTCCTTTTACATGAATGCCTGAGGTGTCAGCACCGCTTTTGCTTTCAGGGATATAGGAGCAATGCAGTTCGGTGATATTGCCGTCTTTGTCCCTGATCACTTCATCGCATTTGATGATGTAAGCGGATTTCAATCTCACCATTTGTCCGGGTGCCAGGCGGAAATATTTTTTGGGTGGATTTTCCATAAAATCTTCCCGCTCTATATAAAGCTCCCCGCTAAAAGGGATTTCCCTTTCGCCGGCATTAGGATCTTCGGGATTATTTTCACTTTTTAAGAGTTCCTCGCTGGCAGAATAATTGGTGATGATCACTTTCAGCGGATCAAACACGATCATTCTCCTCAGTGCTTTTTTGTTGAGGTCCTCGCGTACGAAAAATTCCAACAGGCCAATATCCACGATATTGTCTCTTTTGGCAATACCGGCACGTTCGCTGAAATCACGGATGCTTTGCGCTGTATAACCTCTTCTGCGCATACCGGAGATCGTAGGCATGCGGGGGTCATCCCAACCGGTAACATGTTTTTCATTCACCAGTTGCAGCAGCTTGCGCTTGCTCATTACCGTGTAGGTTAGATTGCGACGGGCAAATTCATATTGTTTGCTGGGGAATATTTCCAGTTTTTCGATCAGCCAGTCATATACTTCACGATGTGGAACAAACTCCAGGGTGCATATGGAATGAGTGATCTTTTCAATCGAGTCGCTTTGTCCATGCGCAAAATCGTACATGGGGTAAATGCACCAGGCATCACCGGTGCGGTGGTGATGGGCATGCTTGATCCGGTAAAGGATGGGATCGCGCATCAGCATATTGGGAGAGGTTATATCAATCTTAGCCCTCAGCACTTTTTCCCCATCTTTATATTTACCTGCCCGCATATCAGCAAAAAGCTGGAGATTTTCCTCTACGCTTCTTTCTGCGTATTTATTGCGATGGCCGGGTTGCGTAGGCGTACCTTTTTGCTCGGCTATCTCTTCTGAGCTGCTATCGTCCACATATGCCAATCCTTTTTTGATCAGTGTTACTGCATACTCATACAACTGTTCAAAATAATCTGAAGCATAAAATTCATTGGCCCACTGGAAGCCCAGCCAGCGAACATCGTCTTTAATGCTTTCCACATATTCTGTTTCCTCAGTAACGGGGTTGGTATCATCAAAGCGCAGGTTGGTACCACCACCGTATTTCTGGGTGAGACCAAAATTGAGACAGATACTGGCGGCGTGACCGATATGGAGATAGCCGTTAGGCTCCGGCGGAAAGCGTGTCATAATAGACTTATACTTGCCCGAAGCCAGGTCTGCTTCAATGATCTCTTCCAGGAAATTGAGGCTTTTTTCTTCTTTCTTTTCTTCGTGTGACATAGGTCTGCAAATATAGCAAAGTCGGGCGACAAAGCCCCGGAGCTACAAACGCTGAAAACGGTTTTTTTAGCCTTGTAGAACCTGGAAAAACAACCTTCTTTTTTGAGGAAAATAACAGAAGATCCCGAGGGAAATCCCAAGGTTGGGAAGCGGGGTGGAAATACTTTTGGAGAAGTAAAGAACGATTAAATAACAGGCAGGATGAAGGAGTACTGGCCGTTGGAGGCATCTGAAGAAAACAGGGTATATACTTTTTTGAGTTGTGGGCCTAAAGGTAATATTGATATGACAATTCAATTCACACCCACTGAAGAGGATGGGATCTTCAATCTTGCTTTTGGAATACTGGATAAAGATGGCAAGATGGATGATACCATCATTAACAATAATGGAGACAGGAATAAAATTATTGCAACTGTTATTGCAGCTATTAATGAATTCACTCATCATTATCCGGATAAATTGGTCTGTTTCTCAGGACATACAGAAGGAAGAAACAGACTGTACAGGGGAGCTTTATCCATATATCTCGAACAATGGCTTCAGAATTATGCAGTATGGGGCCTTAAAGAAGATAACAGCTTTGAACTATTCAAAAAGAACACACCCTATTCTGGATATATCATAAAAAGAAAAAAATAAAATATGGTACATTTACAATCTATGAAGAAAAAGGAATCGATACCGGAAATGGTTAAAAAGGTTTCTATTCGCTACAACAAGGAATTGAACAAGTATGAGAATCAAGTACTGTTCCCGGAAAAAGTAGCACGTACGAACGAGGTATTGAAGCGCGCAAAATTTCCCCCTGAAATGAATCTGCCCAAAAAAGGCTAGAGACCTTCTCAATGATACCTGATAAAGTGTTATCCCGGTTACTCACGATTTACATGGCATTCAGAGTATCCTCTCGCTCATCACTCAATCCTTCCATCTCCACTCCCCTGCTATCTGCAACGGCTCTTTAAGATTAGACTTCAGTAACAAATCCTTTGTCTCCTGGTCCGTCAATCTCTTTGCCTCGATCACTGGCGCATCCGCCAATCCATATACCAGCATGGCATTATACCTTACTGTATTCTGCATCCCCTTTTCATCCACCAGCCTGAAATCATCACAGTCGGCATGATAGCAAGGTCCCGCATTGTTCGGAAGGCTTCCACCGCCTGCACCACCGGTAGGCACACCCTGAAGCATAAATGGCTGGTGATCGCTGTGAAGGCCGGCACCGCTGCGGAAACTGTTCTTGAAGCTTGTATCGATCGCCTGTGCTAAAGCTCCGATCGCCTGGAATAATGATTTACTCGCATCGGTAGTAGCAGAATATCCCTTGGGATCATTGGTCATATCATAATTCAGCATGAACCTGATCTTGTCAATGCTCTTATCTCGGAGCGCTTCCTTTACATAGCTCTTAGACCCAAGCAGCCCTTCTTCCTCTCCCATGAACAATACAAACTCGACTGTTCTCTCAGGCTGGAGATTAAGTGCTTTAAACGTTCTTGCCATATCCAGCACTGAAAAAGAACCGATGCCATTGTCGATCGCGCCAGTAGCCAGGTCCCAGCTATCCAGGTGGCCTCCCACTACAATTTTCTCATTCGGCAGAGTTTTACCGGGAATGGTTGCGATGACATTCCGGGCCTTGATCATACCGGAAAAATTTGTCAACTGGATGCGTGCTTCCAACTTGCCCGATTTCAGTTTTTCGCGCAGCGCCAATCCGTCTTCCTTGCCGATGCACACTGCCGGTATCGGGATCAGTTTTCCTGTAACGGAAGCCGTACCCGTAAGCAGCACGCCATTCGCAGCCGTATTGATAATAATAATTCCCTTTGCTCCGTATTTGGTGGCCAGGGCTGTTTTCTCAGAACGGTGCAGGTTCTTCAATCCTTCACCGGAGCCCGGCAATATGCCCAGGTAAACCAGTGCTATTTTTCCTTTCACCTTGCCTGGCGCAGCCTTGTAATCTGCTTCCAGTCCATTGCCCATTTCCACCAGTTCCCCGCTCACATTTGATTTTACCGGCGCATGTGCCAGTGAAACGGCTTTTACAGGCTGAAGGTCGTTTGCATCCGGCCCCACAGATACCTGGATGGTGCCCCTGCTCCAGCTTTCCACTTCAAATGGCTGAAAACGCACGTTCTCATAACCATAAGAACGCAGCAGGTCATAAGCATACTGCTCTGCTCTTTTACCATTTTCTGAACCGGTAAGCCGGTGACCGATCGTAGAAGTAGCGTCCCCCAGGGTGCTGTAAGCTTTTGAATTGGTTAAAACCTCCTGGTTGATCCGTGTAAACACTTCTTTCCATTCGGGTTTGCCCTGCGCCGAAGCGGTTAAGATACCGAGATAGCAACCTATCCCTGTTAATAATATTTGTCTCATGCAGTGATGTTTAAAATAAGTTCCGAATATATTAATAAAGCCTGTTCCAGCATCATTCCGGCTGGTAAATTTTCAACTGAAATCTCAGCTTCTCACCAAATTCCAGTCCATCTTCAAGCATTTTATGTTGTTTCCTCCGAATATGTTTTATCTTTCTGAAATAAGTGCAGTAAACTGCATTGGAATAATTCAACATCGTCTATAACTTCGCTGGATGTTGCTGTCATATAGAAAGCATTGAATAATCTTTAGGCTAACCGTGAACTTTTTTTGATGAGAAAGTATAAGAACCTGCTTTTCTATGTCGCTACTATTGCCGGATTTTCCGGCATTATTTACTTTATTATCCGGAAAGGAGCAGGACTCGAAGAGGGAAAAGTCACAGATTTTGTTCCACAATTGAACGCTTCCACCTGGCAGCAATTCAAAGAAACCTATAATCATAATCTCACCAACCCGCTGGCCATTCTGCTGCTCCAGATCATTACGATCATTCTCACAGCGCGCTTGTTTGGTTTCCTGTGCAAAAAGATCCGCCAACCTACGGTGATCGGAGAAATTCTTGCCGGCATTGTGTTGGGGCCTTCTTTTATCGGTGCCTATTTCCCTGAATTTTCTCATTTGTTATTTCCCCCGCAATCCCTGGGCAACCTCCAATTCCTGAGCCAGATCGGACTGATACTTTTTATGTTCGTGGTGGGCATGGAACTCGATCTTAACCTGCTGCGCAATAAAGCCAAAGATGCCGTGGTGGTAAGCCATGCCAGTATCATTTTTCCCTTCACCCTGGGTATTGCACTGGCCTATTATATTTACCAGAGTTTTGCCCCGGCCAATGTTACCTTCATCGCTTTTGCATTGTTCATGGGCATTGCTATGAGCATTACCGCTTTTCCTGTGCTGGCCCGCATTGTGCAGGAAAGAGGACTGTCCAAAACAAAGCTTGGTTCCATCGTTATCACCTGTGCTGCTGCTGATGATATCACTGCCTGGTGCCTGCTGGCCGCTGTGATCGCTATTGTTAAAGCAGGTTCCATTGTCAGTGCATTGTTCACCATTCTCATGGCTATTGCCTATGTGATCGTGATGATGAAAGTGATACAACCCTTTCTCCGCCGTATCGGTGAAAAATATTCCAGTAAGGAATCGATCAGCAAACCTGTAGTTGCTATTTTTTTCATTACGTTGCTTGGCTCATCTTACCTGACAGAAGTGATCGGCATCCATGCACTCTTTGGCGCTTTTATGGCCGGGGTGATCATGCCTTCTCGTGTCCATTTCCGCAGCATTTTTATCGAGAAAGTGGAAGATGTATCACTGGTGCTGCTCCTCCCCTTATTTTTCGTGTTCACGGGATTGCGGACGCAGATCGGGTTGCTGAACGACTGGCATCTCTGGAAAGTTTGCGGTGCGATCGTCTGCGTGGCAGTGGTCGGCAAATTTGCAGGGGGTAGTCTTGCCGCACGGTATGTAGGTCAAAACTGGAAAGACAGTCTTTCGATCGGCGCATTGATGAATACAAGAGGATTAATGGAACTGGTAGTCCTGAATATCGGTTATGATCTTGGCGTGCTAAGCCCTTCGATATTCGCGATGATGGTGATCATGGCATTGGTGACCACTTTTATGACCGGCCCTTCACTGGATATTATCAATAAAATATTCCCTGCCAAAAAACCTGTAGTAGAAAAGACCAGGATCAAACCATACAATATCCTTATCACCTTCCGTGTATCCCGCAAAGGAGTATCATTGCTAAAGCTTGCTCATTATTTTGTGCGGGGATCGATACAGAACTCGCGCATTACAGCTTTGCACCTTTCTCCCAGTACAGAGCTCAACATGTATAACCAGGAGGAATATGAAAGGGAGAATTTTGAGCCGATCAATCAGGAAGCAGAGCGGCTGCAAATTCCTGTGACGGCTCTTTTCAAACCTTCTTCCCAGATAGAACACGATATCACTCAAACAGCTAATCTTGCCCAGGTTGATCTCCTGCTGATCGGTGCCGGCAGTTCTGTGTTTGAAGGCAGTCTACTGGGAAAAATATTGGGACTTACCACCCGCATCATCAATCCTGAAAGACTGCTGGATACGATCACCGGGAAAGAAAAACTTTTTGAGACCACTGCGTTGGATGAAACCGTTAAGCATATCATACGCAATGCCACTGTGCCTGTAGGCATCTACCTCGATAAAGGGCTGCAGGACCTGCACCGGGTGAATGTATATATTTCTTCTCCAAAAGACGCTTTCCTTATTGACCAGGCAAGACAGTTATTATATAAAAAGGAGGTCAGTATCCATATCGCTGATCCGGAAAATTTCAATGGCCAGCAAAATGGCAATGGTTTGCAGAAAAAGATCAGCACACTTAAAGATCAGGGAGCAGATCTTATATCCCTCGACAGTTCACTGAGAATTCAACATATAAACACTGAATTATTGCTTATCAGCACGGAAGGATGGAAAAAAGCCATTGAAACAGAAGCAGACTGGCTCACCAACGCTCCCTCCGTTTTAATAATGAAACATGCCTAGTATTTTGGGAATCGGCAACATTATCTATCTTGCCGGCAAATTACTATCCATGAACCACCACAAAAAACTACCAGCCTGCCTTTACTTTATCCCTTTTTGCTTAACCATATTCCTGTTATTTACATTTTCCGGCACTTCTGCCAATCCTGAAAGAGATATAATACCGGCAGCGATAACCGATACTTTGCCTTCTGAGGAAGAACCCTCTTCAAAGATCTATGAAAGAGTAGACGTGGAAGCCTCTTTCCCGGGTGGTCAGCAAGGCTGGGAAAATTTTTTGATTAACAATCTGAATGGCAACACACCTGTTATAAATGGTGCTCCTGCCGGAAAATATACTGTAATGGTCCAGTTCATTGTTGCAAAAGACGGAACGCTGAGCGGTATAAAAGCGCTGACAAAGCATGGTTATGGTATGGAAGCCGAAGTGATCCGGATACTCCGTCAGTCGCCACCCTGGGAACCTGCCATGCAGAACGACCGTAAAGTAAAAGCCTATCGTAAGCAGCCGGTCACTTTCATGATCACAGAAGAAAAAGGAAAAAAGAAGAAGAAAGGCCTCTGATCATTTCATAAAGAATGACAGAATATAAACTACTATCATTGTAATCAATCCCATCCACACAGAAGCCATGGAATGCACCCGCAGCATGGTCTTTATATCGATATCAGAAAACTTGGAGATCACCCAGAAATAAGCATCATTGGTATGCGATATCATCATGGAACCGGCACCCATTGAAAGCACGGCCAGTATCCTGCCATTTTCACTATCGAGCCCCAATGCTGGCAGCAAGGGTAAAATAATGGAAGATGCAGTCACTATCGCCACCGTAGATGATCCCTGTGCAGTTTTAATAATGCAGGTGAGTAAAAAGGGGAACCATATTCCCAGTGTTTTCATATCCAGTGTTTCCCCAAAATGACCACCGATATTGGTGGCCGACAACACAGCACCGAATGCACCACCTGCCCCGATAATGACCAGGATGCCTCCTGCTTTTTCTACTGATGAAGACAGATTTGCACTCAATGTATGCTTATCATTTTTACCGGTGAGAATGGCCAGCAGCACACCTACGGCCAGTGCAATAGAAGGATCACCAGCGATATTGAATACTTTGGCCAACCAGCCTTGCGTATGCTCCATCCCCATCACCGATTTTACTGCCATCAGCAGGATGGGCACGATCACTGGCAAGAACGCACGGAAAACAGAGGGCCTTTCCCCTGTTTCACTCTCTTCTTCTTCCTTGTTCACTGCATTCGCCGTTTGCGTTTTACGGCCCGCATATACGGCCCAGGCATGCCCTATCAGCATGGCCGGAATGGCGATAAGGATACCGCACAGGATCAGTTTTCCAAAATCAACACCCAATGTGCTGGCAGCAGCAGTAGCTCCCGGATGTGGCGGCAACAGGCAATGCACTGCGTAAAGACCGGCACCGAGCGATACGCTCATGGTCGCTACAGCAATACCGGTCCTGCGCACCAGCGATTTATTGATCCCATTCAATACAATATAACCAGAATCGCAGAAGATCGGCAGGCCCACAATAAAACCAGTGATAGCGATCGCCAGCGATGAACGCTTCTGTCCTACTATCCGCAGTATATAAGCAGCCATTACCTGGGTGCTGCCATTTTTTTCCAGCAGCACACCAATAGTTGTTCCCAATACGATAATGATCGCCAGTTTAGACATGATATCACCAAAACCCGCTTTCATCAGGTTTAATATCTCCAACACGCCCAACTGAATGCCAAGCCCTGTAACAAAACATGCAATAAGCAGCGCGAAGAAAGGATGGATCCTGAAACGGACGGTCAGTACAATTATGGAAGCAATACCAGCAAGCAGGAAAAGGATCACCTGCAGAAAAGAAGTACTCATGTCCCAAATTTAAGGGATTGAGATGCGAGTTTTTAAACTTAAATTAGATCATCTCAAATCTTTGCAAATGGCAAACAATATCAGCAAACCTGAAATAGCAACTACTATAACACCTTTCCTGACAGTAAAGAACGGTGCAAAAGCAGTTGAATTCTAATAGGAAAACTGGCCGATCCATTCGGACATATTTGGGAAATCGGTTATCCACTAAAAAAGTAGACTAAATGAGGCGGCAACTAAACTTTTAAACTGAGTCATATCAAAGCGGGGAATCTTTGCCACTTGACGTATTTTTGACAAATATGTCATCGTATACCATGAATGAACAGTTGAGGCAGTTGGCTGTCTCTCTTGACGGGGCCCTCTATTTTGATACCACCATGCGTACCCTGTACGCTACTGACGCTTCTGCCTATCGTGAATTGCCGCTGGCAGTAGCCATACCAAAAACAAAAGAAGACCTGCGCAAACTTATCCGTTTTGCCAGTGAACATAAAACCTCCCTGATCCCCCGCACTGCAGGCACTTCACTGGCCGGACAGGTTGTAGGGCGCGGCATTGTGGTAGATGTGTCGAAAAATTTTACCCGGATAATCGAGCTGAATAAAGAAGAGAAATGGGTACGGGTAGAACCTGGTGTGATCCGCGATGAACTGAATGTATTCCTGAAACCTTATGGGCTTTTCTTTGGCCCCGAAACTTCCACTGCCAACCGCGCCATGATCGGTGGCATGGTAGGCAACAACAGTTGTGGTTCCAACTCCGTGGTATACCGCAGCACCAGGGAACACCTGCTGGAAGTGACTACATTATTGAGCGATGGCAGCGAAGCTGTTTTCAATGCTGTTGATCTCGATGCTTTCCACCAAAAATGTGAAGGCGATACACTGGAAGCTTCTATTTACAGAACAGTACGAAGCCTGCTGGGCAATTATGAAAACCAGGTTGAAATAAGAAAAGAATTTCCCAAGAAAACAGTGGAAAGAAGGAACACCGGTTATGCGGTTGACCTTCTTCTGGAAATGGCACCTTTCACAGCCGGTGGCCCTGATTTCAATTTCTGTTCACTGATAGCAGGTTCAGAAGGCACACTGGCATTTATCACGGAAATAAAACTGAATGTGGTGCCCATGCCGCCGAAAGAAACAGGGCTGCTGTGCGTGCATTTCAATTCCATTGATGAAGCATTGCGCGCCAACCTGGTGGCTGTGAAATACCGTATCAGCGCCAGCGAACTGATCGATCATTATGTACTGGAATGCACCAAGAACAATATTGAGCAGCAAAAGAACCGTTTCTTTGTGCAGGGTGATCCCGGCGCCATCCTGGTGATTGAATTCTCACGCAATAACCGGGAAGAAATTATTGCAGAAGCCCAGCAATGCGAAGCTGAAATGCGGGCAGCAGGACTTGGCTATCACTTCCCGCTTTTATTCGGTAATGACAGCAAGAAAATATGGACACTCCGCAAAGCCGGTCTTGGCTTGCTAAGCAACTTACCCGGTGATGAAAAAGCAGTGCCGGTAATTGAAGATACAGCCGTGGACGTGCAGGACCTGCCAGCCTATATCCGCGAATTCAACGAGATACTGAACAAACATGGACTGTATTCCGTGCATTATGCACATGCCGGTTCAGGAGAATTGCATTTGCGTCCTATTATCAATCTGAAAACAGAACAGGGCAACCGGTTATTCCGGACGATCGCAGAAGAAATAGCCACGCTGGTAAAAAAATACCAGGGCTCCCTGAGCGGTGAGCATGGTGATGGCCGTTTGCGCGGTGAATTCATCAGGCAGATGGTAGGCGAAAAGAATTATGGCCTATTGAAAGAGATCAAGAAAGCATGGGACCCTCATACCATTTTCAATCCGAACAAGATCATTGACACACCGCCGATGAACACCATGCTGCGGTACACTCCCGGGCAACACACACCTGCTTTCAAAACCGTTTTCCGTTTTCATAACCAGGACATCCTGCAACATGCCGAGCAATGCAATGGCAGCGGAGATTGCCGCAAAACACAATTGAGCGGCGGCACCATGTGCCCTTCCTATATGGCCACAAGGAATGAAAAAGACACAACCCGTGCCCGAGCCAATATATTGCGTGAATTCCTTACCAATTCAGACAAGCTCAACCGTTTTGACCATAAAGAGATTTATGAAGTGATGGACCTTTGCCTTAGCTGCAAAGGATGCAAATCTGAATGTCCCAGCAATGTGGATGTAGCGAAATTGAAAGCGGAATTCCTGCAACATTATTATGATGCCAATGGAGTACCCCTGCGGGCAAAACTGATCGCCGGTTTTAACAGCAGTTCCGCTGCAGGCGCTATCTGGCCGGGCCTCTACAATTTTGTGATGACGAATTCCGTGGTAAGCAAATGGGTAAAACGGTCAACCGGTTTTGCTGTTGATCGCTCTATGCCCACCCTGTACAAAACAACCTTGAAGAAATGGTACAACAGGTGGAAGAATAAGCAGGGACACAGTGCTAAAAGCAGAAAGGTTTATCTGTTTTGCGACGAGTTCACGAATTATAACGATACGCTTATTGGCATAAAAGCAATACAATTACTGGATAAGCTGGGTTACGAAGTGATCATTCCTGAACATACGGAAAGCGGCAGGGCCTCGCTTTCGAAAGGATTATTGCGCCAGGCCAAAAAAATCGCCAATAAGAATATCCGTTTGCTGTATCCATTGATCAATGCCGATACGCCTTTGCTGGGCATTGAACCTTCAGCTATCCTGACTTTCCACGACGAGTATATTGACCTGGCTGATGATGATCAATATGAACAGGCTAAAGCATTGTCCAAACACGTTTACCTCATTGATGAATTCATTGCATCGGAAATAAAAAAAGGGCATATCACTGCCCGATCCTTCACCAAAGAAAAAAAGCATATCAAACTGCATGGGCATTGCCAGCAAAAAGCCCTTTCTTCAGTTGACCCTTCACAACAATTATTATCATTGCCTGAAAACTACAGCGTGGAGATCATACCATCCGGCTGTTGCGGAATGGCAGGCAGCTTTGGCTATGAAAAAGAGCATTATGAGCTTTCCATGAAAGTGGGTGAACTCGTGTTGCTGCCCGCTGTACGTAATGCCGCTGATGATACGATCATTGCCGCCCCCGGCACCAGTTGCCGCCACCAGATCAAGGACGGTGCAGGCAGAAAAGCGCAGCACCCGGTGGAAATATTATATGAAGCCCTACTATGATCTTTTGCGTCCGGCATCTTTTTAAAAAAAGATGAACGGTCATGCAACATTCCTTAAATATCTCTTACTTTATAGAAAAGCAATTGCCTGGAGATTACCGGAATGATACCAACGGCTGATGTATTGGTAGAACAATGCATCAAGGGAGATAAGACTGCCTATCGCTTGTTATACGAGAGATATGCGAGGGCTATGTATAATACTGCCCTCCGGATCACCAATAATACAGCCGATGCGGAAGACATCCTGCAGGAATCATTTACAGATGCTTTTATGCAGATCAGTTCCTTTCGCCGGCAATCCACTTTCGGGGCATGGATAAAGCAGATCGTGATATTCAAAAGCATCAGCCTGATCAAAAAAAGACGGATGACCCTGGTGGAACTGGAGCCGGAGAACCTGGACCTGCCACAGGATGAAGAGATAAGCGAAGAAGATATCGACTATACTGTGAACGCTGTAAAAAAAGGATTGCAAACCCTGCCGGATGGTTACCGGGCCGTGCTAAGCCTTTACCTGTTGGAAGGATATGACCAGGAAGAAATAGCAGATATTATGCAGGTGGCCCCATCTACTGTGCGGACGCAGTATATCCGCGGCAAGCAAAAACTGATTGCCCTGCTTAAAAAACAGAAAGCACATGAGTAAGAAATTAAAACAATTTATAGAGGAAAACAGGCACTCATTTGATGATGCACAACCGCCCGAAAATGCCTGGGACCGGATCAACACATCAGTGCCGGCCCTGCAAACCGGCAAACGTTTCCCTTTAAAAAAAATTTATCGCTGGGCGGCTGCTGCAGCCGTTTTCCTGACTGCGGCTGCCTGCTTCTATCTTTTTGCCTGGAAAGGAAATAAAGATGATCAGCAAACTGCCCGTAAAAACGATATTCAGTCCGGCAATGGATCCGTGTATGATATCAATGCGATTGATCCGGAATATGCGATGAAGGCAGGACGGATCTACCAGGTGATTGAAAGAAAACAGGAAGAATTAAAAACGCTTTCTGCTGATCAGCCTGAATTGTATGATCAGTTTACCCAGGACCTGGCCACGCTCGACAGTTCTTACCGGGTGCTGAAAGAGCAGGCCACGAGATCGCCCAACCGGGAGATACTAATCAAAGCCATGATGAATAATCTGCAACTGCAGGCGGAGCTTTTATCCAAACAACTATCAATTATCTCAGAATACAATAGCCCAAAACAAGAAAAAGACAGTCATGAAAAAGATAACTATCGCCGCCTTTAGTGCAGCCCTTTTGCTGAGCAGCCTGGTGCAGGCCCAGAAGAATGACAAATTGGAATTCACGAAAGAAAGGTCCATTTCCAAAACCTATCCAGCCAGTGGTAATACACTTGATATCACCAATACCTTTGGCCATATAAAATTCATTGCCTGGGACAGAAATGAAATAAAAGTGGACATAAAGATCGAAGTTGCTTCAAGTGATAAGGAATTGGCCGAGCATACTTTTGAAGCAATCAATGTTGCAGACGATCAAAGCGGGAATACGGTCCGCTTTAAGACAACCATTAATTCTAAAAACGATTACTCCTGCAACAATTGCAATTCCAGGATGAATATCAATTATGAAGTGCATTTGCCTGTGACAGTACCGCTGAATGTGGAAAATACTTTTGGCAATATAGATCTGCCTGATTACAAAGGACAGGTATCCATCTTCAATAAATTCGGCAACCTGGTTATCGGTTCATTGGCCAGTGTAAAAAACATCCGTCTTGAATTCGGAAAAGCACAGATCAAAAGCATTGCAGATATTAATGCCACCTTCAAGTTTTCCAAAATACAGATCGAGAACCTGGTAGGCGCTAACAAGATCAGAATGGAATTTTGCGACAGCAGCAGGATCGTATTGCCCAATAATCTTACTTCGCTTGATCTCCATGAATCTTACAGCACGATCAACCTGAAACCGGCAAGCAATCTGTCTGCCAGTTACTCTGTCCGCACCAACTTCGGCAGTTTTGTCGACCGTAGTTCAGTTGGTGTGGTACGTACCGATAAACCCAGCCGTTACGGACCGGATTCCAACAAGACCTTTGAAGGAAAATCAGGCAGCGGAGCCGTAAAAGTGGATATCCGTTCCAGCTTTGGCAAGATCATTCTTGGTGAAGCAACAGCAGATGATATGAAAAAAGCATCCAGGTCTGGAAGCCAGCAGGCAGGCAGAGTGATTTGAGCAGGATAGCCAACTCTATTATATAATGATCGCCACGGACACCAGTTGCCGTGGCGATTTTTTTTGCCCTTGCGATCAAGAAAGCCAGTGTTTACCCCTACATCTTGACCAATTAAATAATCTTCCCTATTTTGTCGCGGTATTCAATATCTTAACCAAACAAGCGTTCTTATACACCAACGACAGGCCACCCGGCCAATTTTGCCACCATCACACACCAAACTACATGAAAAAATCAACCCTGCTCACCTTGTTGTTGAGCGTTGCATTATTCTCTACCGCTCAGAAAAAAGAACCGGAACTTCCCGCTTTCGGCAAAGTAGAGAAAGCTGAGCTGGAAATGAAAGAATGTTCTTTTGATGAAAAAGCCGAAGCGCTGATCCTTGTTGATGATGCCCAACTCGAATTCATTATCGGCTCAGGATTGGATATGAAAAGAAGGGTACGCATAAAAATACTTTCTGAAAAAGGGCTCGACTGGGCGAATGTGCATCTTAATTATGTAAGCCAGAACAATGACCAGGGCATCACAGGCCTGGAAGCTCAAACTTATAACCTCGACGATAACGGCAATATCATTGTCACCAAACTGGAAAAAAAGCTGGTTTATGACAAGAAATTGAATAAAAGAAGATCAGAGAAAGTGTTCACTTTTCCTGGCGTTAAAGTAGGGTCCGTTATCGAATATAAATACAAGCATGTGGGCATGGGGCTTATCGACTGGTATTTCCAGCGCTCTATTCCTGTCAAGTACAGCCGGTTTAAAATGGATTTTCCCGAAGAGATTGAAATGCATGTAACCCCGCATGTCAGCAGGAAATACGAACAGAAAAAAGAAACATCCGGCAGAAGGGTGATCAACACTTATTCCATGACGGATGTACCTTCATTCAGCGGTGAGCCATTTATTATTAATGAAGATTTTTACCGCGATCGTCTCGAAACAAAAGTTATTGCTTACACCATCGATGGCCGTCGCTACAACAGGGTGACCAACTGGCTGCAGGTGATCAAACAGCTCATGGAAGACGAAGATTTTGGTGGACAGGTTAAAAAGAATATTCCCCGGACTGCCGATCTTGATGCAAAACTGAAAAACATTACCCAGCCTTATGAGCGGATGAGAACGATCTATAAATATGTACAGGATAATATGCAGTGGAACGAATATGTAGGTATCTGGGCGCTGGATGGTGTAAAATCTGCCTGGAAAGACAAAAAGGGAACTTCCGGAGAGATCAACCTGATATTGGTGAACCTGTTGAAAGACGCCAAACTCAATGCGCATCCTGTATTGGTCAGTACGCATGAAAATGGTGTGGTCAACACGCTTGATGCAGGTACGCTCGACTGGCCGGGTTATCAGCAGTTCGACAAGGTAATGGCTTTTGTAGAAATAGATGGCAAAGAATATGTGCTGGATGCGTCACAAAAGGAAACGCCTGCTCACCTGATCCCTGCAGAGATACTGGAAACACAAGGGCTTGTTATTGAAAAAATAGAAACCTTTGAATGGGGTTGGCGCCTGCTTTCCAATCACGGTCTTGCCAGGAACCTGATACTGGTAAATGGGAAGATCGATGCAGCAGGTAAAATGACCGGCGAAGCCACTATCACCAGTTATGATTATGCCCGTCTCTCCCGCCTTCCGGTTGCCAAAAAAGGAAAAGAGAAATACATTGAAACATATATTTCTTCCAACCAGGGCATGACTGTTGACGATGTCAGTTTCACCAATCTCGACAACGATTCATTGCCGTTGGTCCAGCATATCAAATTCAACAAACCCCTGAACAGCTCCGGCGAATACAGTTATTTTTCCTCAAACATCCTCTCCGGCCTGGAAAAAAATCCATTTGTAGCAGATCAGCGCTATTCAGATGTATTCTTTGGCACTAACCAGACCTATACCATCATGGGCAATTTCAGCATTCCTGAAGGTTATGAGCTCGATGAGTTGCCCAAAAACATCAAGATGATCATGCCGGATACAAGCATCATAATGTCACGGATGGCGCAATTCACCAATGGTATGCTGATGACGAAAATACAGGTGGAGTTTAAAAGACCTTATTACCCTGCTACCCAGTATGCAGAGTTCCAGGAGTTTTATAAAAGCCTGTTTGAACTGATCAATGAGCAATTTGTAGTACGCAAAAAGAAAGCCTGATCCATAATTGTGTGAAATGAAGAAGAGAAATTTATTTATTCTGGCCGGTCTCCTGGCATCCTTTGCAGCAGGAGCACAGGCAGGTTTGTATACGCTGGCATCGGTGCCGGAAGCATTAAGGGCCAAAGCCACGGTGGTGACGCATCTGGAGGAAATAAAATACGAGATCGAATCGCTTGATAAAACCACTTACAAAGCTCATAAGGTATTCACAGTTGTGAACGAGGAAGGGAAAGATGCTTTGTTCTTCAATGAATATTCTTCAAAATACAGATCGCTGGAAGATGCCGAAATAAGGGTGTATGATGGTAACGGAAAACAAACAGCACGTTATAAGAAAAAGGATATGACAACGGTTGCTACAGGAGAAGGGCTTATTGAAGATGGATATGTAACCTATTACCGGATCACGCCCCCTTCCTACCCTGTCACCGTTGAATTGAATTATGAAGTAAGGATCAAAAGCACATTGGATGTGCCGGAATACCGTTTTATTCATCCAAAAGAAAGCATACTGTTATCTACTTACACAGCCAGGGTGCCGGCAGAAATGAACCTGAAATATAAATCTGTCAATACATCAGTTCAACCGATTATTACAGAGGAAGGCAGGTATAAAATATATAAGTGGTCAGTAAAAGATCTCACCCCACTGGAATATGAAGAAGGTGCGGTATCGGCGCGCAGCCGCTATCCGCATGTAGTGCTAGCGACTGAGCAGTTCTCTCACTACGGCTACAAAGGTGATTTTTCTTCCTGGAAAAGTTTTGGGGCATGGATAAACAGCCTTTATACAGGGCTCGATGAACTTCCTGCCGACAAGCAGCAGTTTTTTGTTAACCTGGTAAAAGATGTGCCTGACCAAAGAGAAAAGATCAGGAAGATCTATCAATACATGCAGCAGAATTTCCGGTATGTAAGTATCCAATTGGGAATCGGAGGACTCAAGCCATTTTCCGCAACATTCACTGATCAGAAAAAATATGGAGATTGCAAGGCATTAAGCAATTACATGAAAGCTGCTTTAAAAACGGTCGGCATCCAAAGCCATGTAGCCATCATCAATGCTGAATTTAACCGGGAGCCGGTTGACCCGGATTTTCCTTCCTATGATTTCAACCATGTTATCCTTTGCATACCTGGCCAGAAAGATTCTATCTGGCTTGAATGCACCAGCAACACTGCGGAATTCGGGGAATTGGGAAATTTTACAGAGAACCGGAATGCACTTCTTATTACAGAAAACGGTGGCGTGCTGGTGCCGACACCCAAAAGCCATGCTTCAAGCAATGTGTTTACAACGCGCACCACGGTCGCTCTTTCCGATGATCTGTCCGGTATCAGCGAAACCATCATTCATGCACGCGGCGCATACAGAGAGACCCTGAACGATATTCTAAAGGAAAGAAAGGACCGCCAAAAGGAAGCAATTGTTTTCTACTGGGGATTTAAACAGCCCGATGATTTTTTACTTACCCGGGAAGGGGAAACAGCTACTTTAAAAATGGCTTTTTCCAAAATACCGGAGTTTAATGCAGGTGATAAGATATTTATCAATCCCCGGATGAATAAGCTATGGTCGTCAAGACTGCCTAAAGCGGAGGACAGGAAACTGGATTATTATTTCCGTTATCCATTTGAGAAGCGGGACACAACGATCTATAAACTGCCGGCCGGTTCAAAACCAGACGTGCTGCTGAAGGAAAAAGAACTGAAATGCGATTATGCCAGCTTTAATTCCAAAGCATGGTATAATGAGCAGGAAAATGCGGTGTATGTGGCAACCACGCTTATTCTTGAACAATATAAAATACCGGCTTCAAGCTATGCTGCTGTCAAAAAATTCTTTGACGACATTACACAGGAGGATGCACAGAAACTGGTAGTAAAGAAAGGAGAAGCGCCAAAGAAAGCATTCTGAAAATAGATTTAAATCGGAAGCTCTTACTGTTAAGACTTAATCAGAAGAAATTAATGCCGGCATTCCAACCAAACCATCCTGTTACATTATCTGAGATAGTAAAATGCTTGTACCCGTTTGGAGGGCCGGGGAAATGATACCCTTTAAAACCAACCTTCTGATCAGACATATACACTGACACAGCAGGCCCTGCAAAGAGCGAAACGAATTTGCCGAGTTTAATATTCAGGTTGAGATGAAGACGGTTAAGGATATTGGTATAATTCCAGGAGCCCAGGTATAAATATTGCGAGTGCAGTTCGGGGTTGAAGGTGAACGATCTTTTCTTGTTCAATGGCATCTCCCTGCCTAAACCATAACCAAAGGAATATATCTTTTCATCTGAATTGGAATGTATCGCTGCTTCCAGGATACTGTACAACTTTGAATTCCCTGTTTTAAAAGCCACATTCACATCCATCAGTTCATGTGCAGAGAAGCTTAGCTTATGATATCCTTTCAATATAATATTGATAAGGCCGATGCTGTAGCCATCTGAAGTGTCTGCTATATTGATCAAACCTATCTGGAGGCCTTTCAATCTTTTGGAATAGTTAAGCACGCCGGCAATCTGCGCTCCCGTGGTTTCCTTATTGCTTATATTGGCCACACCGGCGATCTGTACACCGCTTACTTTTTTCCTGGCAAAATTGGCCACGCCCCCAACCTGTACACCTTTCACACTATCGGTTACATGGTTGTATACACCGGCGACCTGGAAACCATTGAACCTTCCTTTTACAAAATTGCTTACACCTGCAACCTGCATGGCTTTCACCGTATCCAGTACTGTATTGTTGATACCTGCGACCTGGATTCCTTTTACCTGCCCTCCTACCACGTTGAACCAGCCGGCAAACTGTGCATACTTCACTTCTTTTTTATCGATATTGAAAAAGCCGCCGATCTCAAGTCCATTGGTACCGGCCGTATAACCTCCAAGCACATTCAATGAAAAATTATTGACTACCTGTCCGCTCATTTTCCCATGCGAACCCAGGCCCGGGACCAATGATGCCTGGAAAGGCCGGGTGGTAAAGAATTTCCGCAGGTTGATACTCTGTATCTTCTGCTGTGCAGAAAGCAGGAAACGCCCCATCCTGGTCCTTTCCACCTGTGCAGAATCAGTGATGGCTGCCACAGGGGCAGCCACGATCGTATCTTTTTCTTTTATTTCCAGAGGAGGTACCGTGGCTTCTGCCACTTCATAATCTTCAGGGCTGATGATCGTTCTTTCTGCCTCATTTTCCAATGGCATCATGGTAATGGTCAGTTGCTGGGTATGCCGCGGTTCTATCACCACCGAAGTGTCTGCATAAAATTCTTTACTGAGCGTAAGCTCGGCCGTGCTTTTCTTGCCACTTTTCAATTTGAGTTTGAAAAAACCCTCCTGGTTGGTAAGCGTAGCAGCAAGCAGTTTCTTTTCATACACACTCGCTTCGCGAATGGCATGGCCCGTTTGTTCATCATATACAAAGCCGCTTACAGAATACACCCTTTCTTCCTGCACAGCCCGGTTAGTGACCATCGTGAGCCGGATGGGCGCCTTCCGGATAATAATATAATTGCCGCTTTCTATAAATTCATAACCGGAACTGAAGATTTGTTCCAGCACTTCTTTCAGTGTTTTATTATTTGTGTTGATGCTGATGATGCTGTCTTTCTTGACAATACTGGAGCTGTAAGAAAAATAAAAATTGCCTTTATTGCTCAGCATCTCCAGCACCTTATCGAGCCGCTGACGGTTTGCTTCAAGCGATATGTTCTTTGATAAAAGATTTTGCGCAGTGGAATCAACAGCGCTGAACAAAAAAATAAGGATAATGCCTGGCAGCAAAAACTTTTTCATTTCGGGAAACTGTGTTATTCAATGATCACCTGGCCGGCGGTCTTGTTTATTTTTACACCGAGGGTCAGGCTGATCAATTCCAGCACCCTGTCGAGTGATTCATTATAGAGAGATACATTAATGCGAAGGTCACGCAGCTCAGGGCGGCCGATCACAATATTTGATGTATACGCTTCATTCAACACTTCCACCAGTTTCCAGAGAGGTGTATCATCACAAACAAATTCTTTGGTGCGGTAATAGTTATACAATTTATCTGTTACAGGCTCCTTGGCCAGACTGTCGGCCGAACTAATAGCTATTTGCTCATTGGCATGCAGCTCCACTGTTTTGCCTTTATGTGTTACCCGCACAATACCGGTTTCCACGATAACAGCCGTAAGGCCATTTTCACTGCGCACATTAAAGGAAGTGCCTACTACGGTGATCTCGACATCGTTAACTGAAACGATAAATGGTTTTTCCTTATCAGGCGCAACATGAAAAAACGCTTCACCCTTCAGTGTCACTTCCCTTTTGCTGCCGCGGAAGCGGGAAGGATAACCCAGGGAAGATGTTTTATTCAGCGTTACCACTGATCCATCCGGCAATGTATCATTCATCACCGTGTCAGTAGTCTGTGCCAGCATTTGCCGGGCAGGCCTGTTGTCATATATCCAGTAACCCAGCACAGCCAGGCCGATAACCAACACTACAGAAGCGGCGATTTTCATCCAACCCAAACCGGACCTGCGGACCGAAGATTGCGCCTGCGTTGGGTTGCTTTCCATCTGTTGAATGCGCTGACGGAACCTTTGCCAGGCCTTGTTTTCATCTACGGTGGAAACGGAAGCCAATTGCAGGCTGGCCTCCCACACTTTTTTCAATTCATCATAGTATGCCTGGTTATCAGCGTTGGCAGCCAACCATTCCTTCACCTGCTCTTTTTCAACAGGATTGGCTTCACCAAGCAGGTGCTTCACCAGGAGGTCATCAGTAATATGGTAAAATTTTTCTTCCAGCGTAATAGTTTTAGATGTTCATCAATAAAAACAGTACCGATAAAAATTCAACCAGTTTTTGCCGCAGCAGTTTCAATGCTTTTCCCATCTGGTTTTCCACCGTTTTCACGGAAATATCCAGTTCATCAGCGATCTCCCGGTATTTCATATCACCAAACCGGCTTAACTGGAAGATCAGCCTGCACTGTTCCGGTAATTCCTCCAGCGCTTTTTTATAGCGCGCTTCCAGTTCCTTGCCCATCAATTTGCCCTGGGCATGATCTGCCTGGTTCTTCATGCTATGTGCCACATATAATTGGTGATTGGAGCGTACCTTTTGGTGCTTAAGATAATTGAGGCATTCATTGTGGATGGCCCGGTAGAGATAGGCTGCGATGGGACCGTTGAAAGAAAGATTATCTGCCCGTTCCCAAAGCTTGAAAAAGACCTGCTGCACCATTTCTTCGGCTTCGTCTTCATCTTTCAGAATAGTACAGGCGTAAGCATGCAGGCTCTTAAAATATGTTTTAAAAACCTGTTCAAAAGCGGCTTCGTCTTTTTTAGCCAGTAATGTGTTGAGCGATTGATCGTCTATTTCCATCCTAACGGACCGGTATCCTGATTCCAAAATTAGTGCTGCGCCCAAAAGTAGTTTTTTAAAGAACAACTGAAGAACCGCTTACCCCTATTTACAGATTAAATAATGGACAAGGATATTTAGTAAGTTAAATTCTCAATAAACTATGCAATAATTTAAAAACCAATAAATAAAGGATGGTCAAATAGATAATAATGCAAACTTCCCGCCTTACCGGTAAGTTCTTACTCGTAAGGCGGGAAAGGGTCGTTTTAGATTAAAGTGCTGTTTATTTAATTACGCCGCATCCTATTCTTGTTCCTGCATTGCCGGTGGGCTGTGTTTTGAAGTCGTCCACGCCGCCATGTACGATCACGGCTTTGTCGAGGATATTTGTTGCAGATGGGCCGCCGAGTGTCCAGAGATCAGTGTCAAGTGTTAGTTTTCCTTTGCCTTTGCTGTCCAGTTTTACATTGCCGATATCACCAAGATGGAAGCTGCCCTGGCCCCATTTGCCGTGCTGGGCATGCGTAGGGTTCCAGTGGCCATGCGCCATGTTGCCGGTATCACCGCAATCGCCATGTTCATGCAGGTGAACGGCTACGCTTTTATTGGCTTTAGCAGGAACGGTTATTTCCAGTTGCATTTCTACTTTATTGTTGACCTTGTCAAACTTAACCGTACCGGAAACAGTGGTATCAGGATAAGTGCCGCTCAATACAGCTTCTGCATGGTCGACCAGTGGTGCAGGAGTGGTGTCAGGCATATTGGAATGAGGCATTGTGTCTGCTGATATGGTGGCTGCGCCTGTATCATTTGTGTTATCGCCTTTGCCTTCATTGTTGCAGGAGAAAAAAGGGACAATGCCTATGGCCATGCTTAAGAAAATAACCATCGGCTTGTAAGATGAATGTTTCATACGCGTTGATTTTTGTTGTATAGTTAAAGAGATCAGGTCAAAAATTAAAGCCGGCCCTCACCCCCCAGAAAGCATTATTCATACCATCCTTTAACCAGGTCTCATATTTTGCCTGCACATCGAGCCCCAGTAAGCGGACACCAATGCCTGGTGAAAGAATAAAGGCCGAACCGGATGCACCACCGGTATAATTAGCCGAACCTCCTTCCACTTTCAGATATATCAGCGGAGAAGGGCGGAATTTTAATCCTGCACGGATGGGAAAAGCTTTCAAGGTGGCAGCTTCATAGCTCCCTTCCGGTGTATGAACAGTTTGGCCATTGAATTGCATATAACCTGCAGAACCGGTAATGCCGATCTTACCGGGGAGGCGTATATCAGCAGAAAGACCTGCACCAAAGCCCTGCTTATGCGTGTCTTTAAAATCGCCCGCCGGCCAACCGGTTTCCACATAAGGGCCAATGCCAAATCCTTTCAATTGGGCAGCGGCAGAAAAGGAAAACACAATAGCCAGCAACAGGGTTGCAAACAGGTATTTCATAAACAAAATTTATGCACAAAACATGACAAACTTCCTGCCACGAGGTAAATGACCGGCACTAATACGCTTCTGGTGTGAAGGTTTATGGAAATTTTAATACACTGTCACCGTTTTACATTCTTTTCATAGGCAGCGATCCACTCTTTCACTGTCACTTTTTTTATCAGCTCTGCAATCAGCTTATAGGGTATATGCTCTGGTTTTTTAAACCGGATACAGCTCTTACCCATGTCCAGCTTGGCTGTACTGTGCCTGGGATATTCTGTCGTAAACCATTTGAACAATACAGGATTTGAATAAAGCCCCATGTGATATAAAGCGATAAAATTTTTCTGGGAAGCTATATTGATAAATGGCAACGGCAAGTTCGGATCACAATGATACCCGTCGGGATATAAAGAATGCGGCACCACGTAACCCAGCATGCCATACGACATGGTTTCTTTAAATCCTTTGGGAATATTGTTGAGAACGGTATCACGCAGTTTATTCACTGCTTCTTTACGGTCTGCCGGCAATTCCTTTAAGTATTGCTCAGGAGTAGTGGCTTTTGACGTCATAAAAAATATGGGTTATACCGGGTGTGGTGTAGTATTCTTTGTATAAAAATAGTAAACTTCCGATTTTATCAACGCATATATCTGAAATACACTTAGCATACACCAAAGTTTTCCCTTAATCTGCTTTAAAGTAAAAGAAACATTCAACAACTGGTGCCCGGAAATGGGGGAAGAAATTCCCTTTTATACTCTTTTCAGGCCCGAAATACAGCAGAAAAGCATACTGGAATGAGATTTGCATAACTATTGCTACATGTGCTACATGACACCTTCAATAACCCTCTGAAAACCGTACTAACCATAGGCTTATAACATTAAACACCCTTTCCTCTCTTATACCTTTTTTATTTTTCTACCATAACCTGTTAAACAAACTAATATGAAAAAAAACATCCGGCTTTTATTCATTAGTATGTGCTTATCTCTTTCCTTATGGGCCCAGGAAACTACCAATAGTGTTTCCGGTGGCCTGGTAGGCGCTGCTAACTACTCAAGGTTTAAAATAACCGATCGCGGCAGCTTGCCGCTAGAATCAAAATGGAAATGGGGATATGCGGCTGGTGTATTCCTGAATTTCCCTTTAGGAAATGTTGTTTCCATAGAGCCGCAGGCTCTCTATTCCGTTGTAGGTTCCAAAGCGGAATTGAGTGGTATTGAAAGTTTCGATCAGCAACTGAGCTATCTTTCAGTTCCCCTCTTTATAAAATTCCATCTTGGCGAATATGTTGCACTGGCTCTAGGCCCTCAATTCGATTTTAAACTGGCGGCCAAAGACAAATTAACTGATATAAGCAACAAAGATGATTTTAAAAGCACCAGCATCGCCGGCACAGGTGGCATTGAATTCTTTCCCCGTGGAAGAGTAACTATTTATGGACGCTACATACATGGCCTCACAAAGATCGAAGAGCCGAGCACTACTGCACCCTATCTTTATAACCAGGGTTTTCAGGCAGGCCTGAAGTTTAAACTCTTTGGAGGCAAAAAGAAAGTAACTCCGCCTCCACCGCCACCTCCGCCACCAGCACCTGTTGATTCAGACAATGATGGCATAGTTGATTCATTGGATAAATGTCCCAATCAGCCTGGTACTGCCAAATACAATGGCTGCCCCATTCCTGATAGCGACGGTGATGGCATCAATGATGAAGAAGATAAATGTCCCAATCAGGCTGGCGTTGCCCGCTATAATGGTTGCCCGGTACCTGACAGCGATGGCGATGGAATCAATGATGACCAGGATAAATGTCCGCAGGAAGCAGGCGTGGCACAATACAATGGTTGCCCGGTACCTGACAGTGATAAAGACGGCATACCTGATTCAGAAGACAGATGTCCCAGCATTGCAGGTGTTCCTGAAAACGGCGGATGCCCTGCTATTCCGAAGTTCGATGCAACGAACATACAGTTCGTAACCGGTAAGTCGACACTTACAGCGGCTTCCCTGCGCGAACTGACAGAGATCGTTGAATACATGAACAAATACAAAGAGATCAAACTGGAAATAGCCGGACACACAGACAATGTTGGTAAAGCAGCGTCCAACCAGGTGCTTTCAGAAAAAAGAGCAGAGTCAGTGAAAGCAGCACTGGTGAAGAGAGGCATAGCCAGCGACAGGCTTACTGCAATAGGATATGGTATGGACCAACCGATTGAAGATAATAGTACACCAGCAGGACGAGCAAGGAACAGAAGGGTTGAGTTTAAGTTTAACCAATAACCTTCCTGTGCAAAAATCAAAGCCGCCCTTTATCAGGGCGGCTTTTTTAATGTTTGCACTGTTCAGTCCAGGGCTGCAAGAACAGGGATGGCTGCAGAAGGTTTGATATGCACACGGTAACGCAACACCAGATCCTCATTATAGAGAAGATATATCCATTGCACAGAAGAGGAAATAGCGATATACCTGTATTGCACCATATTGCCTGTAGAAAAAAACGGTTTGATCAATGCACTGGTGGAAGAACTGTAAAGCGACTGGTCCAGAAAAGGATTGGCACTGATATTTTCATCCGCTTTCCGGTTGGCACTGATCAACTGAAACTGCAGGGTGTCCCCGATCCTTGCTTGCAGAATGCCGGTAGCAGGACTGTATTGCGCGATCTGGTATTTGACAAAAGCCCTTTGCCGGAAAGGGGAATAGCGGAACTCAGGCATCAATGGCGGGTCTGTCATCAGCGTCCATGAAAGATCATCGGGATAATGTTCGCGGATAAACACTTCCGGCGTGGTAAGAAAATATTGTTCATCCAGGTAGCGGACAAACTGATCGCTTCTATCTACATAACCACTTGCCCATGTAACATCAAGCAAGTACCAGGTGCTGTCGGCATACACCGCATTCCAGCTATGATTGGAACGGAAACGCTGTATACGTTTGAATGCTTCAGTACGTGCATATCCATAAACCACTTCAGAGCGGATGCCGGAGAAATCACAAAGTGTTTTAAACAACCTGGCATAGCCGTCACATACAGCCTGCCTGTTCTCAAACACCGTTTCTGCCACTCTTTCATCAAGCGGCTTTAATGCACCGGTATCTTTATCATCTATAATGTTGGGGTTGTTTTTCCTGGTAGATGCCCTGGTCCGGTAAGCAATATTTTCCGTGATCCACCGGAAGATCGCCCTGGTTTTTTCCAGTTCGGTGGTATAGCCTGCTGTGAGTTGTTGGGAAAGCTCCATGAGTGAAGATGCTTTTACGGATAAAGCATGCTGGTCCACCCTGTAGAAATCCATCTTGCGTGGCTGGGCAAGAGCGGGCAGAGTAAACGCCCCACAACATACTATCAGCAATAGTTTCATAATGAAGCTTTCTAAAATTACAAGGAAAGAAGCTGACTGCAAAAATTGCTGTTTCGGGCGTGGCTGATTAATTTAGAGGATGGCGCAGCATTCTGAAAGTAGAATCTGTCCCTTTAAAACCCAAACAACTGCTTATGACAACGCAAAACCAACCTGCCAGGGGCCTTTGGCCTGCTATCTTACGGGCCGGCCTGCTGGCTGGAACGCTCGACATCTCATCAGCCTTTATCAAATACCTTATTGAAGGAAAGAAGAACCCGGAGATCATTCTTAAATACATCGCTTCAGGTGTTATGGGCAGGCCGGCAATGCAGGGAGGTTGGGATATTGCCGCTCTCGGGCTTTTACTGCACTATGTGATCGCTTTTATTTTTACCATATTGCTGTTCTGGCTGTATCCGCGATTGAAACTGGTACGCTTTCATCCGCTGCTGATCGGCGTATTGTACGGAATTTTTACCTGGCTGGTAATGAACCTGATGGTGGTGCCTTATAGCAAAGTGCCCAAAGCACCAGGGCCTTTCAACTGGAACCAGGCCATTATCGGAGCGCTGATACTGATCGTTTGTATCGGCATACCGGTTTCCTTCCTGGCCAGGAAATATTATCTTTATAAAAAATAGTGTACCTATGTCGCTTTTAAACCAGAAAAATAACAAAGACAAAAAGAAGGGAAATAAAAAAGCCAATCCCAATGCCGCCCAGGGATCCAAGTTCATCCAGAAACCTAAATCAGGAGGGTTTGTAAGTAAACAGGCGAATACGGGTTCCCAAAGAGGAAGCTAAACCCAAAACAGGGCGAAAGGATTTGCAGGATAAGATATGCAGATCCTTTTGCTCATTTAGTTTAGCCTTTAAGCCTTATTGAAATCGAAAGTTCTTTCTCCCCTATTGTAAATGCTGCTTCAGTAAAAGTGGCCGCTCTTGTAAGCGGATATTTATTATTTGAAAACCCATACTTCTCTTTAGGGATCCCTAATATATTCTTATCTATTTTTCCATTCCCGTTCTTATCCAGGAAAACTGCTACCGCATAAATGCCGGGCGGTATATTCTCAAAAGGCACTTCCACTGATTCCTTGTTTTCAACTTCCACGATTTTGCGGTAAACGGATCTGCTAGGTTCAGGAAATGCATCCGCCGAGTTATACCAGCCGATGTATAATTTCCCTTTGATCTTATCAAGGTTGCTGATCACGAGCGTTTGCGTGGGAAGTGTTTTCTGAAAAGATTGCAATGCTAACAACACAGTGAATACCAAATATTTCATATTGAAATTAAGGATTAAGAATATACCTTTAATAACAGCAAACCTATTACCTAAACCGGCATTTATGAAATATTTACTTTTCTCTGCGATCCTGCTTTCCTGCTTTGCCTGCAACAACAGTAAAAAAGCTACTTCCGGCAACGTTGACCCCTCTCAACTGGATGGCACCTGGGTGTTGAATTATATTTCCGGTCCGCGCATTGCATTTGAAGGGCTCTATCCTGATAAAAAACCGCAGATCGTTTTTACCGTGGCCGATAAGCGCGTAAGCGGTAACACAAGCTGTAATTCATTTTCCGGCCCACTGGTGGTAGATGGTAATAAGATCAGCTTCAATGAACCCATGGCCATGACCAAAATGGCCTGCCCCGGCGAGGGCGAGACCGTTTTCCTGGAAACCCTGAAGAAAATAAACACTTATTCCATCACCGATGGAAATACATTAAACCTGATCATGGGTGATATCGCCATGATGCGGTTCACTAAAAAATAAGTTTGTTTTGGGGTATGGTTTTTTGTTTATTGTTTTGCACAACTCAAAACATAAACGATCAACATGACCAGGGCTGAACTTCTACACGAACTGTCTCAGGAAACCTATGCTGCCTTAAAACCCTCTGCAGTGCATGGCATCGGCGTATTCGCCATACGTGATATTCCCAAAGGATGCAGGGCTATATTTTCCCGGAATGTGGGCGAATGGATCAAACTACCGATAGCAGAAGTGGAAAAACTGCCTGAACATTCCCGTTCACTGATCGAGACCTATTGTTTGTATGATGAAACGGATTATTATGTGCCGGATTATGGCTTTAAAGTAATGGATATCGTTAACTACCTCAATCATTCTTCCGATCCCAATATTATCTCCGTAAATGATGGTGAATATTTCGAGGCATTAAAAGATATTCCCGCAGGCGAAGAATTATTTGTTGATTATGGAAAGATCGTGGAAGTGGAAGGCTATGAATAGTGCTGCCATTATCGTTTAAGAAATTTCCCTTTCAGCAATTTTTCCATTACCTCATCTTTAAGGTTGCGGCTGATAGGAATATGATGTGTCCCGATAAGTATATCATTTCCTTCAATGCTGTCAATTTTATCCGCAGCGATGATATAGGATTTATGGGTTTTCAGGAATCCGCCAGAAGGAAGATATTCTTCAATCGCTTTAAAAGTGAGATAGGTGATATATTTTTTATCTACTGTTTGGATCACTACATAATTCTGCAAGGCTTCGGCAAACAGAACATCCCGGAAAAATATCTTCACCAGTTTATTATCTGCTTTGATAAAAAAATATTCGGCTGATGCGGAAGTTTCTGCCGAATTCTTCTCCCTTATTTCATAATATTCTTTTGCTCTTAAGGCTGCTTTATAAAAGCGTTCGAAAGAAACAGGCTTTACCAGGTAATCCAGTGCGTTCAGCTCAAATCCATCCAGTGCATACTGGGGATAGGCCGTCGTAAATATTACCGGCAATGATGGTTGAAGCGAACGGAAGAAATCAAGCCCTGAAATTTTTGGCATTTGTATATCGAGAAACAACAACTGTATCCCTCCCTGCCCCAGCCTTTCAGTTGCCCTTAGCGGGTTTTCAAATTCACCGGCCAGTTGCAGAAACTCTACTTCATCCATATACTCTTTCAATCCCTTCCGGGCCAGTGGTTCATCATCTATGATCAGGCAATTTATTTTCATGACCGCATGATTATTTTGTTGACTGAGGTTGTAGCTCCTTATCCAGCAGCAAGACCAGTTCTGCTTTGTAAGATCCTGCTTTATCTTCTATTGTCAGCTCATACCGTCCGGGATATAACAACTCCAGCCTCCGTTTTACATTTTTTAAACCTATACCACTATAAGGGTCCACGGATGATTTTGCATCTTTGGAATTCTCTGATGAAAAAACAAAACGCCCATTGCTATACGCCAGGTTGAAGTGGATATAATTGGGCTGGCCGGTATGGGCAGATACATGCTTGAAGGCATTTTCTACAAACGGCATCAATATCAATGGCTCGATCGTAAAGCCTTTTACTTCCTGTGAATAATGGAAGGAAACTTCATATTGCTCATCCTTCCGCAGTTTTTGCAGATGTACATAATCTTCCAGGTAACGTATTTCTTTTTCAATTGTGACCCTGCTGCCATTCACTTCATAAAGCTGGTAGCGGAGCATGTCGGAAAATTTGTGCAGCGATTCCCTTGCTTCCTGATTTTGTTTGTCTATCAGGAAATAAACAGAATTGATGGAATTGAATAGAAAATGCGGATTGATCTGTGATTTCAGAAAATTCAATTCAGCCTCCGCTTTCTCTTTGGCTGTTTCTGCCATTCTTTGCTGCAAACGGAAATAATCGATCATCAACTGTATGGCAGCACCGGCCGTGACCAGGAAAAAATGCGGGATCACATTATCATAAATGCGCGTTTTCCAGTTACCTGATAAATTCATGAGTGCAGGCGCATGCATTACCCGTCCAAGGATATTCATTTTCACAAAACTGCTGACAATGATCAGCAGCAGGAAACAAACTGCAAATGCCAGGTAACGCTTTTTGTAAAGCAGCCGCGGGATCAGCAGATAATTGGTGATATACACCATCAGTGCCAGGTCCACCACTTTTATCAATGTCACCCGGAAAGCGATATAGGGCTGGCTATAATCCTCGTAACGCAGGAAATACCAGATGGCAAATACCAGCATCCAGAAAAAGACATGATGGACCTTATATTTCAACAATACAGTTTGTTGCATGATGTAAAATAAAATTACGTTTTCCTGTTGGGAAAACACATTACACGAATAGCAACACTCCCTTGATGATCAGGCGGTGACCAGCGGAACATCAAGCCTGCCTTGCTGTTGGTGTAATCTATTTGTTCAGCCACGCCGCCTTTGCCAGTTTTGATAAAAACTACGAATATGAAACCATTATTGCTTTTAGCTTTATTTGTTGCCACACTTTGCACCAGCAGTTGTGCGCAAAAGAGATCCGGGAATGATATCAAGGTGGGCGACCGGTGTGAAGATTGTGAAGGGATCTATGAAAACCCTGTGCCCTTTGAACAATTATCCAATATGGTCTGGCTGAGCGATTGGGAATGGAAAGGCCAAAAGCTGGCTGTCAATGGTACTGTATTCCGTCCTGATGGGTCGAGGGCGGCCAATGTGGTCATTTATATTTATCATACAGATTCCACCGGCGTATATCCCACAAAAGGAGATGAAAAAGGTGTGGCCAAAAAGCATGGCTATCTGCGCGGGTGGATGAAAACAAATGAACGGGGAGAATATAAATTCTTTACGCTCCGCCCCGGTTCCTATCCTAAAAGCCGCAACCCGGCACATATCCACGCCATCGTCAAAGAACCCGGCAAATTGGAATACTGGATCGATGATTACCTGTTTGATGATGATCCTTTTCTTACCGCAACGGAACGTCAAAAACTTCAGAACAGAGGCGGCAATGGAATTCTTACCATAAAAGACGTGGGAAATATGGTGAAAGCAGAAAGGAATATCTATTTGGGAAAGAATATTCCCAATTACACCAACTGATCCGGCTATCTGTTTCCAAACAACAAACTTCCTATTCTCACCATTGTTGAGCCTTCTTCTATTGCAATAGTGTAATCGCCACTCATGCCCATGGAAAGTATGGTGAATTCCGGATGGGCATGGGCATGTTTTGCAAATAATTGTTTCAATGTATGGAACTCCCGGCACACCAATGTTGGATCGGAAGAAAAAGAAGCCATTCCCATCAAGCCCCTGATCCGGACATGAGGATAAGCTGGCATCGCCTGCAGTTCATCCAGTTCCTTTTCATCCAGGCCGAATTTTGTTTCTTCCTGTGAGATATGCACCTGCAGCAAACAATCGATCACCCGGTCATTCTTCATCCCCTGTTTATTGATCTCTTTGAGCAGGCTTGCACTATCCACACCATGGATCAGGTGTACGAAGGGCGCAATATATTTTACTTTATTGCTTTGGAGATGTCCGATAAAATGCCAGCGGATATCCTGCGGTAATTGAGCCTGCTTGTCCACCAGTTCCTGCACATAGTTCTCTCCAAAATCACGATGGCCCAGCTCATACAATTCCCTGATATCTTCTACCGGTTTTGTCTTGGACACTGCTACCAGGATAGTACCGGACTTATTCAACTGTTCTTTAAGCTGAGAATAGCGTTCTTTGTTTACAGGCATATATTATTTTAAGATACTCCGGCTTATCACGATCCTTTGCACTTCGCTGGTGCCTTCATATATCTGCGTGATCTTTGCGTCGCGCATCAACCGCTCCACGTGGTATTCCTTTACATAACCATATCCACCGTGTATCTGCACGGCTTCAACCGTAGTCCACATGGCAGTTTCGGAAGCATACACTTTGGCCATGGATGAGCTGAGCGTGTAATCGATTTTATTGTCTTTCTCCCAGGCGGCTTTGAGGCAGAGAAGACGGGCAGCATCTATACGGGTAGCCATATCTGCCAGTTTGAAGGCAATGGCCTGGTGGTTCATGATCTCCGTGCCGAATGCTTTCCGGGTTTTGGAATAGGCTTTGGCCAGTTCATACGCACCACTGGCAATACCCAATGCCTGTGAGGCAATGCCGATACGGCCACCGGCCAGTGTTTTCATGGCAAAAGTGAAACCAAAGCCATCCTCTCCTATCCTGTTTTCTTTGGGCACTTTTACATCGGTGAACATCACGGTATGAGTATCGCTTCCGCGGATGCCGAGTTTGTTTTCTTTAGCAGCAACTGTGACACCGGGCCAGTCTTTTTCTACGATCAATACATTGATGCCTTTTGATTTCTTCGCAGGATCGGTTTGCGCGATCACCAGGTACACCGAAGCAGAGCCGCCATTGGTGATCCAGTTCTTGGTACCGTTCAGCAGATAATGATCTCCCTTATCTTCAGCAGTGGTACGTTGCGAAGTGGCATCGCTTCCTGCTTCGGGTTCGCTGAGCATGAAAGCGCCGATATATAATTCTCCATTCTTACGCCCCTGGGCAAGTGGTGTCAGGTATTTCTGTTTTTGGGCTTCTGTTCCATATTCCTGCAACCCATAACAAACCAGGCTGTTGTTCACACTCATGCAAACGCTCACGCTGGCGTCGATCTTTGAAATTTCTTCCATGGCCAGTACATAACTGACCGTATCGAGACCGCTGCCGCCATAAACCGGGTCGACCATCATACCCATAAAGCCAAGCTCAGCCAGTTTCAGGATCTGCTCTTTGGGGAATTTTTGGTGCTCATCGCGTTCAATCACGCCGGGTAAACATTCGTTGCGGGCAAAATCGCGTGCTGCCTGTTGGATCATTAACTGTTCTTCGGATAAATCAAAATTCATATAGCAATTTACTTTTATGCGCGCCAAAGATAAGAAGTTACAGCGCTTCAAATGTTATGATGGCCCATGGCCGAAGGACAACGTTGTTCATTGAGCAATGACTGTTGACCGATATGCAAATTGAACCAGTAGTCCCTTTTCCATTGTCACCCCGGCCCTGATTAAAAAAATCAACAAGTATAGTACACCAGGAGCCGGGGTCTCTCCCATCTACAATATTTTCTAAGCGATAGGGCTTACTGGTTTGAAGTAACTGCAGCGCGGGGAGACCCCGGATCTTATATTCTTTAAACCAGCACACTTACTAAATCTGGTCCGGGGTGACAATGGAAAAGGAACTACTGACCAGGCGTGCGTGTTCGTTCGGCCATGGGTCATTCGATCATCGGTCAACGCTCATTGGTGTACATTAAAAGAAAAAAATATTCCATTTCCGTGAACAATCAACCCCTTACCCTGTTGTTGGAGAAATCGCCGTTCATGACGGTATTTTGACATAAATTTGCATCGCCGCAGGAGCTTTACCAAATTAAACCCAAAGCCTCAGATGAAAAAGATCCATATCATTTTGCTTGTAGGAATAGCAGCTACCATTGCTGTACTGATCAGTTTTTTGCAAAATACAAGCACTTATGATACCGTGGCAACGGCAATGTCCAAACCCGGAAAATTCGTTCACCTGATGGCCCGCTGGGATAAATCAGTTCCACTTGAATACGACGCCCTGAAAAATCCCAATTATCTGAGCTTTACGGCTGTGGATACCCTGGGCCAATCCGTTAAAGTGGTTTATCATCAGCCCAAACCCGAAAATTTTGAGATCAGTGAAAGACTGGTGCTCAAAGGAAAATACCAGGATGGTTATTTTGATTGCCAAAGCATACAAACCAAATGCCCTTCCAAATACAAGGATGATATGGAGGCAGCTAAAAAGAACGTACAGGTATCAGAAGCAGTTGAAAGCAAGTAATGAACAGTAAGCCTTATCGCCCCAACTTTTTCACTAAAACCGAGTTTTCCTGATGGATTATATTGGCGAGCATCTTTTACCCGGGCAACTGGGACATTTGTTTATCGTTCTCTCACTGGTTGCTTCTCTTGTGGCCACTTTTGCTTATTTCAAAGTTACCCGCACTGTTTCTTCTGTTGATGCAGGCTACTGGAAAAAACTGGCCAGGGCTGCTTTTATCATCGAAGTGGTTTCAGTAGCTGCCATTTTCAGCATCCTGTTCTACATTATTTACAACCATTTATTTGAATACAAATATGCCTGGCAACACAGCAGCCGCTCACTGGAAGTAAAATACCTGCTGAGCTGCTTCTGGGAAGGCCAGGAAGGAAGTACATTGTTGTGGAGCATCTGGCATTGCGTGCTGGGGCTGATACTGATCAAAACCTCCAAAACCTGGGAAGCACCGGTAATGACCATTGTGAGCTTTGCCCAGTTTTGCCTGGCCACCATGCTTGCAGGTCTTTATGTCTTCGGCTGGAAAATGGGTTCCAATCCGTTTACGCTGCTGCGTGATTCAGGGGTGCTCGATTCTGCCGTTGGCCTGCATGTAAATGCAGACCTGGCCCAGCCACTGCGTCCCGATTATTTAAGCTTTATAAAAGATGGAAACGACCTCAATCCCCTGCTGCAGAATTACTGGATGGTGATCCACCCTCCTGTACTGTTCCTGGGATTTGCCTCTACCATTGTTCCTTTTGCTTTTGCAGTTGCCGGTTTATGGACAAAGCGGTTCAGCGACTGGACAAAGCCTGCTTTGCCCTGGGCGCTTTTCTCCCTGGCTGTGCTCGGTGTAGGCATTATGATGGGTGCTGCATGGGCATATGAGTCGCTTACCTTTGGCGGTTACTGGGCCTGGGACCCTGTGGAGAATGCTTCGCTGGTGCCCTGGATGATACTGGCAGCAGGCATTCACACCTTGCTGATCTATAAACATAGCGGGCATTCATTAAGGTCAACTTTCCTGTTCATGATCCTGACTTTTATCTTTATCCTTTACTCCACTTTCCTTACCAAGAGCGGGGTGCTGGGAGAGGCATCGGTGCATGCGTTCACTGATTCAGGAATGAATGTGCAATTGGTCGGCCTTCTTATCCTGTTCTTTTTCCCTTCCATAATATTGTTCTTTACCCGTTACAAGGAGATACCATCGATAAAGAAAGAAGAAAATGTTTCTTCCCGCGAGTTCTGGATGTTTATTGGTTCACTGGTCTTTTTCCTGGCAGCCATTGTGATCAGTGCAAAGACCTCATTGCCTGTCTTCAATAAAATATTCGGTACCAAGATTGCAGCCCCTGAGGATGAGGAATTTGCATATAATCAGATACAGATCTTTGTAGCAGTTATCATTGGGGTGCTTACAGC
>Ga0182746_1000148_pt1 | contig 120435 bp, 91 predicted proteins | sample eDN3rd30CBELigOP_FD_128881 | JGI IMG/M metagenome (GOLD analysis project Ga0182746, IMG submission 128881) | Enriched Organic Plus compost microbial communities from Emeryville, California, USA - eDNA 3rd pass 30_C BE-Lig OP (version 2) (version 2) ...
ACGCGGCCGTTCACGGTGCAGTACCCGATGTGGCGCGACGACGATTACAAGATCTTCGAGTACGCGTGCCACGAGGGGAATACCGCGGTGCGCAACTACATCGAGACGTCGCGCTACGAGCGCCGGCAACGCGGCGAGTAAGCAGGCGGGCCGGAGGCCGTCGAAACCTCCGCGCGGACCGGCGACGCGCCGTTCGATCGGGCGTCTCCGGGCCGTGCGTCCAGCGCGTTCCGCCCGCAGCCGTCGACAAGCGCCTGCCTGATCGCATACTCTCCGGGCGGACCGCCCGGAGACTGCGAGCGGCGGCCTTTCCAGCGAGGTCGTCCGAGCGGGGCTCGGGCCCCGCGGTTTCGCCGAGCTTCTTGTCTCTGGCGTCCGTATCGCGCGCATCCGACGAGCGCGCCCAGTAGGTTTCGATAAGCGCGCAACGAGAGGGATGATCGTGATACGAATTTCGCATGCCTTTCGGCGGTCGACGATCGCCGCCGCGGTTCTCGCCGGATTTTCGGCTTCGGCGCTCGCCCACCACGGTTTCGGTCTCTTCCAGATGAATCAGGAAGGCACGTGGTCCGGCACGTTGACGAAGATGAACCTCGTCAATCCGCACTCCTATATGGAGTTCGACTCGGTCGGCGAGGACGGCGAGATCGTGCATATGCGCTGCGAGATGCGTGCGGCTTCGCTGCTGCGGCGCGCGGGATGGGACACGAGCATGTTCACGCCCGGCGCGCACGTCGAAATTTACGGGCGGCCGCACCGCGACGATCCGACGGCCTGCTATATCGAGACGTTCACGCTCGACGACTCGGTCGTCGTCAATCGCAACGATCTGTTCGCTGCGGACGGGCCGGTCGATTTCTCGAATCGTCCGTATCGCCTCGCCGACGGGCAGGTCAACCTGAGCGGCGATTGGGCCGTCGAGCAGCTCGTGCTGACGATCGGCCCCGAGGGCGGCAACGGCTCGATGGTGCCGCGCAGCCTGATCGAGGAGTTCGCGAGCGGCGAGCTCACGATCGAGGAGATCCAGGCCATGCAGCCGCCGCGGCCGCGAGCCGTGTATACGGAAGAGGGCCAGGCCGCCGCGCAGGCGTTCAACTTCCTGTCGCCGGAAGACAATCCGTGGTTCGCGTGCAAGCCGACGAGCATCATCCGCGATTGGACCGCCGACTGGCCGATCAATCGCTTCGTGCAGAGAGTCACGCCCGAAGGCGAGCAGGTCATCGACATCACGTACGGCCTTTACAACTTCGAGCGCCGGATTCATGTCGGCATGGAAGAGCATCCGGCAGATCTCGAGCCGAGCTATGCCGGCCATTCGATCGGCCGATGGGACGGCGATACGCTCGTCGTCGAAACGGTCGGTTTTGCGGCGGGCGTGCTGTCGCCGCCGACGAGGAACAGCGAGCAGCTGCGCATCGTCGAGCGCTTCACGCTCGATCCGGAGACGATGGCGCTGAAGCGCGAGTACAGCGCGACGGATCCGGTGTACCTCGCTGAGCCGTACGAGAGCTACGACGTGATGCATCTGTCGGACGTGCCGTTCGCGCCGGCGGAGTGCGTCGACATGACACCGGAGTTTCAGGCGAACTGAGCAGCGGCCTGCGGCCGAGCCTGAAGTGCTCGGCCGCGTTTCCGGCTACCGAATCATTCGAGCGTCGCCGAAGCCCGGCCAGGGCTGCGCTCGGCTCTGCTGCCGTTACCTGTAGCGCGCCAAAGCGCCGAGCCACTCGACGACGCCGGCGAAGAATGCGGTGTCGATGACGGCCCAGTGCACGATCTGCTGGAGCACGATCCAGCCGACACCGATCCACGTGTACTTGCCGATCGAGCCGTGCCGGCGCCATTCGTGAACGATGATCGCGAGCGCCATCGCATCGAGCGTCGCGTACATCGCGACGACCGGAAAGGCCGTGAGGCCGAGCGGCACCATGTACAGGCGATGGATGCCCGGAGGCAGGATCGGCAGCATCGCGAGCAGGATCAGCCGGCGGTGAACGTCCGGCCGCCGCGTGTTGCGAATCGCGAGCGTGAACAGAAGCCCGAATCCCGTGACTGCCGCGATCCCGAGATAGATGCCGTGGGCGGCGCCGGCGCTCGCGTTGGATGCGCCGAGGATCGTGATCAGCGCGCCCATGATCATCACTGCGGTGGCCAGCGCGATGCCGAACATCCCGAGGCTGCGATGCAGCGCGACGTTGCGGACGTTCACGAGCGACGCCTGCGTGATCAGCAGCACCATCCAGCTGAAGTAGGTCAAACCGTGCAAGTGCACGACGGGCGGCGCCGGCCTGAATGTGCCCGCGGCGAGCGGGTACCAGTAGGTCATGCCGAAGCCGCCGAACACGAAGAAGGCCATCAGCATGACCATCCAGAAATAGAACGATGGACGGAACGTCGTCGAGACGGTAGCGATGTGTGCGGCGGCGCTCGTTGACATCGAGGTCCCTCGTCAGGCGGCCATGCTCAAGAATACACGACTATCGATACACGACTACCAGTACATGACTATCAATACACGCCTATCGGAGGGTCAGCATCGGACGCAATCCCTTCACGCGTGCCGTGGCCGCTATTGCGGCACGAACTTGTGAACCCCGCGGGTCACGTCTGCGACGTAAATCTCGCCGCTCGGGCTTGCCGCAACGTAATGCGCCTCGCCGAATTGATCCGGACGTTCGCCTGGGGAGCCGAGCGCCGCGAGCACGTTGCCGTTCCTGTCGAGCTGCAGCAGCTGGCCGGTGAAGCCGTTCACCATCCAGATGTGCTCGCCGGCGAAGTCGATCGAGCACGGCAGGCCTGCGTAGCGGAGCTCGCGGAGGTAGTTGCCGTCCTGATCGAAAATCTGAATGCGCGAGTTCTCGCGATCCATCACCCACAGGTCGCCCGCATCGTCGATTACGACCGAATGTGCGACCTGAAACTGGCCGGGACCGTCGCCTTTTCCGCCCCAGGATTTAACGAACGTGCCGTCGGCGCGGAATTTCAGCACGCGCGGATCGCCGCGCTCGCCGGGCTGGTGACCCTGTGCGATGAAGAAGTCGCCGTTAGGAGCGAACGCGATGTCGTTCGGCTGATTCAGCAGACGCGTGCCCGCCGCCTCGTCCCAATCGCCGGCCTCGCCGCTGACGCCGAGCGTCGCCAGCACCTCGCCGTCGCGATTCAGCTTGACGACGATATGCGCCGAGCCGTCCGCGACCCAGACATTGCCCTCCGGGTCGAGCCGCAACGCGTGCGGCCGGCGGCCGAACAGGCCCGCGCCGAACGTGCGCAGCAGCTTGCCGTCCTCGTCGAACTCGGCGATCGGATTCGGTCCTCGATTCAACACCCACAGGTGACCGTCGTCGTCGAACGTGACGCTCGCCGGGAGCCCGAACTCGACGTCGTCCGGGATCGCGAGCGGCTCCGCGACCCAGCGGTACGCCAGCGGCGGCGCTTCTTCGGGAATCAGCAGCCGCGGATCGGACGGCGGTTGAGCCCACAATGCGGCGCTGATCGACAAACCTGCGAGTATCGACGCCGTTCTGTTCATAGCGGTGGCCTCGCTGAGCCGGAGTATTGTATCCGGGGAGTTCTTATTCTCAGAACGCTATTCTACTCGAGTGCCGGCGCACTTGCGGCGGGCATCTCCGGGAGTATGCTGGGCTTGTCGAGGGCCTTTGAGTCGTGTTCGACGGGAGAGCTCCGATGCATAAGCTGAGGATCGCCGTGCTGGCCGTGACGTTCGCAGGCACCGCGAGCGCCGCGGGATGGCGCTCCATGCAGATCGACGGGAGCGGGGAGGAAGGCTTCGCGAAATCGGTGGCCGAGCTCCGCGAGGAGCTGCCGCCGGCGCGCCGGTACGTCTTTGTGCGCGCTTTGCAGGACATCTGGGTGGCCGAATCGACGGACGCCGAGGCCAAGCAGCAGGAATACACGGCAGAGGAGTACCTGGCGCAGCTCGACGGCTTGCGCTACAAGGACGTCGTCAAGCTTGCGGATCCGAGCGGCGACACGACGCGACAGCGATACAGAGACGCATACGTGACTTTCGCGCGAAGGGGGCGCAGAGCCGCGTTAGCGGAACTCGGACCGGCCCAAGGCGTCCCCGCGTCCCCGCCGGGGCCGATCGGGTTCTCCGGCGAGCAGGTTCGCGGCGTGGACAACCAGGTGCAGGGGATGCAGCAGCGCCTCGCCGACAAGGGGCATCTGCACTAGACGCCCCGACCGTTCGTCGTCGAGTCAGTCCCGCGGCGCCGTGCTCGTCCACAGGTGCTCGCCGGTATCGGCGCGCTTCATCGACGACGCGTTGGCCGTGGGCGTGCCGTTGCGCGCTCGATAGCCGCTGACCGTGATCATGTCGCCCGGCTTCAGCGTCCGGCGGGTCAGGCCGCTGCGCGCGAGCGAGTTGACGCCGAGAAGCTCGACGGCCCAGACGGTCCGGTTGCCGTCCGCGTCCTCGGCCTCGACGTGCACCCACGCGTGCGGATTCGTCCATTCGATCTCGGTCACGGTGCCGGTGATCTCGACGGGCTGACCGATGTCGAACTCCGACGAGAAGGAGTGATGTGCATCCGCACAAGCCCACGCAAGGGCGATTGCGAGCGCACCGCTCGACGACACCAGCCTTTTCATGAAATCCGTCCTCCTGTCTTTGCGGGCGAGCTTCCCCGACCCGTCGCTGACGATAGTATACTTCCGGTGCACCAGGGAATAACGACAAGGCCTGAGATATGACGCGGCCGGCGGCAGTACTTGTTCTGTTCATCGCGAGCATGCCTTTGCATGCGCAGTGGTTCGACTGGCGATCCCCTCTCGTGCCGCGCACCGAGGACGGCCGCCCCGATATGAACGCGCCGGTACCGAAAACCGCGGATGGCCGTCCGGATTTGTCGGGGACGTGGGTGCCGGAAGGCGCGCGCGGCAGCCTGTTCGACGAGTCGAAAATACTCGGCTGGGCGCGCGATGCGATGGCCGAGGCCGCGCGGCGCTACTATGCGGACGATCCGCGTTTCCACTGCCTGCCGAGCGGTCCGAGCTCGTATCCGGCCGGCGCATCGGTCGGCGGCATGCGCCGGATCGTGCAGCATCCGGAATTCATCGCGGTGCTGAATCCGGACATGACGTACCGCCAGATTTTCATGGACGGCCGCGCGCTCGAGGAGGAGCCGGTCCTGCCGACGTGGATGGGCTACTCGGTCGGCCGCTGGGACGGGGACACGTTGATCGTCGAGAGCAACGGCTACAACGATCAGACGTGGCTGACGCGTGAGGGGCTGCCGCATACCGAGCAGCTGCGGATCACCGAGCGCTACACGCGGACGAGTTACGGCCGTATGCAGCTCGAGATCACGTACGAGGATCCCGGCACGTTCACCGAGCCGGTGCAGGCCGTCGTCGATCTCGTGCATCGGCCGGACGGCTCGATGCTCGAGGTCATCTGCAACGAATCGGAGACCGGGCGCAAGCACTACAGCGGAGACGTCGGCCAGGCCGAGGCGAAAGTCGTCCAGGTGCCGGAGGAGATCCTGCAGCGCTACGTCGGCACGTACCGGGGCGTGTGGCTCGGCAACTTGATCACGGCCGTCGTCACGCTCGAGAACGGCGAGCTCTATCTCACGCGCACGCCGCGTTACTCGGATACCGGCGGCAACACGAACTCGGATACGTCCCGGCTCGTGCCGCAGTCGGAGAACGCGTTCGACAGCAGCTTCGGGCTCGGTTGGGTGTTCAACGTCAACGAGGACGGCGAGGTCGAGAGCGTGTCGGAAGTGCATGTCTCCGGCGCGTGGTCCTTCCCGCGCGTCGACGACTAGCAATAAATCGTGCCTGGCACGATTTTTTTTCAGCGCGCGGGCACGAACTTCTGTACGCGCCAGTTGTTCACGATCTCTGCGGTGTACAGATTGCCGTTAGAGTCGACGGCGATGTGGTGGACGATGTCGAGCTCGCCGGGCGCGGCGCCGCGCGAGCCGACGGCGCCGATCTGCGTCATCGTCGCGCGATCGAACACGACGACGCGCATCGCGCCGGAATCGACGACGTAGAGGAACTGCTGGTCGGGATCCGGCGAGAACGCGAAACCCGCCGGAACGGGCACGACGTCGCTGCCTTCGTTCGTCACGCGAACCTGTGACAGAAACTCGCCTTCACGCGTGAACATCTGTATGCGATTGTTGATGCGATCGGCGACGTAGACGACGCCGTCGTTCGAGACCTTGATCGCGTGCGGTAAGCCGAACTCGTCGGGGCCTTCGGGCGTCGTTTGCGGTTGCGGCACCGGTGCGTTCGGCGCAAACGTCGGCGGAGGCGGGTTGCCGAATGCGCCCCACATCCGCTTGAAAGCGCCGGTCTCCGAGTCGAACACGATCACCCGCTTGTTACCGTAGCCGTCGGCGACGTAGACCTCGTCGGCCTCCGCGTCGACGAATATGTCGGTAGCCTGGTGCACGTTCTCGGTATCGAGATTGCCGGTGCTCCGGCCGCTTGCGCCGATCTGCAACACGAGCTCGCCGTCCATCGTGAGCTTCATGATCATGTCGTCGCTGACCCCCGCCTCGGTGGGCCGCGGCCAGCCGGCCCGCCCGCCGAGCCACACGAAATCGTCGGCGTCGACGAAGATGCCGTGCTCGCGGCCGAGCCATGCCGCGCCGTCGCCGGGCCCGCCCCAGCTCCGCAGCAGATTGCCGTCCGCATCGAACTGCAGGACCGGCGGCGCCGCGCTCTCGCGGCGGTCCTCCGGGATCGATTGCGGCACGTGCAGCACCCACACGTTGTCGTTGCGATCGACCGAGACCGACGTGACCTCGCCGAGGACCCAGCCGTTCGGAATCGTCGGCCACGTCGGATCCACGTCGAACTGCGGTGCGCCCGAACTCGATTGTGCGTGAGCTTCGTAGCCCGTGCAGATCGCGACGGCGAGTATCACGGCTGCGCTCGTGCGCACCCGCGGAAGTGTGCGGCTCATGGACCCGATCATACGCCGGCTCGCTCGGCGAACGCAGCCCGCCATCAGCGCACCGAGCGGTCGTCGCACGCGTCCGGCTGATACGGCACGTTCGACGGGTATACGACGTCCGAGCCGATATACGGCTCGCGGAAAAACAGCGGATCCACGGCGACGAACTCGCGTGTGAGCGCCTGCGTTTCGGGATCGAGCGAGAAGCGCTCCGTCAGCTCGAGCGCCTCGCTATGAACCAAGGTGCGCGTCAACGGGCCCGCACGCACACCGACGGTATGCACGACGAGCACGTCGTTCTCCCAGTGCCCGATCGAATGACCGACGACGCTCGGCTCGAGGTTATCGGGGTGCTCGGACTGATCGAGATGGATCGTGCGCGCGTAGTCGAATTTCCCGTACTCGAGCCTGATCGCGGCCTCGTCCTGCGTGATGCGATTGACGGGACTGTCGTAGCTCCAGTCGACGACGATGCTGATCGGCTCGCAGCGCATCGCCGGGTTCGGCTCCGCGGCGGCAGCCGCCGCAGCCGCCTCGCCGGCCTCGGTCAGCGGCACGCGCCCGGTGAAGAGGCGCGACGCGGCTTCCGGCGAGAAGAGCGACTCGTCGGCACGGCGGCCGGGCGCCGCCGGCGCGCTCCGATCTTCGTCGGCCGATCGCGCTTGCGCCTGACTCAACGGCACGAGCGCGCCGTTCACGCCACGCGGGTCGGCCATCACGAGCTGCTCCGCAGCCCAAAGTCCCGCGAGGTTCGGAGCGCCGCTCGGAAGGCGCGCCGCGCGCGGACGCGACTCGATCGGGACCGGCGGCGTGCGTTGACCGTAGCGGTCGATCGAGCTGCCGTCGGGAAATACCAACGTGCTGACGTAGCACGCGGCCGGGTCTCTGCGGTCCGGCGAGCCCTTGATCGTGACCGTCTCGCCGACCGTGAACATCTCGGGCGTCCAGCCGGACCGGCGCAAGGTCGTCGCCGAGCGCATCTCGCAGCGCATCGGCACGCGCTCGCCGGCGGCGCTCGTGACGTCGAGGTAAAGCCATGAGTGCGGATTGACGAACGCGAGCTCGGTCACGACGCCGGTAATCTCGACTTCCTTCGTCATGTCGAAGCTGCCGAAGCCGTGGTGGGCGACGGCGGCCGGCGCGGCGCAAGCCAGGATGACTAGAGGCATCGATCTCACGGGCGGGCCCTCCGTTCGCTGCGTCGTTTCTAGGGTAATTCCGAATGCAAGTTCTCGGGCGTCACCTTCGCTTCACACGCCGAGCTCGCGGCGCACGATCCGCGCGCCGTCGACGAGCGCGCATAGCTTTGCGAACGCGACGTGACGCTCGAGGTATTTCATCCCGCAATCCGGCGCCGCGACGAGCCGTGACGGCGGCACATGCCGGAGCGCGGCGCGGAGCCTCTCTGCGACCGTCTCCGCGCGCTCGACGTCCGAAGTGCCGAGGTCGAGCACGCCGAGCACGACGGTCTTGCCGGCGAGATCGGCGAGCACGCCGAGATCGAGCCGCGGCTGGGCGGCCTCGATCGACAGCTGCGCGGCGACGGTGTCCGCGAGCGGCGCGAGAAACGCGTAGCGGCTCGGCTTGTCCGCGACGAGCGCGGCATACCCGAAGCAGACGTGCACGGTCGTCGTCGTCTCGAGCCCTTCGAGCGCGCGATTGATCGCGCGTACGGCATAGCGCCGCGCCGCGTCGACGCGCGACTCGAGCCACGGCTCGTCGAGCTGAATGATGTCCGCACCCGCGGCCGCGACGTCCTTGGCCTCGGCGTTGACCGCGGCGGCGAACGCCATCGCGAGCGCCTCGTCGTCACGATAGTGCTCGTCGGCGGCTTGCTGGGCGAGCGTGAACGGGCCCGGCAACGTGACCCTGATCCGGCGCGACGTGGACCTGCGCAGGAACTCGACGTCGCGGACCGTGACGGGCTGCGTGCGGCGGACCGGACCGACGATTCGCGGCACGAGCGACGGCTTGCCGATTCGGTTGGTGATCGTGCCGGGCCGCTCGACGTCGACGCCTTCGAGCGCGGTCGCGAAGCGGTTCGAGTAGCTCTCGCGGCGCACCTCGCCGTCGGTGATCACGTCGACGCCCGCGCGCTCCATGTCGCGGATCGCGAGCAGCGCCGCCTGATCCTGCTTGACGTCGAGCTGCTCGGCCGGAACACGCCACAGCTCGCCGGCGCGCACGCGCGGCACTCTGCCGGCGAGCCGCGCGCGATCGATCAGCCAGTCCGGCTGCGGATAGCTGCCGACGACCGTCGTCTCGATCATTCGAACGCGCTCGTGTGGTCGGTGTTGTTCGGCGTCCGGTCGCCGGCGAGCCAGCGTGCGAGCTCTGCGTGTGCGTCCGCGCGGCGCCGCGCCGCGATCTGCTCGGCGTCGGGCGGATCGAGCGTGAGCTCGAGCTTCAGGTCGTCCGGCGTCGTCACGTACAGCGAGCGACAGTAGCCGTGGTCCGTCACGCGGTAACGGATCCCGGCGGCCTTGAGCCTTCGCTCCGTTTCTTCGAGATGCTCGCGATCGACCTTGAGCGCGATGTGAGGAAAGCGCGCCTCGCGCGGATGCTGCGCCCGGAACCGCTCGTAGTCTTCCGGCTCCGCGAACTGGAAGAACGCGAGGGCGCCGCCGTCGGCGAGCGCGTAGAACGTGTGGCAATACTCGAGCTCCCGGTCCGCTTCGGGGTTGTAGGTTCGCTCGCACCACGTCGCGACGAGCGGCATTCCGAGCAGCTCCTCGAAGAAGCGCCGGTTTGCCTCCTGATCCTTCGTGACCCACGCGTGGTGATGCAGACGGAGCGGCAGGCGCATCGCTAGGTCTCCTCGGAATCTCCCGTAACGAAGATCATACACGGCCGGGCATCGGTGCTACGATGCGCCCGATCGACCGTAGCCGTCGCGCGGGGAGGGTGGATGGCGGAAGCGTCGAGGATCGATGTCGCCGAGGTGATCGACCGCCGGCCGATCGGCCGCTTCCAGATCATGCTGTTCGCGCTGTGCGCGATGTCGTTGATCATGGACGGCTTCGACGTGCAGGCGATGGGTTACGTCGCGCCGGAAGTCATCGCGGAGCTCGGCATGTCCGGCAGCGAGCTCGGCACTGTGCTCGCCGCGGCGAATTTCGGCCTGCTGCTCGGCGCGCTGCTGTTCACTGTGCTCGCGGATCGCTTCGGCCGGCGACCGGTACTGATCTTCGGCACTCTGTTCTATGCCGTGATGGCGCTGATCACCGCGCACGCGAGCAGCGCGAACGAGCTGCTGATCCTTCGCTTCGTCGCCGGGTTCGGCATGGGTTCGATCATTCCGAACGCGACGGCGCTGATCGGCGAATACAGCCCGAAGCGGCGCCGCGTCACGCTGATCATGACGATCACCGTCGGCTTCACGGCCGGCGCCGCGCTCGGCGGCGTCGTCGCGGCCTGGCTGATGCCGCAGTTCGGCTGGCGCTCGGTGTTCTACTTCGGCGGCGCGATTCCGCTCGTCGTCGGCGTGCTGATGATCTTCTATCTGCCGGAATCGATGCAGTTCCTCGTCGTGCGCAGGCGGTTCGCCGAGGCCGCGCGCTGGCTGAAGCGGATCGATCCGGATGCGCGGGTCGGCGGGGCGACGGAGCTCGTCGCGGCCGAGGAGAGCCGCGGCGGCGTGCCAGTCATCGATCTGCTGCGCGATGGGCGGGCGGGCGTGACAGTGCTGTACTGGGCGGTCAACTTCGCGAACCTGCTGAACCTATACTTCCTCGCCGGGCTGTTGCCGACGATCCTGACGCGCAGCGGCTTTGCTTCGTCGTCTTCGGCGCTGATCGGCGGCGTGCTGCAGCTCGGCGGCACGCTCGGAACGTTCGGCCTCGCATGGCTGATCTCGAAGAAGGGATTCACGCCGATGCTGACGTCGACGTTCGCGGTTGCGGCCGGGTCGATCGCGCTGATCGGCAGCACGACGGTGCTGTCGTTCGCGCCGCTTCTGACGTTCGTCGTCTTCGTCGCCGGCTGGTGCGTGATCGGCGGGCAGCCCGGTCTCAACGCGCTCGCGGCGACGTACTATCCGACTTCGATGCGTGCGACGGGGATCGGCTGGGGCCTCGCGGCCGGCCGCTTCGGCGCTATCTTCGGCCCGCTGATCGGCGGCCGGCTGCTCGACCTCGACTGGTCGACGCAGCAGGTGTTCGTCGTGTTCGCGTTGCCGGCTGTCCTGTCGACGCTCGTGATGGTGGCCCTGCACGTCATGCTGCGCGCGCCGCGCGCGGCGGGTGCGGCTCACCAGGCCGCTTGAGCTGAAAGCCTGAGCTGAAAGCCGATCGCGAGCCGTCAGCGTGACGGGTCGCCGTCCGAGGAGTGCGCCGTCTCCAACCCGTTGGCGGCGTCCCTGTGCTCCGCGAGCAGCTCCATCAAATCCGTATAGCCGATCGGCTTCACGAAATGCCGGTCGAAGCCCGCGTCGCGGGACCGGCGACGATCCTCGTCCTGCCCCCAGCCGGTCAATGCCACGATCATCACGTCGTCGCTCCACGGCTGCATTCGAAGCCGTCGACAGACCTCGTAGCCGTTCAGGTGCGGCAGCCCGACGTCGAGCAGAATCAGGTCGGGACGAAACTCGTCTGCCGCGCCGAGCGCATCGGGGCCGTCGAAGGCCTGGCGAGTCTCGTGGCCGAGCTGGTCGAGCAGCAGCGCGAGAGACATTGCGGAATCGCGGTTGTCGTCGACGATCAGAATTTTCCGCCGTCCGAGGACTTCGCTTGCGGCCGCCGCTGCGGGCTGCTCGACGGACGGTCCGTCTAGAACGGGCAGGCGAACGATGAACTCGCTGCCGCGCCCGAGGCCTTCGCTGCGGGCTTCGATCATTCCGCCGTGCATCTCGACGAGCCGCTTGACCAGGGTCAAACCGATTCCGAGGCCGCCTTCCGCCCGTCCGTGCTCGGAGCGCACCTGCGTGAACATCTCGAATACGGCCCGGAGCTGATCGGTCGGAATGCCGATGCCATCGTCTTTGACCGTGACGACGACCTCGCCGCCCGTGCGCACCGCGCCGATGTGGATGCGGCCGCCGTCGTCCGTGTACTTGCAAGCGTTCGTCAGGAGATTGCCGAAGACCTGCACGAGCCTTACCGGATCGGCGCACACCCATATCGGCTCGGATGGCGCCGTCACGGTCAGCTGCTGCCGTGCGCGCTCCGCGAGCAGCTTCGCGGGCTCGGCCGCCTGATCCAGAAGCGGCGCGAGCTCGACGCGATGCATGCGCAGCTGCAGCTTGCCCTGCGTGATCCGGTTGACGTCGAGCAGGTCGTCGACGAGCTGCTCGAGGTGACGCAGCTGCCGGGACATCGTCGCTTCGGCGCGCTCGATCAGGGCCGGATCGCGATCCGTTCGCTTGATCAGCTCGAGCATGTTATTCAGCGGCGCGAGCGGATTGCGAAGCTCGTGCGCCAACGTGGCCAGAAACTCGTCTTTGCGGCGATCCATTTGGCGGAGCTGACCGATTCGGCGGAGCCGCTCGTAGGCCGCAGTCGCGTAGTGGCTCACGCTTCTCAGGAAGTCGGCCTCATCGTCGGCAAACCGCTCCTTCGTGCGGGACGCGAAACACAAGGTTCCGAGCAGCTCGTAGTCGGCGAGAAGCGGATGACAGGAGCAGGCTTTGAAGCCCAGCGCATTAAGGATTTGCGTCATACGCTCGTCGTGCTCGAGGAGCGGTGCGCGCGACGGAGTGATTCGGGCGGCCGGCGCCGATCTCGATGCGTCGTCACTCAGGTCGACGTACTGCGGCGCGCGATTCTCCGCGATCCCGGCGCTGGCCGCGAGACGCAGGCGATCGCCTCCGTCGGCTACGACGTAGTTCAGGTAGGCGTCGACGCCGAGCGGCTCCCTGATGCGCTCGAACAACCCGCGCACGAGCTCGTCGGGGTCGGTCGCATTCAGCACGTGCTGAGCGGACTCGTTCAGCAGCTGCAGCAGGCCTTCGGCGCGTCGCCGCGCGCTCTCCGTCGCCCTGACCGAGAGCGCGTAGCGGATGCCCGACGCGATCCGCTCCGGCGTCAACGAGGCTTTCGGCAGGTAATCCGCGACGCCCGCTTTCATCAGCTCGACGGCGATGTCCTCGTCGCCGCGGCCCGTGAACGTGATGATCGGCGTGCCTGGCGCGATTGCGCGGATCTCGGCGAGCATGGTCATGCCGTCGACGCCCGGCAGATAGTAGTCGAGCAGAACGCAATCGTAGGCGCCGGAGCGCAGCTTCTCGAGCGTCTCCGCGGAGTCCTCGGCTTCGTCCGTGCTGGCCCGTATCGCGGACTGGTGAAGGCAGCGGCGCACGGCCAGGCGGTCGAGCGCGTCGTCGTCGACGATCAGCACGTGCACCGGGACATGCGCTCGGGCCGCGATGGCGGGGTCTCCGATCATGCCGGTCAAGGTAGCTCGACCAGCGACCAGTACTTGTTCAACGCGATCATCAAATCGCAGAAGTTCGCGAATGTCACCGGTTTGAGCAGGTATCCCGCGACGTTGAGATTGTAAGCGTCGATCTTGTCTCGCTCGTCATTGGACGTCGTCAGCACGACGACGGGCGTCGCTGCGAGCTGCGGATCCTTACGGATCTCGCGCAGGAACTCGATCCCGTTCATCCGCGGCATGTTCAAATCGAGCAGCACGATCCGCCGTCCGGACGGCACATCGTTCGAGCGCAGCATCTCGAGGGCCTCGAGGCCGTCGCCGGCGACAAAGAGCGGGTTAGTGATGTTGTTCTTCGTGAACGCGCGCTTCACGTTCATCACGTCGACCTCGTCGTCCTCGACGAGGAGGATGTTGACCTGAGTGCCCATTCAAAACCGCTCCTGGAGCCGCTTCGGCCACGTGAACCTGAAGGTCGCTCCGTGCCCGGGTACCGACTCGACCGACACGCGGCCCCCGCGCGTCTCGATGACCTTCTTCACGACTGACAGGCCGATACCGGTACCCTCGACTCTGTCCCGGGGGGCAAGCGTCTGAAAAATGCCCCAGATTCGCTCGTGGAACTCGGGTGCGATTCCGGGCCCATCGTCGTGCACGGTGAACTCGAAGTCCTCGCCGGCGTCGAGCCAGCCGACCGTGACATGGGCCCGATCCCGGTCCGCGCCGGCGAACTTGACCGCGTTCGCGATCAGGTTCATGAAGACCTGCTCCAACGGCACGCGTTCCGCATCGATCACGGGCATGTCTTTCGCTACATCGATCGTCACCCCGGGCGGCGGCGCGATCAGCTCGATGATCTCGCCGACGAGCGTGCCGGTCTCGATCCGTTGCGCCTTGCCGAGGGCCCGGCCGGCCCGCGAGTACGTCAGGATGCCTTCGATCAAAGCCTCCATCCGATGGACCCGGCCCTGCAGCAATCCCAGGTGCTTCGCGGATTGCTCGGAGATGTCGTCACCGAGATCGTCTTGGATCCACTGAGCAAGGTTCGCGATGCCGCGCAGCGGGGCTTTCAAGTCATGCGACGCGACGTAGGCGAACTGATCGAGCTCGCGGTAGGCCTCCGCCATCGCGATCGCCGAGCGCTCTGCTTCCTGGCGCGCGGCCTCGGTTCGCGCGACGGCGTGCTGAAGCTCGTCGTTCGCTTCCAGCAGCTGCTCGGCGAGCGCCGATGCTTCCTCTTTCTGCTCCTCGAGCTCGGCCGCTTGAGCCTCGAGCTCGGCCGCCTGCATCTGCAGCTCCTCGTTCATCTCTTCGAGATCCGCGCTCCGCCGCAGGGCTTCCGCATGCGCGGCTTTCTCGGCGGCGAGACGGCGCGCCTGATGCTCCATCTCGACTCGCGCCGTCAAGTCGCGCGTGACCTTCGCGAAGCCGACGAGGCTGCCGTTCTCGTCGCGCAGCGCCGTGATCACGACGTTGGCCCAGAAGCGGGACCCGTCTTTGCGGAGTCGCCAGCTCTCGTCCTCGAACCTGCCGAAACGCACCGCGGCGTCGAGCTCGTGCTGCGGGAAGCCGACCGCCAAAGCCTCCTCGGGGTAAAACACGGTAAACGAGCGGCCAAGGATCTCGGAGGCCTTATAGCCTTTGATGCGCGCGGCGCCCGCGTTCCAGCTCAATACGCGGCCTTTCGGGTCGAGCATCAGGATCGCGTAGTCCTCGACGCTTTGCACGAGCAGCTCGAACGTCATTTCGCTGCTGTGCAGCGCTTTCTCGATCATGTGCTCCGTCGAGTCGCGTATGACGGTTGCGAAGCCGATCAGGCTGCGCCGGTCGTCGCGGATCGGCGTCACGACCACGTGTGCGGGGAAGCGCGTACCGTCCCTGCGCACCCGCCAGCCGTGGTCCTCGACGCGGTCGTCGCGAGCGAGCGCGAGGTGACGAGCCGGTTCTCCGGCTGCCGTCTCTGCTTCGTCATAGAGCCGCGAGACGTGAGTACCAACGATCTGCCGCGCGCCGTAGCCGGTGATCCGCTCGGCACCGGTGTTCCACGTGATGATCGTGCCGCCCGTGTCGACGGCGAAGATCGCATAGTCCGCTATGCTGTCGATGAGCCGGTTCGAGAGGGGATGCGGGGTGTCGTTCATTGGCTCGCCCGAGCGCCTGGATGGCGTGCGCTTCGGCGTGCCTCTGCTGCATCAGTAGTGCCGAAACCTTCGATTCTCGGTTCGATGATGCCGTGCCTTGGCCGCCCACTCAAGTCGCACCTTTTACAGGTGCGCTGAATCGTAGCGATACCGGCTTGTTTTCCAAGACGAATCAGCTGTTCGACGCAGCCGACGAACGCGACCTACTCGACGAACGAAACCAGCTTTCGCGACTGGATGACCCAGCGTCCGTCGCGCTTCACGAGCTCGTCCTCGTAACGGCCCATGAAGCCGATGACGAATCGGCCGTCGTCGCCCGCGCGCAAAGTTTGCGCATAGGAGTGATGCCGCGCGTTCGTCTCGTCGACGATCTCGATGAACGTGTTCGACATCACATGGTACAGCGCAGGCGACGGCGTGCCTGCAGCTTCGTTGCGGGCGCGGCTTTCTTGCAGGTCGGTGACGATCTTGCGGATCGCGTCGCGACCTCGGTACACGGTGCCCGAAACGTCGAACACGGCATCCTCGGCGAACACGCTCGCATACGCGTCGGCATCGAGCGTGTCTAGCCCGATCACGTAGCGGGCGACCAGCGCCTCGATCTCCATCTTGTCGGCGAGCTTCTGCAGCGTGTCCGTGTCTGCGAACGACGGAAGCGAGAGCAGCAGGACGGCGATCAGCGACGAGAATGCGGCAATCTTCCGAGGAGGCATGGCTCGAATCCCGTGTCATGGAGTAAGTCGATTCTAGCCGTAAGTGTCGTTCAGGGGCACACGGCGTCGGCCGACAGTCTTGCGCACTCGATTCGTAGACGTTAACGTGACGCTCACTCACTAGGGGAGTCCCGGCAAGGGGCTGAGAGGCCATTGGCGCCCGCGGGCGCGGCATGGCGACCCTTCGAACCTGATCCAGCTCATACTGGCGAAGGAAATGTCGAGAATGTCTGCGCCGATCATTACCCCCTCCGCCGTTCAGGCTTCGACGCAGCGCTCGTCCGGTATCGCTGGATCCCATTCATTTCCCTGTCAGGGAGGATTCCATGGATACCGAGTCGCTGCGCGTGACGACCGGCCCGTTGCCGGCATCGTCGAAGGTCTACGTCACCGGCATGCTCCATCCGGACGTGCGCGTGCCGATCAGGCGGATCGAGCTTCATCCGACCGCCAGCGAGGCGCCGGTTTTCGTCTATGACTCGTCGGGTCCGTATACCGACCCGGCGGCCGAAATCGACATCAGGCGCGGGCTTGCGAAGCTGCGCGCGCCGTGGATCGCGGACCGCGGCGACGTCGCTCCACGGCCGGGGCGTGACGGGGCGCCGGGCCCGCGGCCGCTGACCGCGCGCGGCGGCAAAGCGGTCACGCAGCGCGCATATGCCCGCGCCGGCATCATCACGCCGGAGATGGAGTTCGTCGCGATCCGCGAGAACGTCGGTCGCGAGCGGCTTCGTGAGGCCGCCGAGCGCGACGGCGAGCCGTGGGGCGCGTCGATTCCGGACTACGTGACGCCGGAGTTCGTGCGCAACGAGGTCGCGGCCGGCCGCGCGATCATCCCGGCGAACGTGAATCACCCCGAATGCGAGCCGATGATCGTCGGCCGCAACTTCCTCGTGAAGATCAACGCGAACATCGGCAACTCGGCCGTCACGTCATCGATGGCGGAAGAGGTCGAGAAGATGGTCTGGGCGATCCGCTGGGGCGCGGATACGGTCATGGACCTTTCGACCGGGCAGAACATTCGGCGCATCCGCGAGTGGATCCTGCGTAACTCGCCCGTGCCTATCGGCACCGTGCCGATCTACGAGGCGCTCGAGAAGGTCGGCGGCGATCCGGCGAAGCTCTCGTGGGAGGTGTTTCGCGACACGTTGATCGAGCAGGCAGAGCAGGGCGTCGACTATTTCACGATCCACGCGGGCGTGAGGCTCGCTCATATCCCGCTGACGGCCAACCGCACGACGGGCATCGTGTCGCGCGGCGGCTCGATCATCGCGAGATGGTGTCTCGCGCATCATCGCGAAAGCTTCATCTACGAACGTTTCGACGAGATCTGCGATATCTGCCGAGCGTACGACGTCAGCTTTTCGCTCGGCGACGGTCTCAGGCCCGGCTCGATCGCGGATGCGAACGATGCTGCGCAGTTCGCGGAGCTCGAGACGCTCGGCGAGCTGACGCGGATCGCGTGGGCCAAGGATTGCCAGGTCATGATCGAAGGCCCGGGTCACGTGCCGATGCACAAGATCAAGGAGAACGTCGACAAGCAGCTCGAATGCTGCGGCGAAGCGCCGTTCTATACGCTCGGGCCGCTGACGACGGATATCGCGCCCGGCTACGACCACATCACGTCGGCGATCGGCGCCGCGATGATCGGCTGGTACGGCACCGCGATGCTCTGCTACGTCACGCCGAAAGAGCATCTCGGGCTGCCGGATCGCGACGATGTGAAAACCGGAGTCATCACGTACAAGCTCGCGGCGCACGCCGCGGATCTCGCGAAGGGGCATCCGGCGGCGCGGGCCCGCGACGACGCGCTGTCGCGCGCGCGTTTCGATTTCCGCTGGGAGGACCAGTTCAACCTGTCGCTCGATCCGGATACGGCGCGCGATTTTCACGACCGCACCTTGCCGAAGGAGGCGCACAAGCTCGCGCACTTCTGCTCGATGTGCGGCCCGAAGTTCTGCTCGATGCGGATCTCGCACGATTTGCGTGACGAGGCGCGGCGGCAGGGCATGCACGAGATGGCTTCGAAATTCCGCGAGCGGGGCGAGCTCTATGTGCCGGTCGAACGCGGCTGACGTGCGCGTCACGGTCGTCGGCGCAGGCGTCGCGGGATTGTGCTGTGCGATCGAGCTCGCGGAGCGAGGGGCCGACGTCGAGGTGCTCGAGCGCGGCGCACATGTCGGCGAGCTCGCATGCTCGCGTCTCGCGGGCGGGATGCTCGCGCCGTGGTGCGAGCGCGAGAGCGCGCCGCCGGTGGTCGCGGCGCTCGGCGACGAGTCGATTCGCTGGTGGGCCGAGCATTTTGCGGCGACGCGCTGCAACGGCAGTCTCGTCGTCGCGCACGGCCGCGACGCGCCGGAGCTCGCCGCATTCGCGCGACGCACGGAGCGCTACGAATGGGTCGACGGGCGCGGCGTCGCGGAGCTCGAGCCGGATCTCGGCGAGCGTTTCCGCACCGCGCTCTTTTTCCCTGAAGAGGCGCATCTCGATCCGCGCGCGGCACTTGCCGCGCTCGCCGAGTCGCTCGCCGCGCGCGGCGTGCCGATTCGTTTCAGCCGGACCGCCGAGCCCGCCGAGATCCGCGCGCGTCACGTCGTCGACTGCCGCGGGCTCGCGGCCCGTTCGGCGCTGCCGGACCTGCGCGGCGTCAAGGGCGAGATGCTGCTGCTGCGCACGCGGGAGATCACGCTCCGCCGCCCGGTACGTGTTCTGCATCCGCGCGTGCCGGTCTACGTCGTGCCGCGTGACGACGGGCTCTATATGGTCGGCGCGACGATGATCGAGAGCGACGCGGAGGGCAGGATCACGGCCCGCTCGATGCTCGAGCTGCTGAACGCGGCGTGCGCGCTGCATCCGGCGTTCGGCGAAGCGGAGATCGTCGAGATCGGCACCGGCGTGCGGGCCGCATACCCGGACAACGTGCCGCGGATCAGGCGGCGCGGCGACGCCGGCCGTGCGCTGCTCCACGTCAACGGCTTCTATCGGCACGGCTTCCTGCTCGCGCCGGCGCTCGCCCGCAGGACGGCCGACTTTCTGCTCGAAGGACGCATACATCCGGAGGTGTGGGATGAGGATCATCGTGAACGGCGATCCGCATGAAACCGATGCGCAAACGATCGAGTCCGTGCTCGGCGAGCTCGGGCTCGATCGGGCCGTCGTCGCGACGGCGTTGAACGGCGAGTTCGTGACGAAAGCCCGACGACGGGACACGCCGGTCGCCGAAGGCGACCGGCTCGACGTGCTCGCGCCGATGCAGGGGGGCTGACGATGGCGGCGTTTTACGGTGTCGAGCTCGAGTCACGGCTGATGCTCGGCACCGCGCGTTATCCGTCGCCCGCGGTGCTGGCCGACGCGGTCCGGAGCTCGGGCGCGGAGGTCGTCACGGTGTCGTTGCGCCGCGAGTCCGGCGGCGAGCGGGCCGGCCAGGCATTCTGGTCGCTGATCGCGTCGCTCGGCGTGCGCGTGCTGCCGAACACGGCGGGCTGCCGCACGGTCAAGGAGGCCGTGACGACCGCGCAGATGGCGCGCGAGGTGTTCGGCACGCCGTGGATCAAGCTCGAGGTGATCGGCGACGACGATACGCTGCAGCCGGACGTCTTCGGCCTCGTCGAGGCCGCGCGAATCCTCTGCGCCGACGGCTTCGAGGTGTTCCCGTATACGACGGAGGACCTCGTCGTCGCGGACCGGCTGCTCGACGCCGGTTGCCGGGTGCTGATGCCGTGGGGGGCTCCGATCGGCTCCGGCAGGGGGTTGAACAACGTCTTCGCGCTGCGCGCGTTGCGTGCGCGCTTCCCGGACGTTCCGCTCGTCGTCGATGCCGGCATCGGCCTGCCGTCGCATGCCGCGCACGCGATCGAGCTCGGCTACGACGCCGTGCTGGTCAACACGGCCGTGGCTGAGGCGCGCGACCCGGTGCGCATGGCGGCAGCGTTCGCGAAGGCCGTCGAAGCCGGAGCGGCCGGATATGCGGCGGGGCCGATGGAGCCGCGCGATATGGCGGTGCCGTCGACACCCGTTACGGGCAGGGCGGTGCTGTCGTGACGGGCCGAGGAACGGAGCGATGACGGTGCAGGGGGCGACGCCGGAGCTCTCGCGGCCGCGAGCGATTGCGCGCTTTTATCCGATCGTCGACAGCGCGGCCTGGGTCGAGCGCATCGTCGCGTGCGGAGCGCGGCTGATTCAGCTGCGAATCAAGGAGCGCGACGACGCGCACGTTCGCGCCGAGGTGAGGGCGGCGCGCGCGGTCTGTCGACGTCGCGCGACGCTCGTCGTGAACGATTACTGGCAGATCGCGATCGACGAGGGGTGCGAGTTCGTCCATCTGGGGCAGAGCGACGTCGACGGTGCGGACGTTCCGGCGTTGCGCAGAGCCGGGATTCGGCTCGGCATCAGCACGCACGATCATGCGGAGCTCGACCGCGCGCTCGCGTTCGCGCCGGACTACGTCGCGCTCGGGCCGATCTTCCCGACGGTCCTGAAACAGATGCCGTGGGCTCCGCAAGGGCTCGAGCGGATCACCGAGTGGAAGCGGCTGATCGGCGCGATACCGCTGGTCGCGATCGGCGGTTTGACGCCGGAGCGTGCACGGGCCGCGCTTGCGGCCGGCGCCGATTCCGCGGCCGTCGTCACAGATCTCGTGCGCCATCCGCAACCGGAGGCCCGTGCACGGGAGTGGGTGACTGCGCTCGAGCCCATACCGCACGACTCGAGCGGGAATACACGCGGCCGCGAATGATGCCGTATCCGAGCGAAAGCGCGACGCGCGCAGCGGTCGACGAAACGCGCGCTTCGGCCGTCCTTGCGATCGGCGGCACCGACTCGAGCGGCGGCGCCGGGCTGACCCGCGATGCCGACGTGCTCGCCGAGTGCGGCGTCGCCGCGCCAATCGCCGTGACGGCGGTGACCGTGCAGTCGGACGAGCGCGTGATCGACGTGCTGGCGATGCCGGCCCGTCTCGTCCGCGAGCAGGTTCGTGCGGCGTTCGCGACGCACGATATCCGGGCGGTGAAGATCGGCATGGTCGGGACCCGCGATGTCGTCGAAGCGATCGCCGACACGTTGCCGCCGCGCGCCGATGTGCCGATCGTGCTCGATCCGGTGCTCGCGGCGTCGAGCGGCGGCCCGCTGCTCGACGAACGCGGGCTCGCTGCGCTGCGCGAGCTGCTGTTGCCGCGGGCCCGGCTGCTGACGCCGAACGTTCCGGAGGCGGCGATCCTGCTCGGCGAGCCCGAAGCCGAGGACGAAGCCGGCATCACGGCGCAGGCGCTGAGGCTCTGCGCGTACGGCCCGCGTGCGGTGCTCGTGAAGGGCGGTCACGCGCGCGGCGCCGAATGTGTAGATGTGCTGGCCAACGCCGACGGCGAGACCGAGCGGCTCGCGTCGCCGCGCCTTCCGATCCCGATGCGCGGCACAGGCTGCGCGCTCGCATCGGCGATCGCGGCGGGTCTAGCGCGCGGGATGCCCGTCGCGGACGCGTGCCGCTTCGGCAAGGCGTTGCTCGATGCGCGGCGCGCGGGCGCTACGAGCCCCGCCGCGTCAGGAGATACGCGACGAGATCCGCGATTTCCTGCTCGTTGAGCTTGTCGCGGTAGGACGGCATCAGAGTCTCGACGAAGCCGTGCTCGCGGAGATCGGCTTTCGCGAACGAGCGCAGCCGCTCGTCGAGGTCGAGCAGCTGCACGGTGAAGGAGTCGTGATTCAACAGGCGACCTTTGACCTCTTCGCCAGCGCTCGTGACCACCCGGTAGAAACGGTTGTTCGGCTGCACTTCGAGCGCCGGATCGAGCAGCGACGCCATCAGATCGCCGGCGCGGCGGAAGCGGCCGATGCGGCTCAAGTCGGGACCGATCCGCGAGCCGGCGCCGTCGATGCGATGACAATCCATGCACTCGCCCTTGCCTTCGAACAGCGCCTTACCGCGTTCGGCATCGCCGGCGAGCCGCGGCTCCTCGCGCGGGCGCGCGAGGTCGCGCAAGTAGAGAACGAGCTCCTCGATCTCGTCCTCGTCGAGATCCGCGGGCCCCATCGCCGTGTTCGGAATGCCGATCATGATCAAAGCGGCAAGCTCGTTGTCGGTGTACGGGCGACTGAACTGGTTGCGGGCTAGATCGACGCCGTCGATCAGGTCGCCGTTCTCGCCGTGGCACTCGGCGCACGCCTCGGCGTAGATGCCGGCGCCTTCCTCCGCGTCGAATGCGTGCTGCGCGAGCAGCGTGCTCGCCGCCGTGCAGCAAACGAGCGCGATGATCCAGGCGGAGCGTCGATCCGCAGTCGGACCCATGAGTCGATCCTCGTCGAAGAATGCCGGTCGATGGTACGGCATCGCGGCGATGCTGCAAGGCCGCATCTCGTTCGATTCTACCGTCGAGCATCCCGACTGCGGCGCAGACGCACCGGCAACGTCGCAGCCGCCGCGCGCGTCCGTGCCGCGGGAAGGTCGTCGAAATGGAGTCGCATCGGCGTATCGAGCGAACTATCTTGTATGCGGCCCTTGCATCATGACCGATGCGAAGCCCACCACGGAGGCCGCTTCATGAAGACCCAGTATTACACGGCAACGAGCCTCGACGGGTTCATCGCGACCGAGGACGATTCGTTGGATTGGCTATTTCCGCTCGGAGACCTGAACGACACGAGCTACCCGGCCTTCATCAGGGACGTCGGAGCGCTGGCGATGGGCTCCGCGACTTATGAGTGGATGCTTCGTCACGCGGACACCGTCAGCTCGGAAACGGGCTCGCCGTGGCCGTACACGCAGCCGGCTTGGATTTTCTCGACCCGAACGCTCCCGATGATCGAAGGCGCGGACATTCGCTTCGTCAACGGGGACGTGCGGCCGATTCACGCCGAGATGCGGGCGGCGGCGGGCGCAAAGAACATATGGATCGTAGGCGGCGGAGACCTTGCGGGTCAGTTCTTCGACGCGGGCTTGCTGGACGAGCTGATCATGCAGGTCGGATCCGTCACGCTCGGCGCCGGCAAGCCGCTGTTTCCGCGCAGAGTGACGAATCCGCCGTTGCGCCTGGTCTCGGCCCGGCAGATCGGGACGGGCTTCGCGGAGCTGCGCTACGAAGCGGCGCGCGCCGAGAAACGCAGCGGCACGATGCAGCCGTAGCTCGATCAGAAGGCCGGGCGCTCGCGAGCGCCGCGGGCGGCCTGGAGGAATCGCTGCCGGACTGGTTGTCCCCGAAAGCGCGCGGTGCTTCACTTTGCATCCGCGTTCGCAGAATAATGAGCGTCGCTTTTTCGTAGGGGGATCTGCCATGGTGAGGCTCGCACTCTTGTCCGTGCTGGCGGCCGTATCGCTGCCGGTTTTCGCCCAATCGTCCGACGAAGGCTGCGAGCCGGAGGCCGGTCTCTCGTTCATCTGCGGCCCGCAAAACCCGGAAGACCTCGTGCTCGTCCCAGGTACGGATTGGATCATCGCGAGCTCGATGACCGAAGGCATGGGGCTCGTGCTCGTCGATGCGAAAGACGCGACGTGGAGCGCGCTGTATCCGGCCGCGGAGCCGCGCGAAGCGCACGATCCGATCTACGCGAGCTGCACCGCGCCGCCTGATCCGGCGCGGTTCAACGCGCACGGGCTGAACCTGCTGCCGCGGAGCGACGGGCGCTCGACGTTGTATGCCGTGATGCACGGAGAGCGCGAGTCGATCGAGGTCTTCGACGTCGACGCGACGGGCGCGCGGCCGGTTTTGACGTGGATCGGCTGCGTGCCGCTGCCGGACGGCCTCGAGGCGAACAGCGTCGCGTCGTTCGCCGACGGATCGCTCGTCGCGACCGTGCTGATCCTTCCGGGCCGAACGTTCGCAGATTCGGTCGCGATGCGTCCGACCGGCGTCGTGCTCAAGTGGTCGCCCGGCGACGCGGGCTTTACGCGCATCGAGGGCACGGAGCTGCCCGGCAACAACGGCATCGAGGTGTCGCCGGACGGCGAGGAGATCTATGTCGTCTCATCGGGCTTCCAGACCGTCGTTGCGTTCTCGAACACGAATCCCGCGCGTCAGCTCCGGACGACCGAGCCGCTGCCGTTCACGCCGGACAACGTTCATCTCGACGCATCGGGCCGGCTGCTGACGGCAGGCATGAAGAACGACGTGCCCGAGTGCGGCGGAAAGCCGGGACCTGAGCACGATCTCGCGCGTCTGTCGACATGCCCGCGCGGAACGTACGGGATTGCAATCGACCCGGCGACGATGGAGTACGAGACGATCGTCGATACGCCGGCGACGCCGGTGTTCAGCAATGCGACGATGGTGCTGACGCACGACGGGCGCTTCTGGGTCGGTACGTTCCGGGGCGACAGGATCGCGTATGGCGACTTGGCGTCGGCAGGCGCCGCGTCGCGTTAGTCGCTGTCGCGCAGCCCCTCGGTGAGCTCGATCGTAACGCCGTACGGATCGGTGATCGTCGCGACGGCGATGCCGCCGTGCGCTTCGTCGATCCGATACGGCTCGGTCAACGTAATGCCCTTCGCCTCGAGCTCTGCGCAGAACCGCTCGAGATCGCGGACCTCGAAGCCGACATGGTCGACCGCGCGGCCGGCCGTCGGCACGAGCTCTTCGTCCGGGAGCCAGGAGAAGAAGTTCAGCATGTAGCCGACTCCCGGCAGATCGGCGCCGATGAAGTAATCGGTTTGTCCGGGCCGCAGCGTCGCGTCGAACGCCTTCATGTACCACTGCTGCATTTCGACGAACTGCCTGTTCACGAAATGGACGTGATGGTGCTCGATCGGCGGAGCATCGGCGTCCATGTTCGTGACGAGCTCGACCTTTACGCCGTCCGGGCCGAGCAGGTACGCAAAGCGCCCGTAGTCGCCGGCCGTCGGCGGGCTCGCGGTCTCGCCGGGCCCTGGCTCGCGGCCGACCGTGAGCTCGTAGCCGTTCGCGACGACGCGAGCGGCGACCTCCGGCACGTCGGGCACGGCGAAGCCGATGTGATCGAACGAGGTGCCGCGGGTCGGGCCGGTCGGCGGCTGCTCGTGCAGAAAAAGATAGACGTCGGGAAACTCGATGACCTCGACCGCGGGCGAACCGAGCTCGACCGGTCTGCCGCCGAGCGTATCGACCCAAAAACGCTTGTGCTCTTCGACGCTCGTGACGTTCAGGTGGTAATGACCGACGATCACGCGTGCATCACGGTTCGACAGCTCCGCGTTGATCGTAGCCGGGGCGAGTATCGCCGCCGCTATCGGCAGTGCCGACCAGCGGGAGCCGCGTGACAACGCACGGGGGACGAGCCGCATCCGAAAGCGCGTTCTGATCGTCATTGCGAGATTCCCTCCGTGACGTGTCGGGCAATACCTTTCCGCCGCGGGCTCGACCGCGGCCCGGGTCGAGGCGAGTCGACGCTGCCGCAATACTAGCATCGACGGGCGGACCCGGCGCCGAGCACGCGGCACTGCGCTCCACAGGCGGTCGTCCGGGCGACCGGGCTCGATAAGTCGTTTGCGCGTTCTACGACCGTCCCGTTTGTGGCATATTGCTTCGCAGAGCAACATCCGAGTAGAGCCATGCCGAAGATCCACCCTCGCTTCGTGCTCATTGCCGCGAGCGCCTGTTTCTGCCTGCCCGCCGCCGCTCACCACTCGTTCTCGATGTTCGACCAGAGTCGCACCGTCGAGATCACCGGGGTCGTTGCGGAGGTGCAATGGACCAATCCGCATGTCTGGATCGAGGTGGATGTGCCGGGCGACAACGGCGAAACCGTACGTTGGGGAGTCGAGTTCACGAGCCGCGTGCACTTGACGCGGCGAGGCTGGACGAGCACGACCGTGAATCCCGGCGACGAGGTGACGTTCACGATCCAACCGTACCGGGACGGGAAGCCGGGCGGACGCTTCTGGACGGTGACGTTGCCGAGCGGCGACGTGTTGCGCGACCCGGGCGCGCAGCGCGAGTACGAGGCTTCGCTCGGCACGACCGAGCGGTCCGTGGATCCGGCCTCGCAGCCGCAGGATGATCGCGATGCGCGTCGCGCTGCCGCGTTCCAGGTGGATCGCACACGCTTCAAGTATGCCGATCTCGACAACGTGCCGGATTTCGGCGGCATCTGGCATCCGGTCCTCGGGCGCACCGGCGGCACGGAGCCGAAGCTGAAAGGCCGGTATCTCGCCGAGTACGAGGCGTATAGGGCAGCCGCGGCCGCCGATCCCGGCTTCGAGCAGGTCGGGCGCGGTTCGAACTGCGAGCCCCTCGGCATGCCCGGGATGATGACGATGCCGTACAGCCTCGAATTCCTGTTCACGCCGGGCAAGATCACGATCCAGCAGGAAGCTTTGATGCAGCTGCGCCGGATCTTCATGGACGGCCGTCCGCTGCCGGCAAATCCGGAGCCGACCTACTTCGGCTACTCGGTGGGCCGCTGGGAAGGGGAGACGCTCGTCGTCGAGACGGTCGGTACCCGGCCGGGTCAGCGTCTCGGCACGCAGGGCATCACGAACGGTCCGCGGCTGAAGATCACCGAGCGCATCTACCTCGACGAGAGCAACCCCGATGTTCTGCACCTCGACTTCACGTACGAGGACCCGGATGCGCTCGAAGAGCCGTGGGTGCAGACGCACACGTTCCGGCGCGACGTGCAGTGGGAGATGCTCGAGTACGTTTGCGCCGAGAACGACCGTCATCCCGTCAACGCCGAAGGCGCATCCGAGGTGCAGCTGAACGCTGCCGGCCGGTGATAGTTTTTTAGTTTTTACGCCGTAAGGCTTTTCGCCAGCCGCGAATTGCTACAGCGGCGGCCCTTCACGGGCCGCCGCGCCGCGCAACGGCGGGGCTATATATCGAGGCGACCGGTGCTGTCGCCGAACGACTCCTCGTGCACGCCGAGCAGATCGAGCATGCTGAGCAGCAGGTTCGACATCGGCGTCTGCGGCGGATGCCGCAGGTGGCGTCCGCCGTCGAGCTTGCCCGACGCGCCGCCGGCGAGGATCACCGGGAGCGGATCGAAGTTGTGCTCGTTGCCGTCGCTCAAGCTGCTGCCGTAGAGCACGAGCGAGTGATCGAGCAGGCTGCCGTCCCCGTCGGGCGTCTCCGCGAGCTTGCCGAGGAAGCTTGCGAGCATCTGCACGTGATAGCGGGTGATCAGCGCGAACGCGTCCTTGTTCTTGCGCTCGTTCGAGTGGTGAGACGCGTTGTGGAAACCTTCGCGCACGCCGCTGCGTGCATAGACGGCGTTGCTGTTCTCGCGTGCGAGCATCAGGGTCGAGATCCGCGTGATCTCCGCTTTGAACGCCAGCACCTGAAGGTCGAACATCAGATTCAGGTGATCCTCGAAGTCCGGCGGCACGCCGACCGGCGCCTCGGGAAGCTCGAGGTCCGCGTCGAGCTTGCTGTCGATCAGATGGACGCGGCGCTCGACCTCGCGCACCTCGTCGAGATAATCCGCGAGCCGGCGTCGATCGCCGGCGGGCAGGGAGCGGTTCAACGTCGCGAGCTGATTGCCGATCGAATCGAGCAGGCTCTTCGCCTGCTCGCGCCGCTCGCGGCGCTCCGCGTCCGTGCTGCCGTCGCCGAAGAGCCGCTCGAACACGATCTGCGGGTTGTTCTCCATCGGCAACGGCAGGGTCTCCGTCTTCCACGACAACGTGTTGCGGTAAGCGCACGTGAAGTCCGCGTCGCAGCGCAGCCCGACGGGCTCGATCGACAGCTCGATCGATGGCAGCGGCGTGTCCTGGCCGATATGCGCGGCGGCAACCTGATCGACGGTTGCGCCGACGCGCGCGTGGTCGCCTTTGACCGGGTGTGCGCCGCTCAGGAAGACGGCCGCGGCGCGCACATGGTTCTCGGCGCCGCCCGTATCCTCGCCGGTCCATGGCGCGACTTGAGCGTGTGCGAGATCGCTGATGACATTCACGCGGCTTCTAAACGCCTCGAGCGGCTTCAGGATCTCGGAGAACTCGAAGTCGCGGCCATCCGTCGCCGGCGTCCACAGATCCATCGTCGCGCCGTGCGGGATGTAGATGCTCGCGAAACGGCTCCTAGGCGCCGCGACGGTTTGCGCGAGCGCGGTGGCGGCCGGAATCATCGAGTCGAGGAGCGGCAGGGCGATCGCTGCGCCTGCGCCGCGGAGGAGCGTACGCCTCGAAAGACTTTTCCGCGTGATGAACATCGGCTCACCTTTCAGCGAGGGTCGAAGACCCGAGATGATCTTCCCGAGCCATGTTTTCGGCGAATTCGAAACGGCTCGCTTTCGACTATAGCAAGAACCGGCGTCCGAGGCCGCTCGCGCGGCCCGCAAAGTCTCGTGGAGCTCGGGAGCGGCGGTCGCGCGCCGATCAATGCATCATCTCCGCAAAATCGTCGCGCGTGGATGCGCACCTTGGATGTGACTCCTTCCGCTGCCCGATCAGCGTTGCGCGGGCGCCGATCCTTCTGATCGCGCTGACGCAGCCGTCTTCTCCCGCATCCGGAACGGCACGCTCTCGACGACGCCGAGGACGAGCGCCGAGAGCCGATAGTCGTCGCGCGCTGCGGTGCGCACGATCTCGCGAACGGCGGGCATGTCGGTCGCCGCGAGCGGCCGTCCGAGCGCATAGGTCAGCAGCTTCTCGGTCGCATGCGTGACGAACAGCTCGCGCCGGTCGAGCAGCGCGGCTCGAAGGCCCGCCGGGCCGTCGATTGCGGTGCCGTCCCAGAGCGTCGACGACGCATCGATCGGCACGCGGCCGTCCGCCTCGCGCCAGCGGCCGATCAGATCGAAGTTCTCGAGCGCATAGCCGAGCGGATCGATCAGCGCGTGACACGACGCGCAGCCGGGATCCGCACGGTGCCGCTCGAGGCGTTGCCGCAGAGACCCCGCGTCGGGGCTCGACGCCGAGGTCGGCTCGAGATTCGTCTCGACGCCCGCCGGCGGCGCGGGCGGCGGCGTGCCGAGCAAGTTCTCGAGCACCCACGCGCCGCGCATGACCGGAGACGTGCGGTTCGGCGCCGACGTGATCGTCAGCACGCTGCCGTGGCCGAGGATGCCGGCTCTGCCGGTCCCTTCGAGGTCGACGCGGCGGAACCGGCTGCCGCGCACGTGCGGGATGCCGTAATGCCGTGCAAGGCGCTCGTCGACGTGCGTGTACGAGGCATCGAGCAGCTCCGTGATGCCGAGGTCCTCGCGCAGCACGCGCTCGAACAGCAGCTCCGTCTCGCGCCGCATCGCGCTGCGCAGATTGCCGTCGAAAACGTTCGTCTCGGGCAGCACCGATTCGAGCTGACGGAGCCCGAGCCATTGGCTCGCGAAGTTCTCGATCAGCGCATCGGCCTTCTCGTCGGCGAGCATCCTGCGGACCTGCGCGGTGCGCGTCTTCGGATCGAGCAGCGAGCCGTCGACGGCCGCCGCGAGCAGCTCGTCGTCCGGAATGCTGCTCCACAAGAAGAACGATAGCCTCGACGCGAGCTCGACGCCGTCGAGCGCGTAGACTGCGCCGTCCGGCAAATCCTCGGGCTCGTGCTCGAAGCGATAGATGAACTCCGGGTCGACGAGCACGCGCGCGAGCGCGTACTGGATGCCGAGCTCGAACCCGCGCAGCTGGCGTCCTTCGTCGAAGAACTCGAGCAACGTCGCGATCGCGGGATCGTCCGCGGGGACCGGCCGTCGGTACGCGCGGGTCGCGAGCGTCGCGAGGATCTCGCGTGCACAGTCAGGCTCCTCGTCGGGCGCATCCGGCATGCAGACGAACAGCCTGCGCCGGCTCGGCGTATCGCCCGGGCCGGTCGGATCGAGCGGGCCCATGATCGTCACGGACGTCACGCCGGTCGACGGCGCGAGCCACGAGTAGATGTCGTCGACGCCGCGTTCCTGCGCCGACGGCAGCTTCGCGACACCGAGCGTATGCGACCCCGCAGCGAACTCGAGCTTGACCCGGCCCCGGTTCTCGGGCCCGAGCACCGCGACCTCCTCGCCGTTCAGCACGACAACCGTTCGATCGTCGCTGCCGACGGCCCTGAGGCCGAAACCGGCGCCGGATTCGGCGATCCGAATCTCGTACTCGGCATCGAGCGGAAACACGTGCTCGACGAGGAGCCCGCCGCGCGTGCCGAGCGGGAGGCCTTCGACGTGATCGTCCTGCGCGACGCCGCGCGGGACCGCGTAGACCGTCTGGCCCGGGCTGATCGTCGAATCGCCGACGGCCATCCGGCTGATCCTCGCCGCCGCCGCGATATAGGCTTGCATCAGCGCGGGGGACACGCTGAGCGCGCTCGCGATGTTGTCGAAGCCCGCGCTCGAGTCGTCGGCCGGCAGCAGCGCGGCCGCGTCGATCGGCAGCGCGAGCAAGTCGCGGACGGCGTTCGCATACTCGGTTCGGTTCAAGCGATGCAGGGCAGGGGCTCCGGGACGCGGATCGGCGCGCGCCGCGTCGTCGAGCGTGCGCTCGAGCCACGCCGTCAGCTCGTCGAGACGCCCGTCCGCCGGCCGCGGATTGCCCGGCGGCGGCATGAAACCGCCGCGGAGCTTGCGAACGACCTTCTCCCAGAGCTCCGCGTCGGCCGCGAGCGCGTCGCGCGGAACGGATGTGAACGACAGTCCGCCGGCGACCTCGGCCGCGTTGTGGCAGTCCATGCAGTATCTATCGATCGTCGCCCACACCTGCTCGGCGTCGCGGCCCGAGTCGCGGCCATCGAGCGCGACGTAGCCCGCGATCGCGGCGACGGTCGCGGCGGCGACCCCGACGGGCAGGGTCAGCAATCTATTCATCGGCGCCCGCCTTCGCGATACGCGCGGCCTCCGCCGCCATCAGCTCTTCGAGCAACGCGATGGTCTCCGGCTTTCGCTCCGCGCCGACGGCCGCAAGGAACACGCCTTCGGCCCAGCGCAGCGCGTCGCGCCCGACGGCGTCGACGACGTGAAGATCGGCGCCCTGCGCGGCGAGGTAGCGGATGATGTCGTTCGAGCCCCGGTTCACGGCGCCGAGCAGGGCGCTCAAGCCCATCGAGTTCGTCGCATTGACGTCGGCGCCGAGCTCGATACACAGCTTCACGGCGTCGAGCAATGCCTCCGGCGATTCCGTATAGGTTTGCGCGACGACCCAGTTCACGCCGGCCGCGGCCATCAACGGCGTGGTGCCCGCGAACGTCGGCAGGTTCGGGTCGGCGCCGTGCGCGAGCAGAAGCCGCATGACCGCCGTATCGCCGGACAGCGCAGCCCGAAGGAACGCTGTCTGACCGGTGAAATCCACCCACGAGACGTCGCCGAGCGAATAGAGAAAACGCCGTTGCGGAAACAGCTCGCGGGTTCGCGCGTTCACGTCGACGCCCCGCTCGAGCAGATCGGCGATGAAGTCGTAGAACGGCGCGCGATCGATGCCGTTGTCCTGCGGATCGTCCTGGTCGCGGTTGTTCATGTCGAGGTTGCGGTGCTCGACGGCGGCGAAAAGCGGGGTGCGTCCCCAGAAATCGTCCGCGTCCCGATCCGCGCCGGCCTCGACGAGGACCCGCGCCACGTCGAGGTGGCCGTTCAGGAGGCTCATCAGCAGCGGACGGATGCCGTTCGCGTCGCCGAGCTCGAGATCCGCGCCCGCAGCGACGAGCACGCGCGCCATCTCGGCGAGGCCGTCGCGGCTCGCATACAGCAACGCCGTCATCCCGCCGAGCGCCGCATCGCGCCGGCCCCGGTCCGGCACGCCGCCGCGGTTGATGCCGACGCCCTCGGAGCCGCATCCCGTTCCTTTGCACGGCGGCACGAAGTCGGGCGTCGGGCCGACGCGCGTGCGCGCGTCGACGTCTGCACCATGAGCGATCAGCAGCTGCGCCGCGGCGACGTTGCCTTCCCGCGCGGCCAGCATCAGCGCCGTCTGGCCGAAAGCGGGCTCGCGCGCGTCGACTGCGGCGCCGGCTTCGATCAGACGCAGGGCCGCGGCAGTCACGCCGGTGCGCGCGGCCGTCATCAGCATCGTTTCGCCGTATGGGCCGATCCCGGCCGGATCCGCACCGGCGTCGAGCAGCAGCTCGATCATCGCGGCATTGCCGTTCACGGCGGCGAGATAGAGCGGTGTGACGCCGTAGCGGCTCGCGAGCGTGGCGTCGGCTCCGGCCTCGATCAGCAGCCGCGCGGCGTCGAGCTGGTCCGCGTACACCGCCCAGTGCAGCGCAGATGCGCCATCGACGTCGGTCTCGCGGATGTCGGCGCCGGCCTCGATCAGCGTCTCGAGCGACGCGAGGTCGCCGGCCTCGACGCTCGCTCGCAGCGCATCGCTCGACTCGCCGGCGGCGGCGGTCGGCCACGCCGTCCACAGCGCGACGAGCCCCGATGCGATCGTCGTCGCGATCCTGCTGTTCGCGCCGTCGAACGTCCCCATCGCCGCAATCCTCCCGACACGCTTGCGTAGGGCGAGTGTACCTCGACCGGGATCGGCAGTTCGATCCGCGACGTCGGTCGCCGCGTACGGCACGCGCTCAGGATGATCGCCGTCCGAGGATTGCTATGGCTTGTTACGATCCCGGCGACAGGGGTATCCTTGCGGCGGGATCTCATCGTCACGGGCGATCATCGTCCAATAGGGGGAAATCGTAGCGCGCAGACCGGCGTGATCGAACGCGCCGACGGGGAGTCATTGCTGCTGCGTGCAGCCTGGATTCAGTAAGAAGGGGAGGATCAACAGGTGGATAACAGCGCAGTTCTTTTCAAGAAGAGGCTATTGCACTGTGCGGTAGCGGCCGTTCTCGGAACCTCGGGGGCGACGACGGCCGTATACGCGCCCCGGGCCGCGGCGCAGCAGCCGCCGGAGTCCGAAGAGAGCTCGGTCGAAGAGGTCGTCGTCACGGGCTCGCGCATCGTGCGCCGCGACCTCGAGGTCAACAGCCCGCTGTTGACGGTCGATCGCGAGATATTCGAGGACAGCGCGTTCATCTCGATCGAGCAGGCGCTGAACGACTTGCCGCAGTTCATGGTCGGCGGCGTGAACATGAGCGCTGCGGCGGTGACCAGCCTGCAGGCCGCGAACGGTCTCGAGGGCGGACTCGGCTCGGGCGATGCGTTCAACATGTCGCTGCTGCCGAACAACGCACAGGCGATCGGTATCGTCGTGCCGGGCGCCGCGAACGTTAACCTGCGCGGTCTAGGAGCGAATCGATCGCTGACTTTGATCGACGGCCATCGTGCGATGCCGCTCAACGCGTCGATGATCGTCGACTTGAACACGATCCCGAGTATCGCGATCGGCAGCATGGAGGTGATCACCGGAGGAGCCTCTGCCGTCTACGGCGCCGATGCGCTCGCCGGCGTCACCAACATCAAGTTCCGGGACGACTTCGAGGGCGTCAGCTTGCGCTTCCGCGGAGGTACGAACGAGGTCGGCGACGGCGACGAGCACCAGCTCGGCGCTTTGATCGGCGCGAACTTCGCCGGCGGCCGCGGCAACGTGATGATCGGCGCGGAGTACAGCAAGCGTCGTGAAGCGCTGTGGCGGGAGCGGGATTTCTTCCGCGAGGTCATGGACTCGCCGTACTCCGACTCGGGCGACTTCCTTTTCGCGTGGGATCCGTATTATTCGTCGGGCGGCGACTTCGGCACGCAAAATGCGGTGCAAGGCGCGTGGAACGGCAACGCGCCTACGACGGACGCGATCCTGCAGCTCTTCGGCGACCGCACGTGCGGCGACGAGAACTGCATCGCGAGCGCTACGAATGCGCCGTACGGCGGCGGCTGGTACTTCAATGCGGACGGCTCGCTCTACACTCGAAGCTCGCAGACCGGCGGCGGCCCGGTGCCGACCCTCTACTACGGCCCGCAGCGCTTCAACGGCTTGAATCCGGGCGGACCGACGCGCGACAACCCGTTCGAGACGACGTGCACGTTCACGACTGCCGGCACGAGCGCCGATCCGAACTTCATGGGCGAGCCGTGCAATCCGACGTTGAACCGCGTCGACTACGACCGCTGGCTGTCGAGCCCGCGCGACGCGTACAACTTGTTCGGCCGAGCGACGTTCGATATCACGGACGGACTCGAGCTGTACACGAACTTCCACTTCGCGTCGTCGAAGACGTATACGCGCCGCGAGCCGGCGCCGATCCTCGGCGGCTTCAACGTCGTCATTCCGTTCGATTCGCAGCAGGACGGCGAAGACATCTATCTTCCGTCGCTGGATCCCGCTACGGGGTTGACCGTCAGCTCGTACCTGCCGGGCGGCATCCACGGCACGAGCTGCGCGCCGACCGGCGGCTGCACGATGTCCGAAGCGTTTCCGGTGCCGGACGAGCTGCGCTTCCTGCTCGAGTCGCGTCCGGAGCAAATCTGGGGTCCGGGCAGTCCGTTTGCCGGCTTAAGCAGATGCAACCAGTACAAGCTGCTGCCGGACGGAGCCGCGGGGCCGGGCGTGTTGGAAAACCCGGAGACCGGCGCACTGTATTCGATCGAGATCGACCCAAATACGGGTAAGGCCATCAGTAGCTGCGGAGGCAACGCAGGTTGGCAGCTGAACTGGCAGCCGGCGTGGATGCCGCCTCGCGGCACCGAGAACACGGCTCAGCTGTATCAGGTGGCTTTCGGACTGCGCGGCGATCTCGGGTTCTCGGACTGGACCTGGGATCTCTATACGTCGCAGGGCTCTTCGGAGACTCAGACGAAGTACATCGGCTTTCTGTCGATCAACACCTATCAGCGCATCCTGTCCGCGCCGAACTACGGCCAAGGCTACTCGGAAGTCGGGCCTGCGTCGAAGTACCTGACGTGCACGAGCGGTCTGAGCCCGTTCGATCGCAACCTGGTCGTTTCTCCCGATTGCATCGAAGCGATCATCGCGAATGCGATCGACCGCAACACGATGACGCAGAGCATCTATGAGTTCAGTGCTCAGGGCCGCGTCGCGAATCTGCCGGGGGGCGAGGTGCGTGCTGCGTTGGGTGCGACGTATCGGTCGAACGCGTACAAGTTCACGCCGGATGCGCTCCTCGACCGCACTTACCTCACCGACTTCTCGGCCGGCGCTTTCGGCTCGGGCAGCATCGACGAGGAAGTGTCCGTCAGGGAAGTGTACGGCGAGATGCTGATTCCGCTGGTCAGGGACGTGAAGCTTGTCCGAAGTCTCGAGCTCGAGCTCGGCGCCCGTCATTCCGAGTACAGCACCGGCCAGAACGTCGATACCTACAAGCTGCTCGGCAGCTGGGGACCGACGGACTGGCTGCGCATCCGCGGCGGCTACAATCGAGCGGAGCGCGCGCCGAACATGTCCGAGCTGTTCTCGACGCCGAACGGCAGCGCGCAGTTCGGCTCGTTCCCGAACGATCCGTGCCGCAACAACCCGACGGGCGCGACGGTCGCGTTCCCCGGCCCGACGGAGGGCTCGACGCTCAACAACACCGACACGACGGACCCGGCGACCCGCGCCCAGCTCCAGGCGATGTGTGCAGCGCACATCAATGCATGGGGCGGCAACAATGCCTCGGATTTCCATGCCGATCCGAACGAGTGGAACGTCGGCGGCGGCGGCGCTCTGGTCGTCGGCAACCCGAACCTGCGCAACGAGGAGGGCGATACCTGGACGTTGGGTGCGGCGTTCCGTTTCCCGTTCCGGGGACCGGCCGTGTCGAACATTACCGGTACGGTCGACTGGTACAAGGCGCGAGTCAGCGATCCGATCGCCGTGCTGACGACGGCAACGATCGTCAACAGCTGCTACAACATCAACGGATTGAACCCGACGTTCTCGCTGGATGATCCGAACGGCTACTGCTCGCTGATCGAGCGCGATCCGGTGGACGGCGCGATCGAGCGTGTCTATCTCTCGTTCAGCAACCAGGACAGGCTCGAGATCAGCGGCGTCGACGTCGCGGTCCGTTGGACGGCCGCCCTCGCGGATCTCGGCCTGCGGAACGCGCCCGGAACGTTGTCGGTCAACACGAACATGAACTTCCTGATCGACCAGATCCAGCGCTTTGCCGGGTCGTCGGACGAGATCGCGGACTACGCGGGGTACAGCGGGGCGTCGAAGTTCCGGATGAACACCGGCATCTCGTACAACTGGAACCGCCATCGGATCACGCTGGTCTGGAATTACCGCGATTCGACGGATAGCCCGACGACCTATGCGGTGACGGCGAATGCGACTGGATCGACGGGTCCGGAGCTGCGGCCGAATCCGCTGCTCGCGGGGTACAAGTCGGTTCACCTGTTCAACCTGACGGGAGGCACGCGGGTCGGAGCGGTGAACTTGTCGCTGACGGTCAGCAACCTGTTCGACAAGAAGCCGCGTCCCGGCGGATATCAAATCGACGATCCGCGTCAGGGCTTCGGCACCTTCAGCCCGTTCGACGATCTCGTCGGTCGACGTTACTCGTTCAATATGTCGATGGATTTTTGATCCGCGGGTCCTTCGCTCCCCCGGCGGCAACGCCGGGGGCTGCGAAGGAAGCGAAATGGCGGGCGGCAATACCCGCCATCTCGCTCGAGGTGCACGAGCAGGGTCAGTCGTTCTCGCGCCGCAGGATGCGCACGTCCACACGCTCGCCCGGCGTCGCGATCCCGAACGCGGGAACCGGGGCAGAGGGCCCGCTCTCGATCTCGTAGTCCTGCGGCACTTCGAACAGCTCGGCGGGCGGCTCGTCGAGAACTACGTTCGCGAGCCGGTAGATCGTCTCGCCGAAGCGCGGATCGGACGTGCGTCTCGACATCAGCGCCTCGAGCTCGTCCGAATACCATGTCTCGGTCACGATCTCGATCGGCCACTCGTTGCCGATCGCGCCCGCTGCGATCGTCTGGGTCTCCCGCGTCCCGCGTGCGCGCACGCCCTGAAGCATTTGCTCGCCGAGGTCCTGTGTGCGGACGTCGATCGGCGGGGCCGCGCCGATCTGGAACGACTGAACGGTCGGCGCGGTCACGATCGGGACCGCCGGCCGAAACCCAGCGGCCGGGGCTGGCGCCGTCCCCGCCTCGGGAGCCAGCCGGTGTACGACGATATCGTTCGTGATGACGCCGCCTTCGGAGGCCTCGGCGTTCTGCATCACGGCTTCGAAGCGGTACGGCCGCAGCTCCCGCGCGGTGCGTCTTTCGGGATCCAGGAACCAGCTGACCTTCGCGACCGGATCGTCGATCGTCACGAGCGTGACGGGCTGCTCGCCTGCGGCCCATGAGCCGAGGCGGGTCAGCGTCTGCTCCTGGCGAGTACGGCCTTCCGAGTCCCGATAAATACGCGACGTGTTGGTGCTGACGATTCGATTGCCGTCCGCGAGCGTCTGGATCGTCTCGGTGATCGAATCGGCGCTGTACGGCTTCCCGGTCACCACCTCGCCGACGACGCGCGCTTCGCCGGAGATCACGTTCACGACGCCACTCGCCGGCGCCAGCGCGCCCGACTGGAGGACCAGCACTTTATCTGGCTCGACGCCGATCGCCGACGCGCCGGCCCGCTGTGCGGCGGCATCGTGAGCCGCGACGAGCGGGAGGAGTCCGGCGATGCGGATGATGCTCTTAAGTTGCAGCTTCATGTCATCTCTCCTTCGAATCTGCAGCGGCGGTCACGAAGACCTCTTCGGGGTCGACGAATCGAATCGCGGCCGGGATGCCATCCGGACCGAGCAGGAGCTCCGCTTCGATGCTCGAGTACGGCTCGGCGATATATGCCGCGGGAAACGACGACACCGGGATCCGGACCCGCAGCACGCTGTACGACGCGCCGGGCGACACGCCCGTCGAGAACGGCAGCGGGTGGAAGACGGCCGCGGCCGGCAGGCCTCGAGCCGCAGCTCCATCCGCCGGCAGGGCCGAAGACGCAGTGACCGGCGTCGGGACGGACGAGCCGTCGAGGGTCGGGCGCAGGGCCGCAACGACCGCGATTGCAGCGGCCGCGGCCGCGGCCGCGACTCCCGCCGCGCCGATCCCGAGCCGGAAGCGCCGGCGCGCCTGCGCGCGCCGGGCGTGCGCGGCGCGGAACGATTCGAGCAGCGCGCCATCGTCGAAAGGCGCGTTGTCCGGAACACGCATCGCGTCGCGCAATGCGGCAAGGCGCCGCGTCAATTCCTGCTGCGCGCGCAGCTCGGACGCGACGGCAGCCGACCCGGCGCACTCGGCCCGCAGCCGCTCGAGCTCTTCGACGTCCATCGGCTCGCCGCGGGCGGCGCCGACCACGAGCTCCTCCATCGGCCTTCGAGTCATCCGCATGCCTCGTTGACGCGCCGTAACGGCGCTTCGTTGTCGGCGATCTCCGCGAGCTGCCGGGCGAGCAGCGCCCGAGCCCGATGCAGGCGGGACCGCACCGTACCTATCGGACAGCCGACGACGGCCGCGCACTCGGCGTACGACAGCTCGGCGATCTCGCAGAGCGCGACCGCCTCGCGGTATTCCATCGGCAGGCCCAGGATCGCGGCGTGAAGCTGCGCGAGCCGCTGCTCCGCGAAGATCGCGTCCTCGGCCGAGCATGGGGCCGACGGGCCGTCCTCAGCCGCTGGCTCGGCCGTCCAACGGCTCTCCGCCCGCAGCCGATCGAGCACGACATGCCGCGCACACCCGAGCAGCCACGCCCGCACCGAGCCTTTCGACGGGTCGAAGCGCGTCGCGTCCTCGAGCAGGCGCAGGAAGACGTCCTGCATGACGTCCTGCGCGAGCGCCGCCGAGCGCGTCATCGCGAACGCGAAGCGATAGATCTCGCGGCGCCGGCGGCGATAGAGCTCCGTGAAGGCCCACTCGTCCCCGGCGATCAGATCGCGGAGCAGCAGCGCGTCCTCGTTCTCGATTTCGGTCATGCACTCGGCTTCGGGGTATCCTTTGATCATTCGCGCGAGCGAGCACGAAAGTTCCCGGCCGAGCAGGGCGTCGGAGCCCGATGCGTCAGTCGTAGCCCAAATTCGAGAAGTCGAGCGTTTCGCCGGATTCGGTGACGATCGTCAGAAAAATTCCGCCCGGTTTGCCGTCGATGCGCGGCGCGTAGCTGATCGTCACGGTGCTGCCGTTCTCGACCATCGTCGGGAGCAGACCGTAATGACGCAGCGTCGTCAGCGAGTGTCCCTCGAACGTCACCGCGTCCGGGCCGTCTTCCCGCTCGATCACGAGCGTCAGCTGCGAGTGGGGGTTCCTGAAATCCGCCTTCTGAACGACGCCCGATGCCTCGAGCCTGCGGGACATGTCGAACGGCGTGTTCGAATGATGCGCGTACACGTGGCCCGCGACCGCGATCAGCAGCGGGGCCGGGAGAAGTCTCGCGAGTTTCATGCGGCTCCCTTCAATTCGTCTCGTTGGCGATGACCGGATCGCCTTCGCGATAGCGCTCGAGGAGATAGGCCTCGCGCGCGGCCCATTGATCTTCCATGCAGGCGAACTCGTAAAGATGGCGATTGCCGCCGAGCGGCTTCCACTCCCGACGCCGGGACACCGGTTCCTTGTAGAAGACCGGATCCGTCAGCGTCCAGTCGTTCACGAGAATCGGCGTGCCGTCATCCTGTACGACGAGCTCGTAGCGCTCCTCGATCTCGGCTTGATCGCTGTGCGGGAAGTTGCCGGACAGCTGCTCCTTCAGCCGGGACGTATGCACGACCAGCGTGTTGCCGTCCCAGCGGCCCCTGGAGAAGCCGAGCAACGACGGCCATTCGTTCTCCGCCTTGTATGGATGCGGCTCCATGAAGATCCGCCGTACCTCGGAATAGGCCTCGAAGATCACGGTGATCTGCTCCGGGCGTTGGATGATCTCCATCGGGTAGCCGCCCGAGAAGACCATCGCCTGCGGCATGCCGAACGGCACGCACATGCTGCCGGGATTCTCGAGCGACAGGCGCGCCATCGCCTGGTATTCCTCGATACGGGGCCGCGCCTCGTCGGTATACGGCAGATTGGCGGACTGCGCCTGCAGCTTCCGGACAGGGTTCTCGCCGTCCTCGAGGTTCCAGGTCCACACGCCGGTCAGGTCGGGCCGCTCGGGGGCGGCGCCGGTTTGGGCGAACGCGGCGTCGACGCTGGCGCCAGCAGCGGCGACAGCGAGCAGCACACAGGAAACGGAGGACAGAGGATCGAAGCGCATCGAAAACATCCCGCGACGGTATTGGAAGGAGGCTATCCTCGGCAGACGAGTGCGGTCGTCGACGATCCCGATCATGGCGCCGGCCGAATCGAGACCGTCTACATCGACAGCAGGCGGCCGTACCCGGGCGCCGAGCCGTCGAGCCCGACGAGGCGGGCCCCGGCCCAGAGCCCGTGCGGCATGCTCGAGATCACCGGCACACCGGTGCGCGCCTCGAGGGGAGCGATCAGCTCGAGCGTACGGAAACCGCCGCACGATACGAGCAGCGAGTCGGCCTCCGGTGCGCTCGAAAAGACGCGGGCGCCGAACTCGAGCAGATCGTCCTGCGTCACGTTGTCGACCTCCTCGACGGCTTCGATGCCCATGCCGGTGACGACGAGCGGATCGAAGCCGTGCTCGATCAGAAACGCGCGCAGCCGGTCGTTGACCTCGTCGTTGTACGCAGTCGCGACCGCGACTCGACGTGCGCCGACCAGCTTCAGTCCATCGATCACGCCGTCGCTCATCGTCGTCGCCGGCAGGCCCGACGCTCGCGTGACCGCGTCGCGCAGTTGCTCGTTGAAGGCCTCTCCCTTGTAGAACGTCAGCGACGTTCCGGTCAGCTCGATCGCATCGGCCCCGGCCGCGGCGAGTTCCTCGGCCGCTTTCGGAATCAGACCGATCACGGCGTCATAGCCGTCGGGCGTCATACGCTCGAGGCCGAGCCCGTTCGTGACCCAGCGCAGGCGGTCGCCGTACATCGCGACGCCTTCGTCCGGAACACCGCGGGTCGAGACCGGAAAGATCAGACCGAGCACGGGCGCCTCGTCCGCGCGGGCGCCGGATGCGCCGGCGGCAGCGGCGGCTCCTCCTGCGAGGAGTCCGAGGACGTCGCGGCGACTCAGGTTCATCGGCAGCCTCCCCCCTAAATGCATTTACCTTACCTCAGGAGGCAGGGGACCGGAATCTCCCTAGAGATCGTAACGGAAGCCGACCGTATACCTGCGACCGAGAATGTCGTGAATGCTCGCGTTCGCCTGGCTCGCCTGACCGGTGAAGCTGCTGAAGTTCGCGACGATCGGCGGATCCTCGTCGAACAGGTTCGTGATGCTGCCGAAAACCTCCCAACGGGCGCCGCTCGGCCGCTCCCGGCCGAAGGACAGCCGTGCGTCGGTATAGACGACCGAGTCGACGTGGTTGTCGCTGATCGTCACGCCCTCGATGTCGCGTGCGTCGAGGAGCCCGGAGCCGATGTAGCGGACCTGCAGGAACGCCGACAGCGGGCCTTGGCTGTAAGTGAGGTTCGTCGTGAACTTGACCTCCGGGAATTCCTGCGTGCCGACGTCGCCTGCATAGTCGACTTTCGCGGCGCCGAAGTTCGTGATCGAGTTTTCGTTGAGCCGCGAGCCGAGAAAGCGCCAGCCGAGCGAGCCGGGGCCGACCTCGGTCCGGTACGCGAGCTCGAGATCGATGCCGCTGGCTCTCGCCGCATTGATATTCACGAACACGTTCTCGACGAGGACGATCACGTTCGTGATCGGGTCGCGATGGACCAGATTGCACGTGTCGCTGTCCGGAAAGTCGAAGCACTCGTCGACCAGAGCCTGAATTCCGAGCTGGCCCACGGCGCCGGTGATGTCGATCTCGTACCAGTCGATCGATGCCTGGAATCCCGGCAGTGCGCCGGGCTGCAGCACGATGCCGACGGTTCGCGTATCTGCTTCCTCCGGCTTCAGATTCGGGTTGCCGCCGGAAGCGAGGCTCGTGTCGAAGCGCGCGCCGGGGCCGAAGGCGCGGTCCTCGATGTTCGCGACGCCGCCGGTCCGGTCGAGCCGCTCGGCGAGAGTCGCGGCGCGCACGTCGCGCGAGACCGTCGTGCGCAGCCGCAGCGCGTCGTTGACCTGCCAGTCGAGCCCGCCTTTCCACGCGATGATCGAACCGCTGCCCTTGTAGTCCGCCCAACGCCACGCGAGCGACGCGGCGAGGCTGTCGAACACCGGCCGCTCCGCGACGAGCGGAATCAGGAACTCCGCAAAGGCCTCGCGGACGTCGTAGCCGCCGTCGAGGTTCGGCACCGACGCGAACTGGATCGCTGTCGTGCGCTCGCTCATTCCGGTGCCGACGCCGCGGACGATGGCCGGATCGAACTGCGCCGGGCGCGAAGCGAAGTCGCCGCTCGGGTTCGTGTGATCGATCGCGAGCTGCAGGATGCTCTCTTCCCGGTAGTGGAGACCGAAGCCGGCGGAGATCGGTCCGGCCCAGCCCTCGGCGAGCTGGCCGTCGAGCGAGATCTCGATGATGTCCTGGTCGTAATCGGTCTCGGTGATCTTGTCCTCGCCCGAGACGTAGCTGATCGTCCGGCCCTTTGCGTAGCCCGAGTCCGAGAAATAGACCGGCGAGTTGCTGACCACTGTGCCCGCGTCGAGTCCCGTCAAATAGTCGATCGCTTCCGGCGACGCATTGCCGGCGCCGAACAGATTCACCGGCACGCAGTCGCTCCAGTTCTCCGGGTCTTGCAGCGACGCGTAGCAGACGATCTCGCCGGTCTCCGGGTGGAAGACCGCATCGAGCGCCGCGGGGACGCGATCGATCCGGATGCCGTTCTTGTGATAGCCGCGGTGCTCCGCTCTGCCGGCCTGCACGTAGCCCTGCAGCTGCCAGCCGTTTAGAAAACCGTCGCCCGTGAAGTCCTTCGTGAAACCGAGCGTGAGCGCGTTGTTGGTGTTCTCGGTGACCTGCCGGGCGCCGGCCGCGAGATCCTCGAGGCTGCCGAAGCGCTGGAACGAAAAGGACTCGAGTCCCTCGGCATCCATGATCGCCTGAACGTTCTCCGGCAGGAACGCGTTACCGCTGTAGACGGTAAGACCGTTCGATGCGCCGGTGAACACGCCGCCGTTGTTGTTGCTGTCGCTCGTGTTCTGGCCGCGGGTGACTTGCACGTAGACGTTCGTCGTGTCGCCGAGGTCGTGGTCGTAATAGACGAAGAAGTTGTGGCGATCGGCTTTCGGCGACAAGGTCGCGTACTCGGTCCCGTTCGGCGTTCCGCTGCCGCCGTTCGTGATCGAGTGTGCGCCGCCGCCCGACGGGCTTCCGAAAACGAACGGCCCGGCAGTGCCGTCCGGGCGAAACTCCCAGTTGTCGAGCGCCGATCCGGGCGCGCTGATGATCCCGTTCTGCGAGCCTTGCGTCGAGACGACGTTCGGCACGACGAGATCGAGCCGCGAATCCGGCGTCGACGTGTCACGCACCTGGCCCCACGCTTCGTACCAGCTCTGACGATCGTAGCCGTGAACGCCGTCCTGCGCGTAGCCCTCCGCCGAGACGAGCAGGTGAGCGCGCGTGCCGATCTCGGTGCCGAATGCGACGCCGAGCTCCCACGTGCCTCGGCTGTTCGCCGAGCTGCTGCCGGCCTGAGCATGCGTCTTCAGGCCGTTGAAGTCCGTATCGAGAATGAAGTTCGCGACGCCTGCGACCGCATCCGTCCCGTACGCGGCGGAGGCGCCGCCCGTGATGACCTCGACTCGCTCGACGAGCGCCTCCGGGAACGAGTTGATATCGACGGCGCCGATGCGGTTCGACGGCGTCATACGCCGGCCGTTCAGCAAGGTCAGCGTGCGGTTCGGATTCAGGCCGCGAATGTTGAGACTTCCGGAGCCCGGGGAGGCGAAGAAGTTGCCCGGATTGTCCTGCGTCGTATTGTTGAAGAAGATCGGGAGCTGGGTCACCGATTCGATCAGATTGCCGGGCGCCATGAACTCGAGCTCGTCCGCCGTGACCGCCGTCACGGGCGTCGGCGTCGAGAAGCCGGTCGGTCTCAATCGCGAGCCGGTGACGGTCACCTCCTCGACGATGTTCTGCTGGGCCATGACCGCGTTCGCGAGTGCGACGGAAACGGCGGCGGCTGAAGCGCTCCGAGTCAAGGCTTTCATGTGTCCCCCTCGCGTGCGCAACGCACGCTTTGCCGATCGTCTTCTAGGCGAGAAAGTTAGACTATAGCGCGACGCGTTCCGCCGCAACGCGCGCGCAGAGGTCGTGCTCTGCGATCGGCGCGGTGCGGCTTGGCGTCGCTGGATTTCACCGCATCAGGTGTCTATTCTCTGTTGCCTCTGTCAAGAAGCGATACGAGTCGCCGCCGGCAGACCGCTATTCGGGGAATCAGGACGGGGAAGACCATGCCAATGCGAATACCGATGCATCGCTACGAGTACACGAAGCTGACGCGGGAGCAGATCGGAGCGGCACTCAGAGCGACGGAGAACGGTCCGACGAGCGTGTCCGAGTTCTCGAACGTGCTGGCCGGCAAGACGCTGAAGATCGTGACGAAGGACGGCCCCGTCCTCGAATATGCGTTCGGCGCCGACAGACGCTTGACGCTCGCCGAGAACGGCGGCACGCAGGTGTCGGCCGGTTACGGCGAGCTGACGCTGAATCGAATGGTGTTCTTCTCTCACATGATCCCTGGTGAGCAGAAGGGCTACAACGTGTTCATCGATCAGGACACGAATCTCGTTACGGTGTTCGAGGTGTGGATGTCGAGCGGGATCGTGCAGAACGCCGGCACGCCGAACGAGTTCACTCTCGACGATCGGGAGGTGCAGCGGCAGATCTATTTCGGCTACGTCGACAACGGCCAGGAGCCGCCCGAGAACCTGCATCACTACACGAATCGCATCGCCGGGAAAGGGCTCTACTGGAAGCAGGATACCGGCATCGAGACGCTCGAGCTCTATGCGTCGGTCGCGAATACGAACTTCGTCGAGCTGACGCGGCACGTCGACAACTTGAGCTGGGTGAGCCCGTCGGATTACGTGCTCGTCAACGACCACACGTTCATCTACGACAGGACCGAGGTCGAGTTCTCCGGCATCCACACGTGCTTCGTCGCGGATCTGTTCAAATGCGAGCAGGTCGGCGTGCGCCTCGGATTCAACGAGAACGACGAGCTCGAGTACTACATGTTCCGCGGCACCGGCAAGGTCGTCGGTCAGCTCGCGTACCTCGAGCCGTTCGACGAGCATGGAATCGTGCCGCTGTTCGCCCAGCAGAACCCGAATCCGGAGAAGGGCGCGCGCGTGACGTATCGTCCTGTGCGCACGTTCCGCCGGATGACGGACGAGGAGGTGCATGCGGCGGCCGAGCGGCGGACGGCGGCTTTCGCGAGCGGGCCGAGCAACGTCCCGCAGGTCGTCCCGTCCGGACACAACATGCCGTTCTCGGACATCCTGGTCGGCAAGACGTTCACGCTGCGCTTCGACCACGGCGGCCCGGTTCGAGACTATCGAATCAACGACAAGTTCAAGCTCGAGTACCGGGATCACAGCGAGAATATCTGGCGCGAAGCCGATTACCGCGCATACGAAGGCGCCGACAACCTCGCGTGGTTCAGCCACATCCTGCCGGACAGCAAGCCGCGCGCGAGCGTGCAGGTCGCCGTCGACTTCACGAACGGGCTCGCGACGAGCATCGAGTCCCATATGGGCACGCCGTACTACGGCAACGAGACCACGTATCGCGCGGTCTTCGGCGTCGTCGAGATGGACGGCATCGAGCCGCCGCTCTACACGCGGCATCACTTGACGGACGAGCTCGTCGGTCACGCGTTCTCGTGGTCCTACTCGGATCAGTTGACGTCGATGCACCTCTATACGACGCCGAACTCGATGTCGTGGACGATCTTTACCGGCAACCAGACGATGGGCGCCCAATGGTGCTCGCCGTGCATCTACGTGAAGCTTCGCGACGGCGTGTACCTGTTCTGCCAGAACGAGGAAGCCTGCAACGGCGTGCAGATGATCGCGCTGATCAATACGAACATCTCCCACGACTGCGGTTTCAGCTTCAGGGGCGGCGAGGACGGCGTGACCCTGACGACGACCGGCGGGATCGGGCGGCATATCGGCAAGTTCGACATCAGAGAGTACTACGGGCCGAAGAGGGGGATGCAGGCATGACGGAAGTCGCAAAGCGCGGGGAATCGTCGGAGTCCGCCGGCGCGGACGTCAGCCGCCGGTCATTCTTCTTGAAGCTTGGCGCGGGCGTCTCGACGGCGGTCGCGTCGGCGGCCGTCGGCGCCAAGAGCCTCGAATCCGACGATGCGTCGCTGAGGGCGGCGCTGCTCGAGGAGGAGAGGGCGGTACGCGACCTTCACCGAGCCTTCGAGGAAGCACTCGATCGCGGCCGCTACGACGAGGTCGTCGAGATGTTCGCCGACGACGCGAGGGTCGTCTTCAACGGCGGCATTTTCGATGAGCGCACCGGCGGCGTGAGCCGTCTCTATCGCGAGCGATTCCGTTTCACCCGGTCGGGAAGGAGGATCGAGCCCGCACCCGGCTTCGAGCTCGACCCCGACAAACGGCAGGAAAAGGTCGAAATCTCCGTCGATCGCCTGACAGCCGAAGCCGTGTTCCCTTACTCGATCCAGGTCGGCAAACCGATCGAGACGGAGACCTCGCTCGCGAGCATGGCCGGGCTGCACGGCGGCGCCGTGCAAACGTGGTGGGAAGGCGGCGTATACCGGGTGCGCTATTGCAAGGATGCCGTCGACGGCCGCTGGAAGATCGGCAGCCTCGCGTACGCGACGCTGGCGCGCGCGGATTATCGCCCAGGCAGGACCTATGCAACGTCGATCGCCGTAGCGCCGATCGATACGCGCTTCCCGGAAGACCCGCTGGGCCCGGACGCGCTGATCGGGCGGGGTTGACGTTCGGCTGGTTCGCGGCGAGCTCGGGCGCGATCGCTCCCGGGGCCCGAGCTCGGCACGCGGTCAGCCACGCGCTCCCGAGAAATTCGAGTCCCACGGAGCACCGCGGCGGCGTTTGCTCCTGCGAGGCTCGAGCTCCTTGCTGAAAACCGTGTTCCCGTCGATGTCCTTCAGGCTCACGGTCATAACGGCCGACCGGGCGTCGATGTCGACCTGGCCGAAGAACTGATAGCCGGCGAACGGCGACGTGTTTGCCGCCGGCGGCGCCTTCTGAAAAACGACCTGTGGCCCGAACGTGTCGTCCAGGCTGTTTGGCCCGAAGCTGCCCGCGTTCAACGGGCCGGCGACGAACTCCCAGAACGGCGCGAAGTCCGCGAACCGGGCGCGTCGCGGATCGTAGTAGTGTGCGGCGCAGTAATGCACGTCGGCGGTGAGCCAGACGACGTTATCGATGCCCGTCCTCTTGATGAACCGCAGGAGCTCGGCGATCTCGAGCTCTCGGCCGAGAGCCGGGCCGTCGCCGTTTGCGGCGTTCTCGAACCGCGGCCGGTTCTCGTCGTCGACGCCGTCGCCGACCTGGAGACCGATCGGCATGTCTGCAGCGACGACCTTCCATACCGCCCGCGACGCGAGGAGCTCGCGCCGAAGCCACGCGAGCTGCTCCTCGCCGAGAAACCGAGTGTCCGGCCCGGGCTCGGCCTGTCGGTTGTACGTGTTCGGCCCTCGATAGCTGCGCATGTCGAGGACGAAGACATCGAGCAGCGCGCCGTAGGGAATACGCCGATAGATGCGCTCGCCTTCGTCGACCGTGTGGTAGCGCATCGGAGCGTACTCGAGAAACGCGCGGGTTCCGCGCGCGATCAAGAGGGGAACGTTCTTCTCCGTATAGCGAGCGTCGGCCGACAGATCTTTCGAGTCCGACCAGTTGTTGACGACCTCGTGGTCGTCCCACTGCCAGATCTGCGGTACTTCGGAGTTGAAGCGTCGGACGTTCTCGTCGAGGAGGTTGTACTTGTATCGTCCCCGATACTCGTCGAGCGTCTCCGCAACTTTCGCGACCTCGGGCGTGACGAGGTTATGCCAGATCCGACCGTCCTCGGCGAGCTGCGCCGGCTCGATCGGGCCGTCCGCATAAATCGCGTCTCCGCTATGGATGAAGAAATCCGGATTCGTACGACGCATGGCTTCGTAGATTCTCATGCCGCCGAAAGACGGATTGATGCCCCAGCCCTGACCGGCAGTGTCCCCGGACCACAGAAAGCGGATGTTCCGATGCTTGATCGGTGCAGTGCGAAAGCGCCCGATAGCGGGCTGGCTCGAAACCCGGCTGTTGGACAAGTCCAGAAACAGCACGCGCACGAAAATCTCGCGGTCCGAAGGGAGCCGAGTCAGGTCTATCCGAGCAGTGAAATCGGTCGTGTCGAGCGCATGCGGTCCGCGCACGCTAATCGGACGGGGGAAATGCGCGTCGAAATCATATTCGACGATCATCCGCGACGGGCGATCCGCGCGACTCCAGATCACTGCGCGATTGGCGTGCACGTCTCCAATCTGAAGCCCTTGCGCGAGCAGCGGCTCGCCGCCGGTCAGCACGATGCCGGTCTGCCCGTATGCGCGGCGGATCCCGGCGAGCCCGGCCGCGGCGCCGCCGAGCGCCAGCGTGGACTTGAGGAAATTGCGACGAGAACGTTGGTATCGATGGGTCATCGAGCCAGCCCCTCCGTGACGACAGACGGGCGTACTGTCGCATTCGGAAGTTACCGGTAGATGTACTAAGAAGAAGGGTCGCTACCGGGAGCTGCAAGCCGAGAACGCCGTGATACCGTAGAGCTGAACCGCTATCGCCAGTCGAGAGCGTCGGGCCGAGCGCTCGTCGAGCGGCGCATAGGCCGACCACATACGCAAATCTAAACGGTGAGAGTCGGCAGGAGGATCGTGATGTCGCAGCTGTTTACGCCGTTCAAGCTCGCGGGACTCGAGCTCGCGAACCGCATCGTCATTGCGCCGATGTGCCAGTACTCGGCCGAGGACGGCTGCATGACGGACTGGCACCTGATACACCTCGGCCATCTGGCGCTCTCCGGGGCCGGGCTTCTTACGATCGAGGCGACTGCCGTGACCGCCGAAGGGAGGATCACGTACGCCGACGTAGGGCTCTACTCGGACGCGTGCGAAGCCGCGATGAGCCGTACGCTCGAGGCCGTGCGCAGGTGGTCCGACATGCCGATCGCGATTCAGCTCGCGCATGCGGGCCGGAAGGCCTCGACGGAGGTGCCGTGGAGGGGAGGCGGGCAACTTCCTGCCGATCATCCGAACGGTTGGCCGACCGTAGCCCCGTCGCCGGTTCCGTATCTGCCGACCGAGGCCGCGCCGACGGCGCTCGACCGGGCCGGGCTAGTGCGCGTGCGCGATGCGTTCGTCGCTGCGGCGCGGCGCGCGGTCCGGATCGGCCTCGACGCCGTCCAGCTCCATGCCGCGCATGGGTATCTCTTGCACGAGTTCCTGTCGCCGCTGTCGAATCGGCGCGAGGACGAGTACGGCGGGTCGCTCGAGAATCGTATCCGCTTTCCGCTCGAAGTTTTCGACGCGGTCCGTGCCGCCGTGCCGCCGCAGATCCCCGTATCCGTGCGAGTCTCGGGAACCGACTGGGCGGCTGGCGGCTGGGACATCGAGCAAACCATCGAGCTCGCACGGGCGCTCGAAGCGCGCGGCTGCGGCGCGATCCATATCTCGAGCGGCGGGTTGACGCCCGAGCAACGGATTCCCGTCGGGCCCGGTTATCAAGTGCCGTTGGCCCGTGCGGTGAAAGCGGCCGTGAATATGCCGGTCGTCGCGGTCGGCTCGATCGTCGCTTTCGATCATGCCGAGTCGATTCTGGTCGCCGGCGACGCGGATCTGATCGCGCTTGCGCGAGCGATGCTCTACGATCCTCGCTGGCCGTGGCATGCCGCCGCCCACTTCGGCGCGAGCGTCGCCGCGCCGAAGCAATATCTGCGCTCGCAGCCGTCCCGCTATCCGAATCTGTTCGACTTCCGCGCGGACGACTGAGACCGTCAGTCGACCAGCGTCGCTTCGAGCAGCTCCAGCACGCTCGTCGGCGGCCGGCCGGTCAGCATCTCGAAATCCGTCGTGACGAAATCGAGCGACGCGGGGCCGAATCCACCGGCGGCGCCCGCGCCTGCGTCGACGATCTCGATCGTCCGGCCGCTGACGGCAGCCGCGGCTTGCGCGATATCGCGCGTGCCGATCACCGCGGGGCCGGTGATGTCGTAGATTTTGTTCTCGTGGCCCGGCGTTGCGAGCACGGCGGCCGCCGCGGCCGCGCAGTCGGCGCGCGTGACGTAGCTCATCCCGACTTCGTTCGGGGGAACCTCGGCACGGCCCGACTCGATCATCCGCCGCGCTTGATCCGGAATTCCGTCCATGTACACCGAGTTGCGGAGCATCGTCCATGCGACGCCGGACTCCATCAGGATCTGCTCGGTCGCGACGTGATCGGTCGAGATTCCACCGGTGTCGCCCTGGCTGATCGCCGCCCATGACGTGTACGCGATGTGCTCGACGCCGGCCGCAATCGCTGCGTCGATCGCGCGCTTGTGCAGCACGGGCCGCGGTTCGGGCAGCGCGGGCCCGCCGATGCTGATCAGCAGCATCCGCGTGCCGCCTTCATAAGCGGCCGATAACGACTCCGGCTGCGTGAAGTCGCCGAAGCGCGTGGTCGCGCCCATCGCCGCGTACTCCGCGAGCGCTTCGGGCGTGCGGCTCACGAGGATCAACCGGCTCGCGGGCACGCCGAGCTCGAGCAGCGCTTTGACGGTCAGCTCGCCGAGATTGCCGGACGCGCCGGAGATGATGATTCGGTCGCCGGCCTCGTCGGGCTGCGCGTGAGCCGTCAGGGCCGCAATCGCAAGAAAGCACAGGGCGAGCAGTCGGTGCACGACGAGATCTCCGTGTTCTTATTCGGCTGGCCGCAGGTTAGCACGTGACGGAGGCCGCGGCGCGGCCGGCCGCCGGCGTTCCCCGGTGTCTCGGCCGTGCAGCTCCGACGAGCGTCGGAGCGGCAAAGAGGCTCGCGGCTGCGTCACGGCGCGGCGCCTGTAGAATGGAGCGGAGTACCTACCGGGCGATTCTGGAATGAGCGACCTTCAGCACGGCACCGGTGACCACGCGGGCATCGGCGACACGATACGCGACCTCTCGAGCCGCGTGACGTCGTACGCGAAGCTGTCCGCGTCGCTTGCACGCGAGGGCGCAATGGGCACGCACAGCCGCTCGCCGCTCACGCAGGTGCTCGACCAGAGCGGCTTCGGCCAGCTGGCCCGCTGGGTGCCGCAGCTGCGGCAGCTCGATCGCACCCTCAGAAGCATCGGCGCGATTCGCCATGCGCTCGACGAGATGCATTCCGAGCGTGCCGAGGCGCACCTCGAGCGCGCCGGCCTGACGCGCGAGCAGATCGAGCGCGATTACGCGACGCTCACGTCGATCGGGCGGCGGCTGTCCGACGAGCTGGCCCGCAACGCCCGGGTGCTGCTGCACAGCGGCGCGCATCACGCCGGCCGGCTCACGGGCAAAGGACTGCGCGCGCTGCGGCGATGGAAGAAACAGTGGGACGAAACCTAGCTTGACGAACGTCCCAGTCGCGGGTCGGGCGCCCAGCCGCCCGTCGTTCCATGCGATACTGGCGCTCGTTACGCGAGGAGGGGAGGCGTGAACGGGAGTTTTCGATTCGCGATAGCCGCGCTGTCTTTCGCGGTTACGACGGCGGCCGCGCAGCAGGCGGCAGACATCGATTTCGTCAGCGTCGGTCGCGCGGCGCCGCTCGAGCACGACATCAACCAGTACGAATGGGTCGGCGCCGGGAACACTTTCGGCGGGCAGTTCATCGGATCCGCGCGTGCCGGCGAGACGCCGCCGGGCATCGAGCCGCTGGAGCGCGACCTTTTCACATCGAAGGATTTCTACGCGGATCGGGACCTGTGGGACGACCCGCGCTACTTCCGCTGCAATAGCCCGATCGCGATCGAGAACCTCTGGGGCGGCAACGGCCCGAGCATCATCGGCGACGATCCGCCCCGATCGGCCCCGTGGGGGCACTGCGATCGGGACTATCCGCGCGAGTCGATCGTGAGCCCGTATCCGTTCAAGACCGCGGAAGAGCACTATCAGGCCCTGCTCGACGAGACGCGTCGGCGCGGCGGCCCGACGCAGCACACCTATGCGACGGTTCCCGGCGACGAGTGGAACGGCGTCTACCGTCAGCCGCGCTTCGTGCCGGATAACGAGCATTGGATGAACATGCGTCACGTGCAGGTGCCGACGGTGCTGTCGCTGCTGACGGAGGAGTACCGCACCCGGCTCGTGCAGGAGGTCTATCATCACGGCCACACGAACAAGCCGATGTGGCCGTCGCAGTTCTGCTGGCCGGAGGGCTTCGTGCGCCGCTGGCACGAGTGGGCTGCATACGACCACTACATTCTCGTGACGCCCGACGTCGTGCAGATTCTCGCGAGCGGCGCGCTGAACTTCTTGACGAACATTCACGTCGGTCGGGAGTTCGACATGACGGGGCGCGTGCCGCGCCTCGGCGCCGACGTGCCGCGCTGGTACGGGGAGACGATCGGATTCTGGGACGAGGACACGCTGATCACGTGGACGTCGAACATTCAGGGGTGGACGACGCACTCCGTGTTCGAGCATTCCGACGAGATGCAGTCGATCGAGATTTACACGCCGATGCGCGATGCCGACGGCACGTTTCTCGGCCTGAATCACGAGGCGATCCTGTACGACCCGGAAGCGTTGGTAGAGCCGGTGCGCGTCATCCGCAAGCTCGTCAAGAGCGCGGAGTTCGGCACGCCGGACGCATCGCCGTACGTCTACACGGAATGCATACAGACGTTCTTCCCGCTCGACGGGACTGCGACGCCGGTCACGCCGGGCCGCGTGATCGAGTATGAAGTGCCCGACATGTACGGGCGTCCGTGGGCGCATATCTGGCGGAAGTACTGGGAGCGCGACATGCAGCCGCCGGCCGAGGACGACATATTCAGCTTCGAGTAGCGAGAGCGGCTGCCGTCGACGACGGCCGAGCGCTCGTGTGGTGTTGGAAGGGGGATTTCATGGTTCTGCAAGGCTCATTTCGAATCGCCGCGCTAGCGGCCGCGGCTGTCGTCATGCTCGGTGCGCCCGCCGCGGCGCAGGACGATCCAGCGCGGCGGCTGCTCGAGTCGGCGGCCGAAGCGATGGGCGGTCTCGAGCGCCTCGAGAGCGTCCGCAACGTCGTGCTCACCGGCTTCGGTCAGCGGCTCTATCAGGACGGCGGCGGCAACGTCACGGGCGACGTGAATGCGCCGCCGAAGTGGCGTGCGGTTTCGGATGCGCAGCGCACGTTCGATCTCGAGAACGGCAGGGCGCTGAATCAGGAGCGGCAGAGCTACATGTTCCCGTTCGCGGCGCCGTTCGGCCTGAGCTGGAACCGCACCGCGACGTTGCAGACGGGTGCGGACGTGCTGGACCACCCGCTGCCGGCTCTGCTCGAGGCGCTCAAACCGAGCACGAAGCTCGGCGCCGTGACTGTCGAGAACGGGCAGTCGGTCGTGCAGTTCACGATCGACGATGGCACGGCAATCTGGATGGCGTTCGATCCCGCGACGCACTTGCCGACGTGGACACGGCGCATCGCGCCGCACGTGAATCTGGGCGACGTCGCGATCACCGCGTATTTCACCGGCTACGTGCCGTACGACGGCGTGCGCCTGCCGCACGGACTGATGACGCGTCTCGACTGGAGAGATCAGATCACGTTCATGTTCCAGGTCGATTCCTACAGGGTCGACGTCCCGAACGAGCAGTTGCCGGCGTTTCCGGAGGCCGCGCGGGCCGGCGGTCCGCCGACCGGCGCGCGCGAAGCCGTCGTGACCGAGCTGGCTGAAGGCGTGTGGGACGTTCGCGTCGGCACGAACGGCGGTCCGGTGATCGAGTTCGACGACCATCTCGTGATGTTCGAGGCGGGCGGCGGCCCGGCGGATACGCTCGCGCGGATCGATGCGGCGAACGAGCTCGTACCCGGCAAGGAGGTGAAGGCGGTCATCGTCAGCCACCATCATTTCGATCATACGGCGGGACTGCGGGCGGCCGTCTCTCGCGGCCTTTCCGTGATCTCGCATCGCGGCAACGAGGGCATCATCCGCGAGATGATCGAGCGGCCGGCCGTCGTGTTCCCGGACGCGCTCGCAATGAGCCCGCACGAGCTGCAGTTCATTCCGGTCGACGAGCATCTTGTCCTCGAGGACGAGACGCGGCGGCTCGACGTCTATCACGTCCTCGGGCACTCGCACATGGCGAATGCCGTGTTCGCGTACTTGCCCGAGGAGCGGATCATGATGGAGGGCGACCTCGGCGACGAGGCCTGGACGTGGCATTGGTGGGCGGGCTCGATGTCCGCGAACATCGAGGCGTACGGCATCGACCCGGTGCGCAACGTCGCGGTGCACGGGCCGCCCGGCGGGCTGCCGATCGACGAGACGCTCGCGAACATCCAGGCTCAGTCGGAGGCGGCGCAGGCCTATTGCGCCGAGCAGGCGAACGCAGGAATTTACTTCTTCGGCTGCCCGGTGCAGTACGACGCGTCCGGAGCGTTGCCATTGTCGAATAGATAGCGCCCGAGCGTCGAGCCGCCGCGACGGACGTCGGCGAGCGGGGGAGGCCAAGCAACGGATCCGCGAGGAGCCGATGGGACCGGATCGCATCCGCAGCATCCTGCTTCGCGCATGCATTGCGCTCGCGCTGCCCGCATGCGCCGCAGCGCAGCAGGCGGACGCGTTGCGCTCCCGGGCCCTCGCGGTTTTCGGCACGGTCGCTCCGGTCACGCGCGACGAGGCGGATGATCCGAAGGCCGTCCTCGGCCAGGCGCTTTTCTGGGACGCTCGGTTGTCCGTGAACGGTAGTGTCGCGTGCGCGAGCTGCCATGTGCCGGAGACCTGGGGCGCCGATCCGCGGCCGTTCTCGATCAACGCGCGCGGAGGCCTGACGTCGAGGCACTCGCAGACTATCTTCAATGCCGTCGACGCATCCGCCGGGCTTCGCTGGGTCGCCGATCGCGCGAGTGGAGCGGCGCAAGCGATCGGCTCGATCACTGGATCGATGGGTTTCGACGAGCCGTCCGATATCGTCGACGCGCTGCTCCGACACGGCTATCGGCCCCGCTTCGAGGAAGCGTTTCCGGACGATGCGGATCCCGTCTCCGTCGAGAATTTCGGGCTCGCGATCCAGGCGTACGAGGAAACCTTGCGAACTCCCGCAAGGTTCGACCGCTGGCTGCAGGGCGACGACGGCGCGATGACCGACATCGAGCTGCGCGGGCTCGAGCGCTTCATCGAGACGGGATGCGCGAGCTGTCACAATGGCGTGCTGCTCGGCGGCGCGATGCTGCAGCCGTTCGGGATCGTCGACGAGTACGGCAAGCACACGGGCTCGGCGGATCCGGATCCGGGGCTGATGCGCAGCACCGGCGACGAGGCGGATCGCTACGTCTTCCGCGTTCAGCCGTTACGCAACGTCGCGCGTACGTCGCCGTATTTTCATGACGGCTCGGTCGCCGATCTCGGAACGGCGATCCGGATCATGGCGCGGGTTCAGCTCGGGCTCGAGCTCGACGAGACCGACGTCGAAGCGCTCGTCGAGTTTCTGGCCGCATTGACCGGCGACGTGCCCGAGAATTTTCGCGCGCCGGCATGGCTCGCGGCGCTCGACGCCGCCGCCGCGAACGAATCGGACTCGTCGCGCGGCGAGCCGGCGCCGGAGCCCGATCGATAGCCGCGACGCCCGAGCGTGGCGGACGGATGCTGCGACGCGAGCTCGGCGTCTTCGGCGCGACGATGCTCGGGCTCGGCGCGATGGTCGGCACGGGCGTCTTCGTCAGCATCGGCGTGGCGGCCGGGGCGGCCGGCTCCGCGGTCGTCCTCGCGATCGCCGCCGCGGTGCCGCTTGCGGTTTGCAATGCGCTGTCGAGCGCACAGCTTGCTGCGAGCCACGCCGTCAGCGGCGGCACGTACGAGTACGGTTACCGCTATCTGAACCACTGGGCCGGCTTCACGGCGGGCTGGATGTTTCTGTGCGCCAAATCGGCTTCGGCCGCAACGGCGGCGCTCGGGTTCGCAGGGTACTTCGCGCGGCTCGCGGGTCTCGACCATGCGACGACGATGACCGGCCTTGCCGTCGGCGCGGTCGTGCTGCTGACGGTCCTCGTCATGCTCGGTATCAAGCGATCGAGCTGGGCGAACGCCGTCATAGTCTCGGTCACGTTGGCGTCGCTCGCGCTCTTCGTGATCGCCGGGCTGCCGAGCTTGGCCGACGGCGGCGGTTCGCGTCCCACGCCGTTCGTGCCGGTCGGCGGCGAAGGCGGCCTGCGAGGATTCCTGTACGCGACGGCGTTGATGTTCGTCGCGTATACCGGCTATGCGCGCATCGCGACGCTCGGCGAGGAGGTCAGGGAACCGCGGAAGAACATTCCGCGCGCGATCATCGCGACGTTGCTCGTGTCATCGATGCTCTACGTCGCGGTGGCCGTCGTCGCTGTCGGCGTTGTCGGTCCCGAGCGCCTCGCGGAGGTCGCGGCCGCGGACGCGACGCCGCTCGAGGCCGCCGCCCGCGCCTCGAGCTTGCCGTGGGTCGCTAAAGTCGTCGCGATAGGTTCCGTCACGGCGATGCTCGGCGTGCTGCTGAACCTGCTGCTCGGCCTTTCGCGCGTCGCGCTCGCGATGGGGCGGCAAGGCGATCTGCCTCGGGTCTTCGCGCGGCTCTCGCGCGGCGACGTGCCGTCGGCGGGCGTGCTGGGCGCAGGCACCGTCGTCGCGCTGCTGACGATCGCCGGAAACGTCGAGACGACGTGGGCGTTCAGCGCGTTCACCGTGCTGATCTACTACGCGTTGACGAACCTTGCGGCGCTGCGGTTGCCGGAGCACGAGCGCCTCTATCCGCGGGGCATTGCGGTCGCAGGACTCGTCGGCTGCTTGTCTCTCGCGTTCTGGGTGCCGCCGAAAGTGTGGTTGGCGGGGTGCGCTTTCCTCATGGCCGGGCTCGCGTGGCATTGGCTCGCCCGCAGGCCCCGTTGAACGTCAGAACGCGTAGCGCATGCCGAAACGCAGCGTGCGCGGCTCGTTCTGCCGGCTCATGCGGCAATTCATGACATCGCAGTCGACGTCCTCGGATGTGAAGCCAGGAGGATCGAGCCCCGGGACGATCGCCTCGTACCAGTACACGATGTCCTTGCCGTCGTCGTCGAACACGTTCAGGAGCTCGGCGTAGAACGTCATGCGGTTCACCGTGTATGCGCCGCGCAGGTTCACCGTCGTTTCGGACCCGGCGCGGTGCGCATTGTCGGCCGTCAGCGCGTACGGCCCGAGATAGCGCAGGCGCAAGCTCGCCTCCCAGCGATCCTGCACCGCGGAGATACCGATCTGGCCCGCATGCTCGACCGCGCCCTCGACATGGCGGCCGTCGGGATTGTCGACGTAGCGCGCCTTGCTGCCGGTGTAGACGGCGTCGATGCCGAGCCAGTCGATGGGCCGCCAGAACATCGTCAGCTCGTAACCTTCGCGCTCGGAACCGCCCTTCGGCTCGACCGAGTTCGAGTCGCCGACGAAGATCAGCTCGCTGTCCTGATCGAGCCACCAGTAGGCCGTCGTGAACCTGACGTCGCCGACTTCGATCCGTGCGCCGGCCTCGTAGCCGGTTCCCGGCGAGAGCCCGGGCACCGGGTCCGCCTGGTTCACGACGCCGCGCGCATCGTTCGAGTGGAAGCCCTTGCCCCAGTTGCCGTAGAGCTCGAGGTTGTTCGACGCGCGGTACGCGACGCCGAGCTTCGGCGACACGCGCGAATCCGACTCGTTGCCGGCGAAGCTCCCGGCACTGTTCGCGGTGACGTCGAAGTCGTAGTAGTCGGCGCGCAGGCCCGTCAGGAAGCGTAGACGGTCGGTCGGCGAGAACGTCGCCTCGGCGTACACGCCGAGCGAAGTCTCCTCGATGTCGTTGTTCGCGATGTTCGCGACGAACTGTCCCGCGTCGTACTCGTCGAGGCCGACCGGGCCGATATCGTCATAGCGGAACTCCGCGCCGACGTCGAGCGTGACGCGGCTCTCGGAGACGACCGTGCGGTCGTAGCGGGCGCCCGCGGTCGTTCGCTTGTCGAACTGGTTGATCTGGAAGTCGTACGTCGGGTTCGACTGCATGTACCAGTCGTAGTACTGGAGGTAGCCCGCGGCCGTCCACGTATCGCCCTCGAGCTGCACGCCGCCGATCCAGCGCGACGTGTTGCCTTCGGCCGTCGGGTCGAGCGCGCAGAACGCGTCGGCGCACACCGGCGTTCCAATAGCTCGCTCGGGAATCTGCTCCGTCGGATGCCAATCGCCTTCGTATCCGGACAGCGTGAACGACAACCGGCCGAAGCTCGTATCGGTCAAATACTTGCCCCAGATCGACACGTGCTCGAGGCCTTCGTCGCGCTCCCACGGGCCGTCGTAGTTCTTGTACTCGCCGAACGCGCTCAGCGTGCCGCGGCCGACATCGACGCTGCCGCCGCCTGCCACCCGCTGCCATCCGTACTCGCCGGTCTCGACGGCCGCGTACGGCGCGTCGAATCGGTCGATCGTCGTGATGAAGGACGCGCCGGCCATCGAGAAATCGCCGATGTCGGCGCGGTACGGGCCTTTACGGTAGTCGATACGGTCGACGATCTCGGGCAGCAGCCCGTTCACGTCGAGATAGCCTTGACCGTGCCCATGCGAGCGGAAATTCCACGGCACGCCGTCGACGTACGTCGTGAAGTCGGTGCCGTGATCGAGGTTGAAGCCGCGCAGAAAATACTGGTTGGCTTTCCCGCTGCCGGAGTGCTGCACGGCGACCATGCCTGGCACGGCTTCGAGCAGCTCCGCCGTGCGCAACATCGGCCGGACGAGGAGGTCGGCCCCGCCGACCGAGCCCTCGCTGGCCGCTTCCGCGCCGCCGATCAGCTGGGTGCCGCGGCCGAACACGATGACTTCCTCGAGCGGGCCCGCGGCGGTCGGCTGCGCCGACACTGCGCCGGCCGCGACGGCGGCTGCAATCGCGCCAAGCACGAGACCGGGCGTTCCGGGCCGTGCGGTGAGCGCGGCGAGCGGGGAGTGCCGCCGCCGCGCGATTGTTGAATGCGAGTTCACTCGGCAAAGCTCCTGCGGCTATCGCCGCAATTCGATGCCCACGCATTCTATTCTTCGTCCGATCCCCGTCAGGTGAAAAACGGTTGTTAACCGTTAACGCACCTTCCTTAACATCCGTTCGAACGGACGCTGGGCCGAGAATCCTCTTTGAAATCAGAAGCTGGCGTTCAAGCTCACCCAGAGATTCCGGGCCTTGTCCTTGTTGTTGTAGTCGTCGAGGTAGGACGGGCTGTATGTGCCGTCGCCGTTATCGTTGAACACCGTCCGGAAGCTCGTGAAGTCCTGATCGAGCAGGTTGTTGATCCGGGCGGTCAACGTGAGCCGGTCGCTCAGCTGGTACTGCGCACCGAGGTGGAGCACCTCGTACGGCTTGTAGAACAGCGGGTTCCCGGCTTCGTCGACGCTGCCCCGATAGCGCTTCGAGCGCGCCTCGGTCATCAGCTGCATCGACAGCCGGTCCGTCACGGCCCAATCGAGCGTGGCGTTCAGCATGTGCTTTGCGGACTGCGTCAGCGGCAGACCGATTTCCTCGCCGCTGCGCCGTTCGCTGTCGGTGTAGGTGTAGTTGGCACGCAACGAGAGCTCGGGCGTGATTCGGTATCGGCCCGCGAGCTCGACGCCCCGGATCCGGGCCCTGTCGACGTTCACGTACTGATTGACGTTCCCGGTGCCGAGCACCGCCCAGAACTCGCCGAGGTTCACGCACGGGCGTACTCCGCCAGTGACGGTGCAGCTCTGGCTGACCTCGGCCCGCTCGATCTTGTCGTCGAAGTCGTTATGGAAGGCCGTGATGTTGAACGAGTGTCCGCCCGCGCCGTTCCAGTAGAGCGCGACCTCGCTGTTCACGCTGGTCTCGGGCTCGAGGTCGGGATTGCCGGCCCACGGGCTCGTGCCCTGGCCGCCGAAACCGGTGATGCCGTCGTAGAGGTCGGTCGTTTTCGGCGTCTTGTAGCCCGTGCTGACGCCGCCCTTGACGGTCCAGGCGGCGCCGAGCCGGTAAACGGCATACGCGCGCGGGCTGACGTGGCCGCCGAACAGGTTGTGGTCATCGTGGCGAAGGCCGACGGTCACGGTCAGGTTCTGCGTCGGCGTCCAGTTATCCTCCGCGAACAGCGACCACATCTCCTGGGACTGGACCGTGCCGTTGCCGTAGCCGCCGCTCTCCATGCCGAACACGCCGTCCTCGAGCTCGCCGTCGATGACCTGGCCGCCGACGACGACGCGGTGCCGTCCGTCCTGGAGCGGAATGTCGAGCTTCGCGTCGAGCGTGTACTGGCTGCTCTTCATCGTGCGCTTCGGTCGCGGCAGGAACTCGGCCTCCGCCGCGGCCTGCCGCTCGGCGAGATCGATGCCGGCATAGGCTCCGGTGCCGTCGTACATCTCCTGCAGCAGTAGCCGCTCGGCCACCGAGAACGGCAGCGTGCGGCCGTGATTGTCGGTCTCGATGTACGCGAGCGAGACCAGGCTTTCGCCGAACCCCCAGCGGCCTTCGTGCGCGATCGCCCATTGATCGCGCGTGAACTCCTGCTCGGCGCGGTAGCCGACGCGGGGTGCGACCATGCCGCCCTGATCGCGCCAGATCGTCTCGAGGCTGTCGACCGTGCCGAGCGGGTAGGCCGTGCTGCCGAGATTGTTCGTGAACGGCGAGTTGTCGTACTCGAGCGTCGAGCTGTCGAGCTCGATCTTCACGGTCTGAGCGTCCGACGGCGTGAAGGTCAACGTCGCGCCGAAGCTCCGGCTCTCGTTGTCGACGGTCTTCCCGCCGCCGCCGAAGCCGAGCGCGCGCTCGTGCGGCTCGCCGGCCGGGTCGTAAACGATGTCGTACTCGGGCTGCGAAGCGTTGCGCGTGTAGTGAGAGCCGCGCAGACCGAGCCCGAGCTTGCCTTGGATCAGCGGGCCCGTGACCGCGAAATCGAACGTCGTGTCGGAGCCGAACGCGTCGTTCTCCTGGTAGCTGTGCGCAAGCGTCGTCGAGCCGTACCAGCGATCGCCGACGTCGCGTGTGATCACGTTGATCACGCCGCCTAGCGCATCGGCGCCGTATAGGGTCGATGCCGGACCGCGAATGACCTCGATACGCTCGATCATCTCGAGCGGCGGCACATGATTGAACTGGTTGCCGCCGAACGCGTTCGGGTAGATGTCGCCGTGATTGTTCTGTCGGCGGCCGTCGATCAGCATCAGCGTGTAGTCGGCGCCCATGCCGCGCATGCTGATCGTGCGCTGACCGGTTTTGTCCGAGGTCTCGCCGACGTCGACGCCTTCGAGATCACGAACGGCATCGATCAACGTCATGTACGGGCGCATTTGCAGATCCAACGCAGAAACGACGCTGATGCTGGCCGGCGCATCGGTCACCTTCTGCTCGAAGCCCGAGGCGGTGACGACGAGCTCCTCCATCACGGGCGTATTGGCGCCATCGGCGGGGCGGATAGGGGACTCGGCATGCGACGCGGCGGCGGCCAGCAGGCCGGCAATCGCAACGGAAAGCGGCGCGCGGGCCGGCACGAGCCGCTGGGTCAGGCTTGAGGGGCTGTTCATCGACTGAATCCTGGTTGTGACGGATGACGATCGTCTCCGGTCAATGACCGAAGTCTTCTGGTCCTGGCGCGTGCGTTGCGGCGACTCCTCAAGGCGCTTCGTCCTCACTCGGGCGTCCCGGCCGAGGAACGCATCGACGAGAAGCATAAACGAGAACCATTCGCATGCGCAAACCATTCTGATTCGTAAATAGGCCCGAGCGGGCATCGGGCACGAGCTTCGGCGTCTCGCGGCGGGCGGCGTTGGGAAAGGGAGGAAGGTCGGCCTGATCCAGCTTGGTCTGGCCGTGCGGAGGTGAGGGCTCAGTGTCGGCTCGTGCTACGCACCACCTTCAGACATCGGCCCACGCGCGCAGCAGGTTGTGATAGACGCCGGCAAGGTCGACGAGCGCGGTCTGATTCGGGGTTTCGGTCGCGACCTTCTGAATCGCGCGGTCGAGCTCGAACAGGATGCTGCGCTGGCTATCGGACCGCACCATGCTCTGTATCCAGAAGAACGACGCGAGGCGCACGCCTCTCGTCACCGGCTCGACGCGATGCACGCTGGTTCCGGGATAGAGCACCATGTCGCCGGCCGCGAGCTTCACGTGACGCGGGCCGTAGGTGTCCTCGACGACGAGCTCGCCGCCGTCGTAGCTGTCGGGATCGCTCAGGAACAGGGTCGCGGAGAGGTCCGTACGCACACGCAACGGCGTGCCGGCGAATGGACGAATGGCGCCGTCGACATGACGGCCGTAGGTCTGCGTCGTGGCGTAGCGATTGAACAGCGGCGGAAGAATCTTTGCCGGCAGGGCCGCGGCCGTGAACAGCGGGTTGCCGTCGAGCGCCTGCAGGATCAACGCGCCGAGCTTGCGCGCGAGCGGATCCTGATCCGGAAGCTGCTGGTTGTTCTTCACGCCGCGCGCCAGGTACCCGGCCGAGCCGCGCCCGTCTTCCCAGCGCGCCTGCTCGAGCTCCTGCCGTATGTACGCCAGCGTGTCGGCGGCGAGCACGTTAGGAATCTGGATCAGCATCGAATTCTCTGTCGCGGCGATCGGCGCCCCGCATTAGCGACGCGCGGCCCAAATGTCTTCGTGCTCGGGCAACGTAACTGACCGCGGCTCGTCGACGACGCCCTGGGCCGCCGCCGTCAATAATCGAAGTTGACCGCCAGGACCGCCGCGCGGCCGTGCCCCGGGAACACGTGCCACGGGTGGAGCTGATCGAAATAGTACTCGTCCGTGATGTTCGTGAGGTTCAGCTTGAAGCTGATCGTATCGCTCCAGCGATATCTCGCCATTGCATCGAACGTCCAGTAATCCGGCACGGACTTGTTGCCCCAGAAGCGCTCGTCGACGTAGCGGGCACCCGCGCCGAGGCCGAGCTTGCTGCTTGCAGCCCAGTTCAGCCAGAAGCTGAAGTTGTTCTGCGGGACGTTGTCCATATGGCTCTTCGCGCCGGTCAGCGTGTTCTTCCGCTCGTCATCGAGATAGGTATAGCCGATCATCATCTGCATGATGTCGCCGATCGAGCCGTTGAGGCTGACGGCAAGTCCGTTGACCTTCTCGTTGCCGGCGTCGATGTTGCGGCCCGGGTTCAACGGATCCGGAACGTACGCGTGCGTCTTCGCGATCTGAAACACCGAGGCGTCTAGCAGCAGGCCGCGCCCGAGCAGATCCCACTTCAGCCCGAGCTCGAGGCTCTCGTTCTTCTGCGGCTCGAGATTCACGTTCGGCACGGACAGGCCGCGGCCGGAATCGATTTGCGTGACCGACTCGGTCGCCGGATTGAACGACGTGCCCCAGCCGAGATAGATCGTGCCGTGCGGCACCGGCTTGTACACGAGCGCCGTTCGATAGGACGGCTCGCTGTCCTCCGTGATGAAGCGGTCGCTGCCGCTTTGCGTGCCGTCCTCCTCGAAGCGCAGCTCGGTGTAGTCGGTCTCGAAGCGGTCCCAGCGCAGGCCGACGAGCAGCTGCCATTGCTCGCCGAGCTTGATCGTGTCGAGCGCGAACACCGCGACCGTATCGCTCGTCGTATCCGCGCTCAGCCGTTTCGGCACGATGCCGGTGAAGACGCCGCCGGGGGTCGCAAGGTTCGTATCCGGCACCGGCGCGGTGATCGGGAAAGAGCGGGGGACCCCTGCGAACGCAAAGTACGTGTCGGTGCTTTCCTTCGACAGCTCGAGCCCGGTCACGACCGTATGACTCACGTTGCCGGTCGCGAAATCCGCTCGCACGTTGAGCTGGCCCTGCAGCACGTTCTCGTTACCTTCGCTGCCGTACACGAGCCGCTGCACCGTGACGAGCTCCGGCGGCGTGCTCGGGTCGACGGACGGATCGACCTGAGGCTCCGTCAAGCGGCTGCTGCGCTCGTAGTCCGCATAGCGCACATGCGCGTTCAGCGCGAGCGCGTCGTTCAGCCGGTGGTCGAGGATCGCGCTGAAAATGCCGGTCGTGTTGTCGAGCCAGTCGTCCTCGAAGCCGTAGTAGTTAGCGCGGTCGACGTTTGCCGGTCTGTTGCCGACCCACGGCAGGCCGTAATCCGGAATGCTGTCGCTGTCCTGGTATAGATAGTTCAAAGTGAGCTTCGTCGCATCGCCCAATTCCAGCGCGAGACTCGGTGCGATCCCGTAGCGCGACGTTTCGACGACGTTGCGGCCCGGCACGTCGCTCTGGTGCGCGAGCAGATTCACGCGCAGCGCGGCATCGTCCGACAGAGGCTGGTTGAGATCGGCGGTCGCCCGCATGGTGTTCGCGCTGCCGACGTTGACGTGTACGCTGCGCATCGCCTCGCCGAGCGGCTTCTTGCTGCTCTGATTGATCACGCCGCCGGTAGAGCCTCGGCCGAACGCGATCGACGACGGCCCTTGCAGGACCTCGACCGCTTCCAGGTTGAACGGATCGCGGTTGTAAAAACCGAGATCGCGGATCCCGTCGATGTACATGTCGTTGCGGGCGGGGAAGCCGCGAATCGTCGGCCCGTTCCCCATCCATTTGAACTCGCCGGCGCTCAGCGTGATGCCGGGCACGTTGCGCAGCGCATCGTCCAGGGTCATCACGTTGCGGTCCTCGAGCATTGCCTGGCTCAGCAATGTGACGCTCTGCGGCGTGTCTCGTAGAGACTCCGTGAACTTGCTGCCTAGCGTGCTTTGATCGATGAGGTAACGCGTGCGCAGGGAGTCGGTGACGACGACTTCCTCCATCGCCTCGGGCTGCGCCCGCGCGGTCGGCACGGCGCCGAGCAGCCCGATCGTCGCGACGGGCACACCGAGGGCCGCAACGATACCGCGGCTCAGCGGATGAATTGCGTCGTCGAGATCGAGATGGCCGTTCATGATTCTTCCTGGCACGTGCACATCGACAAAGCCCGGCATTCTCACTACTGAAGTACGCGATTTCAACAGAGCTCGGGGCACCGCGCGGATTACCGAGCCTCAGCTCGTGAAGATTTGCGCGGGCACGTTTCCCAACGACGCGGTTTCACGACAGAGCGCGCGCTTATTTGTATGCCGTTGGGTAACTTGTTGTGGCTTTGACGCAACACACGCCAGTTGCAGCGCTAGGGCTTGTGGTGGTAATACAAATCCCACCGGTCGCAATGGAAGGCGAGTTGCCGGCTTCCGAGCCCGTAACGATCGAGGCGGGCTCGGACGTCGATTCGGCGAAAGCGTCCGTTTCGGATTGCCGTCGTCACGGGCCGCGTGAAAGGGAGGCACGCGGAACATGGGAAGCGCTCGAGCGGGAGCTCCGATGCGGCAGCATCGGAGAGATTGGCTCGTGCGCAGGTAACGGAGGGGGGACGAAATGAACGCTCACCTGCTGCAGCGCATGCAGCTTTGCCCGTCGAATGTCGGCCGCGATCGCAGATCGCTCGCGACCGCGTTTTCACCAGGCTTCCGCATGCCGCGGATGCGCGCGAGCGCGCTTGCCGTCGCGGCAGCGCTCGTCGGCGCTGCGGCTTTCGCGCAGGAGACGGGTCCGGTCGAAGAAGTGACGGTGACCGGATCGCGCATCGCCACGTCGGGCGTGAACACGCCGACTCCTGTCACGGCGGTGACGACGGACGACCTGCAGTCCATGGCGCCCGGCACGTTCGTCGAAGCGCTGAAGCAGTTGCCGCAGTTCTACAACACGATCACGACTCAGCAAGCGGTCGGCGGCTCGGTCGCTTCGGGCGGCAGTAACGTCAATCTGCGAGGCGCCGGTGCGGAGCGCACGCTCGTACTGCTCGACGGGCGGCGAATCGGTCCCGCGAACAAGTTCGGCACGGTCGACATCGGCATCATCCCCGAATCGCTGATTCAAAGCGTCGAGGCCGTGACGGGCGGCGCGTCTGCCGCTTACGGTGCGGATGCCGTCTCCGGCGTCGTCAACTTCCGGCTCGATACCGGCTTCGACGGCCTCAAGTACTCCGCGCAGGTCGGCACGACGACGCATAACGACGGCGACAACTATCGGTTGAGCGTGGCCTACGGCACGTCGGTCGGGCGGCGCGGGCATATCATCGCTTCGGCCGAGTACTTCGAGAACAAAGGTATCGAGTCTTACGAGTCGCTGCTCGATCGCAGCGATTTCTTCAAGCTGAATGCTCTGGTCACGAATCCCGATCCGAACGGGCCGACGTTCCTGACGAAGCCGTTCGTGAGCCCGACGAACTTCACGGCGGGCGGCATCCTGCTGCAGCCCGGCTCGTCGCTCGACCATGTCGAGTTCGTGCCGGACGGCTCGGGAGCGTTCCGACCGCTCGAGTTCAGCGGCATCGGCCAGCTGACCGGCGGCTGTAATTGCCAGGCGCGGCCGTTCCTCGATTACGGCGTCGATTCGGACACGCAGATCGATACGCCGGCGGACCGCAAGAGCTTCTTTGCGCATTACGACCTCGATCTGAACGGCCGTAACACGTTCTTTGCGGAGACGCTGCTCGCGGAGAACTTCACCGACCCGAACTGGCAGACGGTCGCGCTTCTCGGGCCGTGGCAGGGCCGCGTGTTCGCAGATAACCCGTTCCTGCCGGAAGAGATCCGGCAGACGATGCAGGATGAAGGGATCGAATCCGTCGGCTTCGGCATCTTCACGCCGAACACGCCGGGCAACCCGTTCTCGGGCGGGCGCTTGCAGGGCGAGAACCGCTACCTGCAGCTGACGAGCGGCTTCAGCCACAGTCTGTCGAACGACTTCCTCGCCGGCGGCTGGACGCTCGACAGCTATGTCCAATACGCGCAGAACGCACAGAAAACGATCATCCCGGCGGGCATGCGCGTGGACCGTTTGTTCCTTGCGATGGACACGGTCGAGGGGCCGAACGGCCAGCCGGTATGCCGGGTCACGTTGTTCAACGACGGCATCTTCGACAAGTGCGTGCCGATCAACTTGTTCGGCGGCGTCGACGCGGTCACTCCGGAAGCCGCCGCATACGTGACGGACGACGGTAAAGTCGCCCGCGGCAGAACCACGGAGAAGGTCGCGGAGGTCACGATGACCGGCGACCTCACGCGCGGGTCGGGCGGCGTGCTGGGTCCGATCTCGGCCGCGTTCGGCCTGTCGTGGCGTCAGCAGGACTTGAACGTCAGCACGCCTGATCCGTGCGACGAGTTCCCGTGCACGGTCGACAACGTGCGGCTCAGCGATCTCGGCCTGATGTCGCCGGACCTGCGCGGCATCCTTCCGGAGTTCGATGCGCTCGGCAATCCCGATCCGAACGGAATTCCGGGCCTGCGCCACGTGCCGGCCGGCTTCGCCGGCGACGCGAACTCGAGCACGGTGCTGTTCACGAGCCAGCGCGCGGTGGCAGGCGGCTACAGCGTCCGCGAGGCGTTCGTCGAGTTCCGCATTCCGCTGTTCGACGGCCGGCTGAACCTCGACGAGGCCTACCGCTTCGCGAGCTATACCGGCGCCGGCGACGAGCCGGCCTGGAAGACCGGCTTGTCGTACGAGATCACGAGCCGACTCAGGGTTCGCGCGACGCGGTCGCAGGACGTGCGCGCGCCGACGCTGCGCGAGCGCTACGAGCAGCAGCGCGGCGGCGTGAACGTGCGAGATCCCGAGAACAACAACGACACGATCAGCACCGCGTCGTTCTCGGGCGGAAACCCGAACGTCGGCCTCGAGACGGCGCAGACGAATACCGTCGGCATCGCCTACGAGCCGTTCGACCGGTTCTCGATGACGGTCGACTGGTACGACATCAATCTCGACGGCGCGATCGGCCAGCTCGGTGCGCAAACGATCGTCGACACGTGCTTCCAGTCCGGCGGAGAGTCGTCGCTGTGCGAGTTCGTCGTGCGCGACGCGCTGGGACAGATCGTCCGCGTCGACAATCTGTTCATCAATCTGTCGAACCAGCGCGTCAACGGCGTCGACGTCGAGTTCAACCTGTCCGGGATCGATCTCGGCGGCGGCACGCTCGGCTGGCGCTTGCTGGCCTCGCGGCTCAACGAGAACTCGGTTCTGACGCCGGGCAGCGCGCGGGACGAGCGCGCCGGCGATATCGGAGTCGGCCTGCCGGAGAACAAGGTCACGACGAATGTCACGTACTCGCGCGGCCCGTGGTCGCTGTTCCTGCAGGGCCGCTATATCGGCGGCGGCACGATGAACCGCAACTTCACCGAGGGTGTGGACGTCGACCGCAACTCCGTCAGCTCGGTGTTCTACACCGATCTGACGTTCCGGTTCAGCGGCCGTGCCGGCTCGGCGCCGTGGCAGGTGTTCTTCACCGCGAACAACCTGTTCAACGAGGCGCCGCCGGATACGTTCTCGTCAATCGGCCGCGCCGGCGTGGCGGGGCCGAGCTCGATCCTGTACGACACGATCGGGCGCCGCTACACGGCCGGTGTGCGCGTGAGCTACTGATCCCGCCCTGGAAAGGCGCGGGCGCCGAGTGCGGCGCCCGCGCTCCGCTCTACCGCTGCGACAGGACTTCGCGCTCGATATAGCTCGCGACGTCGTGCAGCTCCTCGAGGCTATACGAGCCGCCGAACGGCGGCATCGCCGTGCCTTCGACGCCTGCGCGAGCCGTCGCGATGATGTCGACGAGCTCGAGATCCGCGGGGAACGGCTTGCCGAGCTGAGTGCCTTCGCCGGCCGGACCGTGACAGGCGGTACAGACGGTTCGGTAGATTTCCGCGCCTCGCTCGAGGTTCGCCGTACGTCCGAGATCGAAGCCCGACAGGAACGCGAGCGGATCGTTCGCGTCGTCGTGGGCCTCGGCAGGCGCCGAGTCCTGCTCCGCCGGCGGATCGCCCGAGCCCGGCGGCAGCGACACGATCGTGCCGTTCAGCGAGAAGAGCCAGAGGCCGTCGTTCAGCTTGCCGCCGGTCACGCCGCCGCCCGCGATGCCGGCGAGGTACTGGACGCCGTTGTGCTCGAACGTCGTCGCCGTCGTCGTGAAACCGCCGTCCGTCTGGAACGTCCAGAGCCGCTGCCCCGTATCGCTGTTCAGCGCCGTAAGCTCGCCGTTGAAGCGCCCGGCGAAGATCAGGCCGCCGGCCGTCGTGATCGTCCCGGCGCAGCGATTATCGAGCAGCCGACGCCACGCGACTTTGTGATTCGTCACGTTCATCGCGACGAGCGTGCTGCGGATATCGGTGCCGATGTCCCGCGCGCTGCCGAACGTGCCTTGCACGTAGCGCCGCGACGGGTCGTCGGGCTCGGGGCCGATCGTCGCGTTCGGGTCGCCGCCGCGGCCGCGGCCCGGGCCGTCGCCGGCGCAGACGTACATCAGGTTGTTCTCGACGTTGTACGAGCTCGGATGCCACGTGACGCCGGAGAACGGCCGCCAGATCGCCTCGATCTCGTTGTTGAACGGCGTGAACGTCCTGCCCGCGTTACGCAGCAGGCCTTCGAAGTGCTCACCGACGACGTCGATCTCGTGGCGGACGACCGGATCGCCCTGCGGGATCGGCTGCGTCGCCGCCGTGGCCTGCACGCGGTCCTGCGGCACCGGCGTCTCGATCACCGGCGTCAGCGGCACTCCGGTCGTTCTGTCGAGCAGGTACAAATAGCCGGCCTTCGAGACGGTCGCGATGCCCTTGCGAGGCATGCCGTCGAACTCCGCATCGAACAGGATCGTCGGGTTCGGCGCGTCGTAGTCCCAGATGTCGTGGCGCACGAGCTGGAAGTGCCAGCGATACTCTCCGGTCTCGACGTCGAGCGCGAGCAAGGTCGCCGTGAACAGATTGTCGCCGGCGCGTATCGCGCCGTTCAAATCGGGGCCGGCATTACCGGTCGAGAAATAGATCATGCCGAGCTCGGGATCGACGCTCGGCGTCTGCCACACCGGCGCGCCGCCGTACTTCCAAGCGTCGTTGTCCTGCGGCCAGGTCGCGTGTCCGATCTCGCCCGGCCCGGGTATCGTCCAGAAGTTCCAGACCTGCTCGCCGGTCTTCGCATCGTACGCGCTGATGCGGCCGCGAATCGCATACTCTCCGCCGGTGAAGCCGATGATGACTTTGCCGTCGTAGTAGAGCGGCGCCGCCGTGATGCCGTAGCCTTCTGCCGGATCCGCGGCGAGCACGTCCCAGATCACCTCGCCGGTCTCCTGGTCGAGCGCGACGAGCCGGCCGTCGAGGCGACCGACGAAGATCATGCCGTCGCCCATGCCGACGCCGCGGCTCAACCGACCGCAGCAGATGATCGTGTTGTCGAAGTCGATGTTCCCTTCGTACTTCCACAGGAACTTTCCGGTTTCGACGTCGACGGCGAACACGTCGTTGTCGCCGGTCACGACGTAGATCACGCCTTCGTAGAAGAGGGCCTGTGCCTGGTGCGAGTAGCCCGGCCCCGTTCCCGAGCCGTCGAGGCTCACGCGCCAGACGGCCTTGACGTCCTTGACGTTGTCGCGATTGATCTGCGAGAGCGTCGAATACCGCTGGTTATAGATGTTGCCGCCGTTGGTAATCCAGTTGCGCGACGGCAGCGTGACGAGGTCGGCGGCGCTGAACGCCGGAGCCTTGACGGGCTTCTGAGCCGCCGCGGGCATCGCAGCGACCGACAAACCGGCACCGAGCGCCACCAGGGCGCCGCGCGTGAGCGAACGAGGCATTCTCGGATCTCCCCCTCTTTGTTCGGCCCAAGTATACAAGACGTCCTCCCGGCGTCCTGCTTGCTCGGCCGGATCGCGATCGGGCACCATCTGCCGCTTGTATACGAAGCGAGGACGCGCTGTGACAGGCGGGGGTCGCGGCCTGGAGCCGTTCGACGCGCACGTCGAGCTGCTCGAGAAATTCTTGGCCCATCGCGGCGAAATCGTCGACAGGCTCGAAGGCTTGCTGAATGCGCAGCGTCGCCCGGTCGAGTATCTGCTGGACAGGGCGCTGCTCTCTTCTCAGTGCGAGGACTGCTTTTTCTCGCTGCCAGCCATCTCGCCCGACGAAGCCCGACTCCGGGGCCGACTGGACGAGGCGCACTGGGCGAGCGGGTTCGAGCCGCGCCGGATGCCCGAGCTCCACAACGATCTGGTCCACCCGGCAGAGATGATGCGGCGCGCATTCTATTGCTGGCAGCAGACGCGCTGGCCCGGCCGCAATGGACGGGTCCGCTTCGCCGAGACGCTGTTCAATCTGTATCTCATACGATGCCTCGAGCTGCTCAGCATGCGGCTATGGGACGCGGAGCCAGCCGACGCCTCCGCGCGGCTCGCGAAGCTGCAGCACGTGCTCGACGCGCTTTGGAAGAGCTCGCCGGCGGATCAGCCTGTGCTGCTGCGCGACGCGCGCTGGCTGGTCCCGTTGGCGCAAAGTCCGACGACTGACGAGCTCGCGGCGTACTTCGACGTCGCCGAGCGGGTCGCGGAGACGCTCGGCGACGCAGACCGGCTCGAGATCCAGAAAGCCCACGTGCTGATGATCGGCGGGCACCTGCGCTCGCAGATCCGGCATTACTGCATGCAGGACGGCGTGCCGCTGAACGACGAGAGCGTGATTCGACGCACGCGCACGTCGAACGCGCTCGACTTCGCGTTGCTGATCCAGCATCTCGTCGGGCTGCTCGACGCCTACGATCGCGCCCGGCAGAGCGGAGACGACTCGAGAAGGCTCGAGCTCGCCGATGTGATCTGTCAGGGCATCTCGCCTGATCCCGAGCTGTTCGTGCAGCGGGTCGACCTGCTCGCGGCGTACGGCATGATCGACTATCTCTTCGCCGCCGCGGACGGCGACGGCCGGGTCGCATATACGCCAATGGGGCGGCGCTACGTCGAGCACGTCGAGTGTTACGCTGCCGCGATCGGACGGCTCGCGGAGCCGTTGTACGCGGATTGCGCGCGCTTCAAACCGGTCGACGGCGCCTATTCGCCGTACGGCGTGCTGTTCGGCACGCCGACGAACCTGATCGAGCACATGGCGTTCAAGACGATTCAACGAGACGCCGTCACGCACCTCGGCCTCGAGGATGTGTTCGTAGCAGGCGACGCCGAGAAGGTCGCATGGGTCGACGGCTGGCGGCAGCTGCCGCACATCGACCGCGAAGTGCAGAAGCAGCACGCATACCCGCAGTCGTTCGCCGACGAAATCTTCGCGAGAATCGAGCACGCGTTGCGCGAGCGCGCGGCCGGAGCAGACGACGCGGTGCGTACCGGCCGGCTGCTCGTGCATCGGGCAGAGGCCTTGTCGGCGGAATCGCCCGAGTCAGCGCAGGAGCTTCCCGCTCGATTCGTCGTATCGTCCGATCCGCAGATCGTCGCGGCGGGCAAGGCCATGCTCTGCGACGAGACGAAGCTCCTCCGCGATCGTCAGGAGGGTCATTTCGTCGTCGCATGGCAGACGCCGGGCGGATGGCTCGCAGTCAAGAAGGACATGCTGTCGGAGGTGCTCGGCGCCGGCCGCGACGCGTCGATCGCGGGGCTGCCGACGGTTACTCTCGACACGCTGAAGCTGATGTGCCCAGCGTTCATCGGATCGGACGATCCTGGCCCGAGCCGTCAGGCGAGCGCGCCGCCGTCGATGTTGAATGCCTGACCGGTGATCGCGCCGGCTGCGTCCGACGCGAGAAAGTGCACGAGCGACGCGACCTCGGACGGCTCGACGATGCGCCCGAGCGGAACCTCTGCGGCCGCCTGCTTCTCGTCGAGCCCGAGCTCTTGCCAGCGGCTTCGTGCCATGTCCGTCGCGACCCAGCCGGGGCAGACGACGTTGACCGTCACGCCGCGGGCGGCGGCATGATGGGCGAACGCGCGCGTGAAACCGAGCACCGCGTGCTTCGCCGCCGAATAGGCGGTCTGGTCCGCGACGCCCTTGTGCGACAGCACGGAGCCGATGTTGATGATTCGGCCGCCGTCGCGGATATGCGCGAAGGCGTGCTTCGTGAAGTAGTAGGTGCCGTGCAGATTCACGTCGATTACGCGATGCCACAGCGCGTCGTCGCTTTCGGGAGCGAGCGGGTTCGAGCCTGCGAGACCTGCGCTGTTCACGAGGACGTCGAGCGCGCCGAGCTCGCGTACGGCCGCGGCGACGCCGCGGCGCACGGCGTCGGGATCCGCGACGTCGCACGCGAACTTGAAATCCGCCGGGCAGTCGGCGAGGTGCTCGAGCGCGCGGGCGCACGTCGCGACGCGCCAACCCGCGCTCTTGAAGCGCTCGACGATCGCGCGTCCGATCCCGCGCGAGCCCCCGGTCACGAGCGCGGCCTTCATTGCGCGGTAAACCCTCCGTCGATCGGGATCACCGTGCCGGTCATGAACGACGACGCATCGGACGCGAGGAACGCCGCAAGCCACGCGATCTCGCGCGGGCGCGCGAAGCGCCGCAGCGCGATCGTGTCTCGATACAACCTGTCGCTGTCGGCAGGGTAGACGTCGGGATAGCGCGCGTGCAGCTCGCCGAGGACTCGCTGCAGCATCGGCGTGTCCGTGCTGCCGGGAGCGATGCAGTTGAAGCGGATGCCGCAAGCGCCCCAATCGAGCGCCGCGCTTTTCGTGAGCTGCGCGAGCGCAGCCTTGCTCGCGCCGTAGACCGCGCTGTAGCGCTTGCCGACGAGCGCCTGATCGCTCGCGTTGTTCACGACCGAGCCGGACTTCTGCCGCAACATATGCGGCAGCACGGCCTTGATCAGCATGAACGGCGCCTTGAAGTTCACGGTCAGCACGTCCTCGAGCTCCTCGAGCGGCGTCTCGAGAATGTTGCCGATATTCGTGATGCCCGCGTTATTGACGAGGACGTCGATGCGGCCGGCGCTCGCGGCGATCGCGTCGACCCAGCCCGCGATCGAATCGAGCTGAGCGAGATCGTGCTCGGGGAGGTCCAAGCCGTGCACGGTGCAGCCGTTCTCGGTCAACAGGTCGCTGATCGCCCGGCCGATGCCTTGCTTGTGGCCGGTGACGATCGCGGTTTTCCCTTCGAGTCCGGGCAGCGGCGAGCTCATGGACGGAAGATTAGCTCAGATGCACGTGCGACGGCCCGGGCGCGTCGGCGCCCGGGGGGAAATCGCAGCGGCAGGAAGGCGGAGAGGGCGCTTCAGCCGCGCGGGCCGAGCTGGACGTCCTGGTCGATCGTGAGATCCTCGCAGACCTCGGAGAAGTACGGCACCGTGGAGATATCGGTTGCGTTCGAGCCGGTGATCTCGTCGGTCCAGTACAGCGGATCGTTCGCCGTGTACGCGCGCCGCAGCTGCTGCGTTTCGGTGTCGAACGTAAATTCCTCGACGACGTGCAGCTGATCGCTGTGCGGCGTGCGGCCATTGAAAAGGCCCGCCTCGAAACCGATCGTGTCGACGATCAACGTATCGCCGTCCCACCTGCCGATCGAATGGCCGGTCGAGCTTGGCTCGAGGTCCGCGGGGTGCTCGGCGATGTTCATATGAATCGTGCGTTCGACGCCGAGCCGCCCGTATCGCATCGTGATCGTGTCGCCGCGCTGGATGATGCGGTTGACCACCTCGCCGGAGTCGCCGCTCCATTCCGTGACGACGTTCGTGAACACGCACGACATCGCATAGCGGTCGCCGAGGTCGAACGCTTCGAGCGCCGCGCGGCCCGCATCCGTCAGGTTCGCGCCGGCGCCGCCGAAGCCCGGGCCGCCGCGCGCGGCGGCTGCTGCTGCGGCGCGGGCGGCCGCTTCGGCCTCGGCCGCGCTCTGCACGACGCCTTCTCGCGCGAGGCGCAGCGCTTCGGCGCGGGCCGCGGCCTGCTCCGTCCCGCGCGCACCGCCGATCACGCCGGCCGCTTCCGGATCGTCCGCGTACTTCTCGGCTTCGCTGAGCGGCACGAGCGTGCCGCGCTGTCCGCGCGGATCGGTCATCACGCGCTGCTCCTGCGCCCAGTCGCCGGAGATGTTCAGCACGCCGTTCGCGAGCCGGAGCGGCCGCTCGCCCTGACCGATCTCCGCAGGCGCCGTGATCTGACCGTAGCGGTCGAGGCTCGAGCCGTCGTCGAAGATCACGGTGCTGACGTAGCACGAGTACGGATCGTCGCGGTCCGGCGACCCGGTGATCGTGACCTCCTTGCCGACCGGGAACAGATCGGGGGTCCAGCCGGAGCGGCGCAGCGTATTCGCGGATCGCATCTCACAGCGCATCGCGACGGTGTTGCCGTTCTCGTCGGTGACGTCGAGATAGAGCCAGGAATGCGGGTTCACGAAATCGAGGCCTGTTACAGTGCCGGTGATCTCGATGTCCTCGTCCATGACGAACGTGCCGAAACCGTGGTGGGCGAGCGCCGTCGATCCGAGGGCAGCGCCGACCGCGAAAGCGACTGTGGTCCGGATGAGTGGCCGCATGATTCTTTCCCCCGGTATGGTATTTGCCAATATTACACATGATACAGTCAGCGATCATCGATCAGACTGCTCCTCAGGGGGATCTTGAATGCGAACTCCGATCCACGCGCTCGCGCGCCGTGTCCGCCCGGTATTGGCCTCCGTCTCGCTCGTTCTGCTCGCCGCGTGCGGCGGCAGCGGCGAGCCGCAGCCCGACGCAGAAGGGTGGATCACGCTCTTCAACGGCACCGACATGACCAACTGGAGCGTGCTCGGGGACGCGAACTGGCGTGTCGAGGACGGTGCGCTAACCGCGGATCAGAGCACGGCAGCAAGCTATCTCGTCAGCGACCGGAGCTTCGGCGACTTCGAGCTCGAGCTCGAGTTCTGGGTCAACACTGAGGCGAACAGCGGCGTCTTCATCCGCTGCAGCGATCCGGCGGCCGTCGACGAGACGTCGTGCTACGAGGTCAACATCTTCGACACCCGGCCGGATCAGACGTACCGCACGGGCTCGATCATGAACGTCGCCGAGCCGGCCGAGTTCGTCTATACCGGCGGCCAGTGGAACCGCTATCTGATCAGCGCGATCGGCAATCATCTGAAGGTGGTTCTGAACGGCCGGGACATGGTCGATGTCGAGGATTCCCGCCTGGCCGCGGGCCCGATCGCACTGCAATACGGCTCCGGAACGGTCCGGTTTCGGAACGTGAAGATCCGCGAGCGCTAGCTTCAGCGGTCGCGGAGCTCGCGCGCGACGTCCGCAGACCGCTCCGCGAGCGGGTCGCCGGAGCATGCGGCGTTCAGCCGGTCGAACGGGGAGGGTCTTGCAGCAACGCGCTGATGCGCTCGAGCGCGGCAGGGTCAGCACCGCCTTGCCGCGCCGATAGCTCGAGCGCGTAGCGCCCGAGGCGTGCGTACAGCGCGCCGATCTGCTCGTCCTGCTCGGACAGGGCCTTCAGCTGCTCCGCGACCAGGGCGGCGTCGCCGCGCGCGATCGGACCGGTCAGCGCGGCCGTCGTGCCGAGACGGCCGACATTGTCGAGCGTGCCGGCGGCGAGCGGCAGCGCGATCGACAAGCCCCGATCCCGATCGACGCCGCCGAGCTCGAAGCAGCGCAGCGCGACCTCGATCAGGCCGACGAGGTAGTTACTCGCGAACACCGTCGCCGCGTGATACTCGAGCTTATGCGCGGTATCGATCCGGAACGCACGGCCGCCGGACCGCGCGATCGCCGCGGCGAGCAGCGCGCATGCTTCGGCGTCGCCTTCGATCCCGCATTGCGTGCCGGCGAACGTCTCGGCCGCCAAGGCCGGATCCGCGAAGCTCTTCACGGGATGCACGGAGGCGACACGCGCTCCGGAGGCTTCGAGCGGTGCAAGGAGCGACGACGGTTTCGAGCCGCTGCAATGAAAGACGATCGTTCCGGGCCCGACGGCTTTGGAGTTCTTCAGCTTATCAACACATGCCGTGATGGCATCATCTGGGACTGAGAGCATGAGAACGTCGGCTCGTCGCAGCTGCGCCCAGTCATCGATCGGGCGGCCGGCGCCGATGAAGCTCGTTGCGGCTCGTGCGCTTCCCGCACGTCGATTGAGCACGTCGCCGATAGTGAACACACTTTGTTGTCGCCAGACACGACATAGCGCCTTGCCCACCCTGCCGGCACCGATGACGGCGAGCTGCGGCATTTCGGGCGTCACTGCTGGCGTCGAACCTCCATCTTCGCGACGCGCACCGTCCGTGGCTGGCGCGCGTACCGGTGCCGCTGCGGCAACGCGCCGCCGGCGGCGGACCTGGCCGCCGGGATGTGGCGGCAGCGCGGCACCACACGCATCACTATACCGTGCGCCGGCGGCGAGACCGATCGCCCGCGCCGCTCGGACGGAGGTGTCGGCGGCATGCGGATTTCGGCATAAGGCGAAACCCGACAACGGCTTGCCGAGCCGACTCCCGATCACCGCCGAGCTGCGACCGAGACGGCAATGCCGCCCGACGCTGCGGCAGCTACTTATTACCCGATGCGTATCTTCCCTGCTACAACGCGCTGCGGAGCGTCGGCCGCACGCTGGCAAAAGGGCCCGTGAACGTACTATCCTCCAGTTTGCAATAGAAATATGTCCGCCTTTTGGGACCGAGGACCAGTGCCGGGGGACGGTGGCGCCGTTGTTTCCGGGGCGACCAGGCGAATGGAGAATCTCGTGAAAATCGGACTACTCGGAGCAGCCGCGCTCGCCGGCGTGCTGCTGGCAGGCTGCGATACGGCCGGCGACGTGCGCGAGCAGCACGCCTCCGTCGTGGCGTCGAAATGTTTCGATTGTCATAACGCAGTCGAACGGGCTGGCGACCTGAACCTCGAGGAGCACAGCCTCGATGCCGTCGCGTCCGATGCCGAGACATGGGAGCACGTTCTCAAGAAGCTGAAGGCCGGGCTGATGCCGCCGGCGGACGGCCCCGACCTCGAGCCGGAGACGCGCGCCGAGCTCGTCGCGTGGATCGAGAACGAGATCGATCGGCACGCGGAGCCGCACCTTCCGGCGCCGGGGCTGCACCGGATGAACCGCGCCGAGTACACGAACGCGATCCGCGATCTGCTCGGTCTCAAAGTAGATGCGGCGAGGTTCCTGCCGCCGGACGATTCCAGCCACGGCTTCGACAACATGGCCGGAACGCTGACGATGTCGCCGGCCCTGATGGAGGCATACCTGTCGGCCGCCGGCAAGATCAGCCGGCTCGCGATCGGCACGGAGACCGCGCCGACCTTGGCCGTGTTCGACGTGCCGCACGACACGTCGCAGAACCATCACGTCGAAGGGCTGCCGTTCGGCACCCGCGGCGGCATGCTGATCGAGCACGAGTTCCCGGCCGACGGCGAGTACGTCTTCACTGTCAAGGGCATGACGGGCTACTTCACGGCGGTTCTCGGCAACGTCAGAGGCGAGAAGCTCGAGGTCACGATCGACGGCGAGCGCGTCTACCTCTACGACTGGGATACGGAGATCGGCAACCAGGAAGGCAACGGCGGCCGCACGCCGCCGATCTCGATCAAGGCCGGCTTCCATAAGGTCGGCGTCACGTTCATCGCGACCAGCGATCTGCCGGATACCGGCTTGAACAAGTCGTTCGTCCGCACGATGAACTCGCCCGGATCGATCTCCGGATACACGTTCTATCCGCACGTCGGCCAGGTGTTCATCGAGGGGCCGTTCAACGCCGTTCCCGCGACGAGCACGCCGAGCCGGGACAAGATCTTCGAGTGCTATCCGGACAGCGCCGAGGACGAAGTGGAGTGCGCTCGCACGATCATCTCGACGCTCGTCACGAAAGGTTTTCGCCGCCCGGTGAAGGACGACGACGTCGCTGCGATGATGGAGTTCTTCGAGGTCGGCCGCGACGAGGGCGGTACGTTCGACTACGGCATCGAAGCGGTCGTGCAGCGCGTGCTCGCGGATCCCGAGTTCATTTACCGCGCCGAGCTCGAGCCCGCCGGTCTCGCGCCCGGCACGCCGTACCGGATCAGCGATCTCGAGCTCGCGTCCCGGCTGTCGTTCTTCCTGTGGAGCAGTATCCCGGACGAGGAGCTGATCCGACTCGGCGCCGAAGGCCGGCTGCATGAGCCGGAGATTCTCGCGCAGCAGGTGCAGCGGATGATCGCCGATCCGCGCTCGCAAGCGTTCATCGAGAACTTCACCGGGCAGTGGCTGAACGTACGCGGCATCCAGGCGAGCGAGCCGGTCGTCGAGCTGTTCCCGGATTTCGACAGCACGCTTCGCGAGTCCTTCCGCCGCGAGATCGAGCTCTTCTTCACGAGCGTGATTCGCGAAGACCGCAGCATCCTCGACTTGCTGACGGCCGATTACACCTTCGTCAACGAGCGGCTCGCGAAGCACTACGGAATCCCGGACGTTTACGGGTCGCAGTTCCGGCGCGTGCAGCTCGGTCCCGAGCTCGATGCGCGGCGCGGGCTGCTCGGCAAGGGTGCATTGCTGACGGTCACGTCCGAGGCTGCGCGCACGTCGCCGGTAAAGCGCGGGAAGTGGTTCCTCGAGACGTTCCTGAACGTCAGCCCGCCCGATCCGCCGCCCGGCGTCGAGACGGACCTGACGCCGGCCGAAGGCGCGGCGCCGACGTCGCTCAGAGCCCGGCTCGAGGCGCATCGCGCGAATCCGAACTGCGCGTCGTGCCACGTGATCTTCGAGCCGATGGGGCTCGCGATGGAGCATTTCGATGCGGTTGGCATGTGGCGTACCGAAGACGGCGGAAGCCCGATCGACCCGACCGGCTTCACGAACGACGGCACGCGTCTCGAAGGCATCCCGAGCTTGCGCGACCTCGTCGTCCGCAACGGGGATCTGTTCGCACAGGCCGTGACGGAAAAACTATTGACCTATGCCCTGGGCCGCGGAGTCGAGTACGAGGACATGCCGCTCGTCCGCTCGATTACCCGCGATGCCGCCAAGGATGACTATCGATTCTCGTCGCTGTTGATGGGAATCATCGAGAGCCCGGCGTTCACGATGAACATGAAGAGTGCTGAGAGTGGGGAGTGAGTAGCCATGTTTATAACTAAGAAGCACATATCGCGACGTACGCTGCTGAGAGGTGCGGGTGTCACGCTTGGACTTCCCCTGCTTGATGCGATGATTCCCGCAGCGACTGCCTTCGCGCAGACGGCTGCGGTGCCTCCGCGTCGCTTTTTTGGCGGCTTCGTCCCGCACGGCGCCGCTCCGGGGCACTGGGTCCCCGAGAAGGAAGGCCGACTGCCGGATCAGCTGCCGTTCATCTGGCAGCCCCTCGAGCCGTTTCGCGATCGGCTGACGATCCTGAGCGGTCTGCACGCGACGTCGTCCGAGCCGCCTCCGGGCGAGACGGGCGCCGACCACTGGGTCGCCGCGGCGTTCCTGTGCGCGGAGAAACCGAAGAAGACCGCCGGCGCCGACGTGCGGGCGGGCCATACGATCGATCAGGTCATCGCCGAGAAGATCGGCCGCGAGACGCTGCTGCCGTCGATCGAGATGTCGGTCGAGGATCCGGGCTCCGGGTCGAGCAACTGCGGTGAAGGCTACAGCTGCGTCTACACGAATACGATCTCGTGGGCGTCGCCGACGACGCCGCTGCCGATGGAGCTGAACCCGCAGGTCGTGTTCGAGCGCATGTTCGGCAGCGGCAGCACGCCCGAGCAGCGGATCGCGCGCCGCGAGCGCAACCAGAGCATCCTCGATTCGATCAACGGCAAGATCTCGAGCCTGCGCAAGGAGATCAGCGTCCCGGATCGCTCGCGTCTCGACAGCTTCACCGAGAACGTTCGCGAGATCGAGCGCCGGCTCGCGATCGCCGCGAGCGCGACGACGACGGCGCCCGAGGATTTCGACGTGCCGCCGGGCATTCCGCAATCGTTCGACGAGCACATCAAGCTGATGTTCGACCTGCTCGCGCTCGCGTGGCAGGCCGATATCACGCGCGTCGGGACGATGCTGTTCGCCCGCGATCTGACCGGCCGTCGCTATCCGGAGAGCGCCGCGCCGACGATGGGCTTCCACGGCGGGTCGCATCACGGCGAGGATCCGGCGACGATCGCCGAGTTCGCGAAGATCAACCAGTACCACGTCAAGATGCTCGCGTACTTTGCGGACAAGCTCGCGAGCACGGAGGAGGGCGACGGCACGTTGCTCGATCATTCGCTGATCCTGTACGGCAGCAACATGGGCAACCCGAATCAGCACCTGCATTACGACGTTCCGCACGTGATCCTCGGCGGGAACAACGGCAGGATGGCGGGTAATCGCCACTTGGCGTATCCGACCAAGACGGTGTCGACGGGCAACCTGCTGCTGAGCCTCCTCGACCAGTTCGATATCCATCGAGAGAGCTTCGGCGACAGCACCGGCCGGCTGGAGAACATCTAGCTGACGACGAGCGTGCCGGGTCGGCTGAGGTAGCAATGGAATGAAGCGACGAAGTCTTGCGGGAAGCCGCCGGATCTCGCGAGCCGGAGGCGTGGTCGCCGCGCTTCTGCTCGCGACCACGACCTGCGTGAACGCGTCCGAGGTCGCGGATGCGGCGATGCGCGGCGATACCGCGGCCGTGCAACGCCTGCTCGAGAGCGGCGCCAACGTGAACCAGCCCCAGGCGGATGGGGCGACCGCGCTCCAGTGGGCGGCGTATCACGGCGATGCAGAGCTCGTCAGGCTGTTGCTCGGCGCCGGCGCCGACCCGTCGCTCGCGAACCGTAACGGCTCGACGGCGATGTGGCTCGCCGCGAGCCGAGGCGACGCGGAGGTGCTCGAGGCGCTGCTCGACGGCGGCGCGGACGTCGACGAGCAGTTGCCGCTCGGGCGCCGGCCGCTGATGCTCGCCGCGCGCTCGGGCAGCGTCGATGCGGTTCGACTGCTGCTCGACCGCGGTGCGGATCCGAATGCTCACGAGGAGCAGCGGGGCACGACGGCGCTGATGCAGGCGGCCGATCAAGGCCATGCCGACGTGATCGAGGTACTCGCCGAATACGGCGCCGATGTCGCAGCGCGCTCGGCGCCGGTCGCCCGCGACGGCCGCACGGCCGCGCTCGGCAACTCGGAGGACCCGCGCAACGCCGTGCGCCGGCAAGTCCTGTCGATCCTGTGCGAGGAGGAGGAGCCGGACCTCGCCGCGCTTCTGAATCTCGTCAATCAGAGCACGGAGCAGGCGTGGATCACCCTGCGCGCGTCGAACGTCGAGCTGACGTCCGAGCTGATCTGCAGCAGAGTTCAGCGCGGTGCGCTCGGCTTCGCGACCGTCACGGACGGCAATACCGATGCGAGCGGCGCGGGCGTCGGCGGCGGTAATTTCCGTCGGCAGCAGCGCGAGCCCGACGGGGGCGAGCTGACGGCCCTCGTGTACGCGGCGCGCACCGGCTCGATCGAAGCCGCGCGCGCGCTGCTCGAGGCTGGTGCGGACGTGAATCAGGTCACGCGCTACGGGTGGAGCCCGCTGCTCGCGGCCACTCAGAACCGCAACTACCAGCTCGGCAAGTTTCTGATCGAGAACGGCGCCGACGTCAATCTGGCGAACAAGGGCGGTTGGACGCCTCTGTACCTCGCGACGGACAACCGCAACCTCGAGGGCGGCGACTACCCGACCCGCGCGCCGGATATGGATCACCTCGAGTTCATCAAGCTGCTGCTCGACGCCGGCGCCGATCCGAACGCGAGGATGATCGAGAGCACGGAGACGCGGACGGTCTTCACGAACCAGTGGCTCGACGAAGAGGGCGCGACCGCATTCCTGCGTGCATCCCAGTCGGGCGATCTCGAGCTGATGCGGCTGCTGCTCGAGTACGGCGCCGACCCGCATATCTACACGACGCTCGGCGTCACGCCGCTCGCGGTCGCGGCCGGGATCGGCTGGGTCGAAGGCATCACCAGCGAATGGTCGACGGAGCAGACGATCGAAGCGGTGAAGCTGCTGCTCGAGCTCGGCATCGATCCGAACTACCAGGCCGATACGGGGCGCGTCGCGCTGCACGGCGCAGCCCACAAGGGCGCGACGGAGGTCGTGCGCATCCTCGTCGCGGCCGGGGCCCGAATGGACATCCGCGATTTCGGCAACACGGACAATCGCGGCAGCCCCGAGCTTGCGGCCCGGACCTGGCTGCCGATCGATTACGCGGATGGCTTGGTCCGAGTCGGCGTGCAGTCGGCGATCCCGCACCCGGAGACGGCCGAGGTCCTGAGAGAGCTGATGCTCGAGGCGGGCCTCGAACCCCCGCCTGCCGGTCGGACGTTGGAGTCGATCTGTATCGTCGAGGTGTGCTCGGTCAACTACAACCCGATCGAGTACAACTGACGACCGGCGACCCCATCGAAGCGGCGAGTGAGCCGCGCGCGTGAACAGGCTCGGAGACCGGCGATGTCGAACCGTCGAATAACGCTTCACGCCGCGGCCGCGCTCGTCGCAGTGTCCGCTCCCGCTCTCGCGCTCGCTCAGGCGTCGGATGACGCGTCGCCTCGACGGCTATCGCGAGAGCTCGAGGCGTTGAACCCGCCCGTCCCCGAGGACATCGTCCTGCCGGACGAACGGCGCGTCCCGGCCGAGCGGAATGCCGCGGCGTACCAGGACCCGGCTTGGACCGCACCGCGAACGTCGTGGGGCCATCCGAGCCTCGAGGGCACGTGGGCGACCGACGATATGCGCGGCATCCCGTTCGACCGTCCGCCCGAGCTCGGCACGCAGGAGTTCCTGAGTGACGAGCAGTTCATCGAGCGGGCGAAGCGCCAGCAGGCCGGCCGGGACCATGCGGCCCACGTCGAGACGTTCCATCGTAACGAATGGGGCATACGCAGCTTCGGCTTCTCGTCGCTCGTCGTCGATCCGCCGAACGGCCGCTTGCCGGAGCTGACACAAGACGGGCGCGCGCGGGCCGAAGTCGCCGCGCGGCAGGGCACGTTCGGTCCGGGGCCATTCAATACGTTCGAGGATTTCTCACTGTACGACCGCTGCATCGCCCGCGGCTTGAGCGCCGGCATGAACGCGGTGCTGTACGGCAACGGCATTCTGATCACGCAGAGCCCGGACAGCGTCGCGATCACGTACGAGATGGTGCACGAGACGCGCTTGATTCGGCTCGACGACCGCCCGCATCTGCCGGACGACATCACGCAGTACACGGGCAACTCGCGCGGCTACTGGGACGGCGACACGCTCGTCGTCGAGACGCACGGCTTTAAGAATACGACGAGCGTCGCCGGCGGCGTGCCGAATAGCGCGGCCATGCGAACGGTCGAGCGTATTCGGCGGGTCGACCCGGAGATGATCGAGTACCGAATCACCGTCGACGATCCCGAGACGTTCACCGCGCCGTTCACCGTGCGTGCGATGTGGACGACGCAGCCGAACTACGAGGTCTACGAGTACTCCTGTCACGAAGGCAATACCGCGGTTGGCGTGAGCCTGAGCGGAGAGCGGGCGTACGAGCGCGAGGTCGCGGAGGCCATCGCGAACGGGCGGCCGATTCCCCGCCGTGCGACGATGGTCGAGGTCTACGACGCGCCTCCGGAAGGCACGAAAGTCTTCGATATCAACAAGGGCGAGTGACGGCCCTCCCCGCGAATCGAGATCAGAAAAAAGCGAACGCCCTGATCCGCGAAGCGGACCAGGGCGCTGCGGCGTGATTCGCCGGATGGCCTCGTCTACTTGAGACCGGCGTCCGAGCGATAGACGGTCCGGACCTTCTCGTACAGCGGCGCCGGCATGACCGTCGCGCGGATCTTGAACGGCACGTGCTCCTCGACCTGTACCTTCGACGACGGCTTGTCCTCGCTCCAGACGATCGTGACCTCGGTGCCCGGCTCAGCGAGCTCGGCGTCGACGGTGCCGAGCGACAGGATCGCGCGCTCGTTCGCCGAGTAGCCCGTCCACGTCGAGAGCCCGACCACCTTGCCGTTCGCTTCGACCCGGTCCGCATGGAACGTGTCGTAGAGCGACATCGGCAAGTTGATGAACTTCGCGCCGGGCCCTTTATGGAACATCGATCCGTACGCGGCTGCGGTGTCGTCACCGTTCCATACGAACGTGACCTTTTTACGCCGGTTCGCCGTGCCGTCTGCCGCCATCCGCTCGAGCGCTTCGCGGCCGATGAAGTCGTGGTCGAAGCCGATCAGGCGGCCGTAGTCGAGCTCGTACGGCGTGAAGTAGTAGTCCTCGATGTTGTCCGAGTAGAAGCTGCCGCCGAGCGGGGCGGTCGCTTCGTACGAGCTCTCGGTCAGCCACTCGCGGTACGGCTTCATCTTCTCGCCGGAATAGATCGCCGGAAGCGGCCGCGGAAGCCAGCCGGACTCGAGCGCGTTCGTGTGGTAGGCGCGGCCGCCGACCTGGACCAGGCCGTGCTTCTTTCCGGCTTCGAGCAGTGCGCTATGCACGGCGTCGTTGTCTTCCCACGGGCCCCACATCTCGAGGCCGGGCTCGCCGGCCATGCCGTGGCGAAGCGCGCGGACCTCTTTGCCGGCGATCTTCAAGCGCGTCATATGGAAGAAGCGCAGCTTCGGCGGCTCCTCGCCGGTCGCCTCGCGGATGACGTCCATCGCGCCGGGCCCTTGAACCTGATAGCGGTACAGGACCGGATCGCCCTGACGGTAGAGCGAGTTGTCGTCTCGCCAGATCCGTACGTCGTATCCGCCGGTCGCGGCGTGGTAGTGCAGCCAGTTGATCGACGGCGGAATGCCGACCGCTTGGAACTCGTCCTCCTCGAGATGGAACAGAATGTTGTCCCCGATCACGTAGCCGTCGTAGTTCACGGCGACGAATTGCTTCGCCATGTCGACCGGGAACTTCGCGACGCTGTTCACGGCGAGATCGCTGATCAGCTTGAGCGCATCCGGGCCTTTGATGTTCAGATCGGCCATGTGATGCGACTGGTCGTACAGCACCGCGGTGCGGCGCCACGCGAGCTGCTCGTCGCGCCAGTTCGTGAACTCCTGCACGACGCGCGGAACGACGGCCGGCGGCGTCTTCGATTCCCACAGCAGTTTGACGGGGCTGCCGGCTTCCCGGATTGCCTCTTCGAGACTCTTCATTAGCTACATACGCTCCATTCGCCGCGGTACCTTCCTTGGCGTTCTAATGTCTGATCTGCGTGCTGACCTCTGACAGCTCGGTGTCGGTGCAGGCGCCTCGCTCGGGGATGATCGTCGGCCTGTCCGACAGCTGCAGCACGCGCGGGTGCATGACCCAGGGCTCGACGAGCACCTCCGGGTCCTCGACGGTCACCTCGTAAAGCATCTCATTGCCCGTTCGCGTGAATCGCTCGGTCACGCGCATCTCCGTCGAGTGGAAGAAGCCGCCGCGCCCGAGCCACGTCTCGTCGGTGAAGCCGATCGAGTCGAGAACGAGCGTGTCGCCTTCCCAGCGAGCGACGGTGCGCCCCATGTAAGAGTACGCGTACTTGTCGTCCTCGGTGTGCGGCGGACCGTCGAGCACGATCATGCGGAAGTCGGGATAGCCGCCGCCGCCGTCGACGCCGCCGCGGTAGAACATCGTGATGTCCTGCTCCGTCTGAAAGATTCGGACGGGCGGACCGTGCCGAGGAATCCCGAGCGGAAGGCACGTCATCACCGGATCATACTTGTTCGTCCACATGTCGAGCTCCTGGACTCTGTCCCAGAGCTCGGGCTTGTAGAGCGGCTTGTTGTTGTCGAGCCGCGGCGGCGCCATGAACACCCAATCCGCGCTCTGATTCGTCCACTCCATGCAGCTCTGTTGGAACGGCGTGCAGCGCCGGAACATCCCGCCGGGAACGCTCCTCGGCCCGCCGGACACCACCCGCCAGGACCCGGTCAGATCGGGCTTGCCGTTCGGCATGCGCGGCGTTTCGGCTTCGGCTGCCCGCGGGTCGGGCCCGCCGCCGAATTGCGCCTGCGACGTCGTGACGATCAACGCGAGGAGCGCGCCCGCGACTGCCGCGAGGTGCGTCCTGACGACCTGCTGTCTTCTCATGAAACGAGCTCCTCCCCACGAGCGGACCGGCGCCGGGCCTCGGCCGGTCGAAACGCGTCACTCAGTTCTTCGCCGTGCCTGCCGCGCGCACGCTTTCCGGTACCGGCACGACGACGTATACCTGGCCGATCTCGGTCAGGGTCGTCGTGAGATCGCGGACGACCTCGCCGTTGCGCCGCTCGACGATCGTGCCGGCATACAAGGCTTCGATTCGATGCAGGGGATTGTTGAAGTCCTGGAAGTCGCCGTACACGAACTCGGTGGTGTCCGCGCCGTAGGCGACGACGACCCGCTCCGGCAGGAAGCCCTCGTCGAGCATGGCGGTCGCGGTCGCGCCGGGCAGGCCCGGAATGGGATACGTGACGACGGCGCGCTCGCCTTCCCAAGTCAGGGTTGCCGTGCCTTTCACTCCGGCGGCGGCCTGACGGTCGAGCAGCACGGCCGGGTTCTGTGCGAACGACTCCGCGAGCGGCACGCCCGCGGCCGCGGCGATCGCCGCCTTCGGCGCACCATGCGGGCTCGCCCACAAGCGAATGATCCGCTCCTCGAGCGTTTCAGGCCGCGGCGTCGCGGTGCCTTCGCCGGGAACGAGCTCGGCGCCGGGAATGTCCTCGTCCCACGCGTAGTCGCCGCTCAGCGTCTCGATGTTCGCGTAGGTCTCGCCGTCAGGTCGAGTGCATTCGATCTGCGTGCGATAGCCCGGCGTCTGGTAGTTCGCGCTGATCCGATACTTCGTCAACGTGCACGGCTCGCCGTCGACTTGGATCGTGCCTTCGGCCTGGTACTCGAGCGTGCCGATCAGCTCGGACTCCGCCTGGCCCCGCAGCATGCCCATGTGCCACGCCCAGTTGAACAGGACGGCCGTGAGGTCGGTCGCGCCGGGCTCCGGCGTATACAGCGGCTCGCCGCCTCCGAAGCCTTGCGCCGCAGCCGGCGACGCGGTGCATATCGCGACGGCGACAGCGACCGCTGATGCCGCAACACATCGTGGAAAGGACATCAGCACCCCCTGCGCCGCGATCGTTTTTCCGAGCTTCAGTCGATCTCGAGATCGAACTCGCGCTCGGCGAGCTCGAGTCGTCTGATGAATCCCGCCGGATTGCCGTTACGCGCCGGGAGGATCGTGACCTTCAGGAACTCTCCGGGCTTGATCGAGTCCCGGTTCACGCCCGCGCGGCTCAGCACGTTCGTCGACGCGGTCGTGAGCACCCATTGCGTGGTCGTGCCGTCTGCGTTCGCCACGGCGAGCTCGAGGTTCGAGTGCGGATTCCTGAAGTTCAGCTTCGTGAGCTGCCCTTCGAGGACCACCTCCGTGTTGAGGTCGTAGATGCTCGCGACGGCATGATGAGCGTGCAGCTCGGTCCCGGTGAGCAGGACTCCCCCCAATGCGACCAACCGAATAGCCCATCTGCCCATGGCCCAATCCCCCGGTGTTGCGGTTGCGCGATCCGATCCTAGCAATGCGCCGGTGGGGCGGCAAGCACTCGCTGCGGCGCTGCCGCCGGCCTCGGCGGGCTCGTGCGCCTCGTATCGCTCGCGGCGAGGTCTCGGACGGTGTTGACAATTCTTGACGGTGACGTCCCGCTCCCGGGACTTCCGAAAAGCGCATTGCGAGCGGTGCGCGGCGTGCTCGCGGTCCGCGAATTCGGTTAGGATCGCTACTACGAACGAAGCGAGGGCGGGGGGTGCCGATGCTATTCAATGGCTCGCTGATCATTCGCGCGTGCACATTCTTCACATGTGTCGCGTGCTTTCTTTGTCCGCTGCTTGCGCGCGCGCAGTCGGCCGAATGCGTGCCGTTGAGCGAGCAGTATCCCGATCTCGGCACGTCGCAGAGCATTTCCGCTCGGCGCGAGTTCACGACCGTCTGGGGCTCGTTCGAGCTGCCCGGCGGGCCGTGCGGATACGCGTCGGCCGAAGAGCACTACAACGCGCTGCTCGAGGATGCGAAGCGCCGCGGCGGGCCCACGCGGCACACGCTGACGAGCCTTCCGGACTGGAGCGGTCACTGGGGCACGGAGAACAGCACCGGGGAGCTCGCGATCGTCGGCCTGAACTCGACGACGGAGGGGATGGCCGCGAGGCTTAAGCCCGAGGCGCGCGAGCAGTTCCTGTTCGATGCGCGGATGTGGCGCGAGGAGCATGCGATCGATCCGATCTCGTTCTGCCTGCCGCCGAACTTCCCGCGCTGGTTCACCGAGTACGGCTATCGCGAGCATTTCCTGACGCCCGATAAGGCGCTGCTCGGCAGCGAGATGGTGAACGAGTTCCGGCGCGTCTTCACCGACGGCCGCCCGCACCCGTCCGAGGAATGGCTGACCCACGAATGGCTCGGCTATTCGATCGGTTTCTGGGACGAGGACGTGCTCGTGATCTGGACGAAGGGCATCAAGGAAGGGATTCTGCAGCGCAACATGCCGCGCCAGACGAACCAGATGGAGGTGATCGAGCGCTGGAAGAAGGTCAATCCCGTCGAGGCCGGCGTGGATATTCAGCCGAATACGCTCGGCGCGGAGTTCATCCCGGAGGAGCGCCTCGAGATCGAGGTGACGATGTATGATCCGACGTTCGTCGAGCCGTGGCACACGGTCGTCGCGTTCTACAAGGAAGACGATCGGAGCGACGAAGCAAAGGAACGGGTCTGGCCGCATCAGTGGGATTGCGTCGAGGGCTCGCAGTGGTACATCACCGACGAGGGCGTCGTCACGCAGTACGCCCCGGGCGAGAAGCCTGACATCACGAATCCCGACTTCTGGTTCGACGAGAGCCGTGTGCACCGTTGAGGGCGTAATGCATATGCTAAAGAACAGGCTTATCGGCTGCGCGGCGTCCGTGCTCGCGCTTGTCGCGATCCCGGCCGCGGCCCATCACTCGGCCGCGATGTTCGACGACAAGGTCGTGGTCACTTTGGAAGGCACCGTCACGCACTTCGATTACGTGAATCCGCACTCGTGGCTGTACATCAACGTCGAGAGCGAAGACGGGACCGTGACCGAATGGGGCTTCGAGCTCGATGCGCCGCCGCGGCTGCGCCGCCTCGGCATATCGCCGAATTTCTGGCGGGAAGGGGACCGCGTCACGGTCGCTGCACGTCCGCTGAAGGACGGACGCCCCGCGGGGCTCCTCGTCGGCGCGATCGCCGAGGACGGCCGCACGTTCGGCAACACCGCAGCGATCGAGACCGCCGAGTGAGCGAGCGCGCGGCGCGGTAGACAGGTCGGGGACATGCGACCCTACTCGGTAAACGAGCTGAACGACGTCGCCGCATACATCGTCGACGTGCTCGCGCGACGAGCGTCCGGCGCGTTTCGAACATCGAATAGGAAGTGCACATGCTGCGATTGAGTCTGCTGCTCGGCACGCTCGTTTTCGCCGGCGTCGCGGCCGGCCAGGGCGTCACCGACTCTCCGCTCTACGTCGGCGAGTTTCACTGCGAAACGACGCCGCCGCTGCGCGATTCGAGCCCGCACCGTTGGATCGGCTGGGGACCGACGGTCACGAATACGCGGTTCCAGAGCGAGGAGGCCGGCGGCATCACCGCCGATGACGTTCCGAACCTCACGCTCGCGTGGGCGTACGGCTTGCCGCAAGAGCAGCAGGCCCGCGGGCAGCCGTCCGTGATCGGCGGCCGCCTGTTCGTCGGGTCGCAGGCGGGCGCGGTGTATGCGCTCGATGCGAAGACAGGCTGCACGCACTGGCAGTTCTTTCCGGAGGCCGGGCTGCGCAGCGCGACGTCCGTCGGACCGCATCGCTTCGCGGACGGCCGCGACGGCTATGCCGTCTATTTCGTCGACTCCCAGGGTTGGGTCTACGCCCTCGACGCGGATTCCGGTGAGGAGATCTGGCGCACGCGCGTCGAGGATCATCCGAGCGTGCGAGGCACCGGCGCGTTGACGCTCTATGAAGGCCGGCTGTACGTGCCGATGACCGGCATCAACGAAGCGATGACCGGCGCGAGCCCGGAGTACGCGTGCTGCACGTTCCGCGGCAGCCTGACGGCCGTCGACGCCGCGACCGGCGACATCGTCTGGAAGACGTACACGCTGCCGGAGCCGAAGCGCCGCGGGACGAGCAGCGCCGGGGCGCCGCTTTGGGGGCCGGCGGGCGTCGGGATCTGGAACGCGCCGACGATCGACGCGAAGCGCGGCTTGATCTACTCCGGCACCGGGCCCGCATACGCGGACGACGGCGCGACGCCGGCAACGACGGACGCGGTCGTCGCGTTCGACCTCGAGACCGGCGAGATCCGCTGGACAAACCAGTTCACGCGCGACGTCTGGCTTCTCGGCTGCGACGAGAACGGCGACGAGAATCCGAATTGCCCGACGGAGCAGGGGCCCGATCTCGACTTCTCCGCATCGCCGATCCTGACGACGACGTCCGACGGGCGCGACGTGATCGTGATCCCGCAGAAGTCCGGCATGGTGTATGCGCTCGATCCGGACGACGGCGGCAAGACGCTATGGAGCTATCGCGCGGGGCCCGGCGGACCGGTCGGCGGCGTCTGGGGCAGCGCGGTCGACGGCGACCGCATGTACGTTGCGGTCGGCGGCTTCAACAACGAAGAGACGGGCGGCATCCACGCGATCGACATCAAGACCGGCGAGCGCCTGTGGTACACGCCGCCGCAGCCGCTGCTGTGCTCGCCGCCGGGGCCGCGCTGCAGCGCGACGCAGGCGGCGGCCGTCACCGCGGTGCCGGGCGCCGTGTTCTCAGGGTCCGCGGACGGGGGCTTGCGCGCATACTCCGCCGAGACCGGCGAGGTCATCTGGACGTTCGACGCGAATCGCAGCTTCGAGACGGTCAACGGCGTCCCGGCGAACGGCGCGTCGTTCGACGGGCCGGGGCCCGTCGTCGCGGGCGGCATGCTGTATGTGCTGTCCGGAGACGCCGGTTTCGTCGGCCGCCCCGGCAACGTGCTGCTCGCGTTCAGAGTCGGCGACTGACGTTTAGCGCGCGCCGCGCACCCGTCGACGCGCGCCGCGCACCCGTCGACGCGCGCCGCGCATCCGTCGACGCGCGTCGCGCACCCGTCACTCGCAGACGAAGCTCGCGGCCGCTTCGACGTCGCCGCTGCCCGAATAGCGGGCGACCTTCGGCCATTCGCAGAGCGGCCGCGAGCGCTCCGGGCTCCAATCCGCCGGCCGCTCCGGGTTCTCGGCCCGGGCGGTCGCGACGACGTTCTCCGGCGGCCGCTCGTGCTCGACCCAGTCGACGAGCGCGCTGAACAGATCGAACCGGTCGGTCGCCGGGCCGCCGCCGCAATGCGCCATGCCGGGGATCGCGTAGAAGCGCGCGAAGCTGTCGACGTCGCCGCCGTTGTTCGCGGCGAGCTGCTCGAACCAGGCGACCGTCGATTCGATCGAGAACGCGCCGTCGCTCGCGCCGTGGAACACGATGACCTTGCCGCCCGCGCTTTGAAGCTCCGCGAGCTTCGGCTCGCGCCAGTCGGTCGGCGCCATGAAGTCCATCGCCGCGACCGGATACTCGTCGGTCGTCGCGAAGATCTTCGCCGCGTCGCGATCGAAATCGAACGCGCGCAGATACTCGAGCAGGCCGTTCGCGGTGCCGTCGAGCAGGGTCGGCGGCGTCGTGAAGATCTGCGCGAGCGAGCCCGCGCCGAGGGTCGCGATCAGCGGCAGGCCGTCGAGCCCCGGGATCGCGCTCTCGAGCTTCCAGGTTCGCCAGTCGTTCGACGCGAGGCCCGCGTCGTACCACCACGAGGCATAGAGGGGGCGGCCGTCGCTCGACGTCGGACCGGCAAACGCGCGCTCGAGCGCGTCGACTTGCGCACGATCGAGGCAGTTGTCGTCGCCGTCCGCCGCGCACACGAGCTTCGACGGCTCGAACGTTTCCTGACATGCAGCGAGCGCGCCGACGATGCCGTCGGCCACACCGTCTAGTGCGTCGCACTGCTCGAGCACGGCGTCCGCGACGAGCCGCATATCGTCATGAGAGAACGCGCTGCGGACGTCGCCGTTCACGCGCTCGAAGCTCTGCACGTCCCACGCATGCTGCACGCCGACCTTCGGCAGGTCGTGCCCGGGCGCGCCGGCCAGGAACCCGTCGAACTCGTCCGCGAGCCGCGTTGCGCCGACGAGCGCGTGACGGCCGCCGTTCGAGCAGCCGACCATGTACGAGAACTCCGGGCGGCGGCCGTAGTACGCCTCGATGATGTCCTTCGCGATCGGCGTGAGCGTGACGTTCGCCGCGTAGCCGTAATCGAGCCGCGCCTGATGGTCGAGCCCGAACAGATTGCCGCCGACGAGGCCCGCGTCCGGGTTCGCCTGGCCATCGTGCCCGGAGTCCGTGCTCAGCACCGCGTAGCCGCGTGTGAGCGCATTATCCCGCTGATTCCCTTGCAGGTTTCCGTAGGCCGGCACGATCGAGCCGTCGTTACCGCCGTTCAGCTGATGGAAGTAGCGGCCGTTCCAGCTCTCCGGGAGCCGCATCTCGAAGCCGATCGCGTACGGCTTCCCGTCCTGTCCCGTCCGCTCGTTGACGGCGCCGCGGATTGCGCAGTGCGGCGGCGCGCGCTCGTCGTCGCGTACCTCGACGGCCGACAGGAAACGCGTAGCGGGCAGAGCGAGACTCGCGAACGCATCGACGTCGCAAGCCGGCGCGGGCGGCGTCTGCGCGAGCGCGGCGCCGAACGGGACGGCGAATGCGCCGATCGCGCCGGCGACGGCGGTCCGGACACTGGAACGAACGCGTGCGGTCATCGACTCCCCCTTCAATCGATCGCGGTGTGGCGTTCCGCCGATTCTAATCCGTAACGGCCGTATCGGTCCGGCGCGTCTCGGCCGGCACTGTGCCTCGCCGCCGTCTCGGGCTCCGTGTACGCGTGCGGCGTGCGATACTGCGCGGCCCGATGCTCACCCTGAACGACATCACTCTGCGCCGCGGGCCGCGCGTGCTGATTCGCGGCCTGACGCTCGCCGTGCATCCCGGCTGGCGCGTCGGCGTGGTCGGCAGGAACGGCACCGGGAAGTCGAGCCTGTTCGCGCTGATCCTCGGCGAGCTCGCGCAGGACGAAGGCGACGTGCTGATTCCGCGCGGCGCGTCGATCGCGTCGGTCGCGCAGGAAACGCCGGCGACGGACCGAACCGCTCTCGATTACGTGCTCGACGGCGATGCGGAGCTGCGCGACGTCGAGCGCGCGCTCGCGCGCGCCGAGGCCGCCGGAGATGCGGCGGGCATCGCGCGCGCGCACGAGCGGCTCGGCGAGATCGACGGTTACGCCGCGCCCGCGCGCGCGGGATCGATGCTGTTCGGGCTCGGCTTCTCGAGCGATGCTCAGGCGAGGCCGGTCGCCGACTTCTCGGGCGGCTGGCGCATGCGGCTGAACCTCGCGCGCGCGTTGATGCAGCGCTCCGATCTGCTGCTGCTCGACGAGCCGACGAACCACCTCGACCTCGACGCGGTGCTATGGCTGCAGCGGACGCTCGCCGAGTATCGCGGCACGTTGCTCGTGATCTCGCACGATCGCGATTTCCTCGACGCGACGACGACGCATACGCTGCATCTCGGCGGCGGCGACGCGCGGCTCTATACCGGCAATTACTCGAGCTTCGAGGTGCAGCGCGCCGCGCAGCTCGCGACGCAGACGGCCGCTTACGAGGCGCAGCAGCGCCGCATCGCGCACCTGCAGAGCTTCGTCGACCGCTTCCGCGCGAAGGCCAGCAAGGCGCGCCAGGCACAGGCGCGGCTGAAGATGATCGAGCGGATGCCGAAGATCGCGCCGGTGCATGCGGATGCCGGCTTCGACTTCGAGTTCCGCGTGCCGCGGCGGCTCCCGGATCCGTTGATTCGACTCGACGCGGTCACGGTCGGCTACGCCGGCCGGCCGGTGCTGCGGGGGATCGACCTCAGCATTTCGCCGGGCCAGCGTATTGGGCTTCTCGGCCCGAACGGCGCCGGCAAGTCGACGTTGATCAAGCTGCTTGCCGGCGAGCTCGAGCCGATCGACGGCGAGGTGCTCGCGAGCCCGCACGTCGCGGTCGGGTATTTCGCGCAGCATCAGATCGACGCGCTGGAGCTCGCGGCGTCGCCGATCGAGCATCTTCTCGCCATCGATCCGAAGCTCGGCGAGCAGGATGCGCGAAATTATCTCGGCGGCTTCGCGTTTCGCGGCGACCGGGTATTCGAGCCGGTACGCCAATTCTCGGGCGGCGAGCGGGCGCGGCTCGCGCTCGCGACGATCGTCTACCGCGAGCCGAACCTGCTGCTGCTCGACGAGCCGACGAACCACCTCGATCTCGAGATGCGGCATGCGCTCGAGGTCGCGCTGCAGGCCTACGAAGGGGCGGTCGTGACCGTTTCCCACGATCGGCATCTGATTCGCTCGACCTGCGACGAGTTGTGGCGGGTCGCGGACGGATCGGTCGCGCCGTTCGACGGCGACCTCGACGACTACGCGCGCTGGCTCGCCGCGCAGCAGGCGAAGGCCGCGCCGATGCCGGCCGCGACCGCAGGAACGCAGACACGGACGCGCAGCGACGACCGTGCCGAACGGAGCGCGGCGGCGGATCGTGAGCGACGGCGGGAGGCCGCGGACCGACGCGCACGCGAGAAACCGTATCGCGATCGATTGCGCGCGCTCGAGCGCGAGATCGACGAGCAGAATCGTCGGCTCGCGGAGATCGAGCAGTGCCTTGCCGATCCGCAAATTTATACGTCCGGCAGCGCCGAGCGCGTCGCGGAGCTCGCGAAGGAGCAGTCCGAGCGCAAGCGCCGGCTCGAGCAGGCCGAGGAGGAATGGCTCGAGACGGCCGCAATGCTCGAAGGTCAGGTCGAGAGCTGACGGCAGGAGCCGCAAGCGCCGCTTCGCGCGTGCCCGGCGACTGTATCGGCTCGCTTCGGGGTTGACCTTCCCACGGGGGAAAGCGCTACGGTTCGTCCAACGCGGCCCGGACAGCGAATGACACACGAGCGCATCAGCCAGTATCCGATCGACGGCTTTCCGAGGAGACGCTTCCTGCAGGGGCTCGCCGCGGGCGGCGTGCTCGCCGGCGTGGCGTGGATGCCCCGCCCGTCGTTCGGGGACAGCGCGAGCCTCGCGCCGTCCGTCGGTCCCGTCGGCGAGCTCACGATCGACACTCATCCCGCAAGCTTCACCGGCGCGCGCGGCACCGCGGTGCTCGTCAACGGCGTTTTGCCCGGCCCGCTGCTGCGCTGGCGCGAAGGCGATACCGTCGCGCTGCGCGTGCACAACCGGATGCACGAGACGACGTCAATCCACTGGCACGGCATCCTGCTGCCGGCCAACATGGACGGGGTGCCCGGTTTGAGCTTCGCCGGCATCCCGCCCGGCGGCTCGTACCTCTATCGGTTTCCGGTACGGCAGAACGGCACCTATTGGTACCACGCCCATTCAGGCTTCCAGGAGCAGCTCGGGCTCTACGGTCCGCTGATCATCGATCCGCTCGCGCCCGAGCCGTTCGCGTACGAGCGCGAGCATGTCGTGATGCTGTCGGACTGGACCGATCGCGATCCGTTTGCGCTCTACAAGCTGCTGAAGAAGCAGTCGCATTACTTCAACTTCAACGGACCGACGCTCGCGGATCTGATCGCGCAATCGCGCGAGCAGGGTCTCGGCGCGGCGCTGCGCGAGCGGCTCGGCTGGGCGCGAATGAGGATGTCGCCGGGCGATCTGGCGGACGTCGGCGGATACGCCTCCGGCTACACATACCTGATGAACGGCACGACCCCGGCTGGAAACTGGACCGGCATGTACCGGCCCGGCGAGCGGGTGCGGCTGCGCTTCATCAACGGCTCGGCGATGACGTACTTCGACGTGCGCATTCCCGGGCTCGAGATGACCGTGGTTGCGGCGGACGGGCAGAACGTGCATCCGGTCACGATCGACGAGTTCCGGATCGGCGCGGCCGAGACGCTCGACGTGATCGTTCGGCCGCACGGCGCCGACGCGTTCACGATCTTCGCGCAATCGATGGATCGCTCGGGCTATGCCCGCGGCACGCTCGCCGTGCGGCCGGGGCTCGACGCGCCCGTGCCGGAGCTCGATCGAATCGTGTTCCTCAGCATGGCGGACGTCGGCCATGCGCACGGGGGCCATGCCGCCGCTGCTCGCCGCCCGGACGACGGTCACGCTGCGCACGACGTTCGGGCTGCGCATGACGGTCATGACGCACACGACGTTCAGGCTGCGCACGAAGGTCATGACGCGCACGACGTTCAGACGGCGCAGGGCGGCGCCCACGACGTTCATGGCGCCGTGGATGGCGACGATCCGACGCCGCCGCAAACGCATCCGCCGTCGGAGCGGCGCAATCCCGGGGTCGATATGCAGACCTCGGCGCCGTCTGCGCGTCTCGACGATCCCGGCGTCGGGCTGCGACGGAACGGGCGCCGCGTCCTCACGTATGCGGATCTGCGCACGCTCGGCGGCGACCCGGACGGCCGCGAGCCCGGCCGCACGATCGAGGTGCACCTGACGGGCCACATGGAGCGCTACCTGTGGTCGTTCGACGGCGTGCCGTTCTCGAAGGCCGAGCCGCTGCCGCTGCGTTACGGAGAGCGTGTGCGCTTCGTGCTCGTGAACGACACGATGATGGAGCATCCGATCCATCTGCACGGGATGTGGAGCGACATCGAGGACGACGGCGGGCGCTTCCTGGTCCGCAAGCATACGGTCAGCATGCCGCCCGGGACGCGTCGTGCTTACCGGGTAACGGCGGACGCGCTCGGCCGCTGGGCCTATCACTGCCATCTGCTTTACCACATGGAAGCGGGCATGTTCCGCGAGGTGCGCGTCGATGTGTGATGCCGAGCGCGGATGCGGCGTCGGCCCGCGCGGCGCGATGCTCGCTGCGGCCGCGTGGCTCGCGCTCGGCGCCGCGGATGCGCGCGCGCAGGCGCACGATACGCAGCACGAGCACTCGCACGCCGAGCCCGCGCCCGATGCCGGATACGTCGTTCCGCCGATCTCGGCCGAGGATCGTGCGGCGGCATTTCCCGAGACCGGTCCGATGCCGGCTCATGGAATGCTCGAGGATCCGCTGAACGCGTTCGTGCTGCTCGACCGGCTCGAGCTCGCGGAAGCGCACGGCGCGGAGCGGCTCGAATGGGACGTCTCGGCGTGGTTCGGGCGAAGTCTCAGGCGTCTGTGGCTGCGCAGCGAGGGCGAGCGCCACGGCGGTACGACGCGGCGCGCGGACGTCGAGATCCTCGGCGGCATCGCGGTCGCACGATGGTGGGACGTCGTCGGCGGCGTCAGGCGCGACTTCGAGCCCGGCCCGGGCCGGACATGGGCGGCGTTCGGCGTGCAAGGCCTCGCACCGTACGGCTTCGAGGTCGAGGCGACGGCGTATTTCGCCGAAGGCGGCAGGTCGGCCGCGCGCGTCGAGGCCGCTCACGAGCTGCCGATCACGCCGCGGCTGATCGTCGAGCCGTCGCTCGAGCTCGACTGGCACGGAGCGTCGGATCGCGAGCGCGGCATCGGGCGCGGGCTGTCGCGCGGCGAAGTTGCGCTCCGGGTTCGCTACGAGATCCGGAGGGAGATCGCGCCGTATCTCGGCATCGTGCGCGAGATGAGCTTCGGCGAGACCGAGAAGCTCGAGCGTGCGGCGAATCGCGATCCGAACGATACGATGCTCGTCGCCGGCATTCGGCTCTGGTTTTGATTCGTTCCTGATTTCGTCTCTGATCTTCGTCCTGCTCGTCCAGCACATCGCCGACGCGGCGTGCACATGGGTGCGTTACGGATTCTGCGGCACCGACGCGCGCGCTTATGCTGGACCGTATGAGCCTCGAAGCGACGAGCGACCTGTGGTGGAAGAATGCGATCGTCTACTGCGTCGACGTGCAGTCGTTCCTCGACAGCACCGGCGACGGCGTCGGCGACCTCGACGGCCTCACGCAACGTATCGATTATCTCGCCGGTATCGGCGTGACGTGCCTCTGGCTGATGCCGATCTATCCGTCGCCGGAGCGGGACTTCGGCTACGACGTCGCGGACTACTACGGCGTCGCGGCGAAATACGGCACGCTCGGTGATCTCGTCGAGCTCGTCAGGACGGCCCGCGAGCGCGGGATCCGGTTGATCGCGGACCTCGTGATCAATCACACGTCGACGGATCATCCGTGGTTCCAGGCCGCGCGCCGGAGCCGCGGATCGGTGTATCACGACTTCTATGTCTGGGCGGACGAGAAGCCCGAGAACGCGGACGAGGGCGTGATCTTTCCAGGGAAGCAGCGGAGCATCTGGTCGTACGATGAATCCGCGAAGCGCTGGTACATGCACCGCTTCATGCCCCATCAGCCCGACCTCAACATCAACAATCCGCTCGTCAGGAACGAGATACACAAGGTTATCGGGTTCTGGCTCGCGCTCGGTCTGTCCGGCTTTCGCGTCGACGCGGTGCCGTTCGTGATCGAGCAGGTCGGCGCAGACAATCCTGCTGTCGCCGATCCGCACGATTACCTGCGCGATATCCGCGGCTTCGCGCAGCGACGCTGCGGCGACTCGATGCTGCTCGCAGAGGCGAACGAGCCGCTCGACAGGCTCGCAGCCTTCTTCGGCGAGCATGGCGAGCAGATGAACATGCTGTTCAGCTTCTACACCAACCAGGCGCTGATGCTGTCGTTCGTGCGCGGCAGCGCGCGGCCGCTGAAAGACGCGCTGCGCGCACTGCCGGCGATTCCGCCCGAAGCGCAATGGGCGAACTTCATCAAGAAGCACGACGAGGCCACGCTCGACAAGCTGACCGACGCGGAGCGCGACGAGGTGTTCGCCGCATTCGCGCCCGACGAGTCGATGCGGATCTTCGGGCGGGGCATCCGGCGGCGCTTTCCGAGCATGGTCGACGGGGACCGGCGCCGGCTCGAGCTCGCGTACAGCCTGCTGTTCAGCTTGCCGGGCACGCCCGTGCTGTTCTACGGCGAGGAAATCGGGCTCGGCGACGATCCGGAGCTCGAAGGGCGGGAGGCCGTGCGCTTACCGATGCAGTGGTCGGATGCCGCGGCCGGCGGCTTCAGCGTCGCGCCGGAGGCCGAGATGCCGCGCAAGCCGGTCAGGCAAGGGCCGTTCGGCTATGCAGAGCTCAACGTCGAGCGGCAGCGCGACGATCCCGAATCGCTGCTGAACTGGATGGAGCGCGCGATTCGAGTGCGCAAGGAATGGCCGGAGCTCGGCTGGGGCGATTGGCAAGTGCTCGCTACCGACGACGACGGCGTGATGGTCCACGTCGCGACGTGGGACGGCGCGAGCGCGCTCGCCGTGCACAACTTCGCGGACCGAACCGCGAGCGTGACGATCACGCCGCCGGACGATGCGCTTCGATGGCGGCAAATCTTCGGCCCGCCGGGCGCCGAGCCTGCGCGGATCCGCGGCGGGCGTTTCCACATCGAGCTTCCGCCTTACGGCTATCGCTGGTTCGGACGCAAAGACGGGGTATGAGACGCCGCCGCAGCGCGAGGTCGAGCACGTCGGAACGGACGAGCAGAAGAGCGCGCCGGGCGGATTCGGCCGCGAGCTGGTGGCAGCGAGGCGTTCTCTATCAGATTTATCCTCGCTCGTATCAGGATGCGAGCGGCGACGGAATCGGCGACCTCGAAGGTATCCGGCGCCGCCTCGATCACGTCGAATGGCTAGGCGTGGATGCGCTTTGGCTCTCGCCGATCTATCCGTCGCCGATGGCGGATTTCGGCTACGACATCAGCGACTACACCGCGATCGATCCGGTGTTCGGCACGCTCGATGACTTTGCCGCGCTGCTCGACGACGTGCATCGGCGCGGCTTACGGCTGATCATGGACTTCGTCCCGAACCACACGTCGAACCGTCACCCGTGGTTCGAGGAATCGCGCTCGTCGCGGACGAGCGCGAAGCGGGACTGGTATATCTGGCGCGATGCCGCACCGGGCGGCGGCCCGCCGAACAACTGGCTCGCGAACTTCGGCGGCAGCGCGTGGACGTTCGACGACGCGACCGGCCAGTACTACTACCACGCCTTTCTGCCCGAGCAGCCGGACCTCAACTGGCGCAATCCGGAAGTGAGGCACGCGATGCACGACGTGCTGCGCTTCTGGCTCGACCGCGGCGTCGACGGCTTTCGCGTCGATGTCGTCTGGCATCTGATCAAGGACGACGAGTTTCGCGACAACCCGCCGAATCCGGGCTTCGGCGACGGGCAGGCGCCGTATCACCGGGTGCTGCCGGTCTACACGACGGATCGCCCCGAGGTGCACGACGTGATCGCCGGGATGCGTGCGGTGCTCGACGAGTATGCAGATCGCGTGCTGATCGGCGAGATCTATCTGCCGGTCGAGCGGCTCGTCGCATACTACGGCGAGAATCTTTCCGGCGCGCATCTGCCGTTCAACTTTCAGCTGATCGACGCGCCGTGGACGGCAGCCGAGGTTGCGCGGATCGTCGACGAGTACGAGGCTGCGCTCCCGGTCGGCGGCTGGCCGAACTGGGTGCTCGGCAATCACGACAAGCACAGGCTCGCAACGCGCATCGGCGAAGCGCAGCTTCCGGTCGCGGCAATGTTGCTGCTCACGTTGCGCGGCACGCCGACGATCTATTACGGCGAGGAGATCGGCATGGTGGACGTGCCGATCGCGCACGATCAGGTGCAGGACCCGCTCGAGAAGAACCTGCCGGGCTTGGGACTCGGGCGCGATCCGTCAAGAACTCCGATGCAGTGGGATGCATCCGCGAACGCCGGTTTCACGGACGCGGCGCCGTGGCTGCCGATTGCGCGCGACTACGCGGCTCGCAACGCCGACGCTCAGCGCGGCGGCGAAGGTTCGCTGCTCGCGCTGTATCGGCGGCTGATCGCGCTGCGCAAGCGCGAGCCGGCGCTCGTCATCGGCCGCTACGAAAGGGGCGGGGTGCGGGGCGACGTGATCCATTTCGGACGCGTGCACGGCGGGAGACGGCTGCTCGTGTGCCTGAACCTCGGCGACGAGCGCGAGTCGCTCGACGTCGGCGTGCGCGGGGCGGTCCTCGTATCGACGTTCCGCGATCGGGACGGCGTGCGAGTCGACGGGCGGCTCGAGTTGCGCGGCAACGAGGGGCTCGTGATCGCCGTCGACTGACGGACCGAAGTCCGGCCGGAAATTCGTGCCAGGCACGCTTTTCTGCGGAAAATCGTGCCTGGCACGAATTTCCGGGTGCCGTTGCCTGGTCAGCGCGGGGACGGGTAGTATGCCGAGATCCCACGACGAGGGTGAACGCGCGTGTACGACCGTCCTCAGAGGTCAGATAAGAAGTCGCGGATCGATCGGTCGGGAGAGGGGGGCGGAAAACGCAACGCCAACGCGCGGCTCATCGCCTGCGCGGCGCTCGCGGCCGGCTCGCTCGCGGCCGGCTCCTCCGTGCTTGCTCAACACGAAACGGCCTACGACGTCTCGGACGGCGCACGCGCCTATCAAGCGTCGTGTGCGAACTGCCACGGCCCGGACGGAGACCTGATCGCCGGCATCGATTTCAGCCGCGGGGTTTTCCGCAGGCCGCTGACGGACGACGAGATCGCGCAGATCATCTCGAACGGCATCCCGAACACGCCGATGCCGCCGACGCCGAACATGTCGCGCGAGCAGGCGCTCGAGATCGTCGCGTATCTGCGCTCGATGCCTGCGGCGCGAAGCGTGAGCGCGCTCGAAGGGGATCCGATCCGCGGCCAGGTGCTGTTCGAGGGCAAGGGCGGATGCATGGACTGTCATCGCGTCGCCGGCCGGGGTTCGCGGCTCGGGCCCGATCTGTCGCAGATCGGCGCGCTGCGCCGCGCGGCCGAGCTCGAGCGCTCGCTGCTCGAGCCGCAGGCCGAAGTGCTCCCGCAGAACCGCTTCTATTCGGTCACGCCGAAGGGCGGCGAGCCGATCACCGGCCGCTTGTTGAACCACGATACGTACAGCGTGCAGATCATGGATCCGGACGAGCGCCTGCGGTCGTTCGTCAAAGCCGATCTCGTCGAGCACGGTTTCGCCGAATCGCCGATGCCGTCGTTCGCCGACGAGCTGACCGCGCAGGAGATCGCGGATCTCGTGAGCTATCTGTCGAGCCTGAACGGCGGAGCGACGCAATGAAAAGACTGCACTCTGTTTCGATGTCGGCCGCGCTTGCGGCCGGGCTGCTCGCCGCGCCGGTTGCGGCCGACGTCACGTTCGAAAGGATCCTGAACGCGGACGACGAGCCGCACAACTGGCTGAGCTACTCGCGGACGCTGTCGAATCAGCGCTACAGCCCGCTCGATCAGATCAATACCGAGAACGTGCAGAACCTCGAGATCGCGTGGATCTGGCAAGCGCGCTCGCTCGAGAAGTTCGAAGCGACCGCGCTCGTCGTCGACGGCATCCTCTACACGGTTCAGGCGCCGAACGACGTCGTTGCGCTCGACGCCGAGACGGGCCGCGTGTTCTGGACGTATCACCACGAGCCGTCGCCCGATGCACGGCTCTGCTGCGGCCGCGTGAACCGCGGCCTCGCGATCCTCGGCGACACGCTCTACATGGGCACGATCGACGCGTACCTGCTCGCGATCGATGCGAAGAGCGGCACGCTCGTCTGGAAAACGAAGGTCGCCGAGGCGGCGGACCGGTTCTCGATCACGATGTCGCCGAACGTGATCAAGGACAAGGTGATCGTCGGCACGGCGGGCGGCGACATGGGCATCCGGGCGCACATCTCGGCGTTCGACGCGAAGACCGGCGACGAGGTGTGGCGCTTCTACACGATCCCGGGTCCCGGCGAGCCCGGCAACGATACGTGGCTCGGCGACTCGTGGATGACCGGCGGCGCGGCCGTCTGGAACGCCGCGGCTTACGATCCCGAGACGAATCTCGCGTTCTGGGGCACCGGCAATCCGGCGCCGGACTGGGACGGCAGCACGCGGCTCGGCGACAACCTGTACAGCGACGCGGTCGTCGCGCTCGACGTCGATACCGGCGAGCTCAAGTGGTACTACCAGTTCACGCCGCACGACGAGCTCGACTACGACGCGACGCAGGTGCCGGTGCTCGCCGATATCGAGTGGCGCGGCGAGCCGCGCAAGGTGATGCTGTGGGCGAATCGCAATGGGCTGATGTACGTGCTCGATCGGGTCACCGGCGAGTTCCTGCACGGCAAGCCGTACGTGGTCCACAACTGGTGGGCCGGCTTCGACGAGAACGGTCGCCTGCTGCGCAAGCCCGACATGGAGGTGACGCCGGAGCCGAAGGTGTTCAAGCCGCACGTCCACGGCGCGATCAACTGGCAGCCGCCGTCGTTCAGCCCGAAGACCGGGCTCTACTACGTCTCGCATTGGGAGAACTCGTCGATCGTCGGCATCGAAGGGCAGTTCCCGCAGGCGAACGGCGTGAACCGCCGGCAGACGGCGATGGGCCAGGTCAACCTCGAGCCGTTCTTCAACACCGAGGACGAAGCCTACGGCGTGATCCGCGCGTACGACCCGAACACGCTCGACCCCGTCTGGGAGCACCGGATGGCGGACATCACGTGGGCCGGCGTGCTGTCGACGGCCGGTAACGTCGTGTTCGGCGGCGGACGCGAAGGCTACTTCCTCGCGCTCGATGCCGAGACCGGCGAGCTTCTGTGGAGAGCGCCGCTCGGCGGTCAGATCAACGCGGGCCCGATGACCTATGCCGTCAACGGTCAACAGTACGTGACGATCGCGGCCGGCAGCGCGCTGTTCGCGTTCCGGCTGCGCGACTAGAAATTCGTGCCAGGCACGATTTTCGGAAATTCGTGCCAGGCACGATTTTTTTCGGGTCGGGGTCAGAGCCCCTGTTTCACAGGCGCGGATCGGAAATTCGCGCGTAGCGAGCACGGCGCTCTGACCGCCGGCTTCAGACTGGAACAAGGACATGTGTGACGAAATCACCTTTGCCAGGGACCGCCGCATTGCGGCGATGACGCGCAGGCGCTTCAACGCGCTGACGGCCGCCGCCGGCGCCGTGATGCTGTTGCCGCGCGCGGCGAACGCGCTGGACGTCGTGCATTCCGACGTCGACGTCGAGACGCCGGACGGCACGGCCGACTGCTATTTCGCGCATCCGGCCGAAGGTGCGCATCCGGGCGTCGTGATCTGGCCGGACGCGCGCGGCATGCGCGAGTCGTATCGCGAGATGGCGGGCCGGCTCGCCGAGCACGGCTATTCCGTCCTCGTCGTGAACCCGTATTACCGCAAGCAGCGCGGGCCGGTGATTTCGAGCGGAGCCGAAGGCAACGCGATGTCCGCGCTCGGCCCGCTGCTCGCGGATCTTTCCCCCGAGACCGAGCTCTCCGACGCGCAGGCCGCGCTCGCCTGGCTAGACGCGAACGAGAAGGTCGACCGCGACCGCAAGCTCGGCACGATCGGCTTCTGTCTCGGCGGCCCGGCGACGTTTCGCACGTCAGCGGCGGCGCCTGACCGCGTCGGCGCGGCGGCGTCGTTCCACGGCGTCCGGCTCGTGACCGATCAGCCGACGAGCCCGCATCTGCTCGTGCCGAATCTGCGCGCACGGTTCCTGATCGCGATCGCCGAGGACGACGATGCGCGGGAGCCCGATGCGAAGAACGTGCTGCGCTCCGCGTTCGACGAGGCCGGCATCGAGGCCGAGATCGAGGTGTATCCGGCGATGCATTCGTGGATGACCACCGACTCCGCCGTGCACGATGCAGCGCAGGCGGAGCGCGGGTGGAATCGGATGCTCGCGCTGTTCGGCGCTGCGCTCGGCTGAGCGGATCGAAGCCGCCCGATCGACGCACGGGCTCGTCGTGACGCTCGGTGATCGGCGTCACCGACGAGTCCGGCCGACATCGAATTCCCGTCGATCGGCACGCGGACGGCGCGCGCCTTAACGTCCGCGCGGCCGGCGCGCAGCTCGCCGATCGCGGACTCTTCGGGCCGACAGGGGCACGGGAGCAGTCATGGCGCAGTACATCGGCGCGATCGATCAAGGCACGACGAGCAGCCGCTTCATTCTGTTCGACGAGACGGGCGAGATCGTCTCGATCGCGCAGAAGGAGCATGCGCAGATTTTCCCGCATCCGGGCTGGGTCGAGCACGACGCGACCGAGATCTGGCGCAACACGCAGGAGGTCATCGCCGAAGCGCTTGCGGGCGTGAACGCGCGCGCCGCGGACGTCGCCGCAGTCGGCGTCACGAACCAGCGCGAGACGATCGTGCTGTGGGATCGCGCGACGGGCGTGCCGCTCGCGAACGCGATCGTCTGGCAGGACGCACGGGTCGCCGACGACGTCGCGCGCTTCGCCGCGGCTGGCGGCCCGGACCGCTTTCGCGCGAAGACGGGCTTGCCGCTCGCGACGTACTTCAGCGCGCTGAAGCTCCGCTGGCTGCTCGAGCACGTCGACGGCGCCCGCGAGCGGGCCGAAGCGGGCGCGGCGCTCGCCGGCACGATGGACGCGTGGGTCGCATGGAACCTGACCGGCGGGCCTCGCGGCGGACTGCACGTGACCGACGTGACGAACGCGAGCCGCACGCAGCTGATGAATCTCGCGACGCTCGACTGGGACGACGAGCTGCTTGCCGCGTTCGGCATCCCGCGGGCCGCGCTGCCGCGGATCGTCTCGTCCAGCGACGAGCTCGCGCGGATCCCGGTCGGGTCGCCGCTCGCCGGCGTCGCGCTCGCCGGCATGCTCGGCGATCAGCAGGCGGCGCTCGTCGGGCAGACGTGCTTCGCGCCGGGCGAGGCGAAGAATACTTACGGCACCGGCTGTTTTCTGCTGATGAACACCGGCGCGGAGCCCGTGCCGTCGACGGCGGGTCTCGTCACGACGGTCGCGTATCGGTTCGGCAGCGCACCTGCGGCGTACGCCCTCGAAGGCTCGATCGCCGTCGCAGGCGCCGTGGTCCAGTGGCTGCGAGACAATCTCGGGCTCATCGAGCGCAGCCGCGACGTCGAAGCCCTCGCCCGCACCGTCGAGGACAATGGCGACGTATACTTCGTGCCCGCGTTCTCGGGGCTCTTCGCGCCGCATTGGGATTCGAGCGCGCGCGGCGCGATCGTCGGCCTCACGCGCTATGCGAACGCGGGCCACATCGCCCGTGCCGCGCTCGAGGCGACCGCGTATCAGGCGCGCGAGGTCGTCGAAGCGATGGAGCAGGATTCCGGCATAGCGCTCGCGGAGCTTCGCGTCGACGGCGGCATGGTCGCGAACGGCCTGCTGATGCAGTTCCAGGCGGACCTGCTCGGCGTGCCGGTCACGCGTTCGCAGGTCCTCGAGACGACCGCGCTCGGCGCCGCGTATGCGGCCGGTCTCGCAGTCGGCTTCTGGCAGGATGTGGATGCGCTGAGACGCAACTGGCGCGCCGGCAAGCGGTGGATGCCGAAGATGAGCGAGGAGGAGCGGGCGCGTCTCTTTGCGCGATGGTGTAAGGCCGTCGAGCGCTCGCGGAACTGGGCGTAGCGCCCGAAGCCGCGGTTCGCGACAACGCCGGCGCACGGATTGCACCGGCAGCGAGACCCAGGTCAGGAAAACGGAACGAGGTCGTATCGAAGTCATGACGGATCTGCAGACGACGATTGAGGAGCGGTTCAGGGCTGCGCTCGCGAAGGCGTTCGGTGAGGACTACCGCGCGACGGACCCGCTCGTGCGTCCGTCGACGGAACCGCGCTTCGGCGACTATCAGGCGAACGTCGCGATGAGCCTTGCGAAGTCGCTCGGGCAGAAGCCGCGGGATGTCGCGCAGCGGATCGTCGACGCGCTCGATGCTCGCGATTTAGCCGAGAAGGTCGAGATTGCAGGGCCCGGTTTCATCAACGTGACGATCCGCTCCGACGCGCTCGCGCGCTGGACCGCTGCGATGCACGCGGACGAGCGCCTCGGCGTCCCGACGGCCGAGCCGAAGCGGAAGGTCGTCGTCGATTACTCGGGGCCGAACGTCGCGAAGGAGATGCACGTCGGCCATCTGCGCTCGACCTGCATCGGCGACGCGATCGCGCGCGTGATCCGTTTCCTCGGCCACGACGTGATTGGCCAGAACCACCTCGGCGACTGGGGCACGCAGTTCGGCATGCTGATTCAGCATCTGACCGAGACGTCGGGCGGCGAGCGGCGCGAGATCGCGGATCTGAATGCGTTCTATCAGGACGCGAAGCGGCGCTTCGACGAGGACCCGGAGTTCGCCGAGCGGGCGCGCTCTCGCGTCGTCGCGCTGCAGCGCGGCGACGAGGCGACGCTCGCCGCGTGGCGGGAGCTCGTCGGCTTGTCGAAGCAGTACTTCGATACGATTTATGCCCGTCTCGATATCGATCGGGAGCTGCTCGAGTATCGCGGCGAGAGCGCGTACAACGACGATCTCGACGCGGTCATCGACGATCTCGACAAGGCCGGCCTCCTCGCCGAGAGCGACGGCGCGCTCGTCGTCTATCCCGATGGCTTCAAGGGGCGCGACGGCGAGCCGATGCCGATGATCGTGCGCAAGCGCGACGCCGGTTATCTCTATGCGACGACGGACCTCGCGGCCGCGCGCTATCGCCTGCGGGTGCTGCGCGCCGACTGGATGATCTACGTGACGGACGCGCGCCAGTCGCAGCATTTCGCGATGGTCTTCCAGACGCTGCGGCAAGCGGGCTGGGCCGACGACTCGGTGCGCCTCGACCACGTGCCGTTCGGCACGATCCTCGGGCCCGACCGCAAGCCGTTCAAGACGCGCGCGGGCGGCGTCGTCCGGCTCGGCGACGTGATCGACGAGGCCGAGGAGCGCGCGTATGCGATCGTCCACGAGAAGAGCCCGCACCTTCCGGAGGACGAGAAGCGCCGCATCGCGCACGTCGTCGGCGTCGGGGCGCTGAAGTACGCGGATCTCGCGAGCGAGCGGATCCGGGACTACGTGTTCGATTGGGACCGGATGCTTGCGCTCGAGGGCAATACTGCGCCGTACCTGCAGAACGCATACGTGAGGATCCGCTCGATCTTCCGCAAGGCGGACGAGCAGGGGATAGCGGTGCGCGGCGACGCCGGCTTCCGCCTCGAGGACGAGGCCGAGCGCGCGCTGTCGCTGAAGCTGTTGCAGCTGCCGCAGGTCGTCAACGCCGTCGGCGAGTCGCTCGAGCCGCATCGGCTCTGCAACTATCTGTACGAGCTCGCGTCGGCGTATCACCGGTTCTACGAGCGCTGCCCGGTGCTGTCGGCCGACGACGAGCAGCTGCGCGCGAGCCGCCTGCAGCTTTGCGACCTGACGGCGCGCACGTTGCGCACCGGGCTCGGCCTGCTCGGGATCGCGACCGTCGAGCAGATGTAAACGCGCGCGTCCGCGCGCTCAGGAGCGCTCTTCGATCAGCGCGAGCGCGCGGTCGAGCAGCTGCGGATTCGCGTTGACCGTGTCGCTGACCGCTTCGTACTTTTCCTTGGTCCAGCCGCGCTGCTCGATCTTCTCCTGCGTCGCGCGCTCGATGCGCGCCTCGAGACTGCGCGCTTCCTGCTCGCTCGCGACGGTCGCGAGCTCCATCTGGTATTCGAACGTGGTCTGCTCGATTGCGACGAAAATGTCGGCGAAGGTCTCGAGCTCGTCCGCGGAGACGCCGAGCGCTGCCGAATCGAGCCGAGCGACATCGCTGTCGCGCGGCGACTGCGCCTCGGCCGGCAGAAACGTGAGCGTGAAAACCACTGCGGCGGGCACGACGTGCAGCTTCATGGCTTCTCCCCCCGGAAGACGCACGCTTGATCCAACTGATGCATTTCTACGCGTTTCGCTGCAAGCCGCATGCCACGCACCGCAGCGCTCGGGCGGCGCCGGCCGGGACCGGATGCCGCTCCGAACGCGGCCGCCGCTTCGAGGCCGGCTCAGCTGCGCGGACACACGCCCGGGCGGCCCGGGAGCGCCGTCGCGGCGAACGCCGGGGCGCCGGCAGGGTCGAGCACTTGCACGTTCGTCGACAGCAGGTAAGGGCCCGCGTCTCCGTCGTACAGCGCCTCGGCGAACACGGCCGTATAGCCGCTGGGCGGAGCATCGAGCGTGGCTACGAACGCGTCGCTCGCGGATTCGGCCTCGCGCGGCGCGAAGCGCTCGTCGCGAAAGTCCGTGTCCTCGCTGACCGCCGACCAGACCGTGACGGCGACGGGTTGCGGCTCGGCGCTCAAGCAGAGCTCGATCGCGTCGCCGCGCCGCGCGAGCTCCCACTCGAGCGCGGGCAGTGCAGAGCCGTTCGTGCCGCCGTCGTGTGCCGCGACGATCGCCGGGATCAGGCGCGCGAAATCGGCCGCGTCGTGGCCTTGATTCGGCAAATACAGCACGTGCTTCGGATCGGGCAGCTCCTGCCAGTAGAGATTCAGCGAATCGAGCGGGAAGTATTGATCGTTCGTGCCGATGACGATCAGCTTCGGCTGCGTGAGCAGCTGCCGGTAGCTGTACGGATCGACGATCCGCCGCAGCGCCTCGCCCGCTTCATCCTCGAAGACGTCGGCGAGGCCGCGGCGCGTGTATGGCGCGATCTGCTCGGACGGCGCGCCCCAAACCTCGCGCTGATGAGGCATGTGCGCGGCGAAGTTCAGCACGTCGATCACGATCGGGACGAGGGTCGCCGCGCGCGGATCGACGGCGCCGGTCAGCCACGTCGTCCAGCCGCGCTTCGACGCGCCGGCCACCGTGAAGCGGTCGAGCGAGATCTGCCACTCGGCCGCGGCGAACTCCTGCGTCGCATCCATCGCCTTGACCGCCGCCTTGACCATCGGCAGCAGCAGCGGCCACTCGGCGTCGCCGGTTTCGAGGTACTGGACGAACGTGTGCGCGATCAAGTCGTCTTCGCGCAAGCCGAACAGCGGCTGGAACGGCACCTGGCCGACGACCGCGACGATGGTGCCGAGCCGGCGTGCGAGCTCGACGAAGATCGCCGCATCGTCCGGAAGCTCGCCGTCGACGGTCGTCGCGTATTCCTCGCGCCAGCGGCCGCCGCCGATGAACAGAAATCCCTGCTGCGGATCGGCCGCGACCGAAACGGGCTTCACGATGTGCAGCCGGTGCTTCCATTCGATCTCGCGCCAGGTTTGCGAGACGAGGCGCAGCTCGACGATCTCCGCTCCCGGAAGCGCGTAGCGCGCGTGCACGCGCCACGAATAGCTCGGATCGGGCTCGAGGACATAATCCGCGAGCGCGGTTTCGGGCGGGCTGTCGGGCGCGGCGGCCGCGGGGCCCGCCGCGGCGAGCGCCGCCGCGACGAGCGCGTGCGCGAGAATCTTCGCCGCTTCATGCAGATACGTTCGGATTTCCATGTCCTTTCTCCTCGCAGGCTGCCCGCAGCGCATCTAGCTCGTCCTCGTTCAGATCGGGGCAGAAGTAGCGCACGCGGTCGATCACGTCGACCGTGCCGAAATACTCGTTCGCGCATCCCGCATGGATGAAGCCGGACGGCTCGAACCGGTATTCCTCGAAATAGACGAGCGCGAGACGCCACGCGCCGCGCTCGATCGGCTGACGGCAGCAGCGGCAGCGCGCGCGTCCGGTCGGCGCCCGCTCCGCGCCGTGGAGGCGCGGCAGCCGCCGATGCTCGATGCCGGCGCGCGCGGCTGCGGCGAGCTCCTCCGCGCCTTCGACGTCGTGCTCGGGCAGCGTCTCGAGAAACGGCTCCGGGCGCTTGTACGCCGCGCAGCGCAGGTGGAACCACAGGGTCGTCTCGCCGTCGCCGAACACGTTCGGCACCCGCTCGCCGAACCGAATGTCGCCTTTATCGATGCGCCGATCGCAGCCCCGGCATTTCGCGCGGCCGGTCTTGGCGCTTTCCATGACGTGAGCCATTAGCGTGCGCCCATGAGTCGTGCGAGCCGCTCCAACGCGGCCGGCAGGTCCGCGGCCTCGTGCAGCACGCCCGCCAGAGGATCGGTCTTCTGCTTCGCGAGCAGCCGCGGCGCCGTCTTGATGGTGAAGCGGCGCATGTCGAGCCGCGAGGTCACCTGATCCCAGCGTAGCGGCATCGAGACCATTGCGCCACGTACGGGCCGTGCGCTGTACGGCGCGACGAGCAGACGGCCGTGGCCGTTCTGCAGGTAGTCGATATACACCTTGCCGTCGCGCGCCTGCACCTGCCGCTTGATCGTCGCGATCGCCGGGAGCTTGCGGACGACCCAGCGCGCGAGCAGCTCCGCCATCCCGCGGCTTTGCTCGTGCGTGTAGCGCGCGCCGAGCGGAATCAGCACATGCAGGCCGGTCGATCCGCTCGTCTTCGGATAGCTCGGCAGGCCGACGGCGTCGCACAGCTCGCGGATCGCCCGCGCGACCTCGACGACGTGCGCGAACGGCGCGCCCTTCGGATCGAGGTCGAGAATGCACCAATCCGGCCGCTCGAGGCTCCCGACGCGGCTCGACCAGACGTGCAATGGGATCGACGCCATGTTCGCGACGTAGGCGAGCCCCGCGTCGTTCTCGAGAACGAAGTAGCGGATGTCGCGCTCGGAGCCCTCGCTCCACAGCGTCTCGAGCCGCAGCCAGTCCGGAACGAACTCCGGTGCGTCCTTCTGGAAGAACGACTTGCCGTCGATGCCGTCCGGATACCGGGTCAGCACGACCGGTCGGTTCGCGAGATACGGCAGCAGCCGCGGTGCGACGGCGACGTAGTAGTCGACGAGATCGCCCTTCGTGTAGCCGTCGTCCGGCCAGAACAGCTTCGTGCGGTTCGTGACCTTGACGGCCTTCGGTCGGGCCGGGGACGGCGGCTCCGGGGTCTCGAGCGCCGCGGCCGGCGGCTCGTCATCGGCGCTGGCCCAGCAGTCTTCCGGCTGCTTGTCCGTGCGGATCGCGACGAACACCGGCTGGCGCAGCCGGCCGTTCGTGCTGCGCGCCTTGTAGCGCACCTCGACGACGGCGCATGGCGCGACCCAGCGCGCGTCCCACGACTCGTCGTCCGCGCCCGTGGGCGGCGCGGCGGGGCTCGCTGCGGCGAGCTCGGCGGCGAGCCGCTCGAAATCCCGCGCGGCGAAACCGCTGCCGACGCGGCCCGAGTATCGCCAGCCGTCGGCCGTGCGCTCGGCGAGCAGCAACGCGCCGAACGGCTGCCGGCCGGACTTCGGCGGCAGGCTGCCGACGACCGCGAAGTCGTCGCTGGTCCGCGTGCTGATTTTGATCCAGTCCGTCGAGCGGCGGCTCACGTAGCGCGAATCCGCTCGTTTCGCGACGATGCCCTCGACGCCGAGCTTGCCGATCTCGGCGTACATCCGCTCGCCGTCGCGCGGAATGTGCTCGGAGAAGCGGATCGCGCCGAGCTTCGGCAGCAGGGTCGCGAGCACGCGCTTGCGCTCGAGGAGCGGCAGCGCCCGCAGGTCGTAGCCGGCCGCGAGCGGCAGGTCGAACGCATAGAGCGTCGCCGGCGTCTTCACGGCGGCGCGGGCGATGTCCGCGCGCCGCGTCAGGAGACCGCGCTGCTGCAAGGTCGGGAAGCTCGGCAGGCCGTCCGGACCGTGCACGACGACCTCGCCGTCGATCATGAAGTCGTCGTACGGCAGCGCGGCGACGGCTTCGGCGACGTCCGGAAAGACCTCCGTGTAGTCGCGCCCGGAGCGGGAGAAGAGCCGCACACGGCCCGCTTCCTTACCGGCTAGAAGACGATAGCCGTCGTACTTGATCTCGAAGACCCAGTCCGGGTGGCTGAACGCGTCGCCCGGCGTCGCGAGCATCGGCCGCACGTCGGCGAAGCGCACCTTCGCCGGCCGCGCACCGGCTTCGCGGCATGCGGCAACGAGGCGCTCCGTGTCGTCCTCTCCGGCCGCGAGATGCTCGACCGTGCGGCCCGATAGCACCGAGTCCTCCGGAAGGCGGGCCGCGTCGCCCGTGCGCACGTAGCCGTCGCGCTCCTTGATCAGCAGCCAGTCCTTCGCGCCGCGCTTCGTCTTCACGAGCGTCCAGCGGCCGCGCAGCTTGTGCCCGTAGAGGTCGAACAGCAGCTTGCCGGACTCGAGACCTTCGTCGAAGTCGTTCGCGGGCTCGAAGCGGCCCCGGTCCCAGACGATCACGGCGCCGGCGCCGTAGTTGCCATCGGGGATCACGCCCTCGAAATCGACGTAATCGACCGGGTGATCCTCGACGCGGACCGCGAGGCGCTTGTCGGCCGGGTCAGGCGACGGGCCCTTCGGCACGGCCCACGACAGCAGCACGCCGGCGTGCTCGAGACGGAAGTCGTAGTGGCGGGCTCTCGCCGCGTGCAGCTGCACGACGAACCGCGATGCCGCCGGCTTCGTCGCGCCGAACGGCTCCGGAGTTGAGCCGGGCTTTCGCTTCTCCCGGTAAGTCGCTAATCCACTTTCGTTTTTCGTTGCCACCGCGGTTGCGAGCATATATGATCCGCGGATGGCCGCGCGAGCCCTCGGATCAGCGACGATCGCCTTCGGACTGGTTTCGATTCCGGTCAAGCTGTTTTCAGCGGCCGAATCCTCGGTCGCGATACGTTTCAATCAGATCGATCGGCGTGACGGCTCGCGCGTCAAGCAGCAGCTGATCTCCGCGCGCACCGGCGAGATCGTCCCGAAAGAAGAGATCGTCAAAGGGTACGAGTTCGCGAAGGATCAGTACGTGCTGTTCACGCAAGAGGAGCTGAAGGCCCTCGAGGCAGCGAGCACGCATTCGATCGATATCGACGAGTTCTTGCCGGACGACAGCATCGATCGTATCTATTTCGATAAGGCGTACTACCTCGGGCCCGACAAGGGCGGCGCTCGCGCGTACCGGCTTCTGTCGCAGGCGCTAGCCGAGACGAAGCGGATCGCGATCGGCCGCTACGCCGCGCGCGGACGCATGCACGTCGTGTCGATCAGACCGATCGGCGACGGGCTGCTGCTCGAGCAGCTGCACTACGCCGACGAGATTCGCCCGTTCAGCGAGGTGCCGATCGAGGGCGCGGAGCTGCGCGACGCGGAGCTCGAGCTCGCGAAGGCGCTGATCGCGCAGGGCGCAGGCGAGAAGTTCGAGCCGTCCCGCTACCGCGACGAGGTCCGCGAGCGCATGCTCGAGCTGATCAACCGCAAGGTCGAAGGCGAGGACATCTCCACGGCCGCGACGGCGCCCGAGGCGGAGCACAAGATCATCGACCTGATGGAGGCGCTGAAGGCGAGCCTGCAGGCGCCTGCCGCACGCGGCTCGGACAAGGCGTCGACGAAAACGTCGAAAGCGCCGAAGAAGAAGCGGGGGGGCCGCCAGGCCGCGAGTGCCTGAGGTTCGGCCAGAAGATCGCGCCCGGAAAATCGTGCCTGGCACGATTTTTCAGCCGTTCCGCTGCATCTGCTCGGCGAGCTTCGGGCCTCTCGCCTCGTCCTCGTGCTTGAAGAATACGAACGCGCGCTCGAAGGTCTCGCACGCGGTGCGCCACCGCTCGAGCGATTCCGGCCCGTAGGTCGGCGCGCGCAGCCTCAGGTACGTCCAGCTCGCGGTCCGCGGCAGATTACCCGGGTCCCGGTCCTCGTCATCGGTAGTGACCCAGGCCGCACCGCGGGACTCGAGCGCCGCGAGCACGCGCGCGTCCTGCCACGAGTCGTGGCGAAACTCGAAAGCCGTCGCGACACCTTCCGGCACGAGCTCGAGAAAGCGCTCGAGCCGCTCGACGTCGATCCGGAACTGCGGCGGCAGCTGAACCAGAACGGCGCCGAGCCGCTCGCCGAGCACCTCGACCGCGCCGAAGAAGCGCGCCGCTTCGTCGGCGCAATCCTTCAGCCGCTTGATATGCGTGATCCGCCGGCTCGCTTTGACCGCGAAACGAAAATCCTCCGGCACCTGCCCGCGCCAGCGCTCGAGCAGGGACGGATCGGGGAGCCTGTAGAACGTGTTGTTGATCTCGACGGCCGGAAGTCGCGACGCGTAGAAGGCCAGCATCTCGTCGGCCTTGAGCTTCTCGGGGTAGAACGGCCCCTTCCACTCCTTGAACGAGAAGCCGCTCGTGCCGCAATAAAGTCGCATCGGCTGCGTCGCGCCGCGGGGCATCACGAGCCGCGCTGCCCCGCGGCGCCGACCGTCACTGTGCGGGCTCGATCCGCAGAACCGCGCCCTCGTCCTCGTCGGTCACGACGTACAGGAGCCCGTCGGGGCCCTGCGCGACGTCGCGAATACGCTGGTGCAGCGAGAGAAGCAGAGACTCGCGCCGCAGCTCTTCCATGTTCTGGTTGAGCAGCACGCGATCGAGGCGGCCGGTGCCCGGGATCTCGCCGTAGCGCATACCGCCGACGAACAGGTCACCTTTCCACTTCGGCAGCGCATCGCCGGTATAGAACGTGAGGCCCGATACCGCGATCGCCGGCATCCAGTAGATCACCGGAGGCTCGAAACCCTCGTGGGTCGGCGCCTGCTTGTCGGACTGCCACGGGCCGGGATAGGTCCGGCCGAGGCTGACGATCGGCCAGCCGTAGTTCAGGCCTGCCCGGATCACGTTGATCTCGTCGCCGCCGTTCGGACCGTTCTCGCTCTGCCAGATTTCGCCGCTCGTCGGATGCACGGTGAGCCCGAGCGAGTTCCGATGGCCGAGCGTGTAGATCTCGGGCAAATAGCCCTCCTTGCCGACGAACGGGTTGTCGTCCGGGACGCTGCCGTCATCGCGGAGGCGCAGCACCTTGCCGCCGTGGTTCGTCGGGTCCTGCGCATCGCCGCCGCTCGTCGCGACGTACAGCATGCCGTCGTGCCCGAACACGAACGGAGTCGGGCCGCCGGCGCCCGCGGAGGCCACGAAGACGTCCTCGAAATCGTTCAGCGCGTTCCCGTCCCAGACGCCGCGGCCGACCGCAACCGTGCGGCGGTCGTCGGCGAGCGTCTTCGTGTAGCTCAGATAGATCCAGCGATTGGTCTCGAAATCCGGGTGCAGCGCGAGGTTCATGTAGCCGTGGATCGCGCCGGGCAGGCCCGAGGTCCCCGCATGGAACGATTCGGGGCCGCCGGCGACGGGCTCGTCCTGAAGCTTGCCGTCACGAATGACTCTGAGCCGCCCGGCACGCTCGGTGACGAGCGCCGTGCCGTCCGGCAGGAACTTGATCGCATACGGAAACTCGAGCTCCTTCGTGATCACGACGACTCGGATATCCATGTCCTCGCCGGTCGGAAACTCGAGCGGCCCTTCGGGCAGCGGGATATCCGCGAGACCCTCCGGGGCGAGCGGGATCCCGCCGCGGAACGGCACGTCCTGCTGAGCAAGCGCCGCGCTGACGAGCCCGGCAGTGACTATGGGCGCGAGCGCAAGCCGCTGCAGCCCCCGCGACGTTGCGCGGTGCAAAATCTGGTTCAAGTTCATGGGGTAGATCCTCCTCCGTGGCCCGAGTATAGAGCCGCGGCCCGCGCCGTAGAACCTCTCCCACCGTGGCATACAACTTGCTGTCCGCCCTTCAGGGATTAAGGAGGAGCCATGCAGACACAAGGACTACGAGCGATTGGCCGGGTCAGTACGTCGTCGATGTCACCAAGAGAGGTCGTGCGCCGTGCGAATCGCGCAAGTCGCCCCGCTGTATGAGTGTGTGCCCCCGAAGCTGTATGGAGGAACGGAACGAGTCGTTGCCTATTTGACCGACGAGCTGGTGCGTCTCGGACACGACGTGACGCTCTTCTCGAGCGGAGATTCGAAGACGCTCGCGAAGCATGTTCCGATCGGCCGCTCCGCGACGCGGCTCGATCCCGACTGCCGCGATCCGCTCGCGCGGCATTTCGTGCTGCTCGAGCGCGTGTTCTCGCAGGTCCACGAGTTCGACATCGTGCATTTCCACATCGACTATCTTCACTTTCCGCTGTCGCGGCGGCACGGCGAGCCGAACCTGACGACCCTTCACGGTCGTCTCGACTTGCCGGACCTCGCGTATCTCTACGACGAGTACGTCGAAATGGCGGTCGTGTCGATCTCGAACTCGCAGCGCAAACCGTTGCCCGGGCTGAACTGGCAAGGCACCGTGTATCACGGGGTCCCTCTCGATCTGTACCCGTTTCACGAGCGGCCGCAAGGCTACCTTGCGTTCTGCGGACGAATATCGCCGGAGAAGCGGCCGGATCGGGCGATCCGCATCGCGGAGCGCGCCGGCGTGAAGCTGCTGCTCGCGGCGAAGGTCGACGCTGCAGACCGGGAGTATTTCGAGGACGTGATTCGGCCGATGCTGAGCAGCCCGTGGGTCGAGTACATTGGCGAGGTCGGGGACAGCGAGAAGGCGGAGTTCCTCGGGAACGCGCGTGCGCTGCTGTTCCCGATCGAGTGGCCCGAGCCGTTCGGCCTCGTGATGATCGAGTCGATGGCATGCGGCACGCCGGTCATCGCCTACGACTACGGCTCCGTCCCCGAGGTCGTCGACGACGGGGTGACCGGATTCATCGTGCGCAGCGAGGAGGAGGCCGTTAGGGCGATCGATCGGGCGCCGTCGCTCGACCGCCGCCGCTGCAGGGAGACGTTCGAGCGCCGCTTCTCGGCCCGGAGAATGACGCAGGATTACCTTGCCCTCTACGACCGCGTGGTCGAAGCGGCGACGATCGGCAGAGCGAGAGATGAGCGCGTCGCGTGATCTCGTCTTCCTAGACGACGAGTATTACATCCACGCCACGTCGTCGCGAGTCGACGACCGCAAGCGCGTCTTGAAGCAGGGAGACGCGTTCGCGGTCTTCGATCGGCTCGGCGATATCCAACCGTTCGGACACGTCGGTCACGGGCTCTACTATTCGGATACGCGGTTTCTGTCGAAGCTCGATCTCACGATCGGCGGGCTGAGACCGCTGCTCCTGAACTCCGGCGTGACCTACGATACGGCGATCTTTGCGGTCGATCTTTCGAACGTCGATCTGTTCGACGGCGAGCGTCTCGCAACGCCGAGCGGGGAAGTTCACGTCTTTCGCGGCACGCTGCTGTGGGAGCGCGAATGCCTTCAGCAGATTCGCATTACGAACTTCGGCCACAATCCGGTACGGCTGCCGCTCGCGCTCGAGTTCGCCGCGGATTACGCCGATATCTTCGAGGTCCGCGGTATCGATCGGCCGCGCCGAGGCCGCTATCTGCCGGCGGAGGTCGGCAAGCAGGAGGTCGTGCTCGCATACGAGGGCCTCGACGGCATGATTCGCCGCACGCGGCTGTGCTCGTCGCTCGAGCCGTCGATGATCTCGGCGGACAAGATGTGCTTCGATCTCGAGCTTCGTCCAGGCGCGGAGACGTCGTTCGTGATCACGATCACGTGCGAGGTCGGGCCGGCCGAGCCGCACCGACGGATGTCGTCGTTCGAGGAGGTCGAGCGGAAGAACCGCGCGGCGCTGGCGTCCCTCGCGCGCAGCGAGTGCCGGATCCAAACGGCGAACGAGCAGTTCAACGACTGGCTCGGCCGCTCGATCGCCGACCTGCGGATGCTCGCGACGAAAACCGAAGACGGCATCTATCCGTATGCCGGCGTGCCGTGGTACAGCACGATCTTCGGGCGGGACGGCCTGATTACCGGGCTGCAGACGCTATGGCTGAACCCCGATATCGCCCGGGGCGTGCTCGACGTGCTCGCCGCGAAGCAGGCCGATTCGGTCGATCCGGAGCGCGATGCGGAGCCCGGCAAGATCGTGCACGAGGTGCGCCGCGGCGAGATGGCGGCGAAGAAGGAAGTGCCGTTCGGGCTCTACTATGGAACGATCGACGCGACGCCGCTGTTCGTGATGCTCGCGGCGCGGTACTTCGAGCAGACCGGCGATCTCGAGCATCTGCGCAAGCTCTGGCCGCATATCGAGCGCGCGCTCGCATGGATTGACGAGTACGGCGACCAGGACGGCGACGGCTTCGTCGAATACAGCCGCAAGAGCGCGCGCGGCCTCGCGAACCAGGGCTGGAAGGATTCGTTCGACAGCGTCTCGCACGCGGACGGCGAGCTCGCTCAGGGCGCGATCGCGCTGTGCGAGGTTCAGGGTTACGTGTACGACGCGAAGCGCCGCGCGGCGAAGCTCGCGCGCACGCTCGGCAAGGCGGCGATGGCCGGTCGGCTGATGGCCGAGGCAGAGACTTTGCGCGAGCGCTTCAACGAGCGCTTCTGGTGCGAGGACATCGGCACATACGCGATCGCGCTCGACGGCGAGAAGCATCCGTGCAAGACGCGCGCGTCGAACGCGGGTCACGTGCTCTACACCGGGCTCGCGACGCCGCGGCGCGCGCGCAAGACCGCCGCGATGCTGATGTCGAAGGATTGCTTCACCGGTTGGGGCATACGCACGTTGTCGCGGCGGGAAGTCCGGTTCAACCCGATGTCGTATCACAACGGTTCCGTGTGGCCGCACGATACGGCGCTGATCGGCGCCGGATTCGCACGCTATGGATTCCGCCGCCAGGCGGTGCGGCTGCTCCACGCGCTGTTCGACGCGACGCTCGCGCTCGACGAAAGGCGGCTGCCCGAGCTCTTCTGTGGATTCCGCCGCCGGCGCGGGCAGGGACCGACCCGTTATCCGGTTGCGTGTCTGCCGCAGGCTTGGGCGAGCGGCGCGGTGTTCATGCTGCTCGAGTCGTGCCTCGGAATCTCGTTTCATCACGAGAAGCCGCAGATCCGGTTCAGGCAACCGATGCTGCCGAAGTTCCTGCCTTGGATTCGGATCGAGAATCTGCGGGTCGGGGAGGGCAGCGTCGATCTGATTCTGCGGAGGCACGTGAAGGACGTGTCGATTAACGTGCTGCGGAGCGAGGGGAACGTGGGGGTCGCGGTGCACCTCGAGCCTTGAGGGATTGGCGCGGCGGCATCTCCCGCCGGTTTGCGCGGCGAGCGTGTCTTCAGTCCCTGGCTTCCCGAGACACGCCGGAAATCGCATCCCTGCGGCTCGTCTTCGGCCATCCATGGCCGAGGCCGTGTGAGAAGTCCATTCCTTGGGCTTCTACTGGAGGCCTGAGGGCGTCTCACTCACGCCCTCACGGCCGCCAGCAGCGGCCTCACACCGAGGATCTGGATGG